>Ga0070675_100002897_pt1 | contig 12927 bp, 5 predicted proteins | sample KBSM43metaG_FD_65343 | JGI IMG/M metagenome (GOLD analysis project Ga0070675, IMG submission 65343) | Miscanthus rhizosphere microbial communities from Kellogg Biological Station, Michigan, USA - KBS M4-3 metaG | ecosystem: Host-associated > Plants > Roots > Rhizosphere > Soil ...
TGAGTTCTCCTGTGGCCTGGGCTCTACTCACAACTCAAAACTGAATTTTAACAATTGTTGGACAATACGCTAGAAACTCACCCGGATGTTGCCGGTAAAGCTGCGGTTTCCCGTTGCGCTCGTGATGCGGCCAAACGTATTGCTGTTGATGTTGACGTTCGGCGTACCCCAGTTTGGATGATTCAGAATGTTGTTGGAGTCCATTCGGAATTCAACGCTTTTCGTTTCGGAGATCCTGATGTTCTTGGCGAGACTCATGTCCAGACCCAGAGCCGAAGGGCCACGCAGATAGCCTTTACCGAGATTGGAAAGTTGACCGGGACGTGGATTCACCAGAACCAGGTTGCCCGAACTGTCTGTGATGGCAAGTTCGCTGTTTGATGACTGCGTGGAGTTCAAATTAGTGACCGAAGCTCGGTCCGGATCGTTGATCTGGCCATAGCCGTTGAAGTAAGTCACCACTCCGGGGGCTGACGTGATCACCGCCTTCCCGGTGTCTTTCGGAAGTAATGCAACAACCATCGGGGCTTCACTTCCTGAATTGAACGACGACCTGCCTGTGGTGGCCGACGCGCCCGTCGCAAGACTAAGGGGTGCTCCCGACCTCCAATTCAAGATGCCAGACAACTGCCAGTTTTCGACCAGGCGGTGCACGAGCGCAGGAGCATTGGCCAACAACGCCCGGTTGGGTCCGAAGGGCAGCGAGAACGTACCGTTGGCAGTGATCAGATGCGTGCGGTCCAGGCCGAGAGGCCCTCGATTCAGGCTTCTGTCGCGGAGAGTCCTGAAAACGAGACCTCCGTCTTCATCGGAGAGGCCGAGGGATTTGCTCCATGTGTACGTGACCTGGCCGGCAAACCCCTTCGACAGCCGCTTATTCAATTCCAGTTGCATCGAGTGATAGGACGAATCGGAAATGTTCGTGATAAACGTCGCGTTGCCAGGAAGCGTCGTCGTTCCTGGTGCCCCCGTGTTGAATTGCGGGTTGGCCGTAATGTAGTTCTCCGGCAGTCCCGCATTTCGAACAAGGCCTCCGGCGGAGTTCGTAAAATTGGTGGTGTTGTTCACATAGGCCGCAAAACCCCCGACGTCACCATTGGCAATAAGAGAGCGTGTCGCGGTGCTGATCCGGAAAGCCTGAGATCCCGTCACCGTCGTGCCATTCACAGTGCCCGCGCCCGGGACAGTGAGGCCCATCAGCATGGCGTCGAACAACGGGGCGTTGCCGCCGCTTCGCGTTACATTGAAGGCTTCAAGGATTCCATTCTCAAAGACATTCACTTCGTTGATGGGAACTTCTCCCTCGAGCTTCGTCCCCTTGCTCCCGATATAACGGACCGCGACGGACAGGCTATTGTTCAAACTGCGCTGAACTTCCAGGTTCCAGTTCTGAACGTAAGGCGAGACGAAATGGTTGTCGAAGGCTTCGATCCCTTTCGTTCGGTCGGTGAAGCCAATCGGTTGCAGAGGAATTCCCGGAGTGGGCAGTCGCATATTCGCAAGGCTCAGATAACTTGCAGACGTCAACGTCTGATCGTCATTCACGCCCGGCGCGCCGTTGACGGTGTAGTCGTAGAGAATGCCGTTGCCTCCACCAACGTAGCTGATGCCATAGCCCGCTCGAATTACGGTTTTTTCCGCGCCAAACCAGGGGAGAGACCAGCTAAACCCAATAGCCGGGCCGAAGTTGTTGTAGTCATCCTGATAGATCTGCTTGCTGGGATTCGGGGAGTTCTTACCCACGAATTCAACAACTGTCGGAGAACCATTAATGCGGCCAGGTTGAAACAAATCGTCAAAGCTGGATCCCGAAATTCCGAATACGCCGGCGCCATTTCCTCCGTTGTTTGCAGGAGAGCCGAACAGGCCATGTTCCTCCCAGGGCACAGCGTAGTAATCCCAGCGAAGGCCCAGATTGAGCGTCAGAGCTCGCCTGATTTTCCAATCGTCTTTGAAAAAGCTGCTCATTTCACGCTGATGGTTGTTTCGAAGCTTCCCAGGAGGGAAACCGCCTTCCGATTCGCCGACCTTCGGCATCTCGCTCCACGACTGGAATGCGGGCGCAGAGGAACTGTTTAGAAAGAAGCTTTGGTTAACGGCCCCGATCGAACCGGCGAGATTCAGGAGAACGTTCTGCGCGCCAGTCTGGTCGGCAGCGCTCAGACCGGGGACTGTCGTCATTCCCTGAACCGGTACACCCCCTGGCCCGAAATTCGCGAGCGGCATCGCCTGCGAGCCTTGCTGACTTTTTGTGGAACCGAAACGTGCTTCGACTCCGCCTTTGAAGGCATGTCGCCCACGATTCCAACTAATCGTGTCGACGTATTGATACAGAGGCGTGGTTTGAACACGGCTGCCCACTGTGTACGTAATGACATTGTTGGTGAAGGTGAGAGGCCGCGGAAGGTAAGGAATTCCACTGACCTTGGGAAGACTGTCGACTACCTCCGGTCCGATATCCTCGCGGTCATAGGCAGCGTAACCCTTCTGGCTGCCATTACGCAGACCAAAGCGGAACTCGTTTAAAAGAGATGGCGTGATCGTGGAAACGATCGACGACGTATAGGCCGCCGGGTACCGGCGTGTGGTTCCGGGGAACCCGTCGGGCCACGTCGGCAGTTGCGAATCAGCCCAAACGCGCTCATGGCTGGCCGTAAAGAAGAACTTGTTCTTCGGATTGAAATTATGGTCCACGCGGAAATTCAGCTGATCGCGGTTCACTTCAACCGCTCCCGCGAAGGGGGACTCTGTACCGCTCTGCCGCTGCGCGAACTGATAGTTCGCGGTGTTCAGACCATCGCCGGTCGTCCAGTTGTTGGGCAACGGCATCTTGGCCACCAACGCTTTCATATAGCCCGACGGATCAAAGACTGGACGGTTAGGATCGCGGGTGAAGACATCGAACGATTGCGGCGTGGCCGCTTGACCATTGAGGATGGGATTGCCCAGCACATCCACGGTTGGATTTGCGGCCAGCGCGTTTCCGTTCTGAACTCCCGGAAAATAACGGAAGATTCCCTGACGTGCCTGCTCCGTATAGACGGGCGAATTGATAATCGCCTTCTGCACCGTTCGTTGCCCCTCGTACACAAAAAAGAAGAACGTCTTGTTCTTGATAACGGGCCCACCAATCCGTCCGCCAAATTGGTTCCTGTTTGAGTAGGGCGTCTTAACGCCATTGAAGTTATTGAACCAGGTATTGGAATCGAGCGCGGAATTATGGTTGGCATAGAACAGGCTGCCACGAAGTTGATTCGTTCCGGATCGCGTCGACACCTGAACGGCGCCGCTGCCCCTTCCCGTCTCGGCATCCGCAGGTGAAACAACGACCCGGATTTCCTCTACCAGATCCGGACTCAATTGTGTCGCTGAATAAACGCCCGTCTGGTAGCGGCCGTCATTCACACTGATGCCGTTGACGAGGGTTTGAACCGCGCCCGTTCGGCTGCCGGCGAAGCTCGCAGTCTGATTGCCCTGCACGACACCGGCAATGGTGCTCGTTAAAGCCAGCACATCGCGATTCGCCAAAGGAAGCGAGTTGACCTTGTATTCGGGGAGGATGGTTCCAACGGACGAAGAAGAAGCCAGCAGGGTATCGACCGGAACATTCACATCAACCGATGTGCTTACGGCGCCTACCTGCATTGTGAAGTTGAAGCGCGCCTGCTGTGAGAACTCCAGTTTCAAAGCCCGGACCACCTGAGTCTGAAACCCCGGCAATTCCGCAGTGAGCGAATAGGTTCCCGGCTGAAGGCTGGGCAATTGGTAGACGCCCGATTCATTCGACAGCACCGTATTGACGATGCCCGTATCCGTATTCGTCGCCTTGATTGTTACTCCTGGGATAAGTGCTCCTGAGGAGTCGGAAACGCTTCCGCCAAGAGTGGCATTCGCCGTCTGTCCGAGTGCGCTCGCTGCAAGCAGGAACAGAACAGTTCCTGCAAGGATTGGTCGGCTCATCGCTAACCTCCGGGGTTTTGGCCGGATTATAGACTTCGATCATTCATTTCAAGAGAAGAAAGATTGTCGCCCGAACAATTATCGATCGATACTTGCTGAGGATGAGTAAAGGAGCTCCCTACAAGCGTTTCACGCTTTTCAAAATGACCGGCAATGTCGCGTATGCCTCGAGTGCAATGGTCTTCGCAGCGCTGTCCACGGCGACCTGACCAGTAATAACGCCTCGTCCCTCGCCCTCGCCTCTGGAGTTCACGTGCAGTTCGATGATCGAAAAAGTATAGTCTGACTGCGCGACCGATGCGTCGGGCTTCCACAGGTTGCTCCACGCGCCAATGCGGCGATCCGTTGCGAGGATGATGCGCTCACCGCCGTCCGGTTGCGGCAACCGATACGCATACTTAATCGAATATCCGACGGTCTCTGAAGTCCAGAGAATACCAACGGTCGGAGCCTTCTTTATGGCGGCGGCTAGCGATCCTGCTGGTGTCTGGAGCGACGAGTCATTTGTCGCAGGTCCTCCTCGAGCGCCGCGTCCGAATCGGAAGGCGGGGCTGTCAAGGTCAACGGCGTCTGGATCCGCAGGTACATCGGCGGCCGGGGCGGCCGGCGCGGCCGGTGCGTCACCGGCGCCTCGTCCGCCGCGGCCGCCACGGGCTGTGCCTCCGCGGCCTGTGCCTCCGCGGCCGCCACCGCCACGCCCTCCGCGGGCTTCCGCCGGGGCGGACGTTAGCGTCCAGGCCGCCACGAATTCGTCTCTGCGGCTGTCTGATGACCAATCCGTCAGATTAATTTTGATAGCTTCACCCGCTCCACTCACGTTGCCGGATGTCGCCGTGAAACGCACACCGGTTTGGGCATGCGCGCTGAGGGCAGTAAGGATAGAGAGAGCGAAACAGCATAGAGAGCGGAGGGATCTGCGCCGCATGGAGCTGCTTCTTTCCATCCTTATCGCCAATCCGTCGCTGACACCATCGACGTGCCTCCGAAGCCCAGGGACATTTTTCTCTGCTTTTATCACTCGGTGCTTTGATGCACAAACGAAAAAGCCGATGCGATCCGTTGCCTCAGATGTCCGAAGCGGCCGCGCGATCGAATCGATTGCAGGACGTAACGGACCGGCTGAACGATCCTGCAGCCCTTTTCTGAGAATCGGTGTGTGATTCGATTCGTGATAGTGTTGGACTATCCTTAAAACGATGTCCTCGAAAAGAGACGATCCGCCACGGGTAAACTCCAGAAGGGTCTTTATCAAGAACGCTGGGATCGCAGCAGCGGCCTTTGTAATCGTACCTCGCCGTGTTCTCGGCCGCGGGTATCGCGCTCCCAGCGATACGTTATATATCGCTGGTATTGGAGTCGGCGGAAGGGGCGAAAACGACATTGCGAGCTTTGCGAAGACCGGCAAGGCTGAAATCGCTTACCTCTGCGACGTCGATGACCGCAGGGCGGCCAAATCCGTTGCCGATTTTCCGAAGGCAAAGTACTTCAAAGATTTTCGTGAACTGCTGGACAAGGAACACCAATCGATTGACGCCGTTTCTGTATGCACCCCCGATCACAACCATGCCATCCAGGCCCTGGCTGCGATGCAACTTGGAAAGCATGTCTATGTTGAAAAGCCGCTGGCTCACGACATCTACGAAGCCCGGATCCTGACAGAGGCGGCCAGGAAATTTAGAGTCGTGACGCAGATGGGTAATCAAGGAGCGTCAGGCGATGGTGTCCGACAGCTCATGGAGTGGTACAACGCCGGACTGCTGGGAGATGTGCACACGGTGTATTGCTGGACCAACCGGCCAGTGTGGCCGCAGGGAATCGCGTGGCCTGACAAAAAAGCAGAAGTGCCGAAAGAGCTTGATTGGGATCTCTGGCTCGGAACAGCGCCCTACAAGGACTATGTCGAAAAGCTGGTGCCGTTCAATTGGCGGGGCTGGTGGGATTATGGAACGGGCGCACTCGGTGACATGGGCTGCCACCTTATGGATCCACCTTTCAGGGTACTGGGGTTGAAATATCCTGTTGATGTTACAGCGAGCGTAGGCAGCGTTTACGTGGATGAATTCCAACGCGGGTATTTCCCCGAAAGCGGTCCTCCTTCGGCATACGTGATTCTGACGTTCCCTGGCCGCAACGGGAAGCCACCCGTCAAATTGCACTGGATGGACGGCGGAATTCAACCGGAACGTCCGGAAGAACTCGGTCCGAATGAGGTGATGGGCGATGGCGGCAACGGCGTGCTGTTTATCGGCACGAAAGCAAAAATGATGTGCGGCACCTACGGCGCTTTTCCCTCCCTGCTTCCGATGACACGCAGCCACGACGTCAACGTGCCACAGACGATCAAGCGCGTCCCCGGGGGTGAGGGTGGTCATTACGCGCAATGGGTCGAGGCCTGCCTTGCGGGATACGGAAAACTGGAAGTGAGCTCTCCTTTTGAGATTGCCGGTCCGTTGACGGAGACGATTCTTATAGGCAATCTCGCGATTCGCAGTCACGACATCCGAAAATTGCGGGAAGCGAAACCGACACCGCCCAATCCGAATCCCGCTTTACAGGTCGACTATCCGGGAAGAAACATCAAGCTGATGTGGGATGGCGCGAAGATGAAGGTCACAAACTTTGATGAGGCCAATCGGTTTGTGAAGCGAGAGTACCGCGCAGGTTGGAAGCTTCAAACAGCGTAGCTTCAGGCCAAATGCGCGTTGGCGAGGGCTTATAAGCGCCATTGAAAAGTCGAAATCGCGCTGCCCCCCTCACTCGGGAGCAGCGCGATTTTCCGTTGGAGTTTCTCCTCAGCCTTCCAGATCCCTAAAACGTTATTCGAAGCTTGGCCTGGAACGTTCGATTACCGGACTTCGTCGTCAGTTGACCGAAGTTGTCCTGGAAACTGCTGCCCGCATTGGTCAATCCCACGGGATCCGTCGTCGCGCCTGAACCCGGCGTCGGATGGTTAAAGATGTTCGTGGCATCAATCCGCAGCTGAGCAGAAACAGTCTCCGTTACCTGGAATGTTTTCGAAAGGTTTCCATCCAGACGCCATTTGGGGAACGTGTTCATCGTGGTCGCGCCCAGATTGCCTTGCTGTCCCGGTTTCGGATTCTCCAGCAGTTTGACTCCATAAGTGTTCGTCGCTGCATTCAGCAGGACTGCGCCTGGCGTTGTTGACGGAACTACTACCGCCAACCCTTTCAACGTGCAGTTCGCCTGGAGGCCGTCTGCTGTTGACACGTTTGCGCACTGAGGGTCTGTGTACGTCGTATACGTATCGTTGAAGAAGCTTCCGTTCTGTCCGTTCCACGATACTTCCCCTTTTGGATTGTTCCACGGCCCAACGATGTTGGGACGGCCATTCGCATACAGCATGTTGGCTCCTGTAAGGAAATTCCGTGGGGCTCCTGAGGAAATGTTGTAGATGAATCCCAGCTGCCAACGTTCGATGGCGCGAGCAACCCACCCCGAACTGTTGGGGAAGAGCAGCTTGTTGGGCCCAAAGGGCAGTTCCATAGTTCCATTGGCGCGGAAGTCACTGCCAACGCTGGTTGAGTTCTTGCTGTAATCCAGTGTCGGATTCAACGGATCCGTGAAGCCGTTACCCGGCTGATACATGGTTTTGCTGAAGCCATACGTGGCCATCATGCTGAAGCCATGGATTGGCCGCATCGTCAACTGCGCCTCAAGGGAGTTGTAATCGCTGTAACCCAGGTTCGTGGAGTAGAGAGCCGTACTCCACTGTGGGTTCGCCACGAAGTAGTTCTCAGGGAAACATCGTGGAAGGACGGTCTGTCCCGTTGCCGGATCAACAAAGCCGCCGAGCTGTCCGTTCGCGATTCGGTTGCAACCGTTTCGCAGCGCATGCTGACCTGTGTTCAACGTTGCGCCTGTAGCCGGATCAATCGGAAGTGCCTGTAACCCGGGTGTGGTGTTCGCCAGGCCAAGTATGCTGGTGACCACAGCAGCATAGTTCCCGTTGGCAAGATTTGCGCCGAAGGCTTTGCGAATGTGTGCAGAACCGCGCTGCAACACTCCTGCGGTCGTGCCCCCGATTGTTCCGTATCCGGTCTGCCCGGCGTTCAGATTGAGGCCCATGAGCATCTGGTCGAATAGAGGATCATTCCCGCCAGCCCGTGTCACTTCGAAAGCATTGAACAACTCCGGGTTGTGATAGACGTTGACGGTGTTGATGTCGTAAGTGCCCGGAGTGCCGAAGGCTCCCCCCGAACCCGACTGGTCTCTGGCGAGGGTATTTACCGCGCGAAGCTCCAAACTGAAAGTTCGTGACAAGCTTCGAGTCACCGTCAGAGTCCAGTTATCCGAGTGAGGATTCCTGAAGTCGGGATCAAACAGCGCGTACGTGCTTAACGCGCCGCTACGCGTACCCACTCTGTACACCAAGTCCTGTGGCGCCGCTCGCCCGGGAGCAGAAGGAACCGCGGCTGGAATATCGGTCAGGTTCGCGGCCCGGCCGGCAAACGGAACCGTGTATGAGCTTGATGATGAAGAGGCATCTGCGCCAGGTCCGCTCAACAGGCCGCCCGTATAGGGAGCACCAGGTTTACCATAGGTTCGTTGGAATCCCCCGCGAACCGTGGTTTTCCCCTCGCCGAACCAGGGCAGTTGCCATGAGAAGCCGATTGCCGGACTAAACGCCCCATGTTGTGGCACGAGTGTTTTGTCCGGATGATCCGTCTTGGGCCCGACGAAATTGACTCGGGACATTAGATTGGGATCGCAATTCGAAGTGGGCAGTCCGTTCGGATTAGCAACGCCACTGACGCACTGCAATGGATTCGTCGAATTCGATCCATAGCCGGTGAGATAGAGATTTCCCGGCGTCAACCATGTTGCGAATGGATCCTGACCGGCAACACGGCTGGCTCCGAACAACCCCAGGCCTTCATCAACAAGAGTGTTCGTCAGACCTTCGGTGAGCCAGGGGGAACCCTGCAAATCGTACCTGATCCCGATGTTGAGTGTGATCCGGTTGGACAGCTTGTAATCGTCCTTGGCGAAGAAGCTGAATTCGTTTTGAATCTGGCCTCGTTGCTGATGCCCGTAGGGATCTTGACTCTTGAACCGGTTTTCTGCGGTGGTGACATCCTCCCAGGTTCCGTCTTTCAAGTTCTTCTGGCCATCAATCCAGTAGTTAGTAATCGGAACGCCGATCCCTCCGTAAAGCGTGTTGAGGAGGATGCCTGCGTTGTTTCGCGCCGTTCCCAGAAACGGAGTACATCCTCCAGGACAGGTTCCATATGTCCCGAACTGCGCATTACCATTGGTGAGATTGCTGCTCGCGAAAAACAGCGGTGTCAGTGACCCGTAGGCATTGGCCGCCTGAGTCACACCGGCGACATTCGCGGTGCTGCCTGCCATGATGTAGGCGCTGCCGTTGTATCCAACCGTGGACGGCCTCCGGTACTCACCGCCGAAGCTGAAGGCGTGCTTGCCGTGAGTCCACCGAACCGTATCTGCGAAATTGTACAAAGGGCTGTAGTTCGCGAAATCGAACGCATTGAAAGCCATGTATCCGTTCCAATTCGTGCCGGGGTTGTAAAGGACCGGATACAGCCTTCCATTGGCGGGATTGGCTCCGCCATACAGGATGAACTTCTGCGCGTCATCGCGGATGTCGGAATGGTCAAAGTTCGTCCACGGAGCGGAAGCAAATTCCGAGCTGTAGTTGAGCCCGAACCGGCCTTCGTTGACGAGAGTCGGCGCCAGAGTAGACGTCGCGTTTACTGTCACAAATTGTGGCTGACGCGCAACGTTGCCGTTGAGTCCTGTCCCCCATGTTGCGGATTGCGCATCGCCGCTGTCCTTCTCGTAAGTCCATGCGACATTGACGCGATGGTTATTCGTAATGTTGTGGTCGATTTTGAGGTTGATCTGGTTCCGGTTGTTGTAATCGTTCGGGCCGCTGACGACTCCGATCGATGCATTTGTCGATCCCCCGGAAGTCGGTCCTTTCCGTCCCTGAACCCATCTGTAGAGTCCGGTGTTCAGTCCGTCAGGAGTCTGTCCGCCGAACGCAGCAAAGTAGTTGGCGTGCGGCATCATTGAAAGGATCTTCCGCATGTAGCCTGTCGTATCGACGGTCGTTCGGTAAGGATCAAATGGAGCATTATTAGAGACGGCCGTTCCTCCGGGACAATCGGCCTGGGTGAATGGACTTCCATCCACCTTCACGTTGCCAAACAGGCTGAAACACCTCAGACCGCCGAGCGTATACGGGCCACCCGTGGGATTGAACGTCGGTGCGAGAGGGCTTCCATCGAAGTTGACCGACGCGATTGTTCCCGTAGGTTGAGTGCCCGGTGTTGCGAATGACGTCGGATCCGCGCGAAGCGCTTCGCCGGGATTCCATCCCTCCCAATAACGCCAGATACCCTGACGTGCCGTGTCTGTCAAAACAGGTGTTGTGACCAACTGGCGCCGGTTCACGATCTGCTTGTCCACGAGGACGAAAAAGAACGTTTTGTTCCTGACGATGGGTCCGCCAAAGCTCCCGGTAATCTGGTGGAGGTTGTACCAGTCCGGTTGCGTTGCTTCACCCGGGTTGCGCTTATTGGCCCATGTGTTCGCGTTCAGCGCAGTGTTCTGTACATTCCACGTTACGGCTCCCCCGAATTTGTTGGTGCCGGAACGCGTCTGAATCTGAATCTGCGAGTTGCCTCGCCCCAGTTCCGCATCCACAGGAGACAGGATTAGCCGAACTTCGCCGACGAGATCCGGGTTGATCACATTCGTCGTCATGACTTGCCGGCCCCAGAGAGAGGCGGAGTCCCTGGAGCTCACCGTGCTGAGTCCGTCAATCGTCGTATTGGTGTAGTCCAGATTCAATCCACCAATCGTGGACTGGCTGTCGGCCGCCGCGGCTCGGAAGCCGGGTAGCACATCCAGCAAACTCAGGACGTTCTGACCAACCAGCGGAAGGTCTGTTACTGCACGTTCAGGTAATCTCACGCCCACCGACGCCGTGGTCTCAGTCAGCAACGTATCTGCATTTGCAACGACTTCAACCTTCGAATCGACTTGTCCGACATCGAGCGTGAAATTGACTTTTACCGCCGCGAGCGTGATCTGAACACCACTTTGCACGGAAGTCTTAAAGCCAGGCAGCGAAGCGGTGACGGTGTACGTCCCCGGTGCAACGCTCGGAAACGTGTACACACCGCTCTCGTTCGTGATTTGAGTGGCGGTCACGCCCGTGCCAGTATTGGCAAGCGTGATCGTGACGCCCGGTACCAGTGCCTTTGATGAATCTTCGACAATGCCGCCGAGTTGTTGGTTTTGAGCAAACGCTGTGTTGGTAAGAATTACAAACAGGGCACAGCACAACCCTGACAATAGGACTTTACGCATGTTCCCCCCCGAGCTTTGGAGAGGCGCCCGCGCGAGGAGTCGGCCCTCTCGTTGCCCCTGATTAGTAGTTACAATCGCTGAGCGGCTTGTATCTGAGTCATTCGTGGAAGTCAAATGAATTTGAAATTGAGAAATTTACGAGGTCGTCTGTCGGCCGAAACAGAGACATCGGGAAAGCGCGTCTACGCAGGATGAACGAATGCCTCTACGCCGCGCGACGCGAGTTCGGCCTGGATGTTGCTCGCGAGGAATCGGCGGGCTTCGCCATTTTGCTTCAGCACGGCATCAAAATGTGCGAGCGTGAGTCCTCGGACGAACAAGTGGGCTTGCTCGCCGGTGCAGAGCTCGCCAATGGGGCGCATTTCCTTTTGCAGGTAATCCAATTCTGGAATCCAGGGCGGCGAGGTCCGGACCGCTTCATGCAGGTGCTCGACGTCATCCATAAAGTGCATGTGGTCGGCGCGGCGGAGAATCACCATGCATTTCGCAGCAGGTATTCTCTCGAAGATCTCGTACATGCCGTCGATCGGAAGACAGACGTCGTTGTCCGCCGCCAGCAGGAGAGTCGGAACGTCGCGACCCCACTTGAACGCCAGCTTTGCCGGGAGAATTCCCGGCCGTGGATTCGAACTCCCGCCGGGCGCAAGCGCCACAACCGACCTGATTTGATGCACCACGTCCGGAGAGGCAAGCGCTGTCCAGCCGCCGAAGCTGTGACCTACGATTCCAACAAGTGCTGGTTTGAGCTCCGACTGGGTCAGGACATACTCGAGAAGAAAGCTAATGTCCGGAACGCGGCTCGCGATGGCCGCTTCGGCTCGCGCGGCTCGTTGTTCAGGAGTTTCATCGTCTCGACGCCCGAGTTCGGGTGCGACGAGTTCGGAGTGATTCAGTCCCGCGACGATATAACCATGGCTGGCCAGGTGATTCGTCAGGAATGTGTAGCCTCGCCGACCGCTGCCGCCGCTCGAATGGGAGAGAAGGATGATCGGGCACATCCCAACGGCCTTCGCCGGACTCCAGATGTCGCAAGGGAAGCTGCGGTTGCGGGCGGCGTCGAACGCCTGCATGCTCCGCTCGTCTACAGTGAATCGGCCCGGGACAAATGGATCGTATGGCATTTAAAAATCATACCTGCTTATGACGTACGAGGATGATCTGACTGTGCGGCAAGCACGCGACATGTATTTAAAAGAGAGCGGCTGTCCCATATCTAAAATCCCAATTCATAGTTAATCAATCACAAAGCTCCCATTTCTAACGAACTTGGGAAACGACGGGCCCTGGACCCGATTTTGACTCCGCGGTTGCATTGGCTTCATGCGAGTGCTAAAACGTCGGGCAATGGAACTCAGTCGACGAAGTTTTCTCAAGGGTGCGCTGACGGGTGGAGCGGTCGTCACCGCTTTCGGATTCGATGTCACGGCGGCGTCTGCACAGGCTCGGGAACTCAAGATCGCGAGAACCACGGAAACGCACAGCATCTGCCCGTACTGTGCCGTCGCCTGCGGCGTCATCATTCACACGCTTGGCGACAAGGCTGGTAACGTCAAACCGGCTGTGGTTCATGTTGAAGGCGACCCGGACAGCCCGATCAACCGCGGAGCG
>Ga0070675_100002902_pt1 | contig 12922 bp, 12 predicted proteins | sample KBSM43metaG_FD_65343 | JGI IMG/M metagenome (GOLD analysis project Ga0070675, IMG submission 65343) | Miscanthus rhizosphere microbial communities from Kellogg Biological Station, Michigan, USA - KBS M4-3 metaG | ecosystem: Host-associated > Plants > Roots > Rhizosphere > Soil ...
ACGCCGTGACACGGATGCCCTCTTCACCAAAGACATACCCCCATCGTCTCCTCAACCTTCGATCATCCAGTCGAAATACGAGCACGGCAAACGGATAGTCAAACTTGTTTGCGTCAGCCGCAAGCTGATCGAACATCAGATGAAGATGATAGCCATTGGGTAGCCCAGTGGAGGTGTCGATCAAAGGGCTGGAGCCTTGTTCGCGATGGCAATTTGAAAGAGCCAGGGCCGTTTGAGAAGCGACGATTTCCAAACGTCGGAACTCATCCTCGCTGAACTTTGCCTTCTGTTTTCGATAAAGCGAAATTGCGCCCCACACGATGCCATTGGAATTCATCGGCACAATTGCGGACATTTCAAACGCGGGCGGGTTCTCTCCGCAGCCCATGAAGTCAGGAAAAGGAGGCAAGTTGCACAGGGATTGATTATTAGAAGCTACCCAGCCCGAGAGTTTCTTTTCCAGGGGCAAGGTCAGCTTTTTCAGTCCTGCGCTCTCAATTCCCTGGACATGCTCGGCAACGATGTTGCCATTCTCGAGATCTGCGAGAAAAAACACAGCGGCGTCATATTCGACCAACTCCTCCAGTTTTCGTCCCATGAAGGCGAACACATCATGCGTATTCAGGCATTGGATATTCGCCCTGGCGAATTCGAAAGCCGAGAAGAGATTCGCTTGAAGCGCCGCATCGCCACTAAGAGCCTTTCCATAGGTAACGATGGGTTGAACCTTCTGAAGCGGCCGAAGTGTTTTAGCGTCCTGTGCATTCAGTTCACGGATTCCCCAGATATCGAGAGCACCTGCTGTTGCGGTCTTTCCGGCCTCTTCCAGACGATCGATGTTGCTCAGCAAGGCATCGACCACCGCCGGATCATAGGCTTTCCCGGACTCCTTCCGGAAGAACTCGACAAGTTCGCCCCGTTCCATCGGAGCACGATAGGGGCGATCGGTTGTCAGTGCGTCATAGCAGTCCACAAGAGCAAGAATTCGCGCTCCGATTGGGATATCTTCTCCCTTTAATCCGTCAGGATAGCCATTTCCATCCCAGCGTTCGTGATGAAAGCGAACCATTGGCAGCACGGGATACGGAAACTCAATGTTTTTGAGCATGTTCCCACCGACAACGGGATGAAGCTTCATTTTCGTGTATTCGCTGTCTGTTAAGGCTGTCGGTTTGTTGAGTATGTACTCTGGAATGGCAATTTTCCCAATGTCATGGAGTAGGGCACCCGCGCGAAGTCCCATCAATTCGGACTCTTCGGTAATTCCCATGCACTGGGCAAGTTCGATCGCGAACGCCTGGACACGACGAATGTGACCGTGCGTGTACCGATCCTTCGCGTCAACGGCTGCCGCCAGGGTTTCTACCGTTTGCAAATAGAGTTTGTTCAGATCACCAATATGTTTTTGGGCCTGCTCGTATTTAGAAATATGGTAGCGATAGAGCTGAAAGAGGACGATGACTATTGGTACGCACAAAAAGAATACGACCGAAGAGCCAACATAAGACCCAACGCCGTCGTAGAACAGCTTGATCAAACCTGCTGCTGCTGCAGACCCTAGGAAATTCATCAAGTACAAGCTTTGGCCTTCGCGCCAAACTGACCAAAATCCCTTTTGCATCCAGAAGGAGATTGCCAATGACAACGTAACTGTATTTACTAGGAACCAACTGAGAGCGATGCCCGATAGTGACAGGATTAGGTACAGTGGTTGATTGGGTTGGAGGAAATGTTTAGGCGCCTCGCTAGAAGCGTGCATGGCATAGACCGAAAGCGCACAGCAGCTGAGATTAAATAGGAATCGGTGATAAACAATCTTACCTCGCACATTTGTGCCGTATTGCCGAATGGTGTCACTGAACGTGGCCACAGCAATATCCAGCCAGTACATGACGAGCGTAGGACCGGGGCCAAAGTAGAAGAGCGACAGGATGACGAATACGTCACCCATTGATATGACAGACGATATCTTTGGGAGGCGAACGTTAATCGTGGCAGCAAACACTGAGACAATTGCAAGGCAGGCCCACTCAATACCAAAGCTCGACTCCCGAGTGAGGCTGTAAACGGCGGCAGGCAGAGATAGGCCAAAGATAATGGCGAGGTACGCTTTGAAGGTCCGCTCTTGCTGATTCCAGCGCATGAATGCGTTCGGCTATGAGCTTTTCGGGGACACCGCCCGAACGTCGCGGCATCCCCGAAAAAGGGCAGCTAGCTAGTCACAGATCGGCAGCGCTCCACTATCGTCTGGTGCGATCTTGGACTCAAGTTCTTCGATATCCAGTTCGATCCTGATAGTTTCTCTATTTTCAGCCATTATCCTTTTCCTCCGGGGACGGTTCAGAGTCAATAGAATCTTGAAATTCGGGTTGACGGGTTATCCACAACGGAAGAGCTAGATCCAAATCACACCCAACTTCATAAGGAACTCCTTTCACAACGGAACCTGCACTGAGAAACATGCGAGCCACCTGTTCGACAGATCTCTGAGCTGCTTTCCGACGCCGCGTTAGGTTCCCGGTCCTAGGTAGAGGCGAAGTCGTAAAAGCCTGCGTCGCGTCTTTGCGGCGTCCTACATCGGAAACTCAGCCGAAGAGGTCTATGCTCAACCAGATGGCCCGACATTCAGCCGACTCTTCATGGCTGAAGAGTCCGATTCCGTTCGAGTAGAGCGGGCAACGCTGCAGAAAAATACAAGAATTTGCTTGCAAAGTCTATGTCCCCCGATTAATCAGCGCGGTTTTTCCGGGTTCAGCCGTACCTCGCAAAAGAAAGCCGCGGGAAAGACTCTCGGCTCCGCCGGGATTCCGTTCTGAAGAACCAACCGCCTAATGTAGAATCCCGCGAAAAAGGAAAACACCCATGCGTTCAATTCTCTTCGGCGTTGCGGCGCTTGCACTAACAATTTTGTTGGCTGGCTTCGGCCCTGAGTTTCTAGCGTCAACTGGGCCCATTCCGTTGAACTGTAACCGCGCCTGCCTCGAAAACGTGGTTGATCGGTACCTCATGGCACTGGCAGCGAGGGATCCAAAGCGGCTACCTGTCTCCGCCGACGTGAAGTACACCGAGAACGATCAGGTTATCCCGCTCGGCGATGGGTTTTGGAAAACGGCGGAAGGCCGCGGGAAGTACACACACATCTTCGCGGACCCCGAGTTCGGCCAGGTTGCCTATATGGGCACGATGATGGAAGCGGGTGCGCCCATGCTTCTAAGCCTGCGGCTCCGCATTGAACTCGGCCGCATTACCGAAATTGAGAGTGTTCTCTACAAGCCGGGCGGCGGAGGACCAGCAGGCATTGCCGACATGGATAAGCCGTATCAGCCCGAGCAATTTTGGTTCAAGTCCATTCCGCCGGCGCAACGGATGTCCCGGCAGGAACTCATCGCAGTCGCCGACGGCTACTTCACCGGCCTGCAGAAGAACGATGGAAAGGGCATCAACGGAACAGGAACGTATCCTTTTACCGAAGATTGCCATCGCATAGAGAACGGCGCTCCGACAACGAACCGCCCGCGCCCGGCGAACGAAGCTCCAGGGACAATCAATGCATTCGCAATGGATTGCCTTGCGCAATTCAAACTGGGCTATTACTTTGTGGTTCAGAACATTCACAATCGCCGATATCCGGTCGTGGATCAGGAGCGCGGCATTGTTTGGGCTCACGCGGTGTTCGATCAGGGAACGGTGAACTCCGGCGTTCTCTCCGATGGACGTCCTTATACGTTCAATGGTTTCAATCGGCCTTCCAGCATTCTCGTAACTGAGGCTTTCCTCATTGAGAACGGCAAGATCCGGCGCGTTGAAATGGTCGGTCCTTCGGCTGCGTATCATTTGAATTCTCCGTGGCCGGGAGGGTTGAGCGGGAACTAGCGGAAGGTTCAATGCCGTCGAAAAAAACCGCGAAATCGTTTTCAGCTCTACTGACCAGGTTTGGAAAGGCACCCAACTGGGTCGTCGTCGAGATTCCTTTCGACGTGGCCCGAATGTGGGGTGTGCGAGGCCAGCTTCGAGTGAAAGGCGATATCAATGGGTTCGCTTTTCGAACTTCACTGCTCCCATCACGGAGTGGCCGTCACTTCATGATCGTCAACAAGCAGATGCAGAAGGGAGCCAATGTTTACACAGGGATGGAGGCGCGTTTCCGAATCGAACCAAACACGGAGAAACGTGTCGTGGCGGCTGCTCCGGAGATTGACCGTGTCCTGCGCCAGTCGAAGCGCCTTCAGAAGTTCTATCAGTCCCTCTCACCCTCCATGCGAAACGATATTGCGCGCTTCGTAGCGGATGCGAAGCAGCAGTCAACACGTATCCGGAGAGCCGACCATCTCGCAGAGCGGCTTATGGAAACGATGGATGCAGAAGTCGAGCTACCACCGATGATCCGGCAAGCGATGGCGCGGAATCCCCTGGCTGAGAGGGGTTGGGAGAAGATGCCCCGAACTCACAGGCGAATGCATCTACTGGGGATCTTCTACTATCGAAACCTGGATTCTCGGCTACGCCGCATTGAAAGGGTTGTAGAGGAAATGGCAGAGTACGCACAATCGCGCGGGGCCTGAGCGGATTCAACTCTTTGCAAAGAGCCGAGCCAACAGCGCGGATACGGCCCACACAATCTCCATAAACAGGAACAGGAATAGCGGTTCCCACGTCAGACCACCAGCGAGGTGACCCAAGGTGTGTTGCGCGATCGAGAACCCTAGCGAATAGTCCACAGAATGAAAGATGGTCTGCTGTCCGGTAGCCCATGTATAAGCGAGAGCCGCCACTTCGATAATCATGTAAGGAATAATCAGGAAGAAGGCCGCGTGGAGCCGCTCCCGGTGCGTGCGGGTCGTAAGCGCAAAATACAACGCTCCGAGCGCAATTACCACGCTCATGCTGAAGTATTTAACGGTGCTATCAGGTAGTCCGATGACGTCAAGAGGAAGCGGATGACGCCCATCCCAAAGATACCCGCGATGAACGCCTGCATTGATGGCCTTCGGAGCAGAGGCGACACTGTTTGTTCCTATGGAAGGAGCGGCAAAAACTCCGTTTTGATCCACCGCCGAACCCGGCGGGTGGCAATACTGATGATGGGTCGCTTTCCCGCGTAGATCAGCGCCGTTCCGGTCATGTCCGGTTTCAGGAGGTCGCTCTTTTCAACGAGCGCGCTGCGCACGACAATGATCCGTTGACCATCCACGACCTGTACGACTGGGGCAATTTTGTCCACGCGTCCTTGAAAGTCTTGCTGTGGCAGGGCATGCGCTTTCATCCAAATCACAAGCCCAGGCCCCACATCCTCGATTTCTTTTTCCGGTACCTGCAGCTCTGCCCCGAGCCCGGTAGTGTCTACGAGCCGGATGAACTCGTCGCCGGCTTCCAGCCTCTGCCTCTTCATGTACTCCGGCCGAGGCGTCGCAACGGTGCCATTGACCTCCGCGCGAATTTCCAGTTTTGCAATTTCGTCCTTAAGCCTTGCCAGCAGTGCTGTGGACTTGTCAACTTCCGCCTGTGCTTCGCGGATGAGTTCGGCACGATTGCCTGCCTTCAGGAGTTCGAGGTCCTTTTCAAGCGCGTCGAGTTCCTTCATCAGGAGATCTGTTCTCCGGTCGGCGTCCTCGTCTAGGGCTCCAAGCCTGGCTTCAGCCTCCGCGATCTTGTGCTCCTGTACGTCGACAGCGTTCTGAGCTGCTTCCCACTGGATCCGAGCAAAGACACCATCGTCGTAGCCTTTTTTTTCCGCGTCGGCTTTGGACTTGAGATATTCCAACTCCTTCTTCAGTTCCGCAACACCCTGCTCGAGTTGAGCGTGCTCCTGTTGATTTCGTTTTACATTCCGTAGTTCAACTTCCTTGGAGGTGATCACGGCTTGCTTCGCCCGAATCTCTACCTCAAGTGGCCCAGCCCGGAGTCTTTCCAGAACACTCTTCTGCTGCTCGAGCTCTCCCGCGATCTTCTCAGCTTCAAACTGCTTTGTGTGGTCTTCCATCCTGGCCAGCAGGTCACCCTTGTGAACAAGCTGGCCCTCCCTTACCGGAATCTCTTCAAGAATTCCAGTCGTCGGTGCATAGACGATATAGTCGCCCTCAGCGATGATCTTGAAAGGCGCGCGAATCTTCAGTTCCCAGGGAACAAAGATCGAAATGAGCAGCGCGGCGGCGACGATCAGCGAATTTCGAAATCTCTTTACCGCGACCTGGGACATGATCGTCTTTATTCCAGAGAACGATTCCACTGCAGTCCTGCGGAGTGTCACCGTCGAGAAGACCGCAAACCCCAACAGTCCGGCGGTTGCCCAGTGATCGGTCGACCATGTAAAGATCCGGGTGTAAACGAGAACAAGAAGCGTTGAAGAGAAGATCACAGCACACACTCCATAGATCAGTTGAGCGCGCTCCTCACGGAAAGCTTTCCTTTGGGGACTTCGGACCATCCAGTTCCAAAGAGAGCTGAAGGCTTTCGAACGCAGATTCGGTATCTCGAGGTAGTCACTCAGCATGTAATAGCCATCAAGTTTGATCAGCGGGTTGAAGTTGAACAATGTCTGCAAACCCGAAAAAATCACGACGACGACCATGACTTGATTGATGTACGTGTCTGGCTCGGTAATGCGCCAGATGATGGTGCACAGCCCCCACAACATGAGCTGAGAATATCCACCCGCAAGCGTGACAAACATCCGGTGCCGCCGTTCGCGAAACATCCATGCGTCGCTCACGTCGCAGTAAAACGCCGGTGAAAAGTATATGAGCATGAAACCGACTTCCTTCACCTGCCCGCCAAAGTGCCGACACGTCAAGCCATGCGAGAACTCGTGATACGCCGAAACGCTGAAGACGATCGGCCACACCATCAATACGGTCCAGACATTCAGCAGATTGGGTGTCGATGCGCGCAAGTCATCCCAGTGCAGGAGGAAGATTGCCACCCCGCACGCAATCAGCATGCAGCCCAGGATTTGAAAAGCCGGTGTGAAAGCCCATCGTGTGCGCGGGAGCAGCCAGTCGAAAATCCGTTCAGGATTGAAGGAGGCGACCTGCTTATAAAGAATACTGCTTCTCTTGTTGGGGCTCTCTAGCGTACCCAGGCGTTCACGAACTGCGGGAGTGTCCAGCAAATCCCTGGATTCCAGGGAATCGAAGAACGCCCGGATCGTTGACGGAGTAACAGTTCCGCCCAGTTTTTCAGATACTCTTGCGGCGACCGTCTCGGCATCCGACGGTTCGAGGATGGATTCAAGAATCGCTGCCTGAGTTTCCGTAAAGCGGAAGTACCGTCTCGCAACAGGATCCTTGATAACGAGATACGACTTTCCCTGATGTTGTTGCGGGGATCGCTGAAGGTCCGGCCGCAGCTGCACTTGAGGTGAGGTGTCGTTGCTCATCGAAACATCGGGGCAGATAATAACACGCGGTCCAGTCAGGACGGCCACAGGAGGCCGGAGACAAGAAGACCCTGCGAGGAAATCGACCATCGCAGGGTCTTCGAAGGTAGTTATGCCTTTTCGACGTTTTCCGCCTGGAATCCCTTTGGTCCCTGGGTAATCGTGAACTTGACGCTGTCGCCTTCCTTCAGCGTCTTGTATCCGTCACTCAGGATGGCTGAGTAATGAACGAACACATCGCCGCCCGATGCCCTCTCAATAAAACCAAAACCTTTTTTGTTGTTGAACCATTTGACCTTTCCCAATTCTTGGCTCATTACTCAGACTCCTTTTCAAACAAATGCTGCTTTTGGGGGAACGTGAACGTCGGGCATTATACAAAAACCGTTTGGGCTGTCAAATAAACGGGGTCCTCTGAAATCCGTGCCGGACGGGAGTTAGCGAGAAGCTAGATACTGCGAGGCCCATTTTATAGGGTTCCGAGGGTCCTGCTTTTCTGGAACTCAGGCCAGCAGCGGATTTCAGCGAACTGTGATGCAGGTCCTATGCAGTTTTTTCGCCTTCGTGCCTTTATCGAAAACGGCTGCCGGATGGGACTCTTGAAAGCTGAAAGGGAAGAAGAGCTACTTGCTGAAGAGGACGGCGTTGTCAGCCGTCAACAGGTCGGTGTGAATCTTGAAACTGCCATCCTTCGCTCGCGTACCTGTCACTCGGACTGACATTCCTACTTTGATTGACCCTCGGGTGAAACCCCGACGGGCGAGTTCGTTCGGACTGGTCAACTCGCAGGCCCACGTTCGAGCTTTGCCTGCAGAGGCGTCGTTGACATCGACAAACACGTAGGTGTGCGGATTCATCCAGTCAACGTTGGTTACGGTGCCGGTGAGGGTAACGGGCTTTGTGCTGTCGAATTCTGCGGACACGGAATGATGCGCAAGTATGGGTGCCGTTAGCGTAACGATCAGAATAAAAGCGAGCGGCAGGATCCTTGGTTTCATGGCGCGTCGTTTCTGAATAATGCACCCGGAAACTATTCGAGGTCAAAAGGAAAGAAAAAGGCGGAGAAGAGCTGAGTCTTCCCCGCCTTTGACTCAGTTAACTACGCGCCGGTCTTGAAAACGATACCGAACCCGAAGCGGACTACGTTGTTCGACCATGCGCTGACGCCGCCTTCTGAGAAGCGGGTCGGCATCCAGTCGAACTGGACAATCCTGATGTTGATGCGTTCCGACGCCGTGTAATCCAGGCCTCCGCCGAAACCGAGGCTAAAGCCATTCAGCGAGCCCGTGTCGTCACCAATACGCGTTCCGCCGAGCATCGCATGAACAAACGGAGTTACCTTTTCCGTGCGATGGTTATATCGCAGTCCGCCCATATAGCTATGGAGCTTAGCGCCATCTTTGTACTGCCCGCCAAAGTCGGCAACGATGCCCATCTTGGGGTTGATGTTCCCCGCAAGACTGGCCTGCCAACCAACCGGCGTAACGCTCTCCTCATCACTGATGTGCAATACCGAAAATCCCCCGAAAACTTCGGCCTTCGGCGGATCCTGTGCCCACAAACACGCGGGCGCGAGGACCACCACAGCCGCTAGCATAATCATCAATCGTTTCATTTTGGCTCCTTGGTGTTCAGAAGTAGTTGGTGTGTCGAACCTGATATGTGTGTCTAGCAGTGAATCCATTCTTTCAAATTGGCGCCAAGCTCAAGACCGTCCCGATTTACTCATCGGGCCATAGCGTTGTCAACCGGTGGCTTCGATTGGTAACTCACTGCTTTCATTCAGTTTCTGTCGATCAGCATGCAATCACCGTAGCTGTAGAAACGATATTTTGCTCGGACAGCATAGCCGTAGGCTTCCAGAATCAACTCCCGGCCGGCAAAGGCACTTACGAGCATCAGTAGTGTAGAACGAGGGAGGTGAAAGTTCGTCAGCAGGCTGTTGACAATACGAAATTCGAAGCCGGGCAGAATATATAAATCCGCAATTCCCGCTCCTGCGGGAATGTCTCCGTGCTTCGACATGAGGAACTCCAGGGTTCGCGTCGTGGTTGTTCCCACCGCAACGATGCGCCGCTTGTTGCGTATCGCCTGCCGCAGGAGCGCCGCGTCCTCAGCGCGAACTTCGTAGCGCTCCGGTCGAAGCACGTGGTCCTCCGGCTTTTCGGTACGGACTGGTAGAAAAGTTCCTATTCCGACATGCAGTGTGACCATCGCGATCTGTACGCCTTTCGCCCGGATCGCCGAAAGGATTTCCGTTGTGAAGTGCAGTCCCGCCGTTGGCGCCGCAACGGCGCCCGGCTGCGAGCCGAAAACCGTCTGATAATCCACATCGTCGGCCGGCGTCGGGTCGCGTTGAAGGTAAGGAGGAAGGGGAACTTCTCCATGCGTGTCGATAAGAGTTCCCGCCGACTCGATTTCCAGAACGTGCAGGTCTGCACCGAGACTTTCCTGAAAGGTGCCTACAAATGCGCCGCTGCCGAAGATTGCGCGATCGCCCGGACGAATTCGCCGGCCAGGCATACACAGCACTTGCCAGACGTTATCACCTACCGGTTCTGCAAAGAACACTTCGATCGCTCGCGAAGTGCCGTTTCGCCGCTCCAGCCGAGCGCGTGTTCGTGCTCGAATGACCCGCGTATCATTGAGGACCAGCACGTCAGAGGGATTGAGGAAATCGGGGAGACTGCTGAACTGGGAATCTAAAATACTCGCGGCGCGCCGGCTCACAACCATCATGCGCGACGCGTCTCGGGGTTCGGCGGGCGTGCGCGCAATCAATTCCGGCGGCAGATGATAGTCGAAGTCAGAAACGTGCATGGAGGTTAGCGTGAGACCAATAGTGGAAGAAGGCCAGGTGCGCATTAGTAAGCGCGGAACTGCCCGCGTTCGCAATGGCCATCTTTGGGTCTATCGAAGCGACATTCTTGAGGTCAACGAGACGGGGCCGGGCGCAATCGTGGCTGTGCGAGACGAACACAACACGGTTCTTGGAAAAGCCTTCTACAGCGCCCAATCCCAAATCGCGCTCCGGTTTCTCGCGCGAGGAAATACGCGCATCGACGAATCGTTCCTTCGAAAAAGGTTCGAAAACGCCGATGAACTGCGCACTCGCCTTGGCGTGGACCCCCTGGCGAGCCGCCGGATCTATTCGGAGGCGGATTTTCTGCCGGGCCTTATCGTTGATCGCTACGGCGACTATCTCGTTGTTCAAAGTCTCACCCAGGGTATCGAACGGCTGGAGCCGATCTTTATATCCATCCTTCAGGAGCGGTATCTGCCCCGATCCATCATTTTTCGAAATGATAGCAAGGTTCGCGAGCTTGAGAATCTTCCGGTCGAGCGTCGTTGGAGTGGTGAAGAGCCTCCGCCTTCTGTCGTTATCGATGAGGATGGTAAACAAGTAGAGATCCCTTTGGTGTCCGGCCAAAAAACGGGAGGTTACCTGGATCAGCGCGAAAACCATCGTGCCGCACGCCGTTACGGGCGAGGCCACGCACTGGATGGATTTTGCTATGGCGGAGGGTTCGCACTTCAGCTCTCGGATGTCTGCGACACCGTCGAGGCCGTCGACCTGTCTGCCGCTGCCGTCGAGCTTGCTCGATCGAACGCGGCCCGTAACAGTCTGAATAATGTCTCCGTTGTGGAAGGCAACGTGTTCGACTTCCTGCGTGAATGTTCCGCGGCCGGACGCCACTTCGACACGATCGTCCTGGATCCTCCCGCGTTCGCTCGGAATAAAGAAACCCTGGAGGGAGCCTACCGGGGTTACAAGGAGATCAATAACCGCGCGATGCGCTTATTAAAGGATGGAGGAGTCCTGATCACCTGTAGCTGCTCGTACCATATGTCGGAGGGCCTTTTCGCTGAAATGCTAGCCGAGGCCGCTCGAGATGCGGGGTGCTGGCTCCGAGTTTTGGAACGCCGCCTCCAGTCCCCAGACCATCCCGTCCTGATGGCCGTTCCGGAAACATTGTATCTAAAGTGCTTTATACTCGAAGTCAGATATTGACAACATCACACTAAGATCTTATGCTTCACTTCGACTTAAATCTCTAGGAGGTAAGGACAGATGGCATTGACCCGATGGGACCCTTTCCGGGAGCTCAGCATCATGCAGGAACGGATGAACCGGATGTTCGATGATGCCGGACGTGGATGGCGGGGTGATGAGCCCTCGTCAACAACGACATGGAGTCCAGCCGTAGACATTTACGAGACGGAAAACGAAATCATGGTGCAGGCCGAGCTGCCAGGCGTCGAGCGTAAGGACATTGTGCTCAACCTGGAAAAGAACGTTCTCACCTTGAAGGGCGAGCGGCACTTCGAGAAAGAGACCAGGCAGGAGAACTACCACCGCATTGAGCGCGCGTATGGCGGTTTCAGTCGGTCCTTCTCCATCCCGGCGATCGTCGATGAGGAGAAAATTCGGGCTGACTACAAGGACGGAATTCTCAAGATTGCGCTGCCCAAGAAGGAGCAGGTGAAGCCCAAGCAAATTCAGATTTCAGAAATGAAGTAAATCCTTGCGGCGGATTTCCAAAACAGGAAATCCGCCGATCCTTTTAACCGGAGCAAGCCATGATTCGATTCGACAAATTCACGTTGAAGAGCCAGGAGGCGCTGCAAGCCGCGCAGACACACGCGCAGGAAAAGAGTAATCCTCAGCTTGTGCCGGAACATCTCCTTTGGGCACTGATTCAGCAGAAAGATGGGGTCGTGTTGCCTGTTCTGCAGAAGCTTGGTGCCAACATCCAGGTTCTCGCCACAGAGCTGTCAGCCGCCGTGGCGAAACTCCCTCAGGTGCAGGGACAGTCGGATATTCATCTTAGCCCTGGTCTGAATCGAATCCTTGAGGACGCCCAGAAAGAAGCCGATCAGTTCAAGGATGAGTACGTCAGCACGGAACATCTCCTGATTGCCTTAGCGAACGCTAAAGGCGAAACCGTCTCCAAAGCTTTGCAGTCTCAGGGCGTGACGAAGGACGCGATCCTGAAGGTTCTGGTATCGATCCGCGGCAGCCAGAAAATCACTGATCCCAATCCCGAAGAAAAGTATCAGGCTCTGCAACGTTATTCCCGCGACCTCACGGACCTTGCCCGCAAGGGAAAACTTGATCCTGTGATCGGCCGAGACGAGGAAGTCCGGCGTGTCATCCAGATACTGTCGCGTCGAACAAAGAATAATCCTGTCCTCATCGGTGAGCCGGGTGTCGGCAAAACGGCCATCGTTGAAGGTCTGGCCCAAAGAATCGTAGCTGGCGATGTTCCCGAATCGCTCAAGCGGAAGCGTCTCGTGGCTCTCGACCTGGGATCCATGATCGCTGGAACCAAGTACCGCGGTGAATTCGAAGATCGTTTGAAGGCTGTTCTCAAAGAGATCGAGGAGTCCGGCGGCGATATCATTCTCTTTATTGACGAACTCCATACCCTGATCGGCGCAGGTGGATCAGAAGGGGCGATGGATGCGTCCAACATGTTAAAGCCGGCGCTGGCCCGTGGTGACCTGCGGTGCATCGGAGCGACCACCCTCAACGAATATCAGAAA
>Ga0070675_100002905_pt1 | contig 12915 bp, 11 predicted proteins | sample KBSM43metaG_FD_65343 | JGI IMG/M metagenome (GOLD analysis project Ga0070675, IMG submission 65343) | Miscanthus rhizosphere microbial communities from Kellogg Biological Station, Michigan, USA - KBS M4-3 metaG | ecosystem: Host-associated > Plants > Roots > Rhizosphere > Soil ...
CGTGCAACCGGTACTCGATCAGACGCGCCACGCCGAGGCCTCCACGCGATGGTGCGAGCGGCTCCTCGAGATGTACCGAAAATGGGCGGCCCGACGCGGCATGCAGGTATCCGAGGTGGGTGTGCCCGAGTCGCGACTGAACCTCTTCGTCATCTCGGGCTTTGGTGCCGCACGGCTCCTCAGCCCCGAATCCGGCCTCCACGTCCTCGACTACGAGGACTCGGACGAGGCCGGCCGCACCGTCGCGCGTGTCACCGTCAGGCCGACGCCGCTCGTCCTCCCTGAATCGTCCACCGAGCAGTGGGTACTGCTGTCAGCGCTCGTCGGCAAGGGGCCCGCGCCGGCAGCGATCGTGCGGCGTTATCGGGTGGACTCATCGCCCGTCATTCGCGACCTCAAGCACGGATGGCGAACCGGACGCACCGAACTGGTCTTCGAAGGCCACTTCGATTTGATCGCCGAAGTCTGGCCAGCCGCTGCCGAAGAGCGACGCAGCTGAGCACGCGTTGAGCCGCCTGGATGCGGCTGTACTTGGCACGGTTGGCGCATCGAGTGTTCCTTTTGCTCAGCAAAGCGATTGAGAGGAGCCGACCATGACCGTAAGGGAGCTGCAAACGTCCAACGTGAAGAGCGTCTCTCCAGACACTGATCTCGCCGTTGTTGCCAAATTGATGTGGGAAGGCGACTGCGGTGCCGTACCAGTGGTCACCGACGACCGCAAAGTCATCGGCATGATCACCGATCGAGACATCTGCATCGCCTCGGCGACGCGGTCCAAACCGCCGGCCGAGATCCGCGTCAGCGAAGTCATCAGCGCCAACCACGGCGTTCATGCGGTGAAGCCGGACGACGACGTCCGTATCGCGCTCAGGGCGATGCGCAAGCATCGCGTGCGGCGGCTGCCCGTGGTCGATCGAGAGCAGCGGCTGACCGGCATTGTCTCGATCAACGATCTGGCGATCAATGCGTCGCCGTCGTTGCCTGATAGCGTGCCCGCCCAGGAATTCCTCGAAACGTTTCAAGCGATCTGCGCGCACGAGAAGCACGCGGTGGCGTAGCACGTAGCTTCCAGCTTTAGCCGGACGGAGCGTCCGGCTTCAGCCGGACGTAGTGTCCGGCTTTAGCCGGACATGCAGAAGGACGAGCGCGTCTCGATCATTTCGGACCGAGACGCGTGTCTGGTTGGGACGTGTCGGGAGGCACCGTACGCCTCCCGCCGATGTGAGGTGGGGTTTTTGTCGCGTCCCAAGAGCGGGTCACGAGCGAGGCTGTCCATCTATAACAGCAAGCGCGGTACCACCCTTCGAGTCCTCGAGAACGCGTACATATCCGCCAAATCGCGTCGTGACTGTGCGTGGCCACGCTGCGCCGCTTTGGGCCACGACTCAAGATGGGTAACCCACCGGCAGGTCTGAGTACCATGCGGGTCAGTGTCTGCTCGAGCTCGTTGTGACTGAGCGGTTCGCTCGTCGAGTAGGCGAGCGTCTTGCACTTGCAACGGTTCATGGAAACGTTGGTGCTCACAGCAGCCATGACGCTGTCTGGTTTACTCGCGATCGGAAGTACGCGCGCGGTGCTCGGTGTGCTGCTGTTCGCGCTCACGCGCGACGCAGAGCGATAACAGCGTCGCGGCGACGCGGCCGGCCGCTAGTTCTCGGTTGGTCGTTCAATACGATCGATCACGAAGACCGGCACGAGCGACTTCTCAGCTTGGAGCTTCAGCCCGAGTTGCTCCTGAAGCGCTGTGAAGAACTCCGGTGCTTCGTCGGGAAGCGGGGCGTCTGAAGATATCCCGGGCGTGCGCGGTGGCGCGTATTTCAGCGTCAACGAGTAGTTGCCTTTCAGCCCGGTTCGATTGAAGACCTGTCGGCCGGCCAGGCCGGCGAATGACAAGACCAGCGCATCCATCGTGGTGCTACCGGAGACGATGATGCCGTTGCCGAACATTCCACCGCAGCGATTGAGGTAGTCACTTTCACTCGCCGGCGGTGGTGGGGGTGGGGCAGGCGGTGTGCCCGGTGGTTTCGGGCTGCAGTCGAGCGTTGATGCTTTCAACTGAGGGCCGAGACGTCCGTCGCTGCGCGCGAGGATAAGGGCGAACGTATCGAGCTCGCGCTCTTCGACGTGCGCTACCAGCTTCATCCGTTCGGCGAAGAACGTACGCCACATTTCGGACCGTTGCTGCGGCGTGGAACCGGTGGGCGGCTTCGCAGTGACATCGTAGCGCTCGGTGGTGGCCCATTCTGGCAGTCCGATCACGTCTCGCACCGGTACTGGCGCTGCACCCCTGATGAACTGCTGAACCCGCACGTTGGCCATGATGGATGTGCCGTCGGGCAAGGTTCGCATGCTGCCGCCGACCGCGTCGGGCGCGCTGCGCTTGATCGAAACGACGTCGAACTCCGCGCGCGGCGTTTGTGCCAACAGGCTGGGGACGATGGTGAACGCGGCGAGGAATAGCGCGGCCGCTCGAGGCATGGCAGAAAATTCTACGCCCCCGCTTCGATCTCCGCTACCACTGGAAAGTGATCGGAGGCGACGCGCGCTGTGCGGGTCGAGTGCGTGAAGATTCGGCGAAGCGCATGTGTCGGGTGGACCCAGATGCGATCGAGCGCCACGATTGGCCACTTCACCGGGAACGATGCGGGCCGTGGCTGCCGGCCGAGCCGGTGGTCGAGTACGTGAACGACCGATCGGCCGGGCAGCCAGTCGTTGAAATCCCCGAGCACGACGAACAGCGTGTTCCGCACGGAATCGAGATACTCGGCGATCTGCCTGACTTGAAACCGGCGCTCGCGGACGCGTAGCCCGAGATGCGCGGCCAGCACGTGGACCAGCTCTCCGCGGACGTTGACCGTCGCCGCGATCGCGCCTCGCGGCTCGCGTCGTTCCATTGACAGATCGATGCGATGAACGTCAACGATCGGATGGCGAGTGAAGAGCGCGTTGCCGAAGCACTGCGTGATGTTCTGCCGCGTGGGTCCCAGTGCACACGTATAGCTATCCAGGGTCGTCAGGACGACCGGACTCCGCGTTTCGAGCGCGACGCTGGCGGGGTACGTGAACTCCTGCAGCGCGACGATGTCGGCGTCGAGCTCGGCGATCACCGTGGCGATGCGGTCAGGGTCGTGGCGTCCGTCGGTGCCGATGCATGAGTGCACGTTGTAGGTGGCCACCCGCATCACTCGGACAGGCTCCTAACCAAACTCCGCCCGGGCGCGGTGACTGGAGACCGACGGCGCGAACTGACGAATCAGCAGCAGTGTGCGCAGAATCGCCGCAGCCGCTGTCAGGAGAATCGCCGTAACGATGGTCACGGCGACGTTCGACGTCGTTGGATTGAGCAGCGTCTGGCGAAGCAGCGACCCGAGAGCGGCGAGCGCGGCGATGGCAGGCACGAACGCCAGCAGGGTGCCGGTCATGAACGTCGAGAAGGGAACTCGCCCGGCACCGCAAACGAGATGAATCGATCCTGAAGTGGCCACTGATGCCAGCCTCAGCACGAGCACGCCGATGACGCCGCGCGCACCCAGCTGCCTCGCTGACCGATAGGAGCGTCGGCTCATCCATCGCGGCAGCCGTGTCGGCCCGATCTGCCGGCCCACGACATACCCAAGCGCTGCGCCGGCGAGCGCGCCCAGCAGCGCCGCCGCCGCGCCGCGCGGGGCGCCGAGCATCACACCGGCAGCGATGGCCATCAATTCCAGCGGTACAAACACCAGGCCCGCGATCGCAATCGCGCCCGCGATCGCCCACAGCATCGACGACAGGCGTGGAAGAACGATGAGCATCTCCCGAATGGTGTGCAACTCGGGGCGCCAGATGACGGCTGAGGACAGCGACGCGAGGGCAATCGCGAGCACGGCGATCGGAACCGTCGGGAACGGCACCGGACGCAGGCCGTTGGTCGCATCCGCGGGCGGCACGAGCCCCTCGACGCTGGATCCGAACGCGATCGGCTCCTCGGGGTCGGCGAGGGCCCGCGCCGCTTCCGACGGTGCCGCTTCTTCTTCCGGTGGGATCTCGATTCGCGCGAGCGTATGGTCGGCGAGCTGACGTGCATCGATGAATGTACGCAGCGAGCCCGCGCGGTCGATCCCTTCAGCGACAGCATCAATGGTGAGGCCCAGATGCTCAGCGAGCAACCGATCGCGGATGCGGCGGACGCCTGCGCGCGCATCAGACTGGGTGGTCGCATCCACGACGACGTCGCATTCCGTGTCCACGCGCATCGACCGGCGGGAGAAGTTCGCCGAGCCAATCCGCACGAGCGTGTCGTCCACGATCATCACTTTAGAGTGAACGAACGTCAGCACGTGCTTCGTGCGTGACGCGGCCGGATAGACCAGCCGGAGCCGCTTGTGCGTGTCGGCTGCGATGAGCTGCCGGAACACGTTGTAGCGGAACGCACCCATCGTGTTTTGTTCGAGCCAGCCGTGGCATTCGGCCGGCGAGACGATCACGACTTCGGGGCCGGTGGGTTCGCGCAGCCGCGCCGCGAGGGCCGCCGCAAGCGCTTCATTGGTGAAGTACTGGCTTTCAACGTAGATCGCTCGCTGGGCGGCAGCGATCGAATCGAGGAACAGCGTCTCGCATTCGCGGACTGGCGGTTGCGCGTCGGAGCCTGGGACCGTCCTCGCGATGGCGACATCGACGTCGGTGAGATCGGGCGTGACGTCGGCGGGCCACAGGTTCTCGGTCGAGGGGCGGACCGGTGGTAGCCGTTCCTCGCCCAGTGCGCGCCAGCGGTCGCGCGCCAGCATGCCGAGGCTCGCGGCCACCGGCCCAGCCACCATCGTGTGGACCTCGTGATACGGACCGTAGGGCTTTCCACCGAACGACGTGCGCGCCGGCTCGTCCACACGATGGGCGCTCGTGTCCCAACGATGACTGGTGAGATCGATGCCACCACAAAATGCGAGCTGATCGTCAACGACGACGACCTTTTGATGATGCGAGCCGCCAACGGGGTGACGATCGTCGAACCCGAATCGCACATGGCGATGCGTACGCCAGCCCAGCTTCCATCGCGACCACGGGTCGCGCTCGAGCGTGTACAGCGCGGCGTAGTCCCAGATCAGGATGTAGCAGCGAAGCTGCGGTCGCTGTCGCGCGATGAACGTCAGCAGTTCATCGAGTCTCGTGGGCTCCACCTTCGCCTTCGGCTTCGACGGGACGTCGTCGGTGCCGGCCGGGAGCAGGTCGACTTCGGCGAAGATGTCCCAACCGAGAATGAACACCGTATCGCGCGCGGAGAGCAGCGCCTGCCTGAGCAGCTTGAAGTAGTCGGCGGCGTCCTGGATGCAGAAGACCTGCTGTGCGCGATCGATGCGCCAGCAGTTCTTGCCCGCCTGAACGATCGGTGCCGCCGTGGGAGAGGTTGCGCGCGGCGCGGTTCGCGCCGGTGCGCTCATGCAGTGGACCTCGGTCTCAGCGTACGGTTGATCAACCAGGCGAGCGTCAGCGGAATGCTCACGAGCAGAATCGCGCCGAGGATCGTCGCCGGGGATGGGCTGCGCAGCACCATCGTCAGCTGGTAGCCAAAGCCGGCGAGGCCGATGACGATACCGGCCATGCCGAGAAGCGTGCCCACGACGAAGTCACGATATGTGACGGTTGAGGCGCCGACGATGATGTTGGCGAGCGTGAATGGAAACGGGATCTTGCGCAGGAAGAAGACCGCGAGCGTGCCGTTGCGTCGCAACGTATTCGTGACGCGGACCACGCGTTCGCCGCCCAGTTGTTCGACGCGATGCTGTCCCAGCCAGCGGCCGATCCCGAAGCCCACCGAGCCACTGGCGAGACACCCCGCCATCGCGTAGATGGGACCCAATAATGGACCGAACGCAATACCTGTCGCAGCGATGAGGAGCATCACGGGCACCGGGGCGAGCGCGACGAACGCGAACACGACGACAGGTAGCCCGTACCACACGTGACGGTGCGGAGCCATCCACGCGGAGATCGCGTCGAGGTCCCAGGTTGCCGTAGGGAGCAGGCTCCACACGACCGCAACGACCGTGCATACGATTAGCACCGTCCCTACTCGAATCAAGCTCGACCGGTCCATCGACATACGCTCAGCGGCAATGGAGGCAAGAAAGGTGCCGAGAGCTCGCGCCTCAGCCTTGCGGTATGCTTGCGCGCCATGAAGAGATACGGCGCGGCTCTCATCGTCACGTTCGCGATCTCTGCGGGGCCCGTTTCGGCCGACGCACAAGAGATCGATTTTTCAGGCCAGTGGGCGCCCATCTATCACGAGGATGGTCCCGAGCGGCTGCCCGGCCCCGAGCTCGGCGACTACCTGGGGCTGCCGATCAACGACGCGGCGCGGCTGCGTGCCGACAGCTACGACGCCGATCGCATCTCCGCTGTCAGCGAGTATCAGTGCCGCCAGCATGCCGCCGACTATGGCATGCGCGGTCTCGCCAACATGCGGGTCACCGCCGACATCGATCCGCTGAAGCAGCGTATCTTTGCGTTCCACACGCGCATCGGCTTTCACGATGCGGAGCGCACGATCTATCTCGACGATCGCCCGCATCCTCCTCCGACGGCGCCGCACACCTGGGCTGGCTTCTCAACCGGCGTGTACGAAGGCAACATGCTCACGATCAAGACGACCCACCTGAAGGCGTACTACATCCGGCGCAACGGCGTGCCGGCGAGCGATCGCCGCACGATGACCGAGCACTGGGTGCGGCACGGCGACTTCCTGACGGTCGTCACGGTGATCGATGATCCGGTGTTTCTCACCGAGCGTCTCGTGCGCAGTCAGTCGTGGGCGCTCGATCCCGGCCAGACGATGGGCTCGAACTGGTGTGAGTACGCAGCGGAGCTGCCGCTGGGCGATGAGGCTGTCCCGCACTATTTGCCCGGCACCAATCCGTACCTGAAAGAGTTCTCGACCTGGTACGGAATTGCGTACGACGCGACGCGTGGTGGCGCCGAGACGATGTATCCCGAGTACCGATCGAAGCTGCCACAGACGTGGTCGACGCTCGATCGGTGTGGCCGCTACTGTCAGTGCTTCAATGCCGAGGGCGGATGCGCGGTGAAATGAGCGCCCTGATGCGTGGTTCTCGCGGTGTGAGGGCCCTCACGCGTGCTGTCGCGGCGGCTGTCGCTGCGGTCGTCTGCGTCATCGGGCTGCGCGCGCAGACTCCCGCGATAATCGTGTTGCCCGTGCAGGGAGCCGTGTCGATGATGACGGTCTCTGGCATGAACGTGACGGTGCAGATCGGAAAGAACGGCGTGCTGCTGGTGGATTCGCCGCCTGTAGACGCCGTGCCCGCCGTCATGGCGGAGATTCGCAAGCTGACCGACAAACCCATTCGCTACATCGTCAACACGAGCGACGATGGGGACCACGTCGGCGGCAACGCCGCGATGGTCTCGGCGGCGGTCGGCCGCGAAGTACGCGGAGCGCCGATGGGCGCGTTGACCGGTCTTGGCGCGACGCTGGGACGGCCGGCCATCATCGCGCACACCAACGTTCTCGGGCGCATGTCGAAGGCGGTGCCGGCCCCGCCGGCTGCGGCGCTGCCGACGACTGATTACTTCCAGCCGTCGATGGACTTCTTCAATGGGGAAGCGATCGTGCTGTCACACCAGCAGGGACATACCGATGGCGACAGCCTGGTGTTCCTGAGGCGATCGGACGTGATCGTCACGGGCGATCTGTTTACGCCCGGGCGATACCCGTCGATCGATGTCGGGCGCGGCGGGTCCGTGCAGGGCCTGGTGCGGGCGTTGACAGAGATTCTGGCGCTGGCGGTGCCCGAGGCATTTGCCGAGGGCGGCACCAAGATGATTCCCGGCCACGGCCGTGTGGCCGAGGAGACCGACGTCGCCGAGTTCCGGGACATGGTCGTGATCGTCCGCGATCGCGTGCAGGATCTCCTCGCGAAGAAGATGACGCTCGAGCAGATCAAGGCGTCGAAGCCGTCGCGCGATTACGACGCCGAGTACAGCGCATCGCCCGCTGACGCGGATCGCTTCGTCGAATCGATTTATCGAAGCCTGACGATGGTGAAGCCCGGAGGCAGATCATGAGAACTCGTAGGGCGGGTCCTTTCGGGCCCGCCTTGTGGATCCTCTTCGCGGCATCGCTCGCGGCGCAGGGTCCTCCGGGCGGACGTGCGGGTGGTCCGCCGCCGGCCGGGAAAGCGGCAGCACGCGTCGACTTCACCGGCAACTGGGTGGCGGTCGTCAGCGAAGACTGGCGATGGCGCATGATCACGCCGGCGAGAGGGGACTACGCCAACATTCCCATCAACGCTGCGGCGCGCAAGATTGCCGACACGTGGGATCCCGCGAAAGACCAGTCCGCCGGTGAGGCGTGCAAGGCCTACGCGGCGCCGGCAATCATGCGCGAGCCCGGCCGGTTGCAGATCACCTGGCAGGATGACAACACGCTGAAGATCGAGACCGACGCAGGCATGCAGACTCGCGTGCTGCGCTTCGTCGTGCCTGGCACCCCTCTGCCTGCAGCCGGCGAGCCGACGTGGCAGGGCACATCCGTCGCGCGATGGGAAGGGCCGCCGCGGGGCATCGCCGGCAGCACGATTCCGCTCGGCCTCGGTGCGCGTGCCGGCACCGACAGCCGCACCCTCGAAGTCACCACCACGCGCATCCGTCCGGGGTATCTGAGAAAGAACGGTGTTCCGTTCAGCGCCGAGGCCAGTGTCACGGAGTACTTCGATCTCTTCAAAGATCCCGATGGCGTGGACTGGTTCGTCGTCACGACCATCGTCCGCGATCCACAGTTCCTCAATGGCCCGTGGGTGACCTCGAGTCATTTCAAGAAAGAGCCGAACGACGCGAAGTGGAAGCCGATGCCGTGCTCCACCCGCTGAGCCCTGCAGAGGACACTGCCGGCTCTGCCAATCCTGCAACTCTCCTGGAAGCGACGCATTCACTAGCACTTATATGGATGCGTCGATCTGGCACGGCGGCCGCATATACGAGGGCGACAGCCAGACAGGCTGCTTACAAGGAGAAGGCACGATGAACCCGATCGCGGCAGGAGTAGCAGGTGCGCTGATGTCAGGTGTGGCGATGTATACGCTGGGTGCGAAGACGACCCAGGTGGACGCGTTCACGCAACAGCCGGCCGCCGTCCATGCTGTGGACAGTCAGGTCGTGCCGGCGGCATACACGACTTCACTGCGACCGGTAGCAGCGCCTTCGACGGTGCCGGTGCGGAATGCGCGGCGCACCACGGCCGCGTCCCAGACGACGTCGCGGCCGGTGTATCGCGCGCCGGTGCAGGAGCGCGAGGTCGTGAATGACCAGCGCGAAGTGGTGAGTGAGGACAACCGCTCGTGGGGCAAGACCGCGATGATCGTCGGCGGATCGGCCGCGGGCGGTGCTGGCGTCGGCGGAATCGTCGGCGGAAAGAAGGGTGCGCTGATTGGCGCGGCGATTGGCGGCGGTGCCGCTTCGATATACGAGGCGACCCAGCGCCGCTAAGCCCGAACGCCTCGGCGCAACTCAGAGGGACGTGGATCCAGACCCACGTCCCTCTTTTTCTTTGGGAATTGGGCGTTGGAAGTGGTTGGTAGTTGGGCGTTGGAAGTTGGGAGTTCACGTCGTGTCGCTTGCTCACGTTGGACGGTTCTGCTAGCCTGCAACCGTTTACAGAGCACCGAGGTGAGAGCGCCGACCCTGCTCGCGCGTCGACATATGATCGTGGTTCGTGTCGAACATCTACGAAGTTGCTAAACGCGCGGGCGTGTCGACGGCGACCGTCTCGCGCGTGCTCAGCCAGCCGAATGTCGTGGCGCCGGATACGCGGCGTAAGGTGATGGCGGCGGTCGAGCGCCTCGGCTACACGCCGAACGCCGCCGCCACGAACCTGCGCACGCTGCGCACGAAGAAGCTCGTCGTCACCGTGCCCGACATCTCCAATCCGTTCTTCTCACTCATCCTGCAGGGGATCGAAGACGCCGCGCAGCGCGAGGGTTATTCGGTGCTGCTCGGCGACACCCAGCACGATGAGCAACGCGAAGAGCGCTACGCGCTGATGCTGCGACGGAAGGAGGCGGACGGGCTGATCTTTCTGGGCCATCGTCTGCCGAAAGAAGCCGCAGCGTTAGTGCGATCGATGCCCGGCCGTGCGCCGATCGTCAATGGCTGCGAGTTCAGCCCTCGTCTCGGCATTCCGAGCGTGCACATCGACAACGCCACGGCGGCGGCGGATGCGATGGATCATCTCTATCGCCTCGGCCATCGCCGCATCGGGATCGTGACCGGACCGCTGGTCAGTCCGTTGAGCCGCGATCGTCTGCGCGGCGCCACGGCGCGCGCGAAGAAAGCCGGGGCAGAGCGCGACTTCATCGTCATGAACGGTGACTTCTCGATCGAGTCTGGCGCGGTGGCCGCCGAGCGGCTGCTCGGACGCAAGGAACCGCCGACGGCGATCTTCTGCTTCAACGACGAGATGGCGATTGGGGTCATCGATACCGCACGGCGTCGCAAGTTGCGGATCCCGAATGATCTCTCCCTCGTCGGCTTCGATGACATCCGCTTTGCGCGCTATACCGATCCGCCGCTGACGACCGTCGCGCAGCCGATGCGGCAGATCGGCGAAGGCACCGTGCGTCTGCTGCTCGAGATTCTCCAGGGTCAGGGCTCACCCGAGTCGGTCACGCTGCCGCACACGCTCGTCGTCCGCTCGAGCACCGCGCCCCCCGGCTCTTTGATTAAATGATTGATGATCTTGGATTCTTGATTCGTTATCGATTGACGGTTGATGATCGGTGATTGAGAACAAAGCGCGGCACGCGCAGTGCCCAATCGACACTCAAGAATCATCACTCAACAACGAATCAACAATCACAGATCACCAATCAACAATGATCTAGTGTCGCAGATCGTTGTAATCCGGCATGTGTGCACGCAGCCCGCGGCCGGCCGTCGTCTTTGAATACCCAGCCACCAGTTGCTCGTTCCAGCGATCGACGGAGAAGTCGAACGAGTCCTGCGGGTCTTCATCCACGAGCTCGAGATCGGTTTCCGTCATCGTCAGCTTCCCGAAGGCGAGCTGACCGCCGCGCCAGTAAATGTGATTCTTCGCCGGCGCGGTGGGCGAGATCGGCTGTGCCGTACCGGACCCGAAGACTTGAATCAGCGCACCGCGGTCGACGCGCACGGATCTCAGCTGGCCGTGAAAGCCGGGCGGTGGGAGAAGCTGCGAGACGTCGAGCAGCAGGTCGTTATCTTCGACGCGGATGCCGTGACCAGGATCGACGCGAATCAGATCGTCGGTCTTCACGCGCAACACCTTGAGCAGCGGGTTCACCGGTACACCGAAGCCCTTCACTGATTCGGTGTGAATTCGGATTAGACCGTCAGGCGTGACCCCGACACTGGCCTTCATGTCGAACGGCACGTTGACGCCCTTCTTCACCACACCCTTTTGTCGAATCTGTCCCGTGTCGTCCACGGAGATGTCCACGCGACGCACGTTCGACCGCGCCCGCTCAAGCGCACGGTTGACAATCGCGTTGAGCGAGGGCAGATCGACGGCGACCTCGCCGGTATCCACGGCGACGGTGTAGCTGCTCGGGTCGTCGAGATACGGTGCCGGCCGTGCGCCGACGGCGACAAATCGACCGCGAAGATGTCGGACCTGTAGTTCGATCTGCGGGGTGATGTGGAGGTCCACATTCCGCATGTCGACTTCCACGGAGGGCTTGCTCGCCTCGACGGTGCCGCAGGCCATGGCGGCCACGGCGACGAGAGCCACACACACAACTCTCATGCATCTCGTCGGTGCATCATGCGCGCCAACGGGTCACGGCTGTGTTAGTCGAAGAGGCCGAGTTGGCCGCGCCGCGGCCGAGGTGCGCCTGCCCGCCGGAGCGCAGAGCGCGAAGGTGGGTCATCGAACACCGTACGGCCGCCGAGCGACTCCGATATCGCCCGCTCGTGCGCGATCGTCGCGGTCACGTCGGCTTCCGGGCCGCGCCGTGCTTCGATCGCGCGGGTGAACGCGTCGAGGCGTTTGAAGCCACCGAGCTTGTCAGTGTCCCCGAGCCTGGCGGAGTCGAGAGCGCGACGCAGCACGGCGATCGATTCGTCGTAGACCGTGAGCGGCACGGGGAAGGGGTGACCGTCCTTCCCGCCATGCGCGAAGGCGAAGCGCGCCGGGTCGTCGAAGCGTGTCGGCGTGCCGTGCACCACTTCGGCGACGAGCGCCAGCGACTGCAGCGTGCGCGGACCAAGCTGCTCGAGCAGGAGGAACGAGGCGAAGTCGCGCAGGTCGCGCTCGTGCGCCAAGGCTAACACCGCACCGAGGCGCTTCTCGTTGACGTCCTTCGGGCGCACATCGTGATGGCGCGGCATCGTGAGATGGCGAACGTCAGCGAGCGTGCGGGCCGGATCCGCACGCGTGATCGCGAGCAGCGCCTCCTGTGCCGGCCGGGCCTCGCGATCGACGAGGTTCATGATCGTGCCGGCGTGCTCGCCGACGATCGCGGTGTGTGGGTCAGACGTGAAATCACGCACCGCTGCCGAGTGCCAGTGATAGCGCCGCGCCAGCCGGCTGGCCTCGTTCATCCCCTGCTGCACGACCGCCCAGTCACCGTCGCGCGTCAGGACGAACGAATGGAGATAGATCTGAAAGCCGTCCGCGACGGCGTTGTTGTCCACGCGCGCGGTGAGCCGGCTGGTGCGGACCAGCGCGTCGCCATCGAGGTTGATGCGCTCGGCGATCGTGCGCAGCTCGTGAGGAGTCTCGCGCGACTGCTTGCCGCGTCCGCCGCAGATGTACACGCCGAGCTCGTGGGCCCTCGGGTTGAGGCCTCGCTTCAAGGCACCCATCACCGAGGTCGTGATGCCGGAGGAGTGCCAATCCATGCCCATCACGGATCCGAGCGCCTGAAACCAGAACGGATCGCTCAGCCGCGA
>Ga0070675_100002906_pt1 | contig 12915 bp, 6 predicted proteins | sample KBSM43metaG_FD_65343 | JGI IMG/M metagenome (GOLD analysis project Ga0070675, IMG submission 65343) | Miscanthus rhizosphere microbial communities from Kellogg Biological Station, Michigan, USA - KBS M4-3 metaG | ecosystem: Host-associated > Plants > Roots > Rhizosphere > Soil ...
GATGAGCTACGTGACCGGTTCGCACAATGCCAAGCTGGGCTTCGAGATGCAGCGCGGGCACTTCTGGCGTGGTGACAACAACGAGTCCACCGGCGGCATCTGGTACACCACCACGGCAGGGGTGCCGGCGTTCGTGACGATTCAGGCACCGGTGTCCGGGTGGCAGAACAACCTCAATCGCAATCTTGGCTTCTACGCGCAGGACCGCTGGACGATGGACCGGGTGACGCTGACCGGAGGTGTCCGGCTCGACCTGCAGAACGAGTCGACCGAGGCCTTCACGGCGATGCCGCACCGGTGGCTGCCGAACCGCAACCAGAGCTACGCCGCGGTCAAGAACGTGCCGAACTGGAAGGACATCAATCCGCGCCTCGCGGCCGCGTACGACGTGTTCGGCAACGGCAAGACCGCGATCAAGGCGAGCGCCAGCCGCGGCGTGGAGCAGGACTCGATCCGCTACGCCGGCGCGAACAACCCGGCGAGCACCCTCGTGACCCAGACCCAGCGCGCCTGGACCGACAGCAACCTGAACTTCGTGCCCGACTGCGATCTGACCGTCGGCGCGTTGAACGGGGAGTGCGGACCGTGGCTCACCCCGAACTTCGGCAGCGCGAATGTCGCGACGATCTACTCGCCGGCGATCATGGACGGCTGGGGCGTGCGCCCGTACAACTGGGAGTTCTCCACCGGCGTCCAGCAGGAGCTGGCGCCGCGCCTCTCGATGACGGTCGGCTACTTCCGGCGCATCTACGGCAACTTCTTCGTGCAGGACAACGAGAATCTGGCCAAGACCGATTTCACGCAGTACAGCGTGCTCGTGCCGACCGACCCGCGCCTGCCGAACTCCGGGCAGACCGTGACCGGCCTGTACGACCAGAACATGATCGTGGCGGCGAAGAACGTCATCAAGAATGCGGCCGACTTCGGCACGCAGAAGCTGCACTGGAACGGGGTCGACCTGTCGGTGGACGCCCGCTTGCGGAACGGCCTCTTCCTGCAGGGTGGCTTCAGCACCGGCAAGTCGATGTCGGACAACTGCGAGATCATCGACGACGTGCCGGAGGCGTTGACGCTCGGTGGCCCGGCGGGCATTCAGGCTCCGGTCACGACCGCGACGGGCCTTCTGCCTTCGTCGTACTGCCACCAGGAGACGCCGTACCTCACCCAGTTCAAGGGTCTGGTGTCCTACAACCTGCCGTGGTGGGGCATTCGCGTCAGCGGCACGCTGCAGAGCCTGCCGGGTCCGCAGATCATCGCGACCAACATCTACAACAACGCCAACCGCACGACAACGACGACGCTCGCCCGTCCATTCACGAACGCGCAGGCCAACGTCAGCCTGATCGAACCTGCGTCGGAGTATGGCGACCGGCTCAATCAGATCGATCTCCGGTTCACCAAGATCGTCGACGTCGGCCACGGCCGCATCGACTTCAACGTGGACCTCTACAATGCCTTCAATTCGGACGCGGTCATCGGCGAGCTTGGCACCTTCGGTCCGGTGTGGCGCCTGCCGACGACGATCATTCAGCCGCGGTTCGTGAAGTTCGCGGCACGCTGGGATTTCTAACGAGGCTTCGCCACCCAGCGTTGAGGCTCCGCCTCGTCAGAACAGTGTCTAATTGCCCGCCCTCCGGGCGGGCGGTAGGCGTTGCGAAGTAGGCAACATCGGGTTCGTCCGAACGGAACGCGGTCATCCGGCCGCGTTCCGTTTTCGTGTTTCTGGGGTCTGTTATTCCGCGGCGGTATGGGCGCCGGTATGGGTCAAAAGATGTTATCAGCCATGCGTGTACTCGTTCGGATAGGTCTCGTCATTGCTTGCCTGGCGGCCGGCCACACGGCCGCCTTCGCGCAGGCGTCCGTCGCCGGAGTCGTCAGGGATGCGTCGGGAGCCGTGCTGCCAGGCGTCACGGTCGAAGCGGCCAGCCCGGCGCTCATCGAAAAGGTTCGCACCGCCGTGTCCGACGGGACGGGCCGTTACCGCATCGAGGATCTCCGGCCCGGCGATTACACGGTGACGTTCTCGCTGTCGGGGTTTGCTACGGTGCGGCGTGAAGGTGTCGTAGTGAGCGGTTCGGCGGTCATCGCGATCGATGCCGAGATGCGCGTCGGCGGCCTGCAGGAGACCATTACGGTGACCGGCGAGACGCCGGTGGTGGACACGCAGAGCACCCGTCGCGAGATCACGCTCGACAACGAGACCTTGCGGACCCTGCCGAGCGTGCGCAGCTACAGCTACCTGCTGACCACCGTGCCGGGGTTGCAGACCAACGTCAACAACGTGAACACCGGTCCGGTGTTCGCCATCTTCCCGATCCACGGCGGCCGCGGCGTCGAGTCGCGCCTGACGGTGGACGGGCTGAACATCAGCAACCCGCCCGGGGGCAACCAGCCGCCGAACTTCACCGCCGACGTCGGCAACGCCCAGGAAGTGACGATGCTCACGTCTGGCGGCCTGGGCGAGATCGAGACCGGGGGCCTGATCATGAACATCGTCCCCAAGCAGGGCGGCAACAGCTTCTCGGGGATGGGGTTCGCGTCCGGCTACTCGGAGGGGATGCTGGCGGACAACTACGACGACGACCTGAAGGCACGCGGCGTCTCGCAGCCGGCGCCCGTCTACCACGTCTACGATTTCAACGTCGCGGCGGGCGGTCCGATCGTGAAGGACAGACTCTGGTACTACATGAGCGTGCGGCAGCAGGGTAGCCGTCAGAACACGCTGAACACCTTCTACAACAAGAACGCCGGCAACCCGAACTCGTTCCTGTACGAAGCGGACCTCACCAAGCCGGCCTACTCCGACCGCACCTGGGAAAACTACACGCCACGCATCACGTGGCAGATCAACCAGCGCAACAAGGTGACCGGGTCGTGGGACGAGCAGCCGGTCTGCCGCAGCTGCACCGGCACGACATCGCTCACCGGCTCGCCGAACTTCGTCTGGTTCGCCTCACCCGAGTCGGATGGCCACGGCGAGTTCAGCCCGCAGCGCGTCCAGCAGGTGAAGTGGACCTCGCCGGTCACCAGCAAGTTGCTCCTCGAAGCCGGTTTCGGCACCACCTACTACGAATGGGGTGGCAAGCAGCTCGAGGACACCTCCACCGAGAACCTGGTGCAGATGCTGAATTTCACCCAGGCGATCACGCCGACCTTCAGCACGGCCATGCGCTACCGTTCGCAGTTCTGGTTGAACAACAAGACGCGCGGCTCGCAGTTCAACGGGTCGGCCGCCTACATCACCGGTTCGCACAGCTTGAAGGTCGGCTACCAGGGCGCCTACTGGCGCGACGACCGCGAGCAGCACGTCAACAGCCAGAGCCTCGGCTACATCGGGATCTCGCTCCCGGGCGTGCCGTTCTTCCCGATTTCAATCAACGAGTACATCAACCCGTTCGTGGTGAACGCCCGGGCCATGCAGGCGTCGTTCTTCGTGCAGGACAGCTGGACGATGAGTCGCCTCACGCTGCAGGGCGCGCTGCGCTACGACCACCCCTGGAGCTGGTTCCCGGACCAGACGATCCCGAAGCAGCGCTTCTTCCCAGGCGCGACCTTCGCCAAGACCGACGGCGTGACCGGCTACAACGACCTCACGCCGCGCATGGGCGCCGCCTATGACCTGTTCGGCAACGGCAAGACCGCGCTGAAAGTGAACCTCGGCAAGTATCTGCAGGGCGCCAGCGTCAGCAACCTGGCCTACGGCGCGAATCCGACGCTGCGCATCCCGATGGGTGGCGGACCCTCCACGACCGGGCTGTGTTTCTTCGGTCAGCTCGGCTTCTCGAATCCGTGCGTGTCGCGGAGCTGGTTCGACGCCGACTTCGACATGACGCCGGACTGCAATCTGGACAACCCGCAGGCCAACGACGAGTGCGGCCAGATCGACAACCTGCAGTTCGGCAGCAACCAGTTGGTGGGCGCCAACTTCGATCCGGGGCTCTTCAGCGGCTGGGGCGTGCGCCCCTCCGACTGGTCGTTCGGCGTCTCGATTCAGCAGGAGATCTTCCCGCGGGCGTCCGTGGAGGTGGGCTACCACAGGCGATGGTTCACCCAGTACTTCACTCAAGGCACGGTCACCGACAATCTGTTGGTTTCACCGAACGACGTCGCGGCGTACTCGATCAGGGTGCCGAACGACCCGCGCCTGCCCAACGGCGGCGATACCGTGAGCGGTCTCTACGACGTGAACCCGAACGTGTTCGGTCAGGTCAACAACCTGATCAAATCCACGAAGGACGTCGGCGACGATACGCGCGTGTTCAACGGCGTGGACGTGAACATCAACATCCGCGGGGCGCACGGCTTCACGTTCCAGGGCGGCACCAGCACCGGCAAGGTGACCGACGACTGGTGCGAGATTCGCGCGGCGGTGCCGGAGTCGTACCTCCTCAACCCATACTGCCGCAACGAGTCGCCGTTCCTCACCGCGTTCCGCGCGCTGGCCACCTACACCATCCCGAAGATCGACGTGAACCTGAGCACGGTGCTCCAGGACAAGCCGAACATCGGTACCGACCAGATCGTCTCGCTGACCGCCAACTACACGCTGACGACGCCCGCCACGGCTCCGGCGGGAACCGTCTCGGATACCGCACTTGCCGCGGCTCAGATCGGCCGTCCGCTCACGGGGACCGCGCAGCAGGTGAACGTCCTGGCGCCGGGTCAGTTGTACGGAGAGCGCATTCGGCAATGGGATTTCGCGGTGAAGAAGATCATCCGCTTCAACAGCCAGCGGCTGACGCTCGGCGTGGATTTCTACAACCTGTTGAACAGCAACGTGACGCTCGCGTTCAACAACGTCTTCGTCCCGAACACTCCGGGGTGGGGCTTCCCAACCTCGTACATGAACCCGCGCACCACCCGTCTGAACGCCGAATACAGCTGGTAGCCGCCCCCGCGGCCGGGTGGGCTCACCCGGCCTCCTCGCCCCGGTCCGGAGCGTTTGCCTCCGGACCGGGACTTCTCCAACCCAGTGCTACGCCTTCGCTGCCCTGGGATCGCCCGGGTTGCTGTTGTTTTTGTTCCACGCTCGATGTTTCCGACAGCGAAGCGAATTCAATTCTCCGGTTGGGAATCCAAGGAAACAGAATTTCGACGCCTCTCTAATCCCCTGGATGTAGCTCAAATAGGGGGATATCGATGACGTTACGTCTGGTTCACGCCTTGCACATCCGGGGCGTCGGACCGGGTCTGGCCGCAGTGGTGCGCGCCCGGCTCGCAGCAGACCCGCTCTCCAGGTTGAGAGCAATGAGGTTTAGAGAATGCGTCAATTGGTCAGATTAGGGCTCGTCGTGGCCTGCCTCGTCGCCGGTCAGTCGGCAGCCTTTGCGCAGGCGACCCTGGCGGGCATCGTCAGGGACACGTCGGGGGGCATCCTGCCAGGTGTGACCGTCGAGGCTGCCAGCCCGGCGCTCATCGAGAAAGTTCGTGCCGCGGTCACGGATGGCACGGGTCGCTACCGCATCGTCGACCTCCGCCCCGGCGACTACACCCTCACGTTCACGCTGCCGGGCTTCGTCACGCTCAGGCGCGAGAATGTCGTGATTACCGGCTCGGCGGTCATCGCAATCGACGGGGAACTCCGCGTCGGCGGCGTGCAGGAGACGGTCACGGTCACCGGCGAAACGCCGGTCGTCGATACTCAGACCACGAAGCGCGAAATCTCGCTCGACAACGAGACGATGCGCGCGCTGCCGAGTGTTCGCAGCTACAGCTACCTGCTGACCACGGTTCCCGGCCTCCAGACGAACGTCAACAACGTCAACAGCGGTCCCGTGTTCGCGATCTTCCCGATCCACGGCGGCCGCGGCGTCGAGTCGCGCCTCACCGTCGACGGGATGAACATCAGCAACCCGCCTGGCGGCAACCAGCCGCCGAACTACGTTGCCGACATCGGCAACGCCCAGGAAGTCACGATGACCACGTCGGGCGGACTCGGCGAGTCGGAGACCGCGGGCCTCACGATGAACATCGTCCCGCGAACGGGCGGCAACAACCTGTCGGGCCTGGCCTTCGTGTCCGGTTTCTCCGAGGGGATGCAGTCGGACAATTACACGCCCGAACTGCAGGCGCGCGGTGCCATTCAGCCGACGCCACTCACCCGTGTCTACGACGTGAACCTCGCCCTGGGCGGGCCGATCGTGCGCGACAGGCTCTGGTTCTACATGAGCGGCCGCGTCCAGGGATCGCAGCAGAACATCCTCAACACCTTCTACAACCAGAACGCGGGGAACGCGAACGCGTGGAGCTACGTGCCGGATCTCGACCGGCCGGCGTACTACGACCGGACGTGGGAAAACTACACGCCGCGCATCACCTGGCAGGCCAGCCAGCGCAACAAGATCTCGTTCTCGTGGGACGAGCAGGCGGTCTGCCGCAAGTGCACGGGCACGGCCTCCTTCAGCGGCTCGCCGGCGGCGAACACCTCTCCCGAAGCGGACGGCAAGGGTGAGTTCAGCCCGCAGCGCGTGCAGTCGGGCCGGTGGACGTCGCCCCTCACCAACAAGCTGCTGCTCGAGGCCGGGTTCGGCACCACGTTCTACCAGTGGGCAGGCAAGGAGAACGACCCGAACCCGACGCACGATCTCGTGCGCGTGGTCGGCCAGAACACGCCGGTCCTCCCCGGCTCGGCGCCCGTCACCGTCACCTATCGCTCGCAGAACTGGTACGAGAACTATACCCGCGGCAGCAACTGGGCCGCGTCCGGCAATTACGTCACCGGTTCGCACAGCCTCAAAGTCGGGTACCAGGGGAACTACTGGCGGGATGACCGCGAGATGTTCGTCAACTCCACGAGCACGCAGTACACGTTCCTCGCCGGGGTTCCGAGCACGATCACGATGTACGCGAACGGCTACCAGGTGAAGGCGCGCGCGCGGCAGGACTCGCTCTTCGTGCAGGATCAGTGGACCGTCGCTCGCCTCACCCTGCAGGGCGCCCTCCGCTACGATCACCCGTGGAGCTATTTCCCCGAGACGACCGTCCCGGCCAGCCGTTTTTTCCCCGGCGCGTCGTTCGACAAAGCCGACGGCGTGACTGGCTACCACGACATCACGCCGCGCTTCGGCGTTGCCTATGACGTCTTCGGCACCGGCAAAACCGCTTTGAAGGTGAACCTGGGCAAGTACCTGCAGGGCGCCAGCGTCAGCAACCTAGCCTACGGCGCCAACCCCGTGCTCCGCACACCGGCCGGGACCCAGACCTTTGGCGGCACCTTCGCGCCGTCGATGACCCGCACCTGGCAGGACGATGACCTGGACTACGTTCCGGACTGCGATCTGACGGCCCCGGGGGCCCAGGGAACCCAGACCGCTGCCGGTGGCGCCGCGGACGGCATCGACTTCTGCGGGCCAAACAGCATCCAGAACTTCTCCAGCACCCAGCAGATCGGCGCCACGTACGATCCGGACCTCCTCAGCGGCTGGGGCAAGCGTCCGTCGGACTGGTCGCTCGGAGTCTCCGTGCAGCAGGAGCTCTTTCCCCGCGCGTCGGTCGAGGTCGCCTACCACCGCCGCTGGTTCACGATGTACACCACCAACGGTTCGGTGACCGACAACCTGGCGATCGGGCCGAACGATGTCAGCAGCTTCACGCTGACGGAGCCGGCCGATCCGCGGCTGCCTGGCGGTGGGGGCCAGACGGTCGGTCCGCTCTACAACGTCAACCCCAATGTGTTCGGGCAGGTGAGGAACGAGATCGTGTCGACGGACAAGATCGGCGACGACACGCGGATGTTCAACGGCGTGGACGTGACGTTCACCCTTCGTAACGCGAAGGGCATCACGTTCTCGGGCGGCACCAGCACGGGCAAGGTGGAGAACGACTGGTGCGACATCCGCGCTGCCGTCCCCGAGGTCGCGAACTACCTGCTCAACCCGTACTGCAACGTCGAGTCGCCGTGGCTGACCTCGGTCCGCGGCCTCGTGAGCTACACCATCCCGCGCATCGACGTGCAGCTCAGCTCGGTGATTCAGGACAAGCCGAACGTGGGCACGGACCAGATCGGGTCGATTCTCGGCAACTACACGATGACGGCGGCCGATCAGGCCGCGGCGGCGGCGCAGATCGGTCGTCCGTTGACGGCGGCCGGCCTGTTTACCGTCAACCTGGCGCCGCAGGGCGAGGTCTACGGGGACCGCATCCGGCAGTTGGACATCTCGGCGAAGAAGATCTTTCGCTTCGGAGGGCAGCGGTTGACGGTGGGTGCCGACATCTACAACGTCACCAACGACAACGTGACGCTGACCTTCAACCAGACGTTCGTGCCGAACGTCGCCGGCTGGCAGAACGCCACGTCGTACATGAACCCGCGCGTGTTCCGTCTGAACGCCGAGTTCGCCTGGTAGTGACGCTTGTGGGCGGGGCTTCAGCCCCGCCGTTTGATCGGGTTCGACATGGAATCCGGAGTCCCGAGTGGGACTCCGGATTCGCTAATTCACTTGAATCATCGGCAACCTCGACCTCTCGCCCGGCGCGGCTTATGATTAGGAGTGCGCCGGGCCCCGTCTGTCCGGCGGCTTGGGACTCCTGGCACGAGCTCCGTGCCCGGGAGGATGGAATGGACACGCGGCTGAAAGGCATCCATCACATCACGCTCTGTCCCGCCGGGGCACAGGAGGACGTGGACTTCTTCACCACGGTCCTTGGACTGCGCCTCGTGAAGCAGACCGTCCTCATGGACGGCAGCATTCCCATCTATCACTTCTATTACGGCAACGCCGACGCCGATCCCGGCTCGATTCTCACCTGCTTCCCGTACGGCCGGAGGCCCGGGCGCCGTGGAACCGGGCAGATCGGCATCACGAGCTTCTCGGTTCCGCCGGGCTCGACCCCGTTCTGGGCCGCGCACTTCGATCGGCACGGCGTCGAACACACCGGCATCCAGGAGCGGTTCGGCGCGCGCGTGATTCGCGTCACGCACCCGGCAGGCCTGCTGGTGGAAGTCGTGGAAAACCCCGGCGATCCGCGGCGGCCGTGGACCACGCCGGAGATTTCGGCCGACGTGGCGATTCGCGGTTTCTTCGGGGCGGTGATGTCGGTGCAGGACGTGGAGGAACAGGAGCGGTTCCTGGTCGACGCCCTCGGCTTCCGGAAGGTCGGCGTGGAAGGGGCGTGGCACCGGTTCGAGATTCCCGACGGCGGGCCCGACCGCACCATCGAGCTCCTGCACGAGCCTGGCCGGCCGCAGGGAAGCTGGACGTTCGGGGCCGGCACCGCGCACCACATTGCCTTCAACGTGGAAACCGACCTCGCGCTCGTCGAGCAGAAAGCGATGTACGAGGAGCTCGGCTACACCGACACGTCGGAGGTGAAGGACCGCTTCTACTTCCACTCGATGTACGTCCGATCCCCGGGCGGCGTCCTGGTGGAGTGCACGGCCAACGTGCCCGGCGGCTTCTACGTGGACGAGCTGCCAGAGGAGCTGGGCACGCACCTGAACCTGCCACCGTGGTACGAAGAGCAGCGCGACGTGATCCTGAGCCAGCTCGAACCTGTGACCGTGCCCGAGGCCAATCGGCCGAAGGCGGGGGTGCCGCGCGGCATCAAGCCGATGGTGGCGCCGGAGCCCCCGGCCCACATCGTCCTGTCGCGGACCAACGCGGAGTTCTCCAAGAGACACTGAGTCGGGCCAGCGCTCAACGCCCGTGCGCGATTTCCCGCGCCGATTCGAGGCCTGACGTCGCTTGACACTGTCGCAGCCGGGGACGTATACCTTCTGCGGCTACAGAATCATATTTCGCCTCGCGCAATGTCTGGCGAACCGGCGGGAGGAAGCCACGTGACTGTCAGCAAGGGACGAACCACGGTGATCGCGCTGCTGGCCGTCGCGGTGCTCACTGGAACGGCGTCGGCGCAGGTTGATTTCTCGGGCGAGTGGACGGTGGTCCGCTCGATGGACAACACCGAAAATCCCTGGGTGGGTGACTGGGTCGGGCTGCCCTTCAATCCGGACGGGCTGGCCCGCGCGGAAGGATGGGATGCCTCGATTCTGAGCCTTCCGGAATACCAGTGCCGGCCGCACGGCTGGTCCTATATCTACCGCGGTCCGACGCAGCTCCGCATCTCGAAGGAGGTCGATCCGTTTACCCGCGAGATCATCGCCTACCAGCCCGAGTGGCACCAGTCCACCAACATGCCGGTGTATCTCGACGGCCGCGACGCGCCGCCGGAGGAAGCCAACCACACGTGGGGCGGGTTTTCCACCGCCACGTGGGAAGGTGACATGCTGCGGATCAGCACCACGCACCTGAAAGAGGACTACATCCGCCGCAACGGCGCGATGGCCAGCGATCAGGTCAAGGTCACCACCTTCTGGATTCGCCGCGGCGATATCCTGACGTGGATCAACATCATTCACGACCCGATCTACCTGGCCGAACCGCTCATCCGCAGCTCCGAGTACCGGCTGACGCTGAACTCGCAGGTGCCGGCGCATCCATGCACGTCGGCCTTCGAGGGGCTCGAAAAGGGGCAGGTGCCGCACTACCTGCCGGGCGAGAACAAGTTCCTGAAGGACGTCCGCCAGCGCTACGGGCTGCCGGCGAACGGCCCCACCGGCGGGCCGGCGACGATGTATCCCGAGTTCCAGAAATCGGTCGAGCCCGGCGAGTGGTCGCGCGGCGACAAGCGCGCGGTGGGGGGGACGGCGTTCTGATGACACCGCGCTACGCGATCGTCGTCGCCGCTGCGGCGCTCTCACTGGCCTCGTCGGCCACGGTGGCGCCGCTCGGCGCGCAACCGGCGGCCGGAGCGGGTGAGTTCCGCGTGCTGCCCGTGCGCGGCAATATCTATCTGATCTCAGGAGCGGGCAGGAACATCACCGCGTCGGTCGGCAAGGACGGGGTGCTGCTCGTGGACTCCGGCGCCGCCGCGCTGGCCGAGAAGACGCTGGCGGTGGTAAAGGACCTGACCCGCCGCGTGACGTCATCGCCGATGCCCGCCAAGTCGTGTGTCGGGGTGACGCAGGGGTGCCAGTGGTGGAGCAGTTCGGAGTTGCTGCCGACCACGGCCAGCCCGCGCGCGCCGCGGCCGATCGGCTTCATCGTCAACACCAGCGACGACCCGGCCGCCGTCGGCGGCAACGCCGTGATCGCCGCCGCCGGCCGCACCTTCGGCGTGCGCAACATCGACAACACCAGCCCCGGCGCGTCGATCGTGGCGCACGAGAACGCCACCCTGCGCATGAGCCGCGCCGGCCAGGACAAGCTGCTCGCCAGCGAAAGCTATGCCGGGCGCGACAAGAAACTGAACTTCTTCAACGGCGAGGGCGTGGTGGTCACCCATCCCGATTCGGCGCACAGCGACGGCGACAGCGTCGTCTACTTCCGGGGCTCCGACGTGCTCGCCGTGGGCGACGTGATCGACATGACGAGCTATCCGGTGATCGACATCGCGCGCGGTGGGACGGTCAACGGCCTGGTCGAGACCTTGAACTGGATTCTCGACGTGTGCGTCGTGGAGCACATGATGGAAGGCGGGACGATCGTGGTGCCGGCGCGGGGCCGGCTGATGGACACCGCCGACGTCGCTTACTACCGCGACATGATCACGATCATGCGCGACCGCGTCCGCGAGTTGATGCGCCGCGGCATGACGCTCGACCAGATTCAGGCGGCCCGGCCGACGCGCGACTACGACGGCCGCTACGGCAAGAACGCGCAGTGGACGCCGGCCATGTTCGTCGAGTCGATCCATCGCACCCTCACTGCCAAGTCCTAGGACATTCATGCGCCGGTTCCTGATCGTGTGCGCGGCCGCCGCCGCGCTGGGTTCGATTCCGCTCGCGGCGCAACAGGGCCGGCAGGGCGCGCCCGGGCCCGGCGGGCGTGGCCAGGCCGGTCCGCCGCCGGGCGGCCGCGCGCAGGCACCGTTCGATCTTTCCGGCTACTGGGTGTCGCTGGTCACCGACGACTGGCGTTACCGGATGCTGACGCCGCCGAAGGGCAACGCCGACTACCTGCCGGTGAACAACGAGGGGCGGCGTGTGATGGGCGAGTGGGACCCGGCCAAGGACGAAGCCGCGGGCGAGGCCTGCCGCGGCTACGGTGCCGGCGGCGTGATGCGGCTGCCCGGGCGGCTGCACATCACCTGGGAAAACGACAACCTGCTGAAGCTGGAACTCGACGCGGGAACGCAGACGCGCCGCTTCCAGTTCGGAGAGGCGCCGGCCGCCTCGGGAGAGCCGACGTGGCAGGGCACGTCCTCGGCGCGCTGGATGCTCCCGGGGGGGCGCGGCCGTGGCCCGGCCACGACCGGTCAGCTCGTCGTGACGACGACGCGCATGCGGCCGGGCTATCTGCGCAAGAACGGCATCCCGTACGGCGCCAACGCCGTGATCACCGAATACTTCGTCCGGCTCGTGGACGAGGGCCAGGAGTACCTGGCGGTGACGACCATGGTGGACGACCCGCAGTACCTCGCGCTGCCGTACATCAAGACCTACCAGTACAAGAAGCAACCCGACGCCACCGGCTGGAATCCGACGCCGTGCGTCGCCCGCTGAAGGGGCTAGTCGTAGGGGCCGCCTTCAGGCTAGTCGTGGGGGCCGCCTTCAGGCGGCCCATGGCCGGCTGAAGCCGGCCCCTACGTCCTGAAGCCCGAAGCCCGAAGCCCTGAGGTACGATCCGTCCTCGATGGATCCTCTGAGCGGCGAGTATCCGCTCACGCACCTCGAGCGTGTGGTGTTCGGCGCCGGCAGCGTCGTACACCTCGGGGACGAGGTCGAGCGGCTCGGCGCCTCGCGGGCGGTGGTCGTCACGGGCCGCACGCTTGGCGCCTCACCACTCCTCGCGCGTGTCACGGGAGCGCTCGGCGGGCGCTGCGTCCACGTGTTCACGGGCACTCGCCAGCACGTGCCAACGGCGGCGGTGGCGGGCCTGGCGGATGCGCTCGAGGCGAATCGCGCCGATTGCGTGG
>Ga0070675_100002907_pt1 | contig 12912 bp, 11 predicted proteins | sample KBSM43metaG_FD_65343 | JGI IMG/M metagenome (GOLD analysis project Ga0070675, IMG submission 65343) | Miscanthus rhizosphere microbial communities from Kellogg Biological Station, Michigan, USA - KBS M4-3 metaG | ecosystem: Host-associated > Plants > Roots > Rhizosphere > Soil ...
TTCGCGAGCCCCTGGGTGCAGCGGCCGCTCGAGCTCGGCTTCGACATCGTCGTCCACTCGGCGACGAAGTACCTCAACGGCCACTCCGACGTCATCGGCGGCATCGCCGTCGTCGGCGGCGGCGACCGGCTGGCGCCGCTGCGCGAGCGGCTCGGCTTCCTGCAGAACGCGGTCGGCGCGATCGCCGGTCCGTTCGACAGCTTCCTCGTCCTGCGCGGCGTGAAGACGCTGGCGCTGCGGATGGAGCGGCACTGCGCGAGCGCGCTCGAGCTGGCGCGCTGGCTCGAGCAGCAGCCGCTGGTGAAGCGGGTGCACTACCCGGGGCTCGCCTCGCATCCGCAGCACCAGCTCGCGCTTCGCCAGATGCACGGCTTCGGCGGCATGATCTCGCTCGAGCTCGCGACCGACCTCGCCGGCACGCGCCGCTTTCTCGAGGCGGTGCAGGTCTTCGCGCTTGCCGAGAGCCTCGGCGGCGTCGAGAGCCTGATCGAGCACCCTGCGATCATGACCCACGCGACGATCCCGGCCGAGACGCGCGCCTCGCTCGGCATCGGCGATTCGCTGGTGCGGCTCTCGGTCGGCATCGAGGACGTCGACGACCTGCGCGCCGACCTGCGCCGGGCGCTGGCGCGGATCTAGGGAGCCGCCGGCCCGTTCGCGGGAAGTCCGCTCGCCGCCCTCAGCTCGCGCGGCGCGCAGCCGAAGCGGGCGCGAAAGGCGCGGCTGAAGTGGGCGGCGTCGTTGAAGCCCCAGGCGAAGGCGATCTCGCTGATGCTGCGCGCCGCGAGCGCCGGATCGCACAGGTCTCTGCGGGCGGCGTCGAGCCGCTGCGCCCAGAGCCAGTCCGAGAGCGAGCAGGCCTCGCCGCCCCAGGCCCGGTGCAGCGTGCTCGGCGACAGGCGCAGCGCCGCGGCGATCTCGGCGACGCCGAAGCCCGGGTCGCGCAGCCGCTCGCGCACGATCGCCTTGATCTGCTCGCGGTGGTAGGCGGTGAGCTGCGATACCGGCGCCCGATGCGCCGCCGGCAGCGCCGAGAGGCCGGCGATCAGGATCTGCGTGACGCTGTCGGCGACCGCGACCGCAGACTCCGGCGCGAGCGTGTCGATGTCGGCGGCGAGCGTGCCGATCATGCCGATCATGAGGTGGCCGGCGCCGCGATCGCCCGAAACCCGGGTCGCCGTCAGCCGTTCGGTCTCGCGCAGGGCGGTGCGCAGCGTGCGGCCGGGCAGCATCAGCACGATCTGCTGGAACGGGCCGTCGAAGGTCAGGGTGTAGGGCCGGGTGCTGTCGTAGAGGGCGAAGTCGCCGGGCGCGAGCACCGCGTCGCGGCCGTCCTGCGAGACCACCCCGGCGCCTTCGGTCTGGATGCTCACCAGGAAATAGTCCTCGCTGGCACGGGCGATCTTGGCCGGGGTGCGGCGCACGATCTGCGCCGTCGCGGTCACGCGCGAAAGCTGCAGCGTGGCCAGCGAATCGGCGGCGATCTCGCCGTCGATGCCGGCGCCGCCGGCGTAGGGATCGCACTCGAGTTGGACGTAGGTGTCGCAGACCAGATCGGTCCAGTAGGCGACGCGCTGGGAGGCGTCGACCTGGGCGGTCGAGACGACGTGCGGCATGCGCCAGCATAGGCGCGCCCGGACGTGGGCGCCAGCCTCCCGTCGGTCGCCGGGGACGATGGGCGCTGCAGTCAAGAGCGGCGCCACGTTGAGGCAAGCCGGGTGGGCCGGCGCTTCCTAGCATGCGTCACCCCCACGCACCGGAGTTATGCCATGCCCGTCTCGCATCCCAAGTTTCGTGCCGCCGCGATCCAGGCCGCGCCGGTCTTCCTCGACCTCGACGCCTCGATCGACAAGGCGATCGGGCTGATCGCCGAAGCCGCCGGCAACGGCGCCAAGCTGATCGCCTTCCCCGAGACCTTCCTCCCCGGGTATCCCTTCTTCATCTGGCTCGACTCGCCGGCCTGGGGCATGCAGTTCATCCAGCGCTATCACGACAACTCGCTCGTCTATGGCAGCCCCCAGGCCGATCGCCTGGCGAAGGCAGCGAAGGACCACGCCATCGTCGTCGTCATGGGCCACAGCGAGAAGCAGGGCGGCAGCCTCTACATGGGCCAGTGGATCATCGGCGCCGACGGCGAGACGATCGCCCAGCGGAGGAAGCTCAAGCCGACGCACGTCGAGCGCACGGTGTTCGGCGAAGGCGACGGCAGCGACCTGGCGGTGCACGACACGCCGCTCGGCCGCGTCGGCGCGCTCTGCTGCTGGGAGCATCTGCAGCCGCTCTCGAAGTACGCGATGTACGCGCAGAACGAGCAGGTGCACATCGCCGCATGGCCGAGCTTTTCGCTCTATCGCGGCGGCGCCTACGCCCTGGGGCCGGAGGTGAACAACGCGGCGAGCCGGATCTATGCGGTCGAAGGCAGCTGCTTCGTGGTCGCGCCCTGCGCGGTCGTCTCGAAGGAGATGGTCGCCACGATGTGCGGCGACGATCCGGCGAAGCGGCAGATGCTGCTCGAGGGCGGCGGCTTCACGACGATCTACGCGCCCGACGGCCAGCTGATGCACCAGCCCTTGCCCGAGGGCACCGAAGGCATCGTCTACGCCGACCTCGACCTCGGCATGATCTCGCTCGCCAAGGCCGCGGCCGATCCGGCCGGCCACTACGCCCGTCCGGACGTGACCCGGCTGCTGCTCGACCGCACGCCGGGCGACCGGGTCGTGATCCGCCGGCGCCAGGGCGTCGAGGTGGCGCGGGAGAGCAGCGACGAGCCGGTGGTCGCGCGCTCGGCCGAGATCACCGAGCTGCCGCAGGGGCGACGCGCGGCCTGAGGTCGGCGGCGCGGATCCGGCGCGGCGGAAGGCCGCCGCGCCGGGCGGGCGCGCCCTGCGCGCCCGTCCCACCGCCCGTCTACGATCGGGGCCGATGGATCGCCTGCCCCGGATCGACCTGCGTGCCTCGCCCGAGGCGGTCGCGCACGCCATCGGCGACGCCTGCCGGGCGCACGGCTTCTTCTACGTCGTCGGCCACGGCATCGATCCGGGGCTCGGGCCGCGGCTCGAAGACCTCAGCCATCGCTTCTTCGCCCTCCCCGAGGAAACGAAGCAGCGCTTCGCCATGCCGCTCGGCGGCCGCGCCTGGCGCGGCTGGTTCCCGCTCGGCGGCGAGCTGACCTCGGGCCGGCCCGACTGGAAGGAAGGGCTCTATCTCGGCAGCGAGCTCGGCGACGACCATCCGCGGGTCCGCGCCGGCATGCCGCTGCACGGCCGCAACCTCGTTCCCGGCGACGACGTGCTGCCCGGGTTCCGCCAGACGATCGCGGCCTGGATGGCGGCGGTGACCGCGCTCGGCCATCGGGTCATGGCCGGCATCGCCCGCTCGCTCGAACTGCCCGAGGACTACTTCGCGCGCCGCTACACCGCCGATCCGCTGATCCTGTTCCGGATCTTTCTCTACCCGAGCCGGCCCGTGCCCGAGGGCCTTGACGTGCGCGACGGCGTCGGCGAGCACACCGACTATGGCCTCCTGACGCTGCTGCGCCAGGACCGCGTCGGCGGCCTGCAGGTGCGCACCGCCGCCGGCTGGATCGAGGCGCCGCCGATCGAGGATTCCTTCGTCTGCAACATCGGCGACATGCTCGACCGCATGACCGGCGGGCTGTATCGGAGCACGCCGCATCGCGTCCGCCTCAACACCAGCGGCCGCGACCGCCTGTCGTTCCCGCTGTTCTTCGATCCGGACATGGATGCGCGGATCGAGCCGATCCGCAGCGCCGCGACCGACGATCACGCGACCCGCTGGGACGGCGCCAGCGTCCATGCCTTCGAAGGCACGTACGGCGACTACCTGCTCGGCAAGATCGGCAAGGTCTTTCCCGAGCTGAAGCGCAGCGTCCTCTGACGGCGCCATGGCGGACCGCCTCTTCGTCACCTGCGAGCACGCGGGCAACGTCGTGCCGAAGGAATACGCCCATCTCTTCGTCGGCCACGAGCACCTGCTGCCGACCCATCGCGGCTGGGATCCGGGGGCGCTGCTGCTGGCGCGCGAGATGGCGGAGCGCCTCGGCGCGCCGCTCTACTTCGACAAGACCACGCGGCTTCTTGCCGACCTGAACCGCTCGGTCGGCACGCCCGACCTCCATTCCGAGGCGACGCGCCATCTCGGCAAGGCGGAGCGGCGGCGCCTGCTCGAGGCCTACTACTTCCCGCACCGTCGCCGGGTCGATGTCGCGCTCGCCGAGGCCGTGGCCGAGGCGACCGCCGCCGGCGACCGCGTCGTCCATGTCGCCTCGCACAGCTTCACGCCCGAGCTCCACGGCAAAGTCCGCACCGCCGACATCGGCATGCTCTACGACCCGCGCCGGCCGGGCGAAGTGGCGTTCGCGAGCGCGTGGATCGAAGCCCTGCGGGCCAGGGACGGCGCCCTCAGGCTGCGCCGCAACTATCCCTATCTCGGCGCCAGCGACGGTGTCTGCCAGGTGATGCGACGCCGCTATCCGCCCGAGGCCTATGTCGGCCTCGAGCTGGAGGTGAACCAGCGCTACGTCGAGGCGGGCGGCCCGGCCTGGCCGAAGATCCGCCGCATCCTGCTCGAGACGCTGGGCCAGGCGCTGGACCTGCCCTCGCGCTGAGCTTCGCTAGCTGCGCGGCGGCACCGGCCCGGACTGGGGATACACCGGCACCGGCGGCGGCATCGCTTCCGGCGCCGGATAGGCCTGCGGCACGGGCTGCGGACCGACCGCAGGCGCCCGGGTCACCCGGGTGCGGCCGCCGGTGGTGACGAGCACGACCGGCTCGCCGACGATCCAGCCCTCGTTGCCGTTGGCCTGGACGATCGAGCGGCGTTCGCCGTTGCGCATCTGCAGCAGCAGCTCGACGCCGTTCTGGGTGGTGGCGCTGCGCTCCATGGCATTGCCGAGCAAGCCGCCCGCGAGGGCGCCCAGGAGGCCCGCCCATCCCGAGTTGTGATAGCTGGCGGCATTCGCCGCCGCCACGCCGCCGGCGATCGCGCCGACGCTGGCGCCGACGCCGCTCTGGTAGCCGTCGATCGTCACCGGACGCACCGACAGGACCGTCGCGTCCCAGATCGTCGACACGCGCTGCGCCTCGTAAGGGTGGATCACGTCGGGGCTGTAGGTCGCGCAGGCGGTGAGCGAGGCGACGAGCAGGGCGCTGAGCACGACTCTCATGATTCTTCTCCAGGGATCCAGGAGCAACGCGCGGAACCCGCTGCCCGTGGACCGCAGGACGAAGCGTACCGCGCGGCGCGTACGGACCTGGGCAAAGAACTGTGAAGCGCGTAACGGCTCAGCCGTGCAGCCGGCTGTTGCGCGGCACGCTGGCGAGCAGGAACTCCATCTGGTCGGCCAGGATGCGCCGGCCGCGCAGGATCATGTCCTCGTGCAGGCTGGGCACGTAGGGCAGGTAGTGCAGTGACATGTGCGCCTCTTCCGGCAGCCGGTTGCCTTTGTGGCCGTTGCAGGACCGGCACGCGGTGATGCAGTTCATCCAGGTGTCGCCGCCGCCGCGCGAGGTGGGCACGATGTGCTCCCGGGTCAGGTCGTCGAGCGGGAACTCGTGGGCGCAGTAGGCGCAGACCTGCCGGTCGCGGGCGAAGAGCTTCGGGTTGCTGAGCGCCGGCGTGCGCCGCCAGGCCCGGCTCGGCACCGCGCCGCGGACCGCGACGATCGGGTGGACCTCGATCCGCGATTGCAGGCCGGTGCGCCGCTGCACCCCGCCGCGCAGCACATGGAAGGCGTTGCCGAGAGTCCAGGCGACGCCATCGCTGGCATAGAGAACGGCCGCTTCCTTGGCCGAGATCCAGGCCTGCGGGCGGCCCGACATGTCGAGCTGCAGAACTTCCATCACCACTCAAGCGTACTGCATGAACCGTGCCGGCTCAAGACAGGGGCCGCCGAGCGGCGGCCGGCGATGCGCCGGCGCTACGCCGAACGGGCAGGGTAGAGGCCGCGCTGCTGCGCCATCAGGCGGGTCAGGCCGAGCAGGGCGCCGATGTTCGGCGTCGCCACGCCGACCCGGGCGCCGATCTCGTGCACCGACGCCACCAGCGCGTCGAGCTCTATCGGCCGGCCGGCAAGGGCGTCCTGGAGCATCGAGGTCTTGAAGCTGCCGAGCTTGCGCGCCAGGCCCATGCGCTCCTCGCCGGATTGGGCGATCGGGCAGCCGATGCGCTCGCCGATCGCCGCTGCCTCGGCCATGGTGCGCATCATGAAGGCGTGCACCAGCGGATCGTCGAGGATCGCGGTGCTTTCGGCGCCCGTCAGCGCCGAAACCGGGTTCATCGTCATGTTTCCCCAGAGCTTGTACCAGACCTCGCGGCGCACGTCAGCGCTCGCTTCGGCCTCGAATCCCGACTCGGCGAGCGCGGTGCAGACCGCACCGACCCGCGCCGAATCGCCGCCGGCGGGCTCGCCGACGATCAGCCGCTCGCCGAAGCCGTGCCGCACCAGGCCCGGCTCCGGGCAGGAGGCGGCGAGGTGGACGACGCAGCCGAGGATCCGGGCGATCGGCAGCGCCGCGAGCAGCCGGCCGCCAGGATCGACGCTGTCGAGCGGCGGCTCGGAAGGCGCCGCCGCGGGCATGAACCACCAGGGCACGCCGTTCATCGCCGGCAGCAGCACGGTCGAAGGGCCGAGCAGCGCGGCGATCCGCGGCGCCAGCGCGGCGAGCGCCGGCGCCTTGAGGGCGATCACGACCAGTTCCTGCGGCCCGAGCGTCTGCGCCTCCTCGGCGACGGCGATCCGCGCCACCGATCGCTTGCCGGCGGATTCGACCACCAGGCCGCGCTCGCGCACCCGAGCCAGGGTCTCGCCGCGGGCCAGCGCCGAGACGGCATGACCGGCCGCCGCCATGCGGGCGGCGATCAAGCCGCCGACGGCGCCCAGCCCCACCACGGCGACTTTCATCGCCTGCCTTGCCACGTGTGAATTCGAGTCGTCAACCGCAATCTCCTCGACGAAAGGCAAGCACGGCTGCCGTTTTTCTGCAAAATAGCACGATCGTTCGTTTTTGTCCGACGTCCCGGTCGGCCCGTCAGCCTTGGATTCTCTCGCCTCCGACACCGACGACGTACCGCAGGCCGAAGCCGCAGCCCCCAAGGCGCTGATGAAGGGCCGCCAGACCCGCGCCGCCATCGTCGACGCCGCCCTGGCGCTGGCCTCGCACATCGGCCTCGAGGGCCTGTCGATCGGTGCCCTCGCCGAGGTGACCGGGATGAGCAAGTCGGGCGTGTTCGCCCACTTCGGCTCGCGCGAGGAACTGCAGATCTCGGTCGTCCGCGAATACCACGCCAAGTTCGAGGACGAGGTGTTTCGTCCGTCGATGACGGCGGCGCGCGGCTTGCCGCGCCTCAGGGCGTTGTTCGACCGCTGGCTGAAGCGGGTGTCGGTCGAGATCGACTCGGGCTGCATCTACATCAGCGGCGCGGTCGAGTTCGACGATCGGCCCGGGCCGGTGCGCGACGCCCTTGTCGACATGGTCAACACCTGGCAGCAGGCGCTCGAGCGCTCGATCGCCGCCGCCGTGGCCGAGGGCCACTTGCGGGCCGACACCGACGCCCGCCAGCTCCTGTTCGAGATCCACGGCCTCATCCTCGCCCTGCATCACGACGCCCGCTTCCTGCGCCACGCCGGCGCCGAGGAGCGGGCCCGCGCCGGCTTCGAGCGCGTGCTCGCGTACTGGACCGCGCCCGGCCGCACCGATTGATCGATTGATTCTTCAGGAGCCTTCATGCCTTCATACACGCCGCCCTTGCGCGACATGCAGTTCGTGATGCACGAGCTGCTCGGTGTCGTCGACGAGCTCCGCTCGCTGCCGCGCCATGCCGACATCGACGCCGACACCATCAACGCGGTGATCGAGGAGGGCGGAAAGTTCGCGAGCCAGGTGCTGGCGCCGCTCAACGCGATCGGCGACGCCGAGGGCTGCACCCTCGACAAGGCGACGCACGAGGTCAAGCCGCCGACCGGCTTCAAGGACGCGTACGCCCAGTACGTCGCCGGCGGCTGGCCGGCCCTCAGTTGCGATCCGGTGTTCGGCGGCCAGGGCCTGCCGCACATCGTCAACCAGTGCATGTTCGAAATGATGAACTCGGCCAACCAGGCCTGGACGATGTACCCGGGCCTCTCGCACGGCGCCTACGAATGCCTGCACACCCACGGCACCGAGGAGCAGAAGAGGCTCTACCTCGGCAAGCTCACCAGCGGACACTGGACCGGCACGATGTGCCTGACCGAGCCGCAGTGCGGCACCGACCTCGGCCTCTTGCGAACCAAGGCCGAGCCGCAGGCCGACGGCAGCTACCTGCTCACCGGCAACAAGATCTTCATCTCCGCCGGCGAGCACGACATGACGGAGAACATCGTCCACCTGGTGCTGGCGCGCCTGCCGGACTCCCCGGCCGGCTCGAAGGGCATCTCGCTGTTCGTGGTGCCGAAATGGAAGGTGAAGGCCGACGGCTCGCTCGGCGAGAGGAACGGCATCTGGTGCGGCGGCCTGGAGCACAAGATGGGCATCCATGGCAATGCCACGGCGCAGATCGTCCTCGAGAACGCCCAGGGCACGCTGGTCGGCGAGCCGAACAAGGGCCTGGCGGCGATGTTCGTGATGATGAACGCGGCCCGGCTCGGCGTCGGCATGCAGGGTCTCGGCCTCACTGAGGTCGCCTACCAGAACGCTGCCGTCTATGCCAAGGAGCGGCTGCAGATGCGCTCGCTCTCCGGCGCCAAGGCCAAGGACAAGCCGGCCGATCCGATCATCGTCCACCCCGACGTGAGGAAGATGCTGCTGACGGCGCGCGCCTACGCCGAGGGCGGCCGGGCGCTGGCGATGTTCACCACCCTGCTGCTCGACAAGGAAGTGGCCACCGACGACGAGGCCGTGCGCAAGGACTGCGCCGACATGGTCGCCCTGCTGACGCCGATCGTGAAGGCCTTCTTCACCGACAACGCCTGGATCTCGACCTCGCACTGCCTGCAGGTCTTCGGCGGCCACGGCTACATCAAGGAGTCGGGCATGGAGCAGTTCGTGCGCGACTCGCGGATCAACATGATCTACGAGGGCACGAACACGATCCAGTCGCTCGACCTGCTCGGCCGCAAGGTGCTCTCGGACAATGGCGCCAAGCTGAAGAAGTTCGGCAAGCTGATCGCCGAGTTCGTCGAGGAGGAGGGCGTCGACGAGGCGATGCAGGAATTCGTCAACCCGCTCGCCGAGCTCGGCGAGAAGGTCACCAAGCTGACCACCGAGATCGGCATGAAGGCGCTCAAGGACGCCGACGAGGTCGGCGCCGCCGCGGTCGACTACCTGCGGGTCTGCGGCCATCTCGTGTACGCCTACCTGTGGGCGCGGATGGCCAAGGTGGCGCTCGCCAAGGAGGCGTCGGGCGACCCGTTCTACGCCGCCAAGCTGGCGACCGCGCGCTTCTATTTCGCCAAGCTGCTGCCGGAGACGGCGATGCTGATCCGCACCGCCCGGGCGGGCGTCGCGCCGATGATGGCGATGGACGCCGCGATGTTCTGAGGCGCGCTGCCCGCCTTTGACCACAACGACACGGAGACTCGACATGACTGCTACGTTTCGCCATGCCGCCCTCGGCCTCGCCCTTGCCCTTGCTTCCGGCTTCGCCGCCGCGCAAGCCGCCTCGCCGGCGGGGCTGTGGAAGACGGTGGACGACAACACCAAGAAGGAGAAATCGCTGGTGCGCATCGTCGAGAGCGGCGGCGTCTTCACCGGCAAGGTCGAGAAGGTGATCGACCCGGATTCGCCCAAAGACGCGGTCTGCAAGGTCTGCACCGACGAGCGCAAGGACCAGCCGGTTCTCGGCATGACGATCATCCGCAACATGAAGCAGAGCTACGGCGACAAGACGGTGTTCGAAGGCGGCGATGTCCTCGATCCGAACAACGGCAAGGTCTACAAGGCGAAGCTCAAGCTGATCGACAACGGCAGCAAGCTGGAGGTGCGTGGCTACATCGGCCTGCCGATGCTCGGCCGCACGCAGACCTGGCAACGCGTCGAATAGACGCCGCATCACACCTGGAGTCACGATGAAACGATTCAACGTCCGCAAGGTTGCCGTCCTCGGCGCCGGCGTCATGGGAGCGCAGATCGCCGCCCACCTGGTCAACGTCAAGGTGCCGGTGATCCTGTTCGATCTGCCGGCCAAGGAAGGGCCGAAGAACGGCATCGTCACCAAGGCGGTCGAAGGCTTGAAGAAGCTCAAGCCCGCGCCGCTCGGCGTGCCGGAAGACGCCGCGCTGATCGAGCAGGCCAACTACGAAGAGCACCTCGCGAAGCTCGGCGAGTGCGACCTGATCATCGAGGCGATCGCCGAGCGGATGGACTGGAAGCTCGACCTGTACACGAAGATCGCTCCGGCGATCGCGCCGCACGCCATCGTCGCCAGCAACACCTCGGGCCTGAGCATCACCAAGCTCTCCGAGGTGCTGCCGGCGGAGATCCGGCCGCGCTTTTGCGGCATTCACTTCTTCAATCCGCCGCGCTACATGGCGCTGGTGGAGCTGATCGCCACGCCGACCACCGAGCCGGAGGTGCTCGACCAGCTCGAGGCGTTCGTCACCACCGCGCTCGGCAAGTCGGTGCTGCGGGCCAAGGACACGCCGAACTTCATCGCCAACCGGGTCGGCGTCGCCGGCATGCTGGCGACGATGAAGGAGGCCGAGACCTACGGCCTCAGCTACGACGTGGTCGACGACCTCACCGGCAAGAAGCTCGGTCGGGCGAGCAGCGGTACCTTCCGCACCGCCGACGTCGTCGGCCTGGACACGATGACGCACGTCATCAAGACGCTCCAGGACAACCTCAAGGACGACCCGTTCTACGCGAGCTACGCCACCCCGGCGGTGCTGCAGAAGCTGCTCGACGCCGGCGCGCTCGGCCAGAAGAGCGGCGCCGGCTTCTACAAGCGGGTCGGCAAGGACATCCTGCGCTACGACGCCGAGAAGGGCGACTACGTGCCGGGCGGCGGCAAGGCCGACGAGATCGTGGCCCGCATCCTCAAGAAGCCGCCCGCCGAGCGGCTGAAGCTGCTGCACGACTCGAAGAACCCGCAGGCGCAGTTCCTCTGGGCGATCCTGCGCGACAGCTTCCACTACGCCGCCGTGCATCTGGCCGATGTGGCCGAGAGTGCCCGCGACATCGACTTCGCGATGCGCTGGGGCTTCGGCACCAGCGCCGGCCCGTTCGAGCTCTGGCAGCAGGCCGGCTGGTCGCAGGTGGCGCAGTGGGTGAAGGAAGACATCGATGCCGGCAAGGCGCTGAGCAAGGCGCCGCTTCCTGCCTGGGTGTTCGACGGCCTCGGCGGCGGCGATGCCGGCGTGCACCGCGCCGAGGGTTCGTACAGCGCCGCCCATGCCCGGTTCGATCCGCCGAGCACGCTGCCGGTCTACGAGCGCCAGCCGTTCCGCGAGAGCGTCTTCGGTTCGGCCGCGCCGGCGCCGCTCAAGGCCGGCACGGAGGTCTTCAAGAACGACGACGTGCGCGTCTGGACGCTCGACGGCCAGGTGCTGATCGCCAGCATCACCGCCAAGCTGCACCTCATCAGCCCGGGCGTGGTCGAGGGCCTGCTCAAGGGCGTGGAGCTCGCCGAGCAGTCGTACCAGGGCCTCGTGATCTGGTCGCCGGACGACGTGTTCTCGGCCGGCGCCAACCTCGAGGCGCTGATGCCGGTGTTCATGAAGAGCGGCAGCAAGGGCATCCTGCCCGAGGTCAAGCGGCTGCAGGACGCGATGCTCAGGGTCCGCTATGCGCAGGTGCCGGTGGTCGCGGCGATGCGCGGCATGGCCCTCGGCGGCGGCTGCGAGATGGCGCTCTATTCGAGCCGGCGGGTCGCGGCGATGGAAACCTACGTCGGCCTGGTCGAAGTCGGCGTCGGCCTGATCCCGGCCGGCGGCGGCCTCGCCTACATCGCCCGTCGTGCTTCGGAGATGGCGAGCGCGGTCGGCGCCAGCGTCGACCTGCTGAAGTTCCTCACCGATCCGTTCACCAGCGCCGCCACGGCGCGGGTCGGCACGAGCGCGATCGAGTCGCGCAAGATGGGCTGGCTGCTGCAGAGCGACGTCATCGTCCCGCACAAGGACGAGCTGCTGCACGTGGCGACGCAGCAGGTGAAGGCGATGGCCGAGAGCGGCTGGCGCGCGCCGGCGAGGGCGCCGTTCCCGGCGGCCGGGCGCAACGCCATCGCCACCATCAAGGCCCAGCTCGTGAACCTGCGCGACGGCGGCTTCGCCAGCGCCCACGACTTCCACATCGCCACCCAGATCGCCGAGGTGGTGTGCGGCGGCGACGTCGATGCCGGCTCGCTGGTCACCGAGGAATACCTGATGACGATGGAGCGGGTGCGCTTCTGTGCGCTCCTCGACCACCCGAAGACGCAGGAACGGATCATGGGCATGCTGCAGACCGGCAAGCCGGTGCGCAACTGAAGGACACCGCAATGAGCAAGCAAGTGCAGGACGCCTACATCGTCGCCGCCACCCGCACCCCGATCGGCAAGTCCGGCCGGGGCTACTTCCGCAACACCCGGCCGGACGACCTGCTGGTCGCTGCGATCCGCAGCGCGATGAAGCAGGTGCCGTCGCTCGACCCGGCGGCGATCGAGGACGCGATCATCGGCTGCTCCTTCCCCGAGGCCGAGCAGGGCATGAACATGGCCCGGATCGCGGTGCAGCTCTGCGGCTTTCCCAAGCCGGTGGGCGGCGTCACCGTCAACCGCTTCTGCGCCTCCGGACTGACCGCGGTGCAGATGGCCGCCGACCGGATCCGCGTCGGCGAGGCCGACGTGATGATCGCCGGCGGCGCCGAGTCGATGAGCCTGGTGCCCATGGGCGGCAACAAGCCGTCGTTCAACCCGGAGATCTTCGCCCGCGACGAGAAC
>Ga0070675_100002913_pt1 | contig 12900 bp, 17 predicted proteins | sample KBSM43metaG_FD_65343 | JGI IMG/M metagenome (GOLD analysis project Ga0070675, IMG submission 65343) | Miscanthus rhizosphere microbial communities from Kellogg Biological Station, Michigan, USA - KBS M4-3 metaG | ecosystem: Host-associated > Plants > Roots > Rhizosphere > Soil ...
AGGTCGGGCCGCCGCTCGGCGGTGAGCAGCAGCGATTGCTCGCGTCGCCAGGCGTCGATCGCGGCGTGGTTCCCGGACAGCAGAACGTCGGGAACCGCGGCGCCGCCGGGCAGCCGCTCGGGGCGGCTGTAGTGCGGGCAGTCGAGCAGGCCCGCCGAGAAGCTGTCCTGCTGGTGCGAGCGGGCGTCGCCGAGGACGCCCGGCTGCAGCCGGGCGAGTGCATCGAGGAGGACGAGCGCCGCCAGCTCGCCGCCCGAGAGGACGTAGTCGCCGATGCTGATCTCGACGTCGACGTGGGCGTCGATGAACCGCTGGTCGATGCCCTCGTAGCGCGCGCAGAGCAGGATCGCGCCGGGGCTGCCCGCGAGCTCGCCGACTCTGGACTGCCGCAGCGGAACGCCGGCCGGGCTGAAGCTGATGAGGGGCGCCGGCGTCGCCTCGGCGCGTGCCGCGCGGATCGCAGCGAGCGCGCGCTCGAGCGGCTCGGCGAGGAGCACCATCCCGGGCCCGCCGCCGTACGGCCGGTCGTCGACGCGCGCGTGCGGCGCGTCGCCGAAGGTGCGCAGCGGCCAGAGGTGGACGTCGATCCGGCCGGGCTCGAACGCCCGCTTCGTGACGCCGTGGACGAGGTGCGCCGAGAAGAGCTCGGGAAACAGCGTGATGACGTCGATGCGCATCGGTCTCGGCCCGTTCTCAGTAGTCGAGCTGCCAATCGACCGCAATCCTGCGCCCGGCGAGGTCGACGCTGTCGACGTAGCTGGCGACGAACGGAATCAGCAGCTCGCGGGCGTCGGGCGCCGGCGGCTGGACGCGCAGGATGCTCTGCACGCCGTTGTCGAGGAGGCCCGCGACGCTGCCGAGGACGACACCGTCGCGCTTGGCGACCGTCATGCCGATCAGGTCGGTCCAGTAGAACTCGTCGGTCTCTGGCGCCGGAAAGTCGGCGCGAGCGATGAAGACGCGCGCTCCGCGCAGCGCCTCGGCGGCGCTGCGATCGGTCACCGACGGAGACGACGCGACATAGCCGTCGCCGCGCGCACGCACGTTCGCGACGTCGAGCGTCGCCGGCAACGGCGCAGATGCTGTCGGGCGCGTTTCGTCGGGAGGAAGCAGGTGCCAGCGCGACGCGGCGAGCATCGCCAGCGGCGGCTCGGCATATGCGTGAACGCGAAAGCCGCCCTTCAGTCCCCAGGCCTCGCCGATGCGGCCGACCTCGATCGCATCCGCCGGCCAGGGCGAGCGCGCGTCGCGGGCCACGGCGGCGACGCGCGAACGGCGCGGACTAGGCGGCGCTCTTCGCCTGCTTGACCAGGCGCGCGACCGTCGGCGAAAGCAGAGCGCCGTGCCCGGTCCAGTGCTCGATGCGATCGAACGCGATCCGCAGGGGCTGCTCGCCGCCGGCAGCGACCGGGTTGTAGAAGCCGACGCGCTCGATGAAGCGGCCATCGCGGCGCAGGCGCGAGTCGGCGACGACGATATTGAAGAAGGGGCGCTTCTTCGCGCCGCCGCGGGCCAGCCGGATGACGACCATGAATGTCCTTGCATGCGGGAGCGTCCCCGCGAAAAACCGCGCATTATAAACTCGACCGACCCCCTCAGCCATGACCGCCGTCCTGATCCGCCCGAGCACGCCGGCCGACGTCGCCGCCGTCGCCTCGATCTACGCCTGGCACGTCCGCCATGGCACCGCGAGCTTCGAGATCGATCCGCCCGACCAGGCCGAGATGGCGCGCCGCCGCGGCGACGTCGTCGCCAAAGGGCTGCCGTTTCTCGTCGCCGAGGACGGCGGCAAGGTCCGCGGCTACGCCTACGCGAATCACTTCCGCCCGAGACCGGCGTACCGCTTCTGCGTCGAGGACTCGGTCTACCTCGATCCCGAGGCGCTCCGCCGCGGCCTCGGTCGGCTGCTGCTGGCCGAGTTGTGCGCGCGCTGCGAGGCAGCAGGCGTGCGCCAGATGCTGGCGGTGATCGGCGATTCGGCGAACGCAGCGTCGATCGCCGTCCACCGCGCGGCCGGCTTCGCCCCGGTCGGGACGATCGCCGCCGCCGGCTGGAAGTTCGACCGCTGGCTCGACGTCGTCCTCATGCAGCGCGGCCTCGGCGCCGCGGCGGCAACGGCTCCAGGGTGACCGCGACGCCTGCGCCGCGGTCGCGCGCCGTCGCGATCTGGCTCGCGGTGGTCGCCGGCACCTTCGGCGCGCATCGCTTCTACCTGCACGGCACGCGCGACGTCATCGCATGGCTTCACATCCCGCCGACGCTCGTCGGCGCGTACGGCTGGTGGCGGATGCGCGAGTTCGGCGTCGACGACGCGCGCGGATCGCTGCTCGTTCTCTGCCTGGGCGCAACCGTCGCGCTGACGATGCTGCAGGCGATCGTCGCCGGGCTCACGAGCGACGAGCGCTGGGCGGAGCGCTACGGTGCGGCGTCCGATCACCGGCGCGGCTGGCCGGTGGTCCTCGCGCTGATCGTCGCGCTCGCTGTCGGCGCAGGGGCGACGATGGCGACGATCGCGTTCGCCGCACAGCGCTACTTCGAGTCGCGCGACGTCAGGTGAAGAGCGCGAAGCTGAGCGAATAGGCGATCGCGGCGACGAACGCCGATGCCGGGATCGTGAAGATCCACGCCCAGACGATGTTGCCGGCAACGCCCCAGCGCACCGCCGCCGCTCGCCGCACCGAACCGACGCCGACGATCGCGCCGGTGATCGTGTGCGTCGTCGAGACGGGGATGCCGAGCCCGGTCGCGATGAACAGCGTGATCGCGCCGCCGGTCTCGGCGCAAAAGCCGCCGACCGGCTTCAGCTTGGTGATCTTCTGGCCCATCGTTTTCACGATCCGCCAGCCGCCGAACAACGTGCCGAGGCCGATCGCGATGTAGCAGCACCAGATCACCCACGCCGGCGGCGACGGCTCGCCGGCCTTGGCGTAGTTGGCGGCGATCAGGAGCATCCAGATGATGCCGATCGTCTTTTGCGCATCGTTGCCGCCGTGGCCGAGGCTGTACAGGCCCGCCGAGACGAGCTGCAGGCGACGAAACAAGTTGTCGACCTTGAGCGGCGATGCGCGCCGAAAGACGTTGGCGACGAGCACCATCAAGAGGGCACCGAGCAGAAAGCCGAGCACCGGCGAGATGAAGATAAAGACCACGGTCTTCATGATCCCGCCGGCGATCAGCGAGCCGGTGCCGCTCTTGGCCATCACCGCGCCGACGATGCCGCCGATGAGCGCATGCGACGAGCTCGACGGGATGCCCCACCACCAGGTGACGAGATTCCACGCGATCGCGCCGATCAGGGCGCCGAAGACGACGTGCTGGTCGACCGCCTCGGGCTGCGCGATGCCCTTGCCGACCGTCGCCGCGACGCTCAGGTGAAAGACGAAGATCGCGACGACGTTGAAGAACGCGGCGAAGACGATCGCCTGCTGCGGCTTCAGCACGCCGGTGGAGACGACAGTCGCGATCGAGTTCGCGGCGTCGTGAAATCCGTTCATGAAGTCGAACAGCACCGCGAGCGCGACGAGCAGCGCCACCACGCCGAACGAGATCTCGGTCGCCGACATCGCGCCGGCGTCTCAGGAGTTCTCGAGGACGACGCCCTCGATCAGGTTGGCAACGTCCTCGCAGCGGTCCGAGATCGACTCGAGCAGCTCGTAGATCGCGCGCAGCTTGATCAGCTCGCGGACGTCCTCCTCCTCGCGAAACAGCCGCGACATCGCCGAGCGCATGACGCGGTCGGCGTCCGACTCGAGGCGGTCGATCTCCTCGCACGTCTTCAGCGCCGCCTGGGCGACGCCGGCCTGGCTGATCTTGGGCAGCAGCGAGACGGCGTGCTGGACGCGCTCGCAGCACTTCGCGCTGAGGTCGCCGAGGCGCAGGATGTCGTCGTTCATCGCCTGGACGTCGTAGAGCGTCATCGTCTCGCTGGCGTCCTGCAGCAGGTCGAGGATGTCGTCCATCGCGTTGATCAGGCCATGGATCTGCTCGCGGTCGATCGGCGTGATGAAGGTCTTGTGGAGCAGCCGGTTGACCTCGGCGGTGATCTTGTCGGCCTGCCGCTCGGCGTGGCCGACCTCGCTCGCGTGCTTGTCGCGCAGCTCGGCGTCGGGATAGTGCTGGATCAGCCGGATGAAGGCGCGCGCGCCCTCGGCGATGTGCGCGCCGTGCTGGTTGAAGAGCTCGAAGAAGTTCCCCTCGCGCGGCAGCAGCTTGCCGAACAGCATGTTTTTCCTCTCTCCCGGAACCCGGGGAGTGTACGAGCGCTCACAAACAGGCCCGGGGCAGAGGCGCCGCTTCCGCGACAATCGCGGGTTGACGCCCACGGGCTCAGGCGCCCCCTCCATGGACCAACGACAGACGGCCAGCGCACAGGCAGCGTCCGACGCGGCGATCGTCGTGTGCGAGCTGCAGTGCCGTCGCGGCGATCGTGTCCTGTTCGCGCCGACCAGCTTCGTCGTCGCTTCAGGAACGATCGTTTGGGTGCGCGGCGCCAACGGCCAAGGCAAGACGACGCTGCTGCGAACGCTCGCCGGACTGTCGTCGCCGGCCGCCGGCGAGATCGTGCGAACGGGATCGCGGCCGCCGCTCTACCTCGCCCACGCGAACGCGCTGAAGGACGATCTCACCGTCGCCGAGTCGCTGCGCTTCCTGCTCCAGCTCGCCGGCGAGCCCATCTCCGCGGCGGCGATCGACGCTGCGCTCGAGCGCCTGGGAGTCGCCAGCCGACGCAACGCCTTCGTGCGCACGCTCTCGCAAGGGCAGCGCCGGCGCGTCGCCCTGGCCCGCCTCGCGGCGCAGCGCGAGCCGCTGCCGTGGCTGCTCGACGAGCCGTTCGACGCGCTCGATGCCAGCGGCGTCGCCGTCGTCGCCGACGTGATCGCCGAGCACGCGCGTCGCGGCGGCAGCGTCGTCCTCACCAGCCATCTGCCGGTGCCGATCGACGCGCCGGTGCCGACCGTCGTCCAGCTGCACGAGCCGGCGATGGCATGAGGCGAGCGCATGTTCCGTCGACCGGACCCCGAGCAGCGAAGGCCGCGCCGTGAGCACGACCTTCGCCGTCCTCGTCGGCCGCGACCTGCGGCTGGCGGCGCGCCGCCGCATCGATGCGGCGCTGCCGATCGCCTTCTTCACTGTCGCGATCAGCCTGTTCCCGCTCGGCGTCGGGCCCGAGCCGCAGACGCTGCGCCAGATCGCGCCCGGTGTGGTGTGGGTCGCGGCGCTGCTCGCTGCGATGCTCTCGGTGACGCAGCTCTACGCGACCGATCTCGCCGACGGCTCGCTCGAGCAGATGCTCCTCGTTCCCGACGCGCGGCTGGCGATCGCCGCCGCCAAGGCGGCGTCGCACTGGCTCGTCACCGGGTTGCCGCTCGTCGTCGCGGCGCCGGTGTTCGGGGTGATGTTCGACCTGTCGCGCGAGGCGATCGCCGCCCTCGTCGCGAGCCTCGTCCTCGGCACGCCGGTGCTGAGCCTGCTCGGCGGCCTCGGCGCCGCGCTGACCCTCGGCCTGCGCAGCGGCGCCGTCCTTTTGATCCTGATCATCGTCCCGCTCTGCATTCCTGCTCTCATCTTCGGTGCGGGCGCGGTCGCCGCGGTCGACGCTGGCCAGTCGGCGCGCGGCCACTATTCGCTGCTCGGCGCCGTGCTGATCTTCACGGCGGTGCTGGCACCGCTCGCGACGGCGGCAGCGCTGCGCATCGCGACCGAATGAAGCGACGACCCGAATGACCACCACGAGCTCGCGCCTGCGCCTCTACCGGTTCGCCTCGCCGGCGACGTTCTATCCGCTCGCCGGCAAGCTCGTGCCGTGGTTCGCTGCCGTCGCTGCGATCCTCGCCGCCTGGGGCCTCTGGCTCGGCATGCTGCGTGCGCCGACCGACGCGACGCAGGGCGACGCCTACCGGATCATCTTCATCCACGTCCCGGCCGCATGGATGTCGATGCTGCTCTACGTCGTGATGGCATTCTGGGCGGCGATCGGCTGGGCGTTCAACGCCCGGCTGGCGTCGGTCGTCGCGCGCGCGATCGCGCCGACCGGCGCGATGTTCACGTTCCTGGCGCTTTGGACCGGGGCGCTCTGGGGGAAGCCCACGTGGGGGACGTGGTGGGTCTGGGACGCACGGCTGACGTCCGAGCTGATCCTGCTCTTCCTCTACGCCGGCTACCTCGCGCTCGTCCCGGCGATCGACGATCCGCGCCGCGCCGACCGCGCCGGCGCGCTGCTCGCGATCGTCGGCAGCGTCAACGTCCCGATCATCTACTTCTCGGTCGTCTGGTGGAACACGCTCCACCAGGGCGCAAGCGTCAGTCCTGCCGCGGCACCGAAGATGGCCGCGATCATGCTGCAGGCGATGCTGCTGATGACGCTCGCGTTCTGGGCCTACGCGTTTGCGGTCATCTTCGTGCGCGCCAGGGCGATCGCGCTGGAACGCGACAATGCGGCGAGCTGGGCGGGCGCGGCGGTCGGCCGCACGCCCGCGCAGACGGAGGCGACGACGTGATCTGGAATAGCGCGAGCGACTTCTTCGCCATGGGCGGATACGGCACCTACGTCTGGGGCGCATACGTCGTCACGGCGGCGTGCATGGCGATCGAGCCGATCCTCGTCGCGCTGCGCCACCGCCGCGTCCGTCGCGAGCTCGCGGCCGAGGAGGAGCGGCGATGAAGCCGCGCCAGAAGCGCCTCGCGATCGTCGCCGGCATCGCCGGCGCGGTCGCGATCGCGGTCGCGCTCGTGCTCAACGCGTTCCAGAGCAACCTCGTCTTCTTCTATTCGCCGTCGCAGGTCGCGGCGCACGAAGCGCCGCAGGCGCGGACGTTCCGCATCGGCGGCATGGTCGAGAAGGGATCGCTGAAGCGCGAGGGCACGAAGGCGAGCTTCGTCGTCACCGACACCGCGAAGTCGATCCTCGTGCGCTACGAAGGCATCCTTCCCGACCTCTTCAAGGAGGGCAAGGGCGTCGTCGCGCAGGGCAGGCTCGAAGGCGACGTCTTCGTCGCCCGCGAGGTGCTCGCCAAGCACGACGAGAACTACATGCCGCCGGAAGCGGCCGATGCGCTGAAGAAGGCGCAGCAGGGCAACCCCAAGCTCGCCGAGACGATGGCGGCCGAGCCGATCCGCAAGTGAGGCACTCCCGATGACTCCCGAGCTCGGCCACTTCTCGCTCTGGATCGCCCTCGGCGTCGCGCTCGTCCTCGGCGTGATGCCGATGGTCGGCGCGGCGCGCGGCCGCGGCGACTGGATGGCGCTCGCCCGGCCGTCGGCGAAGCTGCTGTTCGCGCTCGTCGCGTTCGCGTTCGTCTGCCTGACGATCAGCTTCATCAACAACGACTTCTCGGTCGCCTACGTCGCGACCAACTCGAACCGGCTGCTGCCGATGCACTACCGCGTCACCGGCGTCTGGGGCGGCCACGAAGGCTCGATCCTGCTGTGGCTGCTGATGCTGACGTTCTGGACCTTCGCCGTCGCGATCTTCAGCGATCACCTGCCGGCGAAGGTGCAGGCGCGCATCCTGGCGGTGATGGGGCTGCTCGCGTGCGGCTTCCTGCTCTTCCTGCTCGCGACGTCGAACCCGTTCGACCGGCTCTCGCCGGCGCCGCCCGACGGCCGCGAGCTCAACCCGCTGCTCCAGGACCCGGGGATGGTGATCCATCCTCCCATGCTCTACATGGGCTACGTCGGCCTCTCGGTCGCGTTCTCGTTCGCGGTCGCGGCGCTGATCGGCGGCAACCTCGACGCGACCTGGGCGCGCTGGACGCGGCCGTGGACGACGGCGGCGTGGATCTTCCTCACGCTCGGCATCGCGCTCGGCAGCGCCTGGGCGTACTACGAGCTCGGCTGGGGCGGCTGGTGGTTCTGGGACCCGGTCGAGAACGCCTCGTTCATGCCGTGGCTCGTCGCGACCGCGCTCATCCACTCGCTCGCCGTCACCGAGAAGCGCAACAGCTTCAAGAACTGGACGGTGCTGCTCGCGATCCTCGCGTTCTCGCTGTCGCTGCTCGGCACCTTCCTCGTCCGCTCGGGCGTGCTGTCGTCGGTGCACGCGTTCGCGACCGATCCGCGCCGGGGCCTGTTCATCCTCGCCTTCCTCGTCATCGTGATCGGCTCGTCGCTCGCGCTCTACGCGTGGCGCGCGCCGACGGTCGGGCTCGGCGCGCGCTTCGCCCTCCTCTCGCGCGAGACGCTCCTGCTCGCCAACAACGTGCTCCTCGTCTCCGCGTGCGGTGCGGTGCTGCTCGGCACGCTCTACCCGCTCGCGCTCGACGCGCTCGACCTCGGCAAGATCTCGGTCGGGCCGCCCTACTTCGAGACGGTCTTCGTTCCGCTCCTCGCGCCGCTCGTCTTCCTGATGGGGGTCGGGCCGATCGCGCGCTGGAAGGAGGCCGCGCTGCCCGACCTCGTCACGCGTCTCAAGTGGGCCGCCGGTTGCGCCGTCGTCGCGACGCTCGTCGTCACGCTGGCCAGGGGCGGAATCGGCATCGTCGGCGTCGCCGGACTGCTGATGGCGTTCTGGATCGTCGCCGCCGTCCTGACCGACCTCGTCGATCGGCTGCGCCCCGCCGGCGGCATGCGCGCGAGCATCCTCCATCGCGCGCGCCAGATTCCGCGCGCGCTGGCGGGGATGATGCTCGCGCACCTCGGCATCGCCGTCTTCATCTTCGGCGTCACGCTCGTGCGCACCGGCGAGGTCGAGCGCGACGTGCAGATGGGTCCCGGCGACACGACGACGATCGGCGACCTCGTCTTCACCTTCCGCGGCGCGAGCGACGTGCGCGGGCCGAACTACCGTGCCGCGCAGGGCGAGGTCGTCGTCACCCGCGGCGATCGCCTGGTCGCGACGCTGCGGCCCGAGAAGCGCTTCTATCCGGCGTCGCAGTCGACGCTGACCGAAGCGGCGATCCAGCCCGGCCTGACGCGCGACCTCTACGTGTCGCTCGGCGAGCCGATCGCCAACACGCCGGCGTGGATCGTCCGCGTCTACGTCAAGCCGTTCGTCGACTGGATCTGGGGCGGCTGCCTGATGATGGCGCTAGGCGGCCTGCTCGCGGCAAGCGATCGTCGCTACCGCGCCCGGCAAACGCAAACACGCGCGGCGACGATCGCCGCCACCGCCTGAAATGACGAACGCAAACGACAAGGGCCCGACGCGCGGCCGCCTCTGGTTCCTCATTCCCCTCGCTGCGTTCTTCGCGCTCGCCGTCGTCCTCGCGGTCGGCCTCAAGCGCGACCCGCGCGAGGTGCCGTCGCCGCTGATCGACAAGCCGGCGCCGAAGTTCGCGCTCGCCCGTCTCGACGATGCGACGCGCGTCGTCCGCCTCGACGATCTGCGCGGCAAGGCGTTCATCCTCAACGTCTGGGCGTCGTGGTGCGTCGCCTGCCGCGAGGAACACCCGGTCCTGCTCGACTTCGCGAAGAAGCGCGCCGTCCCGGTCTACGGCCTCAACTACAAGGACACGCGCGCCGACGCCGGCGCCTGGCTGGCGCGCTTCGGCAACCCCTACGACGCCTCGTTCTTCGACGAGGACGGCCGCGTCGGCATCGACTTCGGCGTCTACGGCGTCCCCGAGACGTTCGTCGTCGACGGCAACGGCGTGATCCGCATGAAGCACATCGGCCCGCTCACTCCCGACGTGCTCGCGAACAAGATCGAGCCGCTGCTGAAGAAGCTCGACGCGTGATGGGGCGCTCGGCTCCGGCTTTCGCGCGGGCACTCTTCGCCGCCGTCGTGCTCGCGGCGAGCGCGCTGGCGGCGGCGAAGGAAGCTCCGCCCGAGGCCGCCGACCCAGCGATCGAAGCGCGCATGGTCCGCATCACCTCGGAGCTGCGCTGCCTCGTCTGCCAGAACCAGACGATCGCCGACTCGAACGCCGGGCTCGCGGTCGATCTCCGGCGCGAGACGCGCGACATGCTGAAGCAGGGCAAGAGCGACGCCGAGATCGTCGACTACATGACCGCGCGCTACGGCGACTTCGTCCTCTATCGGCCGCCGCTCCGCGCGACGACCGCGTTGCTCTGGTTCGGCCCGGCCCTGCTCCTCCTGATCGGCGGCGGGGTGCTCGTCTTCACGCTGCGGCGGCGCAGCCGGATGGCGGCCGATGCCTTCGATCCCGACGTCGAAGACGACGATCTCGATCCGCTCGACGACGCCGCCGCGACCGCTGCGCGCAGCGCCGCCACTCCCGGACGCGGCTGAGCGATGGCACGCCGCAATCCCCTTGCCGCAGCGCGCGCGCGGCTGTTGCAGCTGAAGGCCGAGCACGACGCGGGCACGATCGACGCGCGCCGCTACGACGAGGAGCGCCGCAAGGTCGAGCAGGAGATCGGCGCAGCGCTGATCGCCGACGAGCCGAAGACGGTGCGGCCGTCGCGCCGGCTCGTCGCCGTGCTCTCGCTCGGAGTCGTCGCGCTCGCGGTGTTCGGCTACTCGCAGACCGGCGCGCCGTCGCTCGTCTGGCCGGGCGCCGCGGCCGTCGAAGCGGCGGCCTCGGCCGCGAACGGCCAGATCGGCCCGCAGCAGATCCAGGCGATGGTCGACCAGCTCGCCGCACGGCTCGAGAAGAACCCGAACGACGCGCAGGGCTGGGTCATGCTCGCGCGCTCGTACACCGTGCTCGGCCGCTTCGAGCAGGCGCTGCCGGCGTATGCCAAGGCCGTCGAGCTCGTTCCGGCCAACGCGCAGATCCTGTCCGACTACGCCGACACGGTCGCCGCGACCAAGGGAACCGCGAACAACCCGCAGTCGATCGCGCTGATCGATCGCGCGCTCGCCATCGATCCGAAGCATCCGAAGGCGCTCGCGCTCGCCGGCACGGTGGCGTTCGAGCGCGCCGACTACGTGAAGGCGATCGCCGACTGGCAGAAGATCGTCGACCAGCTGCCGCCGGGCAACGAGTTCGCCGAGCGAATCCAGTCGAGCATCGGCGAGGCGCGCGAGCGCGCGACGGCGGCGGGCGTTGCGCTGCCTCCGGTCGCGTCGGCCAACGCCGCCGTCGCACGTGCGCCGGGAGAATCGACGACCGCCACCGCCAAGAGCGCGGCGAACGCCGGCTCGGTCAGCGGCGTCGTCACGCTCGATCCGGCGCTCGCCGCACAGGCCGCGCCCGACGACGCCGTCTTCGTGTTCGCGCGTCCGACCGGCGGGCGGATGCCGCTCGCGGTGCTGCGGAAGACCGTCCGCGATCTGCCGCTCACGTTCACGCTCGACGACAGCATGGCGATGTCGCCGGCGGCCAAGCTCTCGAGCGCGACGCAGGTGACGATCGGCGCGCGCGTCAGCAAGAGCGGCACCGCGTTGCCGCAGCCGGGCGACCTCGCCGGCGAGACGACCGGCGTCGCGCCGGGCGCGACCGGAGTCGCGGTGCGCATCGGCAGCGTCGTCGGCAAGCCGTAGCCGGCCGCCGAGCCGCCTCAATCGAACGCGATGTCGACCGGCGTGCCGAGCGCGCCGTGGCGGCCTTCGAAGCTGTCGAGCGCACGCACGAGCTGGTCGAGATCGGACGCGCGCTCGAGCGGATGGAAGCGCTCGGTGTCGACGATGAACACGGGCGCGCCTTCGTACGAGGCGAAGAACGCGGCGTAGGCGTCGCACAGCCGCTGCAGGTAGGCGGCGTCGATTCCCTGCTCCATCGTGATGCCGCGGCGGCGGATGCGCGCGAGCAGCGTCTGCAGGTCGGCCTGCAGGCGGACGACGAGGTCGGGCTCGCGCACCTGCGCAGCGATCGGCTGGTGCATCTGCGCGTAGAGGCGGTACTCCTCGTCGCTCAGGTTGAGGCGCGCGAAGATCGCGTCCTTGGCGAACATGAAGTCGCTGACCGTCGTCTGCGCGAACATGCTCGGCTGCGTGAGCGGTCGCACCTGGCGCTCGCGCTGGAACAAGAAGAAGAGCTGCGTCTGGAACGCGTAGCCGGCGCGGTCCTCGTAGAAGCGGGCGAGGAACGGGTTCTCGCCGGGCTCCTCGAGCAGCAGCTCGGCGCCGGCGCGCTCGGCGAGCAGGCGCGCGAGCGTCGTCTTGCCGACGCCGATCGGCCCTTCGATCGCGATGTGGCGAAAGCGCGTTAGCCGGCGGTGTTCGCTCATCGACCGCGAAAGACGAAATAGACCGCGCCGACCATGCACAGCGCCGCCCAGAGGAAATCGAGCCTGAGCGGCTGGCGCATGAAGAAGAACGCGAACGGCACGAAGACGACGAGCGTGATCACTTCCTGCACGATCTTCAGCTGCGCGAGCGTCATTCCGCTCGCGTAGCCGATCCGGTTGCCCGGCACTTGCAGCAAGTACTCGAACAGCGCGATCCCCCAGCTGACGAGCGCGGCGATGATCCACGGCCGCGTCTCGAGCGTGCGCAAGTGGCCGTACCACGCGAAGGTCATGAAGACGTTCGACGCCGACAGGAGGACGATGGTGCGAGCGGGCGCCGGAATCGATTCGATCATCGGTCGAGTTTAGCGACGCGCTGGCCCGCGACCGCGGTCGAGAGCGCGGCGATGTGACCCTGTTCCGGAACGACGAGGTCGGGCGCGATCTCGGCGAGCGGGACGACGACGAACGCGCGCTCGTGCAGGCGCGGGTGCGGCAGCGTCAAGTCGACGCTCACGATGACCGCATCGCCGTGCAGCAGCAGGTCGAGATCGAGCGTGCGCGGTGCGTTCGCGAACGGCCGCTGGCGGCCATGCGCACGCTCGATCGCCTGCAGCGCAGCGAGCAGCACCACCGGCGCGAGCGTCGTGCGCACGCGCGCGACCGCGTTGACGTAGTCGTCGCCGCCGGCAGCGATCGGCGCGGTGCGGTAGAGCGACGACCGCGCGATGAGCTCCGTGCCCGGCAGCATCGCGATCTCTGCGAGCGCGCGCTCGACCTCGCCGACGCGGTCGCCGAGGTTGGAGCCGAGGCCGATGTAGGCGTCGA
>Ga0070675_100002916_pt1 | contig 12897 bp, 18 predicted proteins | sample KBSM43metaG_FD_65343 | JGI IMG/M metagenome (GOLD analysis project Ga0070675, IMG submission 65343) | Miscanthus rhizosphere microbial communities from Kellogg Biological Station, Michigan, USA - KBS M4-3 metaG | ecosystem: Host-associated > Plants > Roots > Rhizosphere > Soil ...
CCGGCGCCGGCCAGGGCGCCTGCGGGGACCACAGTCAGGCCGAATTCACCACCCGATAGCGGACCAGCACGCATTCGCGAGCGATCGCGCGCGCTTCGATCAGCTCGAGCTCGATCCGCCGGCCGAACGGCAGGAAGGCGGGGGTCCCGCCGCCGAGCAGGACGGGGTGGAGCGAGAAGCCGATCTCGTCGACCAGCCCCGCCTCGATCAGCGCGCTGCCGAGCGCGCCGCCGCCCATCACCAATATGTCGCCGCCGGGCGCGGCCTTCAGCCGGCGCACGAACCCGGCCGCGTCCTCGCCGACCAGCACCGCGCCGGCGCTTTCGGGCAGCTCCTTCAGGGTGCGGGAGAAGACGTAGGTGGTGACTCCGCGCAGCGCCGGGCCGCCGCCCATCCGCTGCGCGAACTCGAACGTCCTGCGCCCCATCAGCATCGCATCGACGCCCTTGAAATTCGCCGCGCTGATCGCCGCCGAATCCTCGCTCCAGCGCAGCCAGTCGATCGCCTCGCCAGGCCCGGCGAGATAATCGTCGAGGCTGATCGCGCCGCCATAGGTGACCTTGCGCATCTTGTGCCTTTAGGGCTGGAGTCCAGCCGCGGATTCAGCCCAGATTCCATCTCCCCGCAATTCAAATCCGCCGACGATGTCCCTTTGACCGTCCGGTGCCAGGCACGTGCCTGGCACGTGCCTGGCACCTTTCCGTCCGATCCCGGGCCCGAGGCAGCTAGCTGGAAAATTCTGCTCCCGCCGCGACGGTTTCGGCGCGAATCCAGCATACTTGCGTGCGGTTGCGACCCCCGGGGCCGCAGGTCATGGCCCGCTGCAGATCATCTTGCGGGCCTTGGGCGGTCGCCGTTCCCACCAGGCTCGACAAGCTCAGGAAGGTCAAATTCGCGGCAATGACCCAAAGCGCCAGCGAAACTCCCGGCTTCGACAGATTCGGCATAATATCCTCCATAGCGACTCGCAGCCCACTAGGCAGGGCGCATTCTATTCGATGCGTGGCAGGGAGAGAAGCAATGGCCCTAGTTGAAGTGATGGTTAGAACAACCGGCATCCACAAGGTTGGCCAAGTGAATCTCGAAAGAGTTCCTGTCGTGGGCGACTATATTCAAGCCCCGACCGGCTTCCTTCGCGTTATCTCGACCGTGTTCACGCCGAATGCGCCGGTCGATGCGAGCGTGCTGACCGAAAAAGAGTCGGACGCCATTCCAGATTGGATGCAGGAGCAAGCGTAAGCCAGGATCACGCGAAGGCACGAAGGGGCGCGCAGCGCTACCTTTCGCGGCGGCGCGCCCAGCAACCGCTACTGGCAGCGCCGCACCGGATCCCGGTTGCGCCAGTCCGGCTCGCTCGCGTCGGCGTCGCGGCATTCGCGCCCGCCGCGGCCGTAATTGGCGGGATCGCGCGCAGCGCCGCTGTCGCTGTCGGTGATGCCGGTATATTGGCTGACGCTGCCGTCCGCCCGCCGCCTGACGCTGTTGTGCGAGGTGCCGCCGCTGGTGCCGTGGCCCTGGCCGTAGGGGTCGGTCGGGTCGCCGTCGGTGATGCCCGTATTGGGGCGCTGGCCGCGGCGGCCGCCGCCGGAAGGGTCGGCATTGGCGCCGCTGTCGCTGTCCGAATAGCCGCTGTAATTCTGCTGCGGCTGGGCCGGCTGGCCCGAGGAATTGCCGCCGGGGCCGCGGCCGTGGCCGGCATTGTCGGCGTGGCTGCCGCTGTCCGAGTCGGTGACTCCGGTATAGGGGCCGGTCTGCGCCGCCGCCCTGGCGGTGCCGCCGATCACGCCGAGCGCGCCCGCCGCCGCGGCGCCGCCCGCCACCTGCCCGAGAAAAGACCGCCGATTGAGCCTGCGCCTGGGTGTCATGGCCGTTCCCCCCGTCTGCGACCGGCGCCGATCTTCCGCCGGTTTTGCGGGCAGCGCAAGCGCTTTGCGCAGCCGCCGCTACCGCGCCGGCCGCCCCGATTCGTCCTCGAGCCTGATCCGCAATTCGCCGTCCTGCCTGACCAGCAGCGCCGTATAGGAATAGGTGCGCGGCTCGGCCCCGCCGGCGGCGCCCCAGCGGAACAGGCCGGCGACGACGACGGCGTCCGGCCCGGCCGGCTCGAAGCTCAGCTCGCGCCATTCGAAGCTCGCCGGCGGCTGCCATTGCGGGCCGGCGTAGAAGTCGCGGATCGCCGGCCATTGCTCGAAGCTCTTCTCGCCATGGCCCAGCCGCCAGGCGCCGCGGCGGTCGTAGCGAGCGGCGATCGCGGCGCGATTCCCGGCGCGCAGCTCGTCGGCATAGCGCGCCATGAACGCTTCCGCCTCGATCTGGTTCGCGGCCGCCTCGATCGCGTCCGCCGCCGCGTTCGCGGCGCGCACTGCCGCCGCCTGCTCCTCGGGCGGGCCCGCGCCGGCCTGAGCCGGGACGGTGGCCGCGACCAGCAAAAAAGCGAGGATTCGCATCCGCCCTTTGTCGCCCGCCCGGCCGCCGGCGGCAAGCCCGGCGCCGAATCTCTCCCGCTTTCGCCACCTTTCGCCGCGCCGGGGCGAACTCCCGCTCCCGGCGGAGCGTTGAAGCGCCGGGGCCATTTCTTAAGGAAGGAAGCGCGCGATGACGCAGGACAGCCAGACCGGCACCCGCACCGAAGCCGGGCAGGGCAGCCCGCACCGGCTGATCGCCTCGAACCGGGTCGAAGGCACCGCCGTCTACAACCGCAGCGGCGAGAAGCTCGGCCGGATCGAATATTTCATGGTCGACAAGATCACCGGCCAGGCCGACTATGCGGTGATGTCGTTCGGCGGCCTGTTCGGGCTCGGCGGCCGGCATTATCCGATCCCCTGGGACATGCTCGATTACGATCCCGATCAGGGCGGCTACCGGGTCGATCTCGACAAGGCCAGGCTCGAGCAGGGGCCGAGCTTCGCGCCCGGCGAGGAGCCCGCATTCGACCGCCGCTACGATCAGCGGGTCTACGATTATTACGGCATCGTCTACACCTGGTGAGGAGAGAGGGCGCGGCGGCGGCCCTGCGGCCCGCCGCCGCCCCTTTACATTGCGCCGCCGCGCGGGCCAATTGGCGGTCTTTCGCAGCGCGCCCGCGATGACGGGCGAAAGGGGGCAAGACTCGTGCGCATCCTCATCGCCGCCGCGCTCGCCGCGTCCGCCGCCGCCGCGCCGCTTCTTGCCCAGAAGCCGGGCGCCGAGCTCGACCCCGAGCGCGAGCGCTATCGCGGCCTGGGAATCTCGCTCTGCGTCGCCGAGATGAACGCTCTCGACGGCGTCACCCCGGACGAGAGCGAGGCGATTTGCGGCTGCGCGCTCGACCGGTTTCTCGCCAACCGGCCGGCCGGCGCCCTGGTCCCGCTCGGCGAGGGGCGGTTGCGGGGGGCGGTCGGCAGCCGGATTCTCGCCTGCAGCTTCTCCGAAGCGCCGGCCCGCGCCGCCGCGGTGTCGCGCTGGATGGCCCAGCCCGCGGCCGCGCCGGTCGCCGAGGCGGCGCCGCCGCCGCCCGTCGCGGACGAAGGCGGCAAGCCGGTCGCGGCCGAGGAGGAGTCCGAGCCCGCCCGCGATCGCGGCTCGTGGTTCGAGGGCCTGTCGCTGCCGCGCTGGCTTACTGGCGCCAACCTGCCGCTCTGGGCCTGGATTCCGCTTATCGTCTTCGTCTTCCTGTTCCTGCGCGGCCTCTTCCGCCGCGGCGAGCAGCGCGACCTCGACGGCCCGCCGCCGTCGATGCGGCACCGGCCCTAGAGCCGCTCATTCCATCCGCTCGACCAGCTCCTTGGCTTCGCCGAGGCCGAGGCTGGTCGCCTGGCGGACGAGCTTGATCGCCTCGATCTTGCGGTCGGCGGCGAGCAGCGCGCGGACCTCGGCGGCGAGCTCCTCGGGCAGGTCGCCGATCGGCGCCGCGCCGCGCGGCCAGGCGCGGGTCGGGAGGATCGTGCGCGGCGGCGGCGGCGTCCCGAGCCGGGGCGGGGCGACCAGGTCGCGGCGCTCGCGGCGTTTCAGCGCCAGCACCAGCAGCGCCGCGAGGAGGGCGCCGGCAACGATCAGCACGGGCAGGGGAACATACATCCATCGCCTTTCGATTCGGCAGCGCAACCATCTTGCAATGTCCGGCCGCCTTCGGTCTAGCCGGTGCGATGACGCCCGATTCGCGCCGACCCTTCGCTGTCCGCCCCGGCGCGACCGGCTGCATCATCCTGCCGGCCAGCCTGTTCGCCGGCCTGATGATCGCCTCGGCCGGCACCGCCATCTATCCGCGAGTCGCCGCCCCCGGCGCGGCGCTGCTCTGCTCGGGCGGCGAACTGGTCTACGAATCGCACGGCCAGTCCTACCGGCCGGGCGAATATACCGTGACCCGGCAGATCTACTGCCGGACCGGCGCCGGCAAGGAGGCGGAGCAGGAGGAGATCACCTTCCGGGCGATCGGCCTTGCCTTCCTGATCTATTCGGCGCTCGCTTTCCTCCTGCTGCGCTTCCTCGTCGCGCCCTGGCTTCGCCGCCGCGCCGAGCGGGCCATGTCGGTGGCCGCTCCGATCCTCGGCCAGGTCGCCGAGGCGGCCCGCCGCCGGGCCGAAGCGGCCGAGCCGTCCGCCGACGCCGCCGGCCGGCTCGCGCGGCTGAAGGAGCTGCGCGACCAGGGGCTGATCGACGCCGCCGATTACGAGGCGAAGAAGGCCGAGATTCTCTCAGGCCTCTAGAGGCGGAGCACCAGGCCCACCGCCGCGAAGATCGGGTAGAGCGACAGGAAGACGACGAGGACCGCGATGTTCGCCGCCTTCCCTCGCGCGAACATCGCCGCGAGCGCGAGCGCGACGAAGGCGGCGAAGGCCGGGAAATAGTCCCAGCCGGCGGCGCCGAGCCCGAACTGCGCGACTCGCGCGAGCACCCGCGAGGCGAGGATTCCGCCCAGCACCTGCTTCTTGTGGCGGAAATAATAATCGTCGAGGTCGGGCCATTTGGAGGCATCGTCGGGGAAGACCAGGCTCGCCGCGAGATAATAGAGCCCGGTGACGAAGAGGCCGATGACCAGAGTCAGGAAATTGGCTGAGATCGCTTCCTTGAGCGCGTAGGCCTGCGCCCAGGAGGAGGTAAGGTCGAGCATCACCAGCAGGCCGAGAAGCGGCGTCAGCCAGCCGAGCTGGACCTCCTTGCGCTGCTTCAGCACTCGCGCCAGCCCGCCCAGCACCTCGGCGAGGCTCAGGCCGAGCAGCAGCGCGAACAGCGAGAAGACGAATTCGAACCCGGTCATCGCCTCCCTCCACCATTGCCAGCCGGATTTCTTCTGCCTTACCTTGCCCCGCGCATCATTTGAACAGGAGGGTGATATGCCCCGCTACATGGTCGAACGCAGCTTCCCGGACGGATTCCACCTGCCGGTCAACGAAGAGGGCGCCGGCGCTCTGCGCGGAATCGTCGCCACCAATGCCGGCGAGGGCGTCACCTGGGTCCATTCCTATGTCAGCGCCGACAAGACGAAGACCTTTTGCGTCTACGACGCGCCTTCGCCGGACGCGATCCGGAGCGTCGCCGCCAAGAACAACGTCCCCGCCGACGCGGTCCACGAGGTCAGCGTCCTCGATCCCTATTTCTACCATTGAGGAGGATCGAGCCCATGCGCAGTCTGTTTGCGGCCGCCGCTCTCCTCGTTGCCGCCGGCGCCGCCGCCCAGCCGCCGCAGCGGCTCGGCGCCGCGGAATCGCCGATCTCCGCCTCGGTCGAGGTCGCGGCGGGGAGCCGGCTCGTCTACGTCAGCGGTACCGTGCCCGATCCGGTCGACGCCAACGCTCCGGCCGGCTCGCCCGAACGCTACGGCGATACCGCGGCCCAGACCCGCTCGATCCTGCGCAAGATCGAGGCGCAGCTCGCCCGCCACCGGCTCGGCCTCGGCGACGTCGTCATGATGCGCGTCTTCCTGGTCGCGCCGCCGGGCCAGCAGCGGATGGACTTCGCCGGGATGATGAGCGCCTATCGCGAGCGTTTCGGCACGGCCGCCCAGCCCAACCGGCCGGCCCGCTCGACCATGCAGGTCGCCGGCCTCGTCGATCCCGGCTGGCTGGTCGAGATCGAGGTCACCGCGGCGGCGCCGGCGGCGCCTTAGTCGAAGCGGATCGGCGGTTCGCCGATGGGGAGGCTGACCGGCCGTTCGTTCTCGGCTAGGCTGGCGCAAAAGGGGGAGGTGAGACCATGGCCCTGACGCGGCGCGCATTCCTCGAGCGGCTCGGCGCGGTCGGCGGCTATTCCGCCGCCTATCTCGGCATGGAGGCGATGGGCCTCCTCAACGCTCCGCCGGCATCGGCCGAGCCGTTCGAGCTGCCGCGGAGCGGTCGCGGCCGCAAGGTCGTCATCCTCGGCGCCGGCATCGCCGGCCTGGTTTCGGCCTATGAGCTGAGGCGCGCCGGCTGGAACGTGACTGTGCTCGAGGCGCGCAATCGGATCGGCGGGCGGGTCTGGTCGATCCGCGGCGGCGACCGCATCGTCCAGGCCGGCCGGCCCGACCAGCTCTGCCGCTTCGCCGACGGGCTCTACCTCAATGCCGGCGCCGCCCGGCTGCCTTCGCAGCACCACACCATCCTCGGCTATGCGCGGCGGTTGAATGTGCCGCTCGAGGTGATGGTCAATTCGAACCGCTCGGCGAAATGGGATTTCGGCGGCCGCGTCCATAGCGACCGGCAGATGATGAACGACATGCGCGGCCGGATCGCCGAGCTGCTCGCCAAGGCGATCGACCGCGGCGCGCTCGACCAGGAATTGCAGGGCGGCGACAAGACCGCGATGCGCCAGTTCCTCGGCTTCTACGGCGAGCTCGCCGAGAATGGCGGCTACGTCCCGCAGGGCCGTTCCGGCTATGCCGAGGAGCCCGGCGGCTACGCCCAGGCCGGCCGGGCGCTGCCGCCGCTGACGCTGGCCGAGCTGATGAGCAACCGCGCCGCCGGGCTGCCTTTGGTGTTCGAGGAATTCTTCGATCAGCAGACGCCGATGCTCCAGCCCGTCGGCGGCATGGACCGGATCGCCCACGCGCTTTACGAGGCGGTGCGCCCGGCGGTCCGGCTCAATAGCCCGGTCGCCGCGATCCGGCGGCAGGGCGCCGGGGTGCGGATCGAGCACGGCCCGGGCGCCCGCGCCATCGAGGCCGACTATTGCATCTGCACCCTGCCGCTCAACCTGCTGCAGCGGATCCCAAACGACTTTTCCCCGGCCAAGCAGGCGGCGATCCGCGACATCGCCTATCTGCCCAGCCTCAAGGTCGGCTTCGAAAGCCCGCGCTTCTGGGAGGAGGAAGGGATTTACGGCGGCCTCGGCTGGACCGACCAGGCCAATGAGAATCTGATCTATCCGTCCGACCATTTCCATTCGGCGAAGGGGGTGCTGGTCGGCGCCTACGTCGCCGGCTGGACCGGCGATCATATCGCCCAGTTCCAGGCGATGAGCCACGAGCAGCGCTTCGAGGTCTGCCGGTCCGTCGTCGAGCGGATGCACCCGGGCAAGTCGCGGCTGCTCGACAAGGGCGTCACCGTCGCCTGGGGGCTGACCCCCTGGTCGGAAGGCGTCGGCCCGATCGACCCGCTGTTCGGGGGCGGGCCCGGCGGCGCGGCGCCGCGCGGCGAGCGCTATGCCGAAATGCTCCGCCCCGAAGGCCCGATCATCTTCGCCGGCGAGCATTTGAGCTACGTCCCGTTCTGGCAGGAGGGCGCGGCGCTGTCGGCGCAGGCGGCGATGCGGCTGCTCGTCGAGCAGGCCGCGTCGGTCGAAGCGGGCCGGCGCTCCGTCGAAGCCGCTTAGCGATTGGCTCGCCGGCTGCTAGAAGCCGCCGGGACTCTTGAGAGGGGAAACGAGATGCTGAACCGCTGCCTGATCGCCGCCCTGCTGATCGCCGCGCCGATCGCCGTCATGGCGACCGCACCCGCCGACACCGCCACCGCCGTCTCGGCGCCGGGCCGGCCCAAGGCGGCGACCGATCTCGATGCCGGCCGCAAGCCCGCCGAGGTGCTCCGCTTCGGCGGCCTGCAGCGCGGCGACCGGGCGCTCGATCTGTTCACCGGCTCGGGCTATTATGCGGAGATCATGGGCCGCGCGGTCGGGCCGACCGGCTCGGCGCTAGCCTGGGAGCCGGCCAACTTCCTCAACGACCGCTCGCGCCAGGGGCTGAACGAGATCCGCCAGCGCACCCCCAATTTCGCCTGGTTCTCGGCGCCGGCCGACATCCTGGCGCTGCCCAGCCAGGCCTTCGACTTCGCGATGATCAATTTGAACTATCACGACACCTATTGGCAAAGCGACCGCTTCCACTTCCCGCGGATGGACCCGGAGGCGTTCCTGCGCACCGTCTTCCAGTCGCTGAAGCCGGGCGGGACCATCGTGGTGGTCGATCACGTCGCCAATCCGGGCGGCGACACCCGCGCCGTCGTCGAGGCGCTGCACCGGATCGATCCGGCGACGGTCCGCGCCGATTTCGAGCGCGCCGGCTTCGTCTTCGCCGGCGCATCGGACATCCTCCGCAACCCGGCCGACGATCACAGCAAGAACGTCTTCGATCCCGCGATCCGCGGCAACACCGACCGCTTCGTCTACCGCTTCCGCCGCCCGCGGCGCTGATGGCGGAACTGAAGACCAGGCCGACCGGCGTCTCGGTCGACGCCTTTCTCGACGGCGTCGCCGATCCCGGGCGGCGCGCGGACGCGCACCGGGTCCGCGCGCTGATGGAGCGGCTGTCCGGCGAGCCGGCGGCGATGTGGGGGCCGACCATCGTCGGCTTCGGCTCCTACCGCTACAAATATGACAGCGGCCACGAAGGCGAGATGGCCCGGATCGGCTTCTCGCCGCGCGGCCGGGAGCTGGTCTTCTACCTGTTCCCGCGCCCTCTGGCGCTGATGGACCGGCTCGGCAAGTACAGGACCGGCAAGGCCTGCCTCTACGTCAAGCGGCTCGCCGACGTAGACGAGGCGGTGCTTGAGGAGCTGATCGCCGGGGCGCTCACCTACATGGCCGAGAAATATCCGGACGGAGCCTGAGCAGGCACTCCTTTCCGTCATCCCGGCGAAGGCCCGGATCTCGGGACGGAAGGGCACGGCACGCCTCCACGAGACCCCGGCCTTCGGGGTCCCCACAAAGCAGTACTTTGTGGGGTGCCCCTTCGCCGGGGTGACGTGCAGTCGTCATGGACCCCCTGCGGTTCATCGCCGCTTCATCTTCCGGCGGCGAAACGAAAGATGCGCGCGACAGAAAGCGCTTGCATCGTGCTACAAATGTGGCATGCTACATCGGTAGCAGGTGAAAAAGCATGATGATCGATTCTCTCCCCCGCCGCGAACGCGAGATATTCGAGCTGCTGTGCAGCGCCGGCGAGGCGACGGCGGCGGAGGTGCGCTCGGCGATGAGCGACCCGCCCTCTTATTCGGCGGTGCGCACCCTGCTCGCCCGGCTCGAGGGGCGCGGCTTCGTCAAGCACCGCGTCGCCGACCAGGCCTATGTCTACAAGAGCGTGCCGCAGCCCGCCAAGGTGCGCGAATCGGCGCTGAAATCGATGGTGAAGACCTTTTTCGACGGCTCGGCCGCAAGCGCGGCGACGGCCCTTCTCGGGCTGACCAAGAGCCTCTCGGCGGACGAAGCGGAAGCCTTGCTGAAGGCGATCCGCGAAGCAGAGGAGCGTGAGTGATGGACGTATCCTTCTTCGGCGAAATGGCCTGGAAATCGGCGCTGATCAGCGGCGCCGCCTTGGCGCTCGCCTTCGCCCTGCGCTCGCGCGCGGCGTCGGACCGGGCGCTGGTGCTGCGCCTCGGAGTCGCGATGCTGCTGCTGCTGCCGTTCATCGCGCTGGCGCTGCCGGCGCTGAGGATCGAGGCCTGGGCCGCGCCGGCGCCGGCGCCGGCCGCGCTGCCGCCGCTTGCGCTTACCGCCTCCGAGCTGGCGCTCGCGATTCCGGCCGATGCCGCGCTTCAGCCGGCGGCGCCGACCATCTGGGACGATCCCACGCCGCTCGTTCTCCTCGCCTATCTGGGCGGGCTGCTGATGGTCGGCGCTCGGCTCCTTGCCGGCCTCTTCCTGCTCGGCCGCTGGACCCGGGCCGGGCGCGAGATCGCCTGCCCGGAATGGCAGGCGGCGTTCGAGCGCGCCCGCTGGGCCGCGCCCAGGGGCGAGTCGCTTCGGCTGCTGGTCTCCGATGCCGTGCCCTCGCCATTGAGCTGGGGCTGGCGCCGGCCGGTCATCCTGATCGATCCCGACACTTTGGCCGAGCCCGAGGAAGCCGCCGCGATCCTCGCCCATGAGGTCGCCCATGTCGCCCGCCGCGACTGGCCGGTGCTGATGCTGACCCGGATCGCCGCCGCCTTGTTCTGGTTCAATCCCCTGGTCTGGCTGCTCGAGCGCGAGGTCGTCCAGCAGGCCGAGGAGGCGGCCGATTGCGAGGCCGCCGCCTGCGTCGAGCCGGCCCGCTATGCCCGCACCCTCCTCTCCTGGGCGCAGGTCAACGGCCGCCTGATCCCGGCCAACAGCATCGCCCCTTCGGGCAGCGCGCTTGCCCGCCGGGTCAGGGCGATCCTCGACGGCCGCCTGCGCGAGCGCCCCTCGGGCTCGGCGGTGACCGCCTTTGCCGCGATGCTGTGCATCGCCGTCGCCGCGCCGGTCGCGGCCATGCAGCTGGTCCAGGCCGCCCAGCCGCCGGCGCCGCCGCAGGCGCCGCCCGCACCCGAGGCTCCGGCCGCGCCCGGCGCGCCCGATGCGCCCCGGCCTCCCGCCGCGCCGCATGCGCCGCGGCCGCCGGCGCCCCCGGCGGAGCCCGGCGACCTCGCCGAGGTCGGCCCCGCGGTCCGCGAGGCGCTCGCCGAGGTGCTGCCGCAAATCCCCCAGATCGTCGCCGAGGCGACCGCCGCCGTCGATCCGGAGGAAATCCAGCGCGCGGTCGACGAAGCGTTGCGCGACGCGCAGCGGGATATCGGCCGGATGTCGCGCGAGGATCATGAGCGGGTGAGCCGCGAGGTCCGCCGCGCCGTCGCCCAGGCCCGGGTCCAGCTCGCCCAGGTCGACCGCACCCGGATCGAGGCCGCGGTGCGCGAGGCCCGGCAGGCCGCCGAGACGGCGCCGCGGGCGATCGCGTTGTCGATGGCGAGCGGCGCCCAGGGCATGGTCTCCGGCGCCGCCGGCATGGAGGCGGGCGCCCGCCACATGGAGGAGCAGGCGCAGCGCTTCCGCGACCGCTCCTATCGCGAGCGGGTCATCGCCCGCGAGGCCGCCCGCGGCCACCGGGTCACCCACGAGCAGCTGATCGAGGCCGCCGACGGCATGGAGGAGGGCGCCCGCGGCATGCGCGAGGGCGCCCGCGAGATGCGCGAGGCGGCGCAGCGGATGCGCGAGGGCCATAGCGACTGATTTGCCGCGCAAGGCAGGCTAGGGAGGTGGCGGGCGGCGTGCAGGCCGCCCGCCATTCTTTGACCCGGCGATCCCTTCCAAGGAGAGCAGAATGAAGACCTTCGTCCTGGCCGCCGCCGCGATTGCCGGCCTTGCCGCCGCCCCGCTTGCCGCGCAGCCGGCCGCTCCCCCTTCGACCCGCGCCGAGGTCGAGCAGCGCATCGCCCAGCGTTTCGCGGCGCGCGACGCCGATCATGACGGCTTCCTCGTCGGCGGCGAGCTCGGCGACAGCGCGGCGATGGCGATCGCGCAGCTCGATTCGGACCATGACGGCAAGATCTCCCTCGCCGAGACGACCAGTGCGATGCTGGCGATGTTCGACAGCATCGACACCGACCATGACGGCGCCGTCAGCCCGGCGGAGCGGGCGGCGGCGGAAGCCCGGATCGGACAGCCCCAGCCGCAGCCGCAGCCGCAGCCCCAGCCGGAGCCGGAGCCGACGCCCGATTGAGCGGCGGATCAGTCCCGGCTTGCCACGGACCCCAAAGCGGGCGTAGCCGTTGAGCAGCAGGGGAGCGCTGGCCGGAAAGGAAGCCGTGTGGAGTCGAGGCGCGCCTATCTGAACGCCGTCGCCGGCGTCGTCCCCGAGCATGACGTCCATCAATTGTTCATCGATTGGGCCGCGGGCCAGGTCGAAGATCCGCGGCTGCGCAAATTGTTCATGCGCATGGCCGAGCGCTCGGGGATCGACCATCGCTGGTCGGTGCTCGAGCCGGCCCCGGGCGGCCTTCCGCACGACCATCCCGGCGGCTTCTATCACGGCGCGATGCCGGCGACCTCGGCCCGGATGCAGCGCTACGCCGCCGAGGCGCCGGAGCTGGCGTTGCGCGCGATCGAAAGGCTCCGCGAGCAGGTTCCGCTCGACGGCATCACCCACCTCGTCGTCGCCAGCTGCACCGGCTTCGTCGCGCCGGGGATCGACCAGATCATCGCCCGGCGGCTCGGCCTCGACGGAGTCGAGCGGACCCTGGTCGGCTTCATGGGCTGCTACGCCGCGGTCTGCGCGCTGCGCACCGCCTGGCACATCGCCCGCTCCGATCCGGGCGCGCGGGTGCTCGCGGTCACCGTCGAGCTGTGCACGCTCCATCTCCAGCAGACCCAGGCGCTCGAGCCGCTGCTCGCCATGCTCCAGTTCAGCGACGGCGCCGCGGCGGCGCTGGTGACCGCCGATCCGGGCGGGTTCGAGCTCAGCCACCTGTTCTCGATGGCGCTCGAGGATTCCGCCGAGCTGATCCAGTGGCAGATCGGCGACACCGGCTTCGAGATGACCCTGTCGGGCGAGGTCCCCGCGCGGATCCAGCATGCGCTCGAAAAGGAGGAGGTGCGCGCCACCCTGTTCAACGGCTGGGGCGCGGACGAGATCGACAGCTGGGCGGTCCATGCCGGCGGGCGTTCGATCCTCGACGCGGTCGAGAGAGGGCTGGAGCTGCCGCAGGGCGCCCTGTTCGCTTCGCGCGACGTGCTCGCCCGCTACGGCAACATGTCCTCCTCGACCCTGATGTTCGTCCT
>Ga0070675_100002917_pt1 | contig 12892 bp, 11 predicted proteins | sample KBSM43metaG_FD_65343 | JGI IMG/M metagenome (GOLD analysis project Ga0070675, IMG submission 65343) | Miscanthus rhizosphere microbial communities from Kellogg Biological Station, Michigan, USA - KBS M4-3 metaG | ecosystem: Host-associated > Plants > Roots > Rhizosphere > Soil ...
TGTCTGACCTCCCCACGCCGCGCCGATTACTATGAGGTAGCGTTACATTCTTAGATCGGCGCGGCTGCCCCTCCTTAAGGAGGGGATATTTGCTGACTCCGAGGAGAGGACGAACTTCTAACTCAGCCACTAAAAACATTGTGCGTTTCGAGCGGGTCAACCGTGAAAGACCATACGCGGCCTTGCTCATCGATCCATGACGTTGAAGTGCTGAACAACCCGATTCCTAGACGAGGCATGTGATCCCTTTCATGCGTCTTCGATGAACCATAGAGCTTGTCTCCAACGATCGGACTGCCCACCGCCGAAAGCTGGGCTCGGATTTGATGGGTTCTTCCGGTCTCGAGATCAATTTCAACCGCGAATAGAGGGGGCTCCCCCGGGGTAGCACCTATGCACCTAACGCTCTCGACACGGAGCACGCACTCCAGCCAGTCGGAGAGAGCCTCGCTTTGGACCGTTCTGGGGCTGCGTTTGGCAGGCTTCATGTAGTGAACGTACCTGCCCACTTCAAGAGTTCGCTCGACCAGCGCGAGGTATCTTTTCTTCACGTTTCGATCCACTAGAAGCTGGTTGAACTGACGCTGAAATTCCTTCGTCTTTGCAAGAATCAGAAGGCCGCTCACTTCGGTGTCGAGGCGCTGGGTAATGTGAAGCGGGGAGCGGAGCGCAAGGCTGAGTTGATGGAGGACGTTCTCGACCGCATTATCGACGGTCGGGTGAACCGGTATACCGGCCGGTTTGTTCACAACAACGAACCGGTCGTTCTGATGAACGATCGTCGCCTGCCAATCGACCGTGTCTACAGGGAATCGCTTCGGCTGCAAGTGCACGCGAACATATTGCCCGGGCAAGAGAGTCCGATTAGAACGGACTCTTCGACGCTCCAGGTAGACGGCTCCAAACGAAAGGAGACACTCTCCCTCTTCACTGCTCAATCCGAATGTTGCAAGACACTCGAGCAGGGTTCCTGCATTCTTAGTCCTGCAATGGCCGATGCGTCCTTGCGATGTCGTTGCTGTCAATACGTCCACGGGGCTGTCGCTATGCTGACCTTCGCGCGACCTCACTCTTGTAAGCCTTTCGCAGGCGCTCGACTCGATCGAGCATTCCTGCACAAAGCGCATCGACGTTCAGCGCTGTCAGTTCTTCATCCGAAAGACTCTCGAGCTGAGTTTTCCAGTCCGCTTCGAGTCTCCCGTTGAAGATAGCAGTGTCGAGAACGCTGGTTGCCTGGAGACTGAGTGCATCGGGGACCATCACCCGGTATTCCTTGTACGGCAGAGGCACGGGATCCTCACTGGGATCGATCTCGTGTTCGGTGATCTCGCAGGGAATGCCGAAGGCAAGCAGCGCGGCGCGCGCATCTGCGGCTTCGGCGGGTCCGGATGCCGTCCCGGAAAATGTTGTGACCGTGAAGGCGTTCTCCAGCGAACTGTCGTCTTCATCATCCTTATCGACCGAATTGCGAAAGAAAGAAAAGGACGGCGAGTCGGTTTCCTCTTCAGCGCTTTTGATATCCAGACGCCTTCGTCGAATTTCCAGGTCGAATATTCTGTGCCGCCGGCGTGAGGTCCGCCCTCTCTAACAGAAGGAGTGCGTCATCACTCAGCGAAGCGTAATGCTTTCGCAAGTCTTCAGGATTAATGGGCACAAGACCCCTCCCTCTTGATGGTGAGCGTGGGGATTATACGCCGGTAAACGGGGAGCGATAGTGCGCCGCCGGGCACGCGGATCCCTCGATATCCGCCCGAGCGAAGCGACTGGAAGTTCCCTCATTCACTGCCCGGCCGCATGCCCGTTGTTTTCTTATCCACATAATCATCGGTTTAGGAGAAAATCTCTTCGTAGACAGCGGCTGCAAACTCTTTCATCGATGGGAACAATCTTGAGTTCTTTTAGACGGTCAAACCTGGGATATGGAAAGGTTGCGACACTGGTCGGCCTGATCATTGTTGTTGCCGCCACAGTCATCATCACTCTGGCGGTTGAGAGGCGGGGGCCGACTTTGACTTCGGTCGGGACCGGCGTCGCGATCTCCGCCGTCGCGCTCCATAGTGAGCCCAGTGAGTTGACGGATACCACAGGAGCCGTGAAAGCGGGAGAACCTGTCGAAATCCTTCAGTACTTGCCACCGAAAGCCCTGGATTCATGGGTACTTATTCGTCCAACCGAGAATCACAAGATCTATGGGTATGCGCTGCTGCGGAACCTGGACCAGCTCAAGACCAAGAGTGATGAGCTCGACTTCTGGCATGCAACGCAGCTTCTGGAGAAGGCGAATGGAGTGGAACTGAAGGAACGTCTCACGGCGATGGGAGAGCGACTGAAAACTCCCCTTCCCCCTTCTCCGGCCGCGGATCAGATTTATCGAACTCTGGCCATGGAATCCATTCGCCTGGCAAATGATCGCATCTACGACCCGGACGAGGCACGAGCCCTGGTGGCAAGCGCAGACGCCTACATGAGTCGCATCTCCGCAGGCTCGGAGACCTCGGCTGAAAATGAAGAGATTCGTTCGGCGATGCAAAAGATCCAGGTAGTACTCGGAGACGTTCCAGACCCCGTGAAGGAGATCCCGGCAGCCGCCCCCCCTCCACCCACGACTCCGTTAAGCCGTCTATTGAAGGAGGGGAACACCGCGTTCGAAAGTGGCCGTTATGCCAAGGCTGCGGACCTCGCACAACAGGTTATTACGAAGGGCCAGGGAAAGCGTGAACTGGCATCCCTGGTGGATCAGGCAAAAGCACTGCTGAAAAAAGCAGAAGCCTCGCAGGAAGAATTTGAAAAGGTAAACATTCAAAACCGATGATCAGAATCAAACTTATCCCAACCAGTCTGATTGTTCTGATGTTCGTCGTGACGATTGCCGCGGCTGTTCCTCAGACCGCCACTAATCGTCCTCTCACGTGGGAACAGGTGCTGGAATATTGGAAGGCAGAGGCCGCAGAAACCCTGCGCAGGAACATCACCCGCGAAAGAGTCACACAGAATGGAGTCGCCTTCGCTCTTGACCCGGCAAAGGAGAGAGAACTTCTTGCCTTGAAAATGAGCGCCGATCTCATCAATGAGATCAAGAGACAGAATCGAATGGCGACTCTGATTGTCGAATGCGAACCCGACTGCTCGGTGTCGGTCAACAGCGAACCCCCGCTGAAGACTTCGGCGAAACAATTGACCACTGCAGTGATCGCTGGCTCCGTAAACGTTGAAGTGAGCGCTCCGCCTGCCTATAAGCCTCAAAAGGAAACGTTTAGAATTACGCCGGGTGAAACGATTCGCCGGTCGTTCAAGCTCGATCCTGTCCGGGCTTCCCTGGATGTGGAGTGCGAACCCGACTGCGTGGCGCTGGTTACCGGAAGCAATGGATATCGCAAGACGATCTCCACAACAAAGAATCGCGGACTATTCGAAGAGCTCGCCGACGGCGAATACGCAATTCAGGTTGAAGCAGAGGGTTTCAGGCCTGCATCGAGCAAAATTGTCTTGAGCGCACCCAACACAGGGAATGTCACCTTTAAGCTCGCAGTCGAGGAATGGGCGGGAAAGACGGCGATCGATGTGATCGAGCTCATGACGCAGAAGGTCGGTGCCGCCAACCTCATCCTCTATGCAGTAACCTCCAAGAACGATGGAGAAATGACGATCAAAGGCGACCCCGCGAGTATCGGAGACTGGACTGCGGAACTCGTGGAAGCCGCGGTGCCGAACAAGCTGCGATGGGAGATGAAAGTAACCGGCCGCAAATGGACAGTGACCTATGACGGTGCGATCGCGCGATCGGATGGAGACAGGAGGATCGCGGGAACTCCGCTTGCGAAGGAGCTGGAACAAAGCATTCGCCACGTGACCAACTTACGGCTTCCCGCGGTCCTGATAAGGATTCGAAATGGCTTCGAGGTTCGAAAGGGACGCGTGGACGGCTTGCCCGTTCTGATCGCGACATCGGAAACCGATCGCTACACCTTCTTCCTTGAGGAAGACTTCCTGCCCCGGAAGATCCTGCGCGAGGAACTGACCGGCGCACGCGATCGCGTTGAAGTGGAGTACGGACAATACCGCCAGGTAATGCCGGAACTGCGCCTGCCCCACAGGATGACTCTTCGTTATCCGGATCGCCCAAAGCATCAACAGGTGTTTGACTTCACCGCGGTGGACCCTGGACTCGCGTTGAAAGACTCTTACTTCTCGAAGCCCTGACAATGAACACAGAATCTCTATCATCCATATTGCCGCCTGAACTCACGGCGGTGCGTTACAAACCGCTGTTCATTTTTCAGATCGAAGTAAAACCTCCGAGCATCGTCGGTGCAACACCCGGCCATGACCGCAGGATCGGAGAGATCGCCGGCGGCCGTTTCGAAGGCGAGCAACTGCAAGGCAAGATCCTCTCGGGAGGCAGCGATTGGCAGTCGTTGCGAGCAGATGGTGCGACGACGCTGAACGTCCGACTGGTGATGCAGGCCGACGATGGAGATTTGATCGCCATGACGTACCTGGGGGTGCGTCACGGGCCGAAGGAAGTCCTCGATCGCATAGCGCGTGGCGAGAAGGTTAATCCTTCGGAGTATTACATGCGCGCCACACCCTACTTCGAAACCGCATCGCAGAAATATGGCTGGCTCAACCGCGTCGTCAGCGTCGCGTATGGGCATCGCGTCGCCGGAGGGGCAATTTATCAGGTGTTTGAGATTCTCTGAAGCTTCCCCGCACCTCTTTGTGAACTCCCCTCGTTGCAAGCATCCTCTCCGCTACCTACAATACAGCCTTGTTGGAGGCCGCAATGGGCGCAGGTATTCGATTCAACGTGATGCACTTCATGCCTTACGTGCATCTGCCAGAGAACCACAAGGACTACAAGACCACGTGGGTGAACTTCCCAAACAAGTTTTACGATCCTGAAAAGGGATACGAACTCTATCAGCAGTATTTCGATCAGCTGATTCTCGCGGATCGCCTGGGATTCGATGCGATCGTCCTCAACGAGCATCACAACACCGTGTACAGCATGATGGCGACCCCCAACGTCGTGGCTGCAACTCTGATCGCGCAGACTCGGAATGCTCGGATCTGCGTATGGGGTGTACCTCCGAACTTCATGCTGCCGAATCGTCTGGCTGAGGAGTACGCGATTCTCGATGTGATGTCGAAAGGCCGGCTGGAGATCGCATTCCCTTTGGGAACCGGAATGGAGTACTGGTCTTATCCGGTAAGTCCCGTCACCGCTCGCGAGAAGTTCAAAGAGTCGCTCAAGATCATGCTGCAGGCATGGACAGCGGACGGCCCCACAACGCATTACGGAAACTTCTACACCTATCGATTCCTGAATCCGTGGCCGAGGCCATACCAGAAACCGCATCCCCCCTGCTATATCGTCGGCTCCGGCAGCCCGGAAACAATCGAACTGGCGGCCGAACTGGGGCTCGGCTACTCGTCGGTGTTCGTGCCTCAAAAGACGGCTCAGGACTTGAATCAACGGCTGCGCGAGCGCGCCGCGCACTATGGACACACCATTCGCCCTGAACAACTGCCTCTATTGAACTTCGTCTACGTCGCCGAAACGGAAGAAGAAGCGGAACGCGAGTACATCATTCATTTACAGCGGTTCTTCGAGGACTATGCGCGCAGTTCGCCTCAATGGCTTGCCCCTCCCGGATACCTCTCCGTCGAGCAACTGAAGATCCGCTCCGCGGGAGCGGACAAGCTGCATGGCGGGTTCGATTTCAAGGCCATCAGCAACTCGTTCTTCATTGCGGTCGGAACACCGGAGAAAGTCGCGAACCTGATCGGGGAGTGGACCCAGCGCATGGGCACGAATCACATCAACAGCGTCATGCATGTTGCGGACATGCCCCACTGGAAGGCAGTAAAGAACATGACATTGTTTGCCGAACAAGTGATGCCGAAACTGCGAACGGCCGGGGGTGCGCGATGAGCAAGTTCGTGCGTGAAGAACTCATGGTGAACGGGGTCAGCACGGTGGTGCACTCGGCCGGCAGCGGAGACCCGCTGGTCTTCTTCCACGGAGGAGGCACCGTAGACGGCTTTGAGTTCGCAGAGGCCTGGACCGACAGGTTCAAAGTCATCGTTCCCTATCATCCGGGATTTGGAGAATCCGGTGACGATCCCACATTCACAGACATCCACGACTATGTTCTGCACTACCTTGAGCTCTTTGACATGCTCAAGATCGACACGCTTCGCCTCGCCGGCATTTCTATGGGGGGCTACATTGCCGCGAGGTTTGCGATCGAACATGGCCAGCGCGTTCGGAAGCTTGTCCTTATTGCTCCGTATGGTCTCAACGTGCCGGAGCACCCCACACTGGACCTCATCGCCACGCCAGGGGAGCAGATTGTTCCGATGCTCGTTTCAAATTTTGAAGTGCTGAAGAAGAATCTGCCGGAAAAGCCGGACATGGATTTCATTGGTGCGCGCTATCGCGAAGCCACAACCTTTGCCAGGTTGTTTTGGGAACATCCCTTCGACCCCAAATTCCCTCGCCACCTCTATCGCATAAAAATGCCGGCAATGATCGTGTGGGGACAGGAAGACAAGATCATTCCCGTTGGACAGGTTCGCCACTGGAAAGAAAAGATTCCGCACGCGGAGGTGCTGGTCGTCCCTGATGCGGGCCATATTGCTTACCTGGACAAGCCGGAGACGCTTGACACTATCGCGCGATTCCTGAAGTAGGGGGGTGGGGAGGTCAGACAACGGCTTCAAGGGCACCGCGGAGCGGTGCCGGGAATCTAGCTAGCCGGGGGTAAGCGCGAAGCGCGCAACCCCCGGTCAAGGAGATTGCCAAATCCTCGCACGCCGCAGGCGTGCGAGGAAACTCGCGCTAACGATGACCGGGGGTATCGCTCGCTATGCTCGCTCAACCCCCGGCTACATTCCCTGCACCGCTCCGCGGTGCGCGCCGCGCGAATACATGATCGTAATTACGAAACCACGTACTAAGGTAGCGTTGCATTTTTCCATAGGGTTAAACCGCTGCCCTGCGCGTTATCGGCTCATTCCGGAAGGCGCCCCATAAACCGCCGCATCTCGAACAGCACATCCGATGGATTGGAGATGAACACATAGTGGCGTGCTCCAACCATCCGGAGCAGTCGAGCGCCGGGAACGCTTCGCTGAAAATTGTCGGTGAACTGCTTCAGGTATTTTTGATCTGCCCCATAGAGGTCTTCGACAGCCTGCCTGTCCTGAGCGTTTCTTATCTCGTAGTCCTGCAACTGCTCCTCAACAGCAATCGGATAAGCCACAAAGGCGAGCGACGGAACTTTTATCGATGAGTAATCCGGCCGAGGAGTGCCCGCGGTAATCGCGACTCGGACAGCGGGCGTAGTCCTGGGCAAGCCCATCCGCCCGTTGGGTGTCGTTTCCCACATGGCATGAATCTCGCTTTCGGGAAGAGGATCCCTTCTGCCGACGCGTTGCCATGCCAGGTACTCCTCAAAACTCGGGTTGGTCTCTCCACGCGGAATGTGCGGCAAGGGGTAACGTTCGCCGGGAAACCTTCCCTGGATTGCGTTGCGTTCGGACCAGTCGTAGGTCGGATCGTTCAGCGCGTCGATGAAGACGAGGCCGGCGATTCGATCGGACCGGCTGCCGAGTATCGTCATCTCGTTCCCTGCGTAAGAGTGACCAACCAGCACTGGAAACTCAATCTTGAGCGTGTCGAGAACCTTCAATATGTCCTGGGCGAGGCGCTGAACCTCGTAACCCGACTGCGGGTGGCTTGAAGATCCAAATCCACGACGTGTGATGCCATAGACGCGATTGGTCTCTATAAGCTTTTCGGCAAACTCATCGAACACGTGCGCAGAATTGCCGAAGCCCGCAAGTAGAACAACTGGCCGGCCAGTGCCACCCCAGTCGAGAACTTCCAACTCGACGCCCTTATCAACCGGAATGAATTGGACGTAATGCTTTGAAGGATCCTTCCAGGCCGTATCCTCCCGGACACATCCTGTGAAGCCGGCGAACAGCGTCGCACCAACCACGACGGTACATACTGTCGCCATAGGCTGCTTCATCGAATTCACAGAGCTCGCCTGTCGTTGGAGTCGCGGGAGTCGCGCACCCTGGAATTCGGAGCTTCGCGCAACAGGTCGTCCTTCCAAATCTTCTGATAGGTCAAGCGATCGATGTTGCCGCCCGAAAGGATGACAAGCACGCGCTGGCGTGTGTGTTGACTCTTCAACCACTCCAGCGCTCCTCCCATGGCGACGGCTGATGTGGGCTCGACCGCAACTTTCAGGAGCGTGGGCAGCCACTGGGCCCAATAGCAAATCTCTTCCTCGCTGACTTCGTAAAAGTTCTCCAGTCTTAGCAAGTGCTGGAGCGTGCGCGCGGAGACCGCAAGGGTTCTGGCGCCGTCAGCGATCGTCGGTGGCGATTCCGGCAACCTCACAATCGCTTTGGACCGATACGATCGAACAGCATCGTTACCGAGGGCAGGTTCCGCTCCGAAGACGGGGACACGATGGGTTTGAGTGTCGGTGGCCAGAATCGTTCCCGACAAGAGACCCCCTCCCCCACACGGACCGAATATCGCCGTTGGGTGCTGCGCCGTATCCTGGAGAGCTTCCAGACATGCTGTCCCCTGCCCTGCAATCACGTCATCGTCGTCGTAAGGATGGACAAAGTGTGCTCCGCTTTCTTTCATAGCCTCTACAGCAGTCTCGGCTTCGGCGCGAGTGTTCGTCGCAATCACCTGTGCGCCGTAGCCTTCCATTGCCTGACGCTTCACGGTTGAAATGTCGGCGGGCGCAAAGACGGTAACCCGAAGTTGAAGAAGTCGTCCTGCCCATGCGATAGCCTGTCCGTGATTTCCCGAACTGACCGTCACCACTTTATCCACGGCCTTTCCCTTCGACTTCGCAAGAAGAAGAGCGTTCAGTGCGCCTCTCGCCTTGAAAGCGCCGGTCCGCTGAAAGCTTTCAACCTTGAAGACAAGGTCGTGCCCGAGCCAGGAGTTCAAGAGCGAGGATTCCAGTAAAGGAGTCCTCGCAAGATATGGCCCGATACGTGTCTGAGCTTCTAAAACGGACTCCGGAGAAAGCATCTTTCAGCCCCTGCGATACCAATCCCTGCGGTGATAGATAGTCCTTGTCGGTATATACTGCATGAGTAACTGCCTTGTTTCAAACGGGTTCTCAACAACAACGTTTCACAAACCAGAGCACTTAAATTGACATCGATCATCACAGACTATCTTGCGCATTCGGGAAAGCAATTAGGCGATCTTCCGTCGTCGTTCCTTGCCTATCTCGTCAACCTCGATTCGATATCCACGGTTTCGCCAGTGATCGCGAAGGGTATCGTCCAGGAGTTGGTAAGCCAGAGGAGCAACCTAAAGCTCATTGCCAGCGAGAATTTTTCTTCCATTTCGACTCAACTGGCAATGGCGAACCTGCTCACCGACAAATACGCGGAGGGCTTTCCCCATTCGCGGTTCTATGCCGGATGCGAGAATGTCGATCTCATTGAAGAGACCGCCTGCAATCTGGCGAAGAACCTGTTCGGCGCGGACCACGCCTACGTGCAGCCTCACAGCGGAGCGGACGCCAACCTGGTTGCGTTTTGGGCAATCTTATCGGCACGGATCGAACAGCCCACTCTGGACCGACTCGGAATAAAGGACAGCGCAGATTTATCGCCTGAAGACTGGAACTCCCTGCGACAGACACTGGGAAACCAAAAGCTCCTCGGCATGGACCTCATGGCCGGCGGCCATCTCACTCATGGCTTCCGAAAGAATGTGTCCTCCCGAATGTTCAATGTCGCGAGCTACGGGGTCCATCCGGAGACAGGACTGATCGACTACGATGCCCTCGAACAGCAGGCGAAGGATTTCCGGCCGCTGATTCTCCTTGCCGGCTATAGCGCATATCCACGACGAATCGATTTTCAACGAATGCGCAAGATCGCCGACAGTGTCGGTGCCGTCTTCATGGTGGATATGGCTCACTTCGCAGGACTGGTTGCCGGAAAAGTGTTCACAGGTCCTAACGACCCGATCGCATATGCCGATGTCGTGACGACCACCACCCACAAGACACTCCGCGGACCACGCGGCGGGATGGTGCTTTGCAAGAAGGAGTTTGCTTCGTACGTCGACAAGGGTTGCCCGCTCGTCCTGGGGGGACCTCTTCCGCACATCATGGCAGCGAAAGCGCTCGCCCTCGAGGAAGCGAGTCGTCCGGCGTTCACCCAATATGCCGCGCAGATCGCCACAAATGCTCAAGCCCTTGCGAACAAGTTGATCAGCTCCGGTCAACGCGTGGTTTCGGGTGGAACAGACAACCATCTGGTGCTGATCAATGTCGGGCCTCTGAAGCTGACGGGAAGACAGGCAGAACAGGCTGCGCGCGAAGCTCACATTACTCTAAATCGAAACACGATCCCTCATGATCCCAACGGCGCCTGGTACACAAGTGGTCTCCGCCTGGGAACACCGGCCTTGACTACTCTGGGAATGAAGGCAACGGAAATGGAGGAAGTGGCCTCGATCCTGTCGCTGGTCTTGTCCAATACGACGTCGGAGAGCAGCAAAGTCAAATACTCGGTTCAGGAACGCGCCCTTGGAGAAGCACACACGCGAGTCGCCGATCTCCTGTCTCGGTTCGTCCTCTACCCCGAAATCGACGTTCCATTCCTCCAAACGCGATTTTGAAGAACCGCAGCAAACACGCGCGAATTCGCACGATCACGATGGGTTTGCCTGGTCCGCCGACTGAAGACTTGATCGCCTGGGCGGGTACGAAGCTCAAAAAAGTTCGTGATGCCTTCATGGAACTCGGCTATGAGGTGCAAAGCCGGAGAGTCGCTCTGGACCACTGGGATCTCGGCACAACCCGACTCTCAATTAAAGAACGCGAAAATCTGTTCCAGTCGCTGGATCTCTCCTATACGTCACATCAGATCGATTTCTACAGCATCGGAATGGCGCGCACCCCATCTGACATCGATAACCTGGCAGAGATCCTGAGCATGTCGTCTCATCTGAGTGCGAGTGCGCAAATTGGCGCGCCAGGTAAAGGACCCGACCGAGATGCGATTGCTGCGGCCGCTCGCGCTGTGATTCGCCTGTCCACTACGGTCGATGGCTTTGGAAATTTTCGATTTGCGGCAGGAAGCTTCATCAGTCCGAGCACACCATTCTTTCCGTGCTCCTATCACGATGGCGGACCACCGGCTTTCGCCATCGGGCTTGAAAACAGCGGATTGCTCGTGGACGCCTTTCAAGGTGCGTCCACGCGGGAAATGGCGATGGATCGGTTTGAGAATTCGTTGAATGCCTTTTATCGGGCCGTCGTCGATGATGCGAACAGGATATCCTCGGAAATCGAGGTTCCCTTTAAAGGGTTGGATACGTCTATTGTGCCGTCACTCCAGCCCGAAGAGAGCATCACGCTCGCTTTCAAGGCCCGCGGAATAGAGTTCGGAGCACCAGGAACGCTGGCTCTTTGTGGCGCGATCACAAGTGCGGTGAAATCCTCATCGGTTCCCCAGATTGGATACTGCGGCATCATGTTGCCTGTCCTGGAAGATGTCGGGCTGGCAAAGGCCAGCGACCAAAACAGGTTCGGCATCATCGATCTGCTTGCCTATTCGAGCGTATGCGGTGTGGGTCTCGACATGGTGCCAGTGGCAGGTGACATCGAGCCAAGTAAGCTCGAGAGTCTTCTTCTGGACCTGACCACGATGTCGAGCAGGCTCAACAAACCGTTATCGGCCCGAATCCTCCCTGTTCGAGGCATGCGCGCCGGAGACATGAGTTCGTTCGATTCCCCCTATGTCTGTAACTCGCGGGTCATGGCCACTTGAATTCGTTTGGTTGCGTAGGCTTTGTACAACGGGAACCCGGCGGCAACTTTCTGCCACCCCGGAGGCGTGAGGGAGAGTAGCCAGGGGTTAAGCGAGTACGACGAGCGCAACCCCTGGTAAACGCACGATAATGACGGACCGCACCCTGAAGGGGTGCGAGGATTCGCGCAACGCCATTAACCCACACGAGTCTTCACGACCACATCGTGTTTGCACGAAAGGCCGCCGCCCGATAATTGCGGAGCCGTGGCGTGAGGAACTGCACGCTTGAGGAATATTTGGATCTATTGCGTTTAAGCGGCGTCGAATTCGACGAGAAGTACTTATGGTAGAAATCCACGCACCACTTCCGTGGTGCTTGAGTACGTCTTAAACGACGACCAGATCGGCATAGGGGCGGCGGTCACCCGCCGACCCCTGCCACACCACCGTGCGTACGGGTCCGTACACGGCGGTTCGAGATTGTTGACACCTAGCATCGGCCAAATAACGAAGGCAGTCCGCGATCGCGAAAATAGGCGTTGGTTAAACCGAAACACAGGGCACGCGTGCTGGCCAAATACCAAGGCCCTCGACTGCTGGTGGCCGTGGAAGCGACCAAGGCACCGCGCACGCCGAGTTGAAGCAGCATGGCCCGCCGACGGCGTTGCGTTTTCCATTGCCGCCAGAGTCCTGCTCGAAGACGTCTACGAATCCAGTAGGTTAGTTTGATCAACACGCCAGGCGTTTCGCAGAATCCGAAGTAGGCCCGCCAGCCCCGCATATAGGGAGCCAGCCGCGCCATCGTCTGATCCAAGCTTGCGCCTTTGGTGTAGGCCGTGATTTCCCGTATCCGTTCCTTGAACCGCTCGATGGCCTTCGGCGCAATCGTCCGCCGAATTTCCGGCCCGGCCGTGAAACTGAATCCGAGAAATTTCCTCAGCTGCGGCCTAGCCACCGCACTCTTCGTTTCGTTCACCTTGAGCTTCAGCCGTTTCGTGATGAATCGCTTGATACTCTCCATCACCCGTTGACCCGCTTGTTCGCTGCGGACGTAGATGTTGCAATCATCCGC
>Ga0070675_100002921_pt1 | contig 12885 bp, 13 predicted proteins | sample KBSM43metaG_FD_65343 | JGI IMG/M metagenome (GOLD analysis project Ga0070675, IMG submission 65343) | Miscanthus rhizosphere microbial communities from Kellogg Biological Station, Michigan, USA - KBS M4-3 metaG | ecosystem: Host-associated > Plants > Roots > Rhizosphere > Soil ...
CGCCTCGTCTACGAACGCGCCCGGCTCGTGGCCGAGAACCAGGGGTGGACAATCGTCACGAGCGATCCGGATGCTGGCCGCCTCGAAGCCACCGACACGACGTGGTGGTTCGGGTTCACCGACGACATCATCGTGCGCCTGACGCCCTGGGGCACCGGCACGCGCGTCGACGTGCGATCGGTGTCGCGCTACGGCACGACCGACACCGGCACGAACGCGCGGCGCATCCGCCGCTTCCTCGCGGCGCTGCAGGCCCCATGACCCGCCTGGACTAGACATGCCCGCGCGACGTCCTTCTCCAGCACCCGACCCTGCCGGCGAACGTCACACTGTGACACTAGGCGCGGGACAGACGACGACCGCCACCATCTATCGCGCGGCCGCGCCGGCGCACCGTCTCATGGTGCTCGCGCACGGCGCAGGCGCCGGACAGCACCATCCGTTCATGACCGCGACGGCCTCGCAGCTCGCGGCCCGCGGCATCGACGTCGTCACGTTCGACTTCCACTACATCCACGCGGGGCGGAAGGTGCCTGACCGCGCACCGGCGCTCGAGTCGTGCTTCGGCGGCGTCATCGACTGGGCCGTCGGCCGCGACGACTTCGCGACGCGCCGGCTGCTCATCGGCGGCAAGTCGATGGGCGGCCGGATGGCGACACACCTGGCGGCGGCCGGTTTCGTCGCGCGGGCCGGGGCCGGACCGGAGCCGAGCGGCGTCGTGACGCTCGGCTACCCCCTGCACCCGCCGGGCAAGCCGCAACAGCTCCGCACCGCACACCTCGGGTCCGTGCGGACGCCCTGGTTGATCGTTCAGGGCAGCCGCGATGCGTTCGGCACTCCCGACGAACTGCGCCCTGTGGTGGCCACCATGTCCGCGGCGGTCACGCTGCACATCGTCGAGGGCGGCGACCATTCGTTCGCCGTTGCGCGCACGCCACGGGATGCGGTGCTGGCCGCGGTGGCCGACGTCGTCATCGGCTGGGCAGACTCTTCGAACGTGTAGCCTGTTTTCGAAGCTGCGACATTTCTGTCCTCCTCGACGCTCCGCCGTTCATCCCGCTGAATTCCCGCAAGTTGTTCAGCGCACATCAGATCGTCCGGCGCCCCCCGAAGTCAGGAAGAGGAACGCGCTTTGCTGACCTGGGCTTGAATGCGCCCGCACGCAGTGGCGCCACGGAGTGCCATGCCCGACGTCGTTGCTCCCCCGCACGAGCTCCAGCTCCTGATCGACGCGCTCCACGCCAAGTCCGTCGGGAATCACGCCGGGCAGGTCGCGACCTACATTCCGGAACTCGGCAAAGCCAACCCTGACCACTTCGGCATCTGCCTGATCACCACCGACGGCCGCGTGTTCGAGGCCGGCGACTGCGACGCACCCTTCACGATCCAGTCGATCTCGAAGCCCTTCGCGTTCGGCCTGGCGGTTGAAGAAATGGGGGCCGACGAGGTCCTCCAACGCGTGAGCGTGGAACCGAGCGGCGACTCGTTCAACTCCATCGAGCTCCAGGCCGCATCGAACCGGCCGTTCAACCCGATGATCAACACAGGCGCCATCACCGTCAGCGCGCTCCTGCACGCACGACACGGGCCGCGCACCTTCGATCACCTGCTCGAACGGTTCAGCGCCATTGCCGGCCGGCAGTTGAGCATCGACCAGGACGTCTACGAGTCCGAGCGGCGCACCGGCCACCGAAACCGCGCCATCGCCCACCTGCTCTTGAATTTCGGCGTGGTCCACGACGAAATCGAAGCCGCGCTCGACGTCTACTTCCGCCAGTGCTCCATCCTGGTCACCGCGCGCGACCTCGCGATGATGAGCGCCACGCTCGCCAACATGGGCCGCAACCCGCTGACCGGCGACAGCGCCTTCTCGATCCGGCACGTCAAGGACATCCTGTCGATCATGTTCACGTGCGGCATGTACGACTACTCGGGCCAGTGGGCGTACCGCGTCGGCGTACCCGCCAAGAGCGGCGTGGCCGGCGGCGTAATCGCAGTGGTCAACCGCCAGCTCGGAATCGGCACCTACTCGGCGCGGCTCGACCAGTACGGCAACAGCGTGCGCGGCATCGAGGTGTGCGTGGACCTGGCGTCACGCCTCGGCCTGCACGTGTTCGACTGCCTGAACATGGGCTCGAGCTTCCTCGATGCGGTCCTGAACCCAACGACCTAGTGCGGGGGCTGCTGCCGCAGGTGGACCGGCGAGCGCTTCGCGCGGACGCGCAGGTTGATGGCCTCGACGAACAGGGAGAAGCCCATCGCGAAGTAGATGTAGCCCTTCGGGATGTGCTGGCCCGAGCCCTCGCCGATGAGCGACACGCCGATCAGCAGGAGGAAGCTCAGCGCCAGCATCTTCACCGTGGGATGGTCTTCGACGAACTGGCTGACCACCTTGGCCGACATCATCATCACGGCGACCGCGATGACCACGGCCGCGATCATCACCGCCACATGCTCGACCATCCCGACCGCGGTAATCACCGAGTCGAGCGAGAAGACGATGTCGAGCAGCAGGATCTGGGTGATGATGCCGGCAAACGACGCGGACCGTCCCGCCGCGGCGTGCTCCTCGTCACCCTCGAGCTTCATGTGAATCTCGTGGGTGCTCTTCGCGATGAGGAAGAGGCCGCCGACGATCAGGATCACGTCCCGGCCGGTGATGCCGCGGCTGAATACGTGGACGAGCGGACTCGTCAGGCCCATCACCCAGGTGATCGAGAGCAGGAGCGCGATGCGGATGAACATCGCCAGGAACATGCCGACTTTCCGGGCGCGCTCGCGCTGGCCGGAGGGGAGCTTCCCTGCCAGGATCGAGACGAAAACCACGTTGTCGATGCCGAGCACGATTTCGAGGGCCGTCAGCGTGAGCAGCGCCACCCACCCGTCGACCGTGGAGATCCACGCGAATGCGCTGTTCCAGTCGAGCACGGATACCTCCAGGTGCGACGGGCCCGGTCCTCGGCGCGGCCGCCTGTTGTCGGGTGTTAAAGGGTGAAGTAGCGACGGCCGCGGTCAGGATTGCGGCGGCGCGGCGGTCCGCTCTGGCGCGTCGGCCAAAGCGCCCCAGGTCTCCAGGTCTTGCCACAACAGCGTGTTGATGTACAGGGCCACGTCGTCCTTCGGATACTGGCCGCCAATCGCGCTGGCGCCCTTGCGCAGCGTCTCCGGCGGCGGGGCCTTCACTTCCTCGTCGGCGATCATCCCGTTCTCGTGGGCAATGCCGATGGCGTCGAGAAAGGTGCCCATCATCGGACGCTGATGCGCGAGGTGATACGCCACCAGCAGCCGGGCCGCCACCAGCTCCGATACCACGGGGAACGACGCCAGGTGACGCGCCCGCTTCTCGGCCGGCATCGTGATCACGCTCTTGGCGCGGAACTTGATCTTCTGCGCGATCAGCGCCACGGCTTCGGCCTGTTCGAGACCGCCTTCCGGATCGCTCCAGAACGCTTCGGCGGCCTGGAGCCTGCGCTCGGGCGGCAACGACTTCCACAACTGCGATGGGCGGGCGATGGCGGACGCGTCGATCATGATCGCGATACGTTAACATAGCGACCATGCCAACTTTGACGGTGGAGGGCTACGCACCCGTAGCCGTGGACGACGGTACGCGGCTGGTCAATGCGATCGAGCAGGGTGCCGGTGTGGACATTCTGCACGCCTGCGGCGGCAACGCGCGCTGCACGACGTGCCGAATCGAGTTCGTGAGCGGCGAGCCCGGCCGCATGACGCAGGCCGAGCAGGCCAGGCTCGCGGAAAAGGGGCTGTCAGGCGTGCGGCTGTCGTGTCAGATCGAGTGCGACCACGACATGACCGTGCGGGTCATCAACCACCTGGCGGGCAGCGGCCGGCCCGATCCGGGCAAAACCCCCGAACCGACGATTCAGCCGCCGCCGGTGTGGGTCTAGACGAAAGAGGGCGGCCTGAAGGCCGCCCTCCACATTCGTAGCGATCAATCGATCGAGAGCTTCCGCAGCAGCGCGAAGTCCGACAGCATTTTTCCGGCGCCCAGCACCACCGAGGACAGCGGATCTTCGGCCACCGACACCGGCAGCCCGGTTTCGCGCCGCAGGCGATCGTCGAGACGCTGGAGGAGCGCCCCGCCGCCGCTGAGGACGATGCCGCGGTCGTAGACGTCGGCCGACAGTTCCGGCGGAATGCGTTCGAGGCCGTCGCGGACCGCCTGCACGATCGTGCGCACGGGCTCGGCCAGCGCCTCACGGATCTGCCCGTCGTTGAGGATGACGGTGGTCGGCTTGCCTTCGAGCACGTGGCGACCCTTGACCTCCATCTCCTTGATGTCCGAGAGCGGCGCCGCCGACCCGAGCTCCATCTTGATCCGCTCGGCGGTGCGCTCGCCAATCAGCAGGTTGTGCTCCCTCTTGACGTAGGTGATGATCGCCTCGTCCATCGCGTTGCCGGCGATCCGCACCGAGCGGGCGTAGACGATGCCCGCCAGCGAGATGACGGCGATGTCGGTGGTGCCGCCGCCGATGTCCACGATCATGCTGCCCGAGGCTTCGGTAATCGGCAGGCCGGCACCGATCGCGGCCGCCATGCCCTCCTCGATGAGGTGGACCTCACTGGCCTTGGCGCGATAGGCGCTCTCCTTCACCGCGCGACGCTCGACCTGCGTGATTTCCGAGGGCACGCCGATGATGACGCGCGGTCGCACGAAGCTCTTACGCTTGTGCGCCTTCTTGATGAAATAGCCGAGCATCTTCTCGGCGGCGTCGAAGTCGGCGATCACGCCATCGCGCATCGGGCGGATAGCGGTGATGCTGCCGGGCGTCCGCCCAAGCATCTCCTTCGCTTCCATGCCCACGGCTTCGATCTGGTCATTGACGTTGTTGACAGCGACGATGGACGGCTCGTTGAGCACGATGCCTTGCCCGCGGGCGAAGACACACGTATTGGCGGTCCCGAGATCAATCGCCAGATCATTGGAGAAAAACGACATCGCGCCGAGCAGCACGCCGACCTCCTAAGAGTGCAAAGGGTTGCAAGTATACGGTGCCCTCCCCTCAGCAAGTCCCGTTCCGGCGTAAATACGATGCATCGCGGGCAACGAACCCACCCCACTGCATGTCGGTGCACGAGTCTGCACGGCGCCGGTGGGTCCATCACCAAAAGTCTGACCACAGACTCGTGATCGACCCACGGTTTTGATATCGGATCAGCGTCGGCTAACCGTCACTTTTCTTGGGGCGCATGTTCGACGCGAGGATGCGCTTGCGAAGCCTGATCGTCTTCGGCGTGATTTCCACGAGCTCGTCGTCGTTGATGAACTCGATGGCCTGCTCAAGGCTGAGCTTGCGGGCAGGAATCAGACGAATCGCCTCGTCGGCGCTCGACGCGCGCATGTTCGTCTGTTTCTTTTCCTTGGTGACGTTCACGTCCATGTCGGCGGCCCGGGCGTTCTCGCCGATGAGCATCCCCTCGTAGACCTGCGTGCCGGCCTCGATGAGGATCTCGCCACGCTCCTGCAGGTTGAAGATCGCGTAGGCGGTGGCCACGCCAGTGCGGTCGGCGACCAGCGCGCCGGTCGGACGTGCCGGGATTGCGCCATGCCACGGCTCCCAGCCGGCAAAGAGGTGGTTCATGATGCCGGTGCCCTTGGTCTCGGTGAGGAACTGGGAGCGGAACCCGATCAGGCCGCGGGCCGGAATTCGGAACTCGAGCCGCACGCGCCCGCTGCCGTGATTGACCATCTTGGTCGGGACGCCGCGCCGCGTGCCGGCCTGTGCGATGACGACGCCCTGAAACTCCTCCGGCACGTCGATGACCAGGTCCTCGACCGGCTCCATGCGGACGCCGCCCATCTCCCTGGTGACGATTTCCGGGCGCGAGACCTGCAGCTCGAAGCCCTCGCGCCGCATCATCTCGATCAGGATCGAGAGCTGCAGCTCGCCGCGCCCGACCACTTTGATCTGCTCGGGCGTGTCGGTGTCCTCGACCCGCAACGACACGTTGCCGAGGAGCTCCTTCTGCAGCCGATCGCGCAGGTTCCGCGAGGTCACGTACTGGCCGTCGCGGCCGGCCACCGGTGAGGTATTCACGCCGAAGATCATCGACACCGTGGGTTCGTCCACCGCGATCGGCGGGATGGCCATCCGGTGTTCCTGGTCGGCAATCGTCTCGCCGATGGTGATGTCCTCGATGCCGGCCAGGCAGATCACGTCGCCGGCGGCGGCCTGCGAGATCTCGATCCGCTTCAAGCCATCGAATGCGAACAGCTTCGTGACCTTGGTGTTCTGGAAAGAGCCATCGAGCTTGATGACGGTGACCGGGTCGTTCAGCTTGACGGTGCCGTTGAAGATGCGGCCGATGGCAATGCGGCCGAGATAGTCGCTGGCATCCAGGTTGGCGACCAGCATCTGCAGCGGAGCCGCCGGATCACCCTTCGGGGGCGGCACGTGCTCGACGATGGCGTCGAAGAGTGGCCGCAGGTCCTCGCCGCGAACGCCGGCCTCAGCCGACGCCACCCCGTCGCGAGCGTTCGTGTAGAGCACCGGGAACTCGATCTGGTCCTCGGTGGCGTCGAGGTCGATGAACAGGTCGTAGACCTCGTTGAGCACCTCCTGCGCGCGCGCATCGGGCCGGTCGATCTTGTTCAGCACGACGATCGGCGGCAGGCCGCGTTCGAGCGCTTTGCGCAGCACGAACCGCGTCTGCGGCAGCGGTCCCTCCGATGCGTCCACCAGCAGCATGATGCCGTCGACCATCGACAGGGTGCGCTCGACCTCGCCGCCGAAATCGGCGTGGCCCGGCGTGTCCACGATGTTGATCAGGATGTCGTGGTAGTGCACGGCTGTGTTCTTGGCCATGATGGTGATCCCGCGCTCGCGCTCGAGATCGGTGTTGTCCATCACGCGATCGGCCACCTGCTGGTTGGCGCGATACACCCCGCCCTGCCGCAGCAGGGCATCCACGAGCGTCGTCTTGCCGTGGTCGACATGGGCAACGATGGCCAGGTTGCGCCGCAGCGGGTTGGCGATCTGCGACGGCTTCCGGTGCAAAGACATCTTGTCAGTATACTGGCCGAAGCACCCGATGCGCCGCGACCGCCATTTTGCGCTGCTGTCGCTCGCTTGTGTCTGGTTCGCCGGCACGGGAATGCCGCGCGTCGCGGCCCAGACATCGACACCCTCGGTTTCGGTGGAGGTCCGCGGCGAACCGGCTCAACCCGGCAGCGTCCTGGCCATCACCGCGACGACCTCGAGCGACGCCAAAGGCGTTTCGGCGACGGCGTTCGGCCAGACGGCCACGCTCGTCCGCGACGGGTCGGCGCGGCGCTGGCGCGGGCTCATTGGCGTCGATCTCGCCACGACGACGTCGTCGTCTCTCGTCGTGCTGGCCGATGTCGAAGGCGGGCAGAGCCTCGGAACGACGAACCCGGTGAAGTTGAAGCCGCGGCAATTCGCCACCCGGCGCCTCAGCGTCGCGAGCCGGTTCGTGGATCCCGCTCCCGAGGAACTCGAACGCATCCGGCTCGAAGCTACCCGCCTCGAAGCGATCTTCGCCGCCGTCACCGTACCCGACCGGATCGACGCGTTCGTGCAGCCGATTCCGGGCGTGCCAGGCGGCAACTTCGGCAGCCGGAGCATCTTCAACGGCGAAGCGCGGGCACCGCACGCCGGCGCGGACTTTCGCGGCGCCACCGGGACGCCGATCGCGGCGCCGGGCGGAGGACGCGTCGTCCTCGCGGAGGATCTGTTCTTCACCGGCCAGACCGTGGTCATCGATCACGGTCTGGGCCTCTATTCGCTGCTCGCCCACCTCTCCCGCATCGACGTGCGGTCCGGCCAGGCGGTGTCGCGCGGGGACGTGGTCGGGCTGCTGGGCGCGACGGGCCGCGTGACGGGCCCGCACCTGCACTGGACGGTTCGGCTGAATGGTGCGCGCGTGGACCCGCTGCGCCTGGTGGCTCTGCTCGCCCCGGCACAGTCCGGCGCCGTCTCCCGCGGTGGGGCGGTGAAGCCGGCACCGTGAGGCTCCTCTCGCCCATCTCGGTCGAGTAATATCAATCTGGAGGTTCCGTTCGCGATGCCCCTCTACGAATATGCGTGCCAGGCCTGTGACCACAAGTTCGAAACGCTGGTCCGCGGAGGCGAGCTCCCGGAATGCCCGTCGTGCCACGGCACCCACCTGGAAAAGAAGCAATCGACGTTCGCCGGACGCATCAGCAGCGGATCGCCGCTGACGGAGATCCCGAGCAGCGGCGGCTGCGGCCATTGCGGCGACCCGCGCGGTCCCGGGTCCTGCTCGATGAACTGATTCCGGATTGTGGTGGTCAGGCAGGTCGGGTGGGTCAGGTAGGCCGGGTGACCCGCCTGACCTACTGGCAACTCTCTCCAGTGGGCTTGAGCGACGTGAGCGTGATCTTCGAATCGGCCGGATCGATATAGACCAGGCCGCGTGCTTCCACCTTCTGGCCCACGTACGACGCGGGGCTGAACGGCACCACGCTGATCAGGAGGAACGTCCGCGTGCCGAGCGGTCGCGACGCCGCGCTCTGCAGCGCCTGCGGCGAGGGCGCGTCTTCGCGGGTCGAGAGCGGCTCGGCCGTGCGCGCGAGCTTCCAGCTGGCACCGTCGCCCTTGACCAGGCATCCCACGGTCTGTACCAGCGAGAAGTTCTGCACCGCCGCCTGCTGCCCCTTCTTCAGGATCTGTGCGCTCGCCAGATCGTCGCTGCCGACGGCGAGCTCTCCCGCGCCGGCGGGAAATCCGTTCGTCTGCAGGATGTAGGTCACGACGTCGAGCTTGGCCTTGTCGTCGAGCACGGTGCCGAAGTTCGGCGGCATCGTGTCGCGAATCTTGAGGAAGAGCCGATCGACCGGCTCGCCGCCCCAGCTCTGGTAGAAGCGATCGCCGGTCAGCGCCGGGCCGGTGACGCCAGTCAGGTCGCCGCCGTGACAGCGAAGGCAGGCGTTGGTGAACGTCTCTTTGCCGCGCGCCGCCTGGGCGGCTGTGAAGATGCCCTGCCAGATGCGCGCTTCGGTGGCCGTCGCCGGCGCCTGGGCGCCGAGCACCGCGGCACAGGCGGCCGCGAGCACGCTCACCGCCGCCACCGCCATCACCGTGCGGCCCGTCCTGACTTTCGTTCGCATGCGCAGTTCCAGAGTATATGCTGCGGCGATGGCCCGACTTGTCGCCCCTTTGCTGGTCGTCCTCGCCACGGCCGCGTGCAGTTCGCCATCGCCGGCGCCCGCCCCTCGAACCGAAGCGCCGGCTCCCGCACCGTGGGCCGTCACCGTCGCACCAGCCGTCATCGGAGCTGCGGCCGGCTCCATGGCGCCCCAGCTCACACGCCACGCCGCCGGAGTCGTCGTCAGTTGGCTCGAGAGTGGCGACGCCGGGCGCGCCACGCTGAGGTACGCGGAGCGGACCGCCGCTGGATGGTCGCGCGCGCAGACCGTAGCTTCGGGCACGGACTGGTTCGTGAGCTGGGCCGACGTGCCGTCGGTGTCGCGGCTGGCCGATGGCGCCCTCGTCGCGCAGTGGCTGAAGAACGTGGACCCGTCGATCGAGGCCTACGACCTGCGGCTCTCCATCTCGCACGACAACGGCCGTACCTGGACCACGCCGTTCTCGCCGCACCACGACAAGACGCGCACGCAGCACGGCTTTGCGTCGCTGTTCGCGTGGCCGGATCCCGACAACTCGTTCGGGCTCGTGTGGCTCGACGGCCGTGAGCAGGAGCTGAACACCACGGATCCCCACGGTGGCGCGATGGCGCTCTACTACGCACGCTACGACCGCACCGGCACGCAGCTCGCCGAAGCCGCGGTGAACGCCCGCGTGTGTGAGTGCTGCTCCACCAGCGTCGCGATCACGTCCGAGGGGCCGATTGCCGCATTTCGCGACCGCAGCGACACCGAGGTGCGCGACATCCACGTCTCCCGGTTCGAAAAGGGCCCGTCTGCGGCCGCTGCCAATACCTGGTCCCCACCCGTCGCCGTGCACGCCGACAACTGGAAGATCGATTCGTGCCCGGTGAACGGCCCGGCAATTGCCGCTGAGGGGACCACCGTGGCAGTCGCGTGGTTCGCGATGAAGGGTGAAGAGGGCCACGCCTACGCGGCGTTCTCGCGCGACGGCGGACGCAGCTTCGGCGAGCCGATCCGTCTCGACGACACGGTGTCGGTCGGCCACGTCGGCGTCGAAATGCTGCCGGGCGGCGCCGCGGCGGCCAGCTGGGTGGAGTTCACCGGCGGGCGCGCCCGGCTGCGGGTGCGGCGCGTGGAGCCGTCGGGTACGCGGTCGGCAGCCGTTGAAATCGCGGGAGGCGCTGGCGCGCACGTGGGCGGCCACCCGCGCGTGTCGCGCGCCGGCAACGAGCTCGTCTTGGCCTGGACCGAAAGCGAGGCCGAAGGCGACGAGGCTCCTGGCCAGCGGGTCCACGTCGCCACGGCGACACTTCCTTGAGGCGGGTCTGAAGACGGCAGCTTCGTACAAATGAAAAGCGGCTGCGTCTTTCGACGCAGCCGCTTTGAATGCTGCCGAACGAACCGGTCTGAGCGGCCGGACCTACTCGACCACCTCGCCGGGCTTCTTGCCCCAGCCGAAACCGTCCTTCGGGCGGTGCAGGGTAACCATGCGCACGCGGTGGTCGGCCGGGTTACGACCCGGGGAGCCGCTGATGATCACGTGGTCGCCGGGCTTCAGTGTTTCTCTGGTAACACCCTGGCCGCCGAGCTGGCCAGCGCCGCCCCATTCCACGGCGTAGCGCACCATCGTGCCGTCCTTCTCCTTGACCATCACGTGCACGAAGGAGTGCGGATTGCGGAACAGGAACTGCACCAATTCCCCTTCCACGGTGACGGTCTGGTCCTCCAGGTACGTCGCCGCGAAGGAGTGGTGGGCATACGCGCGGCTGCCGACGAGAGCCGCCGTCGCGACGAGCAGAACAACCAGAAGACGCCTCATAGTGGTTCCTCCTGACAGAACCTCAACATGACCTTCAAAAATGGTAGCCGAACTCTCATGGATTCGGTCCTGACAATCCCCTTAATTCTTCGTCAGAAACCGTCCGGCAGCGGCCGGATCATAACCCAAGCGGGGAAAAATATCGGTTATTCGCGCTTGCGGACCTCGGCGATGTAGGCCTCGACCTGCTCGTCCAGCAGGACGAGCGGCAGGCGGCCGTTGCGCAGGACGGCATCGTGGAACGCCTTGATGTCGAAGCGATCCCCGAGCGCCGTCCGGGCGCGGTCGCGCAGCTCGAGAATCTTCATCTGACCCAGCTTGTAGGCCAGCGCCTGCCCGGGCCGCGCAATGTAGCGATCCACTTCCGCCAGCGACTGGCTCGGCACGTGGGTGGAGAAGTAGGTGCGGGCCTGGTCACGCGTCCATCCCATCGAGTGAATGCCGGTATCGACGACCAGCCGCACGGCGCGGAAGTATTCGCTCGCGAGCCGCCCGAACCGCGTGGCCGGGTCGCGATAGACGCCAAGCTCCGGGCCAAGCCCCTCCGCGTACAGCGCCCACCCCTCTCCGAATGCCGCCGCGTTGAAGCCGCGCTGGAACGCCGGCACTCCGGGCGTCTCCCGTGCGAGCGCCGACTGCAGGTGGTGGCCGGGCACCGACTCGTGCAGTACGAGGGCCTCGATCGTGTATTTCGTCTGCTCCCGCGGCCGGTAGGTGTTCATGTTGAACCACCCTGGACGCGACCCGTCGGCCGTGCCCACCGTGTAGTTCGACGCGGTGGACGCCTCGCGGTCGGGGGGAATCGGCCGCACGCCCACCTTCATCCGCGGCAGCGTCGAGAAGAGCGCCGGCAGACGCGGCTGCACGCTGGCCAGCACGTCTTCTGCGTAGGCCAGCATCTCGTCCTGGCTCTCGAAGTGCATGCCCGGGCGGGCGGCCAGCTCGCGTTCGAACTCGGCCACGGTGCCCATGAAGCCGTAGTCCCGAGCGATACCCTGCATCTCGCGCTCCAGCCGCTCCACCTCCTTGAGCCCGAGCTGATGGATCTGCTCGGGGGTCATCGTGATGGAGGTGAAATGCTTGATCAGTCGCGCGTACGCCGTGTGCCCGTCCCGCACCGAGCCGATCCCCGCCTGCGCCCGCGCCCGCGGGCGGTAGGTGCTCCGCAGATAGGTCTCGAGCTTCGTCCATGCCGGCTGGAGCTGGCGTGCGTAGGCGTCGGTGGCGGCCGCGCGCAGGCGGCGCTGCGTGGACGCGGGAATGCCGGCCGGGAACCGCTGGAACGCGGCGAGCAGCGGCGACTCCAGCGCCGGCACGCCTCGCTGCGCCGAGAGCTGGTCGAGCATCAAATCGACCACGATCGCGGGCTGCGTCAGACCGGCGTCTACGTGCTCCTGTATCTCGGCCACCGCCTGATCGACGTAGCCTGGCAGCGCCTGCAGGCGTGCCACGATGTTCTCGTAGTCGAGCACCGTGTCAGCCGGCATCCCATCGATGACGGTGAACACGCGGTTGTGCACGCCGTCGGCCTGCGAGACCAGGCTGGTGGCGTCGAGATACGGCTCTGACTCGAGCTGATCGCGGATGTCGGCCTCGAGCAGGTACGCGCTCAGGCGCATCGTGGGCGTCAGGGTGCCAGGCGACAGATACATCGCCCGCTGCAGGTATTCACGCAGGTCGTACTGCTCGCGATCGCGTGCCGCCTTCGACCGGTCGGTCCACCGTGCGTTGTGCTCCCGGCGGCCCGCCTGGGTGGCGAGTTCCGGGTGGTGGGCGATCTTCCACTCCCAGTACTCGTCGAACAGCTGCAGCAGCGACTGCGACGACGGCCCGGAAAAGCGTTCCTGGCCCTGGGCGCGCGCGCCATGTGGCGCTGCAACCGCGGACGCGAGCGCCAACACGCCCACCATGACCACCCGGCTCGTTCGGTTCACCGTCGCTGTCCCTTGTCAGG
>Ga0070675_100002926_pt1 | contig 12875 bp, 9 predicted proteins | sample KBSM43metaG_FD_65343 | JGI IMG/M metagenome (GOLD analysis project Ga0070675, IMG submission 65343) | Miscanthus rhizosphere microbial communities from Kellogg Biological Station, Michigan, USA - KBS M4-3 metaG | ecosystem: Host-associated > Plants > Roots > Rhizosphere > Soil ...
GAATCCGGCAAGTGCGTCGTTTGCGGCAGCACCTCTGAAGGACGAGTGATTTTCGCGCGAGCGTACTAATGGCGGACGACCGCGCAACCTGGATTCGTCACTCCTGGCAACTCGCTCTCGTTACTGCGGGATTTCATCTTTTACAGTTTCTTGGCGCAAGCGCTTTATGGACCATAACCGGATCAGCGGCCCTCGCGGCCTTCGGTCTGGATGCCGTGGTCAGCGCTTACGGGTCTCTCGTACTTGCGACGCGGATTCGAAAGTCATTTAAAACCCTGGGCGATAACTGGCGCTCGAGACCGGCCGCTTTCGGATACCTTGCGGGCGCTGCTATTACCTTGTGTCTGTCAGTCGCTCAGCTCTGGTCCCGGAAATGGTCGCAAGGGACTATTTTGGGAATCGTCCTTGCAGCTGTATCCATGCTGGTCATTCCAATCATTGGATCGTATATGAAAGTGCTTGCGGTAGAATTGCGGAGCCAGCCACTGAAAGCAGCAGCAATTTTTACTTTCGGCAACTCGTACCTTTCGATGGTGCTGTTGGTGGCCCTTCTCATTAACAGGGGAATGGGGTTTCGGTGGGGAGACGCAGTTGGAGGACTCGTAATGTTTCCATTTCTCGTACAAAAGGGCCTGCAGATTCTGATCGACGAAGGGAAACAGGAGTATGTCGAAGAGTAGGCATGGAGGCCGTGGCGCTGCAGCTCTTGTAGCCTTCCTGACTCTGATTACCCTCTCTCTCGCTCAGCAAACGCCGGAGCAGTTGCTGGTCATCGACCACGTTAGCTATTTCGATGGAAACGGCGGGCCGGTGATCAGAAATGGCGCGATTGTCGTTCAGGGTGATCGCATTCGAGACATCGGCCGTCGCGGGAACATCAAGGGGGGGCCCGGTGTCACCATCCTGGATGCGAGCGGCAAGTTCGCAATCCCGGGTCTCATTGATGCGCATGTTCACTTTGACCAGTCGGCAGGGATTTTCGCTCGCCCCGATGCCATCGACCTGCGCGGCGTGCGCCCTTACGCGGACGAAATCGCCTGGACTCGTGAACGGCTGCCCGAAACGCTGATGCGATATCTGCGTTCCGGAGTGACGGGCGTTGTCGATATGGGCGGGCCCATGTGGAGCCTCGAGTTCCGCGATGCAGCGAACAAGAACCGGGAGGGAACCACAGTCGCTGCGGCCGGTCCGTTGATTTCGACAGAAGCAGACCCGGAGCTGGAAAGTGACGACTCCCCGGTGCTTGTCATGGAAGATCCTGACAGTGTGGTCAGACTGGTCGATCGGATCGCCGCGAAAAAGCCGGACCTGATCAAGGTCCTCTTCCTTCATCACCCGGGAGAGGATCTCGATCGTCAGGCGGCGCTGGTCGGCGTCGCGATTAAGGAAAGTCATCGGCTGGGAATCCGTGTTGCCGCGCATGCGACCGAGCTTGAGACCGCTAAAGCGGCCCTTGAAGCGGGCGCCGATATTCTCGTGCACAGCGTGGACGATCGCCGCGTGGACGCAGAGTTTCTTGCCATGCTCCGAACGCGCCACACGATCTATATACCGACGCTCCTGGTGACCGAACGTTACGACGGCATATTCAGCAATTCCGTGAAGCTTCTGGATATCGAACGGCGGCTCGGGGATCCGGAAGTCATCGAGTCGTGGAGTGAGCTTCGACGCATCCCGGCTGAGAAGATCCCGGGAGGTATACCGCGCCCAGGTCTGTTAAACACGCGTCCGATGGAGTTCCTGAATCTGCAGCTTCTCGCCGCGGCTGATATGCGGATCGCTGTAGGCACGGATGCAGGCAACATTGGGACTCTGCACGGCCCTGCGATTCATCGCGAAATGGAATTGATGGTCGAGGCGGGAATGCGTCCGTTTGATGTCCTTGTCGGGGCGACACGAACTGCCGCAGATGTGATGGGCAGGGGAAATGAGGTTGGAACCCTGACCAAAGGGAAGCTTGCCGACCTCGTGCTCGTTAATGGCGATCCCGTCATAAATATCCGTAACACACAGAAAATCTTCAGGGTTATGAAATCCGGGCAGTGGGTTGACCTCAACCCCGCCCCGGCGGCTTCCAGCTCCCGATAACTTCGCCCAAAAAGACTATTGCCTGATGCCGGCTCTTCCGGCATAGTACGAACTGTGAAAGTTGAAAATGATAGTCGTTTTCATCTCCAATTGATGGATCCTCCTGTTGCTCGTCCCCTGACTGATGTCGGTCTGAACAGAAATGTTCGCATCGAACGACTGGATGGACCCCATCAGGATTGCGCTCGCCTGCTTGATCTCGGTTTCACTCCGGGAGAAGAGATTAGTGTCACGCAATGGGCGCCACTGGGTGATCCTCTTGTCGTGCGCGTCCGCGGCGCTCTGCTGGCTCTACGCAAACGTGAGGCTGCGTGGATCTTGGTGGAATGAGCACCGACACCGCACGATCGACCCCCTCTCCTTCCAAAGATCACGTTGTCTGTCTGGTGGGAATGCCCAATTCGGGCAAGACCACTCTCATGAATGCCCTCACCGGCGGAAACTTCAAAACTGCGAACTACGCCGGTGTCACCGTGTCTTTGCTGCGAGGTCGCAGTAAGCCCGAATACGGCACGCCGCGAAACATTGTAGATCTGCCCGGAGTCCACAGTAGCGTTGCTCCTTCTCCGGAGGAGGAACTTGCAGTCGAGGTTATTGAAGGCCGGCATTCCAAGGTCAAACCGGATGCTTTCATCCTTGTAGTTGACGCCACGCAACTCGAGCGTCACTTGAAATTCGGCGGGCTTGTTGGGCGCCAGGGAAAACCCACCGTGATCGCGCTGACGATGGTCGATTTGCTCGACCGAACGGGGCAGTCGGTTAATGCGCTGAAGCTTTCCAACGCTCTTGGAATTCCCGTCATTCCCGTGGACCCGCGAACCGGACGAGGGGTGAAGGAGCTCTTTGCCTCGCTCGATGGATTGAGCGGAATGCTTTGGATGGGGAATGCGCTGTCTGAGGTTTCCTCGGAGCCTGTTGTCGCGTTCAAGCAGGTTCAGGATCTGTTACGCCGCAGCGGAGCGGTGACACGCACCGCGCAACCGGACTCACTAACATCCCGAATCGATCGGTTTGTGCTGCACCGGTACCTTGGGTTTCCGGTGTTCTTTCTCGTTCTGATCTCTCTGTTCGCTGCGATCTTCTGGCTTGCACAGCCTTTCATGGACATGATCGATGGCGCCTTCACCTTTGCCGCGTCGTCGGTGACATCCCTGGCACCGGAGTCGGTCCTGGTCCGATTCCTCGGCGATGGTGTGATCGCCGGAGTTGGCGCGGTGGCCGTGTTCTTTCCACAGATCATGATTCTTTTCTTTCTCATGACGTTGCTCGAGGACTCCGGGTATCTCGCGAGAGGCGCAACGCTTGTTGATCGGCCGCTATCGTACCTGGGGTTGCACGGACGATCGTTTGTTCCGATGCTTTCCGGCTTTGCCTGCGCGATTCCTGCCGTCTTTGCCGCGCGCGCGATTCCCGCGCGACGCGAGCGGCTACTCACGATCTGGATTCTGCCGCTGATGAGTTGCAGCGCGCGGCTCCCGGTGTATGCGTTGCTGCTCGCGGCAGTCCTCTCGGGTGCTGCGTGGCAGGCGGGCATCGCACTCGCAGCAATCTATATTTCGAGTCTGCTGATCGGGTCTCTCGTTGCCGGAGTTACCGCGCGGATCTTCATGAAGCATCGCCAGCCTTCGCTGCTCGCGATGGAACTGCCCGCTTATCGCGTTCCGCGCTGGTGGCCCATCCTGAGAATGACCTGGGCGCGCGGATCGGCATATCTGAAGCGCGCTGGCGTTCCCATCATGATCGTGTCGGCAGTGCTGTGGATCATCTCCAATTTCGGCTATGTGCCGGGTGCGCCGATTGCGGCGACCCCCATGGACCAGTCCTTCGCTTCCGAACTGGGACAGAAAATCGAACCCGTGCTCCGGCCCATGGGCGCCGACTGGCGCGTTGGCGTGGGATTGATCTCCGCCTTTGCGGCTCGAGAGGTCTTCGTCAGTTCTCTGGCCATCGTTTTTGGCGTTGATACCGACGATGAACAGACGCAGCAGGAAGGTCTCCTCAAGCAGATGCGTACGGCAACCTTTGCCGATACCGGGCAGAAAATCTTTACACCGGCCAGTATCATCGGTCTGATTGTTTTCTTCTTTTTCTCTCTACAGTGCTTTTCAACGGTTGCCGTTGTTCGCAAGGAGATGAATTCCTGGAAGCTGGCGGGGCTGCAATTGCTGTTCTATACGGGGCTTGGATATACCCTCGCGGTCGTTACGGTTCAATCTCTACGGGCGCTCGGCGTAGCCTGAAGGTCCTGACTTAGAATCCGTACATGTGCTCGGGCTTGTTGATGATCGCGTCCTGCCAGTCGAGCATAGAGGCTGCGGCCTGGAGGTTCTCGGCCTGACCTTCTTTCACCATCTCTTCGAGGACTGCGATCTGTTCCGCCGTTAACGCTCCGTTATCCAGCGCCTGGCGCCAGCTGCTGATCTTGCCTTTATCCTGCGTGTCATCCATATGAAGGACTTCATCCTACCATGTACAATGCGCCTGTGGATCCCACTGCATGAGACAAATCTCGAGAGTGACGGGTCTGGGTGCCGTGGCGCTGGTTGTCGCCGGGTTGTTCTGGACGCCGACCTGGTCGAATCCTCCTCGCAAACATCTTCCGTGGAAAACCGGCTTCTGGGTCTGGGCCGGCGATTCTCCCGCTGAGAGCGAGACAAAACCTGACCTGCTTTATGTTCAGGTTCCCGGAGCGCGGTGGCCCGACAACGTCCCTGAAGCATCGCAGTACGTCATGGTGCGTCGCATTGAGCGCTCTTCCGATATTACCCCTCAGATAGCTGAAGCGCTCGCTGCCGTCTACACCGAAGTGCGCCAGGGAGGCCCGCAATCGATCGTCGGTCTTCAGATCGACTACGACTGCCCGACCTCGCGGCTCGCGGACTATGCGTCCTTCCTCCGAGACCTTCGAGAAGCCATTCCGCCAGACACCCACGTTTCTATCACTGCGCTGCTGGATTGGTTTCGACCGGGAACCGAAATTCAGGAAGTAGTCCAGGCAGTGGACGAGTTTGTACCTCAGTTTTATGACGCAGGGCCTGAGAGAGCGGCCTCCGGAATCGCCGAAGTTATCGATGCTGAAAAGTGGGCGCCGATCTTCAACGCCCTCGGGACTCCTTATCGCATTGGCATTTCTTCCTTCGGCAGGGTCGCGCGCCGCCGTGCCAACTCTTCCGGGGTCGAACAGGTCATGTATTTTCGTGACGCGCGTCCGTTCGATTTCGCGGGGAAGAAAGAGCTGGAGCCGTCGATTCAGTCAACCAATGCGGGAGAACTGGTGGTGCACTACACCATCAACGACGTTCACGCGCGCCTGCATTCCGGACTGGCGCCGCGCGACCAGGTGGACATCACGTTTCCAACGACCGAATCTGTTCGCTCAGGTTATGAGGCAGTGCGTCGCTTCGGCGGCTACTGTGCCGGCGCAATCTTCTTTCGATGGCCCGGCCGGAGCGAAACTCTGGCGTTCACTGCGAGCGAAGTACTGGAGATCCTTACAGGCACATCCGGTAGCTCGGAAATCGAAGTCGAAACCCGTGAGGGCGATTGTGTATCGCTGCGATGTGCAGATGTGTATTTGCGGCTCGGTCCGGATCCCGCGTCAACGGATCGGCGTGTGTCGGTCAGGCCGAATGGAAGGGTGGAGATGTTCCTCCCTGACGGTCCTCTTCTGCCTCGATGGAGACAGTCTGAAATCACTGTGAACATCCCGGCGTACTCCGGTCTTCGTTATGTCTATCTGGGTCGTGCCCTCTCGCATGAATCCGTTCAATTCGAGGTAACACCGTGATGCCCGTTCTCCGCCGCCGAATCATCACCGTTTTGCTCATCATTGGAGGCTTCGTCGTTCTTGTCGAGGCGTGTAGTCCGGAATTGACCTTCCGTGCGTATCTTTCACCGGATCTTTTTCAGCCCTTTCGTCGCAGTTTCGCGGGTATAACGCGATCTGTGCCGGCTGGACGGGGATACGTTCCTTATGCAGGCATCTCCGAGAGTACGGAGTCCGGCCCGATTGATGAATTGAGGCAGGCTTACCGAAACCTTCTGTCCAGTTCGGCCGGGCTCTATGGCGCCTCCCTTAATTTCGCGCCGGAAGCAGTGGAGGTTGTGCGCGAGCGTATTCGGACGATGGCCCCGGTAGACAGCAAGTATGCCGATGAGGTTGATCTCCTGCAGTGCAAGCTCGACCTGCGTGCTGCCCGAAACGATGATGACGCGTCACTCGCCACAGCTCAGGCGTGTCTGGAGAAGTACCTCGAGCGACCCCGCCCCGCTGCCTTGCGAAGCGAGGCTCGTGGATGGCTTGCGCGTACGCTTTTCCTCCGCAAGAACCGGGCGGATGCGGCCAGGATCTATCTTGATGAACTGGAATCTCCTGATTCCAATATCAAACGTGAGCGACTCTCGGTGTCTTTAAAAATGCTTTATTCCTGGCAACCACTGCGCACGGAAGACCTCAGTGCTTTCCTCGATGCACCGTCTCACGCGCTGTTCGCGGCTCACCTGGCTTCGAACACATCGCCTCGGAACGGTGGTGACGGACTCAACAGAGCCCTCCTTGCTGGTTTGGAAGAGAAGAGGAGTCTGTTTCGTGAAGGTCCACAGTCCGATGCATTGGCTTTGAGTCAGATGCGCGCGGCTCTTCGGCTGGGCGATCCTGATGCGATCCTCCGGTTTGCTAACCGGATAGCTGGTACTTCCGATGCCCGGAAATACGCGGAATATTTATGGCTCACGGGAGCGGCACACTTTCTCAAGGGCAACTACCCGCAAGCCGAGCAGTTTTTTCTGGAATTGTTTGAAGCTTCTGATGCTGCAGCAAGCGAACGGGCGCGAGCCGGAGAGGCTCTCGAAGGGGTCTATGATCGGATGGGGCGTCCCGTCGATCAGTTATGGGCAGCTTTTCGCGTTGTTCGACTGGGGCCCGAAATTCAAAAGGAATTCCAGACGAAAGGAGGGTATCCCACTTCGATTGATGGAGCCGGGATAAACCTCGACGTCGCGTTTCTTCTGGATGCGCAGTTAACCGACAGCCAGCTTCAGCAATATCTCGATCGTTATGGCAGGTCACCTCTTCTCGCCAATTCGTCTGCGGGAGACGTGGTGCGCTATGCACGTGCGGTACGGTACGCGCGCAGTGAGGAGTTCGACAAGGCCGCACAAATCTATTCGGACTTGAGCACGATTGAAAGAGCAGACAATGCGAAGGAAGCTGCCCGGCTCTACGCCGCGACTCGAGTTGCGGGCAGCGGAGAGACGCAATTGGAGGCCCTGTACGCTTACGCGGATTTTCTGGCTTCAAACTCCAATCGCATTTTCTTCAACGACGGCCTGTGGTGGGGATTCCAATCTGCGGTATTCACGAGCCGAGAGAGCCACGCCTTCCCCAAACCATCAGCGGAAAGACTTACCAGGGTGCAAACGCTTGAACGAAAGCTTAAGGATGAGCAGGAGGAGTACTGGCGCGCCTACAAAGTTCTCAATGGAATTGTCTTGAAGGCAGGCCCTACGCCATTGGGGAAACAGGCAGCGCGTCGCGCGATTGTGTGCCTGCGACGAATCAACACAGACCGTTTCGGCCGCCTGGACGAGATACACGCTGCAGACCGTCGCCTGTCGAGTTGGCTTGAGAGAAATGAAGTTTCGGCTAAGCCGTGAGCGAAGCCTTCGACCGCTATTCAAGTCTTCAGACACGGAGAAATGCTACACGCCCCGGTGTCGTTAATGGAAATCCCGAGAAGGCGGCGCCGCATGAAGGACCGCGATTTTTTCCACACGGGCGGCTTTCACGTGGATGACATTATCGACATTCTGCAGAGGCCCTTCGAAGAGAAGAAATTTACCCTGAATGATCGTGGCGCGATATTGCTCGAGAATATCCGGCGTGACGATGATGTTCGCGATGCCGGTCTCATCTTCTAGGCTGAGGAAGACGAAACCTTTTGCAGTCCCGGGGCGCTGCCGTGCTATCACGCATCCAGCCACGCGGACCCAACGGCCATTAGGGATATCAGACAGATCACGCGCGCGAAGCACTTCCAGAGGCTTCAATTCTTCACGGCAATAAGCCATCGGATGGGGGCCGATGGTCATGCCGGTTCCGCCGAAGTCTGCAACAAGCCGCTCTTCCGGTGTCATGACGTCGAGGGGAGAGGATTCTTCGTCTGTTTTTAGCGTCTCCAGCAAAGGTCCGGTGCGCTGAGCAGCGCGTTCCACCTGCCACAGGGCATCGCGTCGATGACGGGGATTGGCGGAATCGAGAAAGTTCAGCGCTCCGATTTCGGCAAGCTGGACAAGTTCATTCTTCTGAAGCTCCGGGACACGGAGGGCCAGGTCATCGATGGACATGAAGGGCTTCTCGTTACGCGCACGCACGATCGCGCGGCCGGCGGTTTCGTGGAGACCGCGGACGTAGCGAAGACCGATGCGGAGAGAGAGAAGGCCAGGTGAGGGATTTTCAGGCCTTGAGGATCCCTCATCCGGCCCTTCGGGCCACCTTCTCCCGGAGGGAGAAGGACTCGCCACAAGATTCTCCAGCGTGCACTCCCAGTTCGACCGCATCACGTCAATCGGACGCGTCTTCAACCCATGACGCTGCGCATCTTTTACCAGCGTTGCCGGGCTATAGAACCCCATCGGCTGGTTGTTCAGTATCGCCGCGGTGAACGCTGCCAGGTAATGGCACTTCAGATACGCGCTTGCATACGCGATCAACGCGAAGCTGGCCGCATGCGACTCCGGAAATCCGTAAAGCGCGAACGACGTGATCGACTGGATGATCTCATCCTGCGTCGATCCCAGAATCCCATTTGCCGTCATTCCTGCTCGCAGCTTGGTTTCAATTTCCGCCATGCGCCGTTCGGAACGCTTGAATCCGAAAGCACGACGCAGCTCCTCCGCCTGTCCTCCTGAGAACCCCGCAGCAATCATCGCCATGCGCAGCAGTTGTTCCTGAAACAACGGCACGCCGAGTGTGCGTTCCAGCACCGACTCGAGCGAGGGATGGGGATAGCGCACCTGTTCGCGTCCCTGACGCCGATTCAGATACGGATGCACCATCTTTCCAACGATGGGCCCCGGACGGATGATGGCCACTTCCACCACGAGGTCATAAAAATGATCCGGCCGCATTCTCGGCAAACACGCCATCTGTGCGCGGCTTTCGATTTGAAACATGCCGACCGTATCGGCTTTTTGAATGACGGCATAGGTCTTTTGGTCGTCGGCCGGCAGATGAGCGAGATCCACTTCTTCGTTCTGATGATCGCGGATCAACTGGATCGACTCTTCGAGCACGGCCATCATCCCGAGTCCCAGCAGATCCACTTTGATAATGCCCATATCGGCGCAATCGTCCTTGTCCCATTGCACGACCGTGCGTCCGGGCATCGTGGCCGGTTCGAGCGGAACAACGGAATCGAGTTGTCCCTGACAAACAATCATGCCGCCCGAGTGCTGCCCCAGGTGGCGCGGCAGATCCTGCAGTCCCAGGCACAGCTCGAGAAACTTGCGCACGCGCGGATTGCGAAGATCGAAGCCGCTGCTGGCAAACTGTCCCTGCAGCGTGTCGAACGAGTCCTTGTATTCCCAGTTTCCCGCGAGCTTCGAGAGACGCTCTATGCATGGCGTGTCAAAGCCCAGAACTTTTCCCGCTTCGCGTGCGGCCGATCGCCCGCGATACGTAATGACATTGGCCGTCATCGCGGCGCCCCGCGGGCCATAACGCTGGTAAACATATTGAATGGCTCGCTCGCGCTGATCGCCGCTTGGCAGATCGAGATCGATATCGGGCCATTCGCCACGTTCTTCGGAAAGAAACCGTTCGAAGAGCAGATCCATACCGATGGGGTCCACGGCGGTAATCCCCAGTACATAACAGACAGCGCTGTTCGCGGCGGAGCCGCGCCCCTGAACAAGGATCCTGTTACGGCGGCAGAACTCAATGATGTCCCAGACAATGAGGAAATAACCTTCAAGAGAAAGCTTCTCGATGAGCTGCAGTTCGCGATCAATCTGCTTCTTGTGCCGCTCTGTGTAAGGGCGATAGCGCTGGCGCGCGCCTTCATCGACGCGTTTGCGCAGAAAGGAGATCATCGTTTCGCCTTCCGGAACCGGGTAGCGCGGAAACTCATATCCGAGGTCTTCGAGCGAAAACATCAGGCGCGTGGAGAGCTCCACGGTATTGGCGATGGCTGCAGGAATATCCGAGAAGATCCGCTCCATTTCTCGGGAAGGTTTCAGGCAGCACTCCGCATTGCGAGCCAAAAGCCTCCCTGCGGTTTCCAGCGTGCAGTGATTTCGAAGGCAGGTGAAGACATCGAGGATCTCGCGCTCGGGCACGGTTGTGTACCGCACGCCGTTTGTCGCCAGCAGAGGAAGTTTCAGCTTGCGAGCAATCTCAATGGCGCGCTGGTTTGCTGCTTCCTCTTCGCGAAGGAAATGACGCTGCAATTCGACATAAACGCGATCGCGGCCGAAAATCTCGACAAGACGTTCCGTGGCCTGCAGACCCTGGTTGTAACCCTCCTTAAGAAGCGCCTGAGGCAGCGGGCCGTGTTCGCCTCCTGTCAGGCAAACCAGGCCTTTGGAATAATGACGCAGTTCTTCTTCGGATACGGTTGCCTTGCCTTTCGCCGCGCGCAGTTTGCTTTCGGTAAGAAGACGGCACAGATTCTGATATCCCGTACGGTCGAGAGCCAGCACAGGAAGCGTGCATCCCGAAGACAGTGAAATCTCCGCGCCTACATGGGCTCGCACGCCGGCTTTCTTTCCTGTCAGGTGAAAACGTGCCGATCCATAGACACCGTCACGATCGAGCAACGCCATGGCCGGCATTTCGAATTCATGACACGTATTGATGAGAGCTTCGGGAAGGGAAGCGCCATCGAGAAAGCTGAATGCCGATGCGGCATGAAGTTCGATGTAACTCAATCGTAGATCCCTTCCGTGTACCAGCGCTTCGTCCGGCTGTCGCGATAGATTCGAAGCAGGACGTTGCCGACCGCGACATCCCATTCCTCGCGTGCCCACTGCTTTTCTTTCCACCACTCGCCGGAACTTTGCCAGGGACCGCTGGCCGCCGCGATATCGCCATGCATTCCGGAGAATCCGACCCATGACGGCGTGCCTTCGAGGACTCGAACGGTTGCTTCAAGAGGCGGTCGAAAAATTCGAAGCGCGCCGTGCGGCCGGCGTTCGATGCTGCCGAAATTTGTCCCGAAGTGTTTGATTTCGAATCGATCGCGCGCATAGACGTTCGCAAGCTCCGGCGATCCCACATTACTTTTGCCGACTATGCCCGCAATACGCGCCAGCGTGAGCTCCAGTTGTTCAGGTTCCGGCGCCAGCGGCACAAACAATCCGTTTTGAATCACTCGAGGTTTTGAAGGAATGGCCTCGAGCCGAACTTCGCAAACGGCGGCGCCTGGCGGTCGCGCGTCAAGCGACAGCATGAAGAGACGTGTGATGACGCGAGGGTTTCTCGCTGGAACCGGCAGGCGCAATGGAACAATAAACGGTTCGTGCGGACGCTCGCGTTTCAGTTTCAGGCGCAGTTCCAGAGCAGCCAGCCCGCGGCTGCGAAGCCGCAGGAACAGGATGTCGCAGAGCCGGTTCAGGATGAACGTGAGAGGCTCCAGCGTGGTGATGGCATCATCCAGCTCCATTGCCTCTTCGAAATGCAGCGGGGCTTTCCGTGGGCGCAATGGTCTGGAGGCGTTACCACGCGCCAGACGGCTCAGGTGAACGCCCTGCTGTCCGAGTCTTACCGAAAGCTCTTTTGCAGGCAGTTTCGCAAGAGCGCCGAAAGTCCGAATGCCCCATCGTGAAAGTGTCGCGTGCGTTTCCGGATCAAGAGGCAACAGGGCGACATCGAGATCCTTCAATCGCGCAGCTTCGGTTTTGCGCTCGAGAATCGTGATTCCGGGCCAGCCCCGGGCTGTGCATACAGCGGCATCAGGATTTGAAGCGATACTCACGTGAATTGCCGTGCCCAGAGTAAAGGCAAATTCCTGCAGCCGCCGGCCTAGTTCTGTTGTTGATCCAAACAGACGGTCGAGGCCTTCGATGTCCAGCACCACCGTGCCGGCCGCGGTGTCTTCCACCCGCGGAGAGAACGCGCTGGCGAAGTCGAGCAGCGCGGGTTGAACGGCAGCCGCCGCGCGGGCGTCAGGAACATGAATGCAGGCGAACATCGTGGTGAACCTTTGGGAATCGACAGCGGGAATGCCGGATCCGAAGGATCTCAACATCCAGATGAGTTTGAGTGAGAAGAAGTCCGTGAGAAACCGCTGCCGTCGTTCCATTCCATGATGCCTCACGGAGATTTGAGCGAAGAACAACTGCCGCTGCAGACTTTGCCGCGCTCTCGCGTCCGATCAGCAGCAGAACCGTTGGCGAGTTTTCGAGCACGCGCTGGAAGCGGAACCAGACGGCGAGCGGGACGGCACGGACTGCCTGTTGCGGAAGATCGCTGAGATCCAGGGCAACAGCGCCGAACCCGCCTCCCTGAAGCAAAAGATCCGCGCTGCGGAGGACCTGATCGAGATTCCGGCATCGCACCCAGAGCAAGCGGCGCATGTCGATGCCTGCCGCAGCTCCGGATTCCGGATCGAAAGCATTGGTTCCGTCCACGAGCGCGCAGACTTCGCCCTGCTGTATCAATGACGAGAGGATGGTAAGCGCCAGGCTGGTCCTTCCTGAAGAAGGCGCGCCGAAGATTTCGACTATGGCGCCGCGCGGAAGGCCGCCGATTGCTGCATCGAGTGTGGGAATCCCCGATGGGACACACT
>Ga0070675_100002927_pt1 | contig 12874 bp, 9 predicted proteins | sample KBSM43metaG_FD_65343 | JGI IMG/M metagenome (GOLD analysis project Ga0070675, IMG submission 65343) | Miscanthus rhizosphere microbial communities from Kellogg Biological Station, Michigan, USA - KBS M4-3 metaG | ecosystem: Host-associated > Plants > Roots > Rhizosphere > Soil ...
CTCAGCTCGATGAGGCGGAGTTCCGCAAGCGCTTCCTCAGCCAGTACATCGACCCTGCGTTTGATCCGCTGAGGGAAGAGCTCGACAGCATCGCAGGCGCCGCTTGGGTCGGCTATTCGAACCATCGCAAAGCGCCGCGTACGCACAAGGCCGGCCCGGAATTCGCCGACCCCGCCTACGATCTGGCGGACGACTGGCGTGCCGCTCATGAGGCGGTGCAGCAGGCTCAGCGTGAGCATGACGACCCGAACGAGCCGCCCTGCATCCTGATCGTCAACGGCTCTTCGCGAAGCGAGCACACTTGTCCCGGCGAGATGTCCAAAAGCTGGCGGCTGCTGGAGATCGCGCGCGAGATTTGCGGGGTCGACGGGACGCTGGTTCGCGTGCTCGACCTGTCGCGGCTCGCATCCGAGTACGGACGCAACATCCATCCGTGCAAAGCCTGCTTCTCGACCGCCGCGGCGCTCTGTCACTGGCCTTGCAGCTGCTACCCCAACTATTCCCTCGGGCAGACGCAGGACTGGATGAACGAGATTTATCCGATGTGGGTGCGCGCGCACGGGATCATGCTGATCAATCCGGTCAACTGGTACTCACCGACGTCGCCGATGAAGCTGATGATGGACCGCCTGGTCTGTGCCGACGGAGGAAATCCCGACCCGACCACAACGCACGGCAAGGATGCGAAGAAAGCGAAGGAGCTGGAGCTCGCCGGCTGGCCTTATCCCCGCCACCTTGAAGGCCGGGTGTTCTCAGTGATCGTCCACGGCGACGTCGAAGGCGCGGAGAACGTGCGGCGGAGCCTCGCTGACTGGCTTCGCTTCATGAAGTTGAAGCCGGCCGGCCCGACGGCCGAGCTGGACCGCTACATCGGCTACTGGAAGCCCTACGCCACCAGCCATCAGGAGCTGGACGAGGACCAGGACATTCAGGAAGAGGTCCGCAACGCCGCCCGCACCCTGTTGCGCGCCGTCCAGGAGCAGCGGGCGGGCAAGCTGATCGACGCGGGCGAAGGGCTGGACCCGGTCCGCCAGAAGTAGGCGGAGGGGCACTGGTCATGGGGGCCTTCGCATCCTAAGTGGCCCGCACACGAGATTTCCGAGGAATAAATGGCAGACTTCGACTTCGACGTGCTGGTGATCGGCAGCGGCCCTGGCGGCTATGTGGCCGCGATCCGCGCCGCTCAGCTTGGCCTAAAGACCGCCTGTGCGGAAAGCCGCGAGACGCTCGGCGGTACCTGCCTCAACGTCGGCTGCATTCCGTCAAAAGCGCTTCTGCACGCGTCGGAGCTGTTCGAGGAGGCCGCGCACGGCACGCTCGCCAAGTGGGGCGTGAAGACCAGCGGCGTAGATATCGACCTGGCAGTGATGCACGAGTCCAAGGACACTGCGGTCAAGGGTCTGACGGACGGCATCGCCTTCTTGTTCAAGAAGAACAAGATCGAATGGCTGAAGGGCCTCGGCACGTTCGAGGGGCCGAATACCGTCAAGGTCGGCGACCGCACCGTCACCGCTAAGAACATCATCATTGCGACCGGCTCGTCAGTCACTCCGCTGCCCGGCGTCGATGTCGACAATGCTGGCGCCAGGATTGTCGATTCAACCGGCGCGCTGGCCCTTCCTCAGGTGCCCAAGCGCATGGTCGTGATCGGCGGCGGCGTGATCGGACTGGAGCTTGGGTCGGTGTGGCGCCGCCTGGGAGCTGAGGTCACGGTTGTCGAGTTTCTCGACCAGATCCTGCCGGGCATGGACGGCGAGGTTCGCAAGGAATCCAACAAGATCTTCAAGAAGCAGGGCTTCGACCTTCGTCTGTCGACGAAGGTGACGGGTGCGAAGGTCAACGGCAGTGCGGTTACGCTGACAGTCGAGCCGGCCGCCGGCGGCACCGCCGAGACCATCGAGGCGGACGTTGTGCTGGTGTCGATCGGGCGTCGTCCCAACACGGAGGGGCTGGCTCTCGAAAAGATCGGGCTGAAGACGAACAATCGCGGTCAGATCGAAACGGACCATGAATTCCGCACGTCGGTGCCCGGGGTCTGGGCGATCGGCGACGTGATCCCGGGCCCGATGCTCGCCCATAAGGCGGAGGACGAGGGCATCGCCGTCGCGGAGAACATCGCGGGGCTCACGGGAATCGTGAACCACGATGTCATTCCCAGTGTCGTCTACACCTATCCCGAGATCGCTGGCGTCGGCCTGACCGAGGAAGACGCGAAGAAGGACGGCGAAGTGAAGGTCGGCAAGTTCCCGATGCTCGCCAACAGCCGCGCCAAGACCAACCGCGAGCCGGACGGCTTCGTGAAGGTCATCGCCGATGCGAAGACCGATCGCGTTCTCGGCGTTTGGATGATCTCGACCGTCGCGGGCACGATGATCGCCCAAGCCGCTCAGGCGATGGAATTCGGCGCGACGTCGGAGGATATCGCCTACACCTGTCACGCCCATCCGACGCACAGCGAAGCGCTGAAGGAAGCGGCGATGGCGGTCACCGGCAAGCCGATCCACATTTGACGTTCCCGCGCGTTGTGAGGTCGTGAGGGAGACGCCGAATGACCCGATGCCTGCTACTGACGAGCGCATTGTTGATCGCGTCCTGCGGGCCGAAGAGCCTGACGCTGCCGGAGCAGCCGATGGACCGTGCAGCGACATGCGGCGTCGTCGCGGTTGCCGAGGGCCGGTTGGGGACAGCCGATATCAAGGCGCCGCTGCCGTTCGACGCGATGGGACGGGTTCTCCACTACACATTGCTTGCGGGGTCGGCCGGCGACAATTTCTCATCCGAAGCTGCGGCCGACGTTCAGAGGCGAATGACTGACCTTCAGGACTCGGTCACGGAGGGTAAATGGCAGGAGCTCATTCCGGCCTGCCGCGCCGCCTTCCCGGCGACTGCGGTGAGCGAGGTCAAGCTTCCCCCCGACCGCTTAGATGCGCAGCTCGGTTGCTACGAGCTCGGCGACTTCATGCGCTCGGCGCTTGAAGAGCAGGGGAAGTACGACAATGAACTCGGCGAGTATCGTCAGCTCGACTACAAGCTGGATGCGGCCATCGGTCCGAGCCTTCGTGGCCGCGTAGGAAGCGGCGTCGAAGCGCAGCAAGAGGCACGGCGCAAGGCGCTCGCCAAGATGGCAAAGGCCGGCCCTCCAATCGCCGTGATGAAGCAATGCTTGGCCCGCTTCGGCTAAGGTATGAGTCGATCAGGTCGCCTGGCTCCCTTCGGGACTGTCAGCGGCTCATTCGCCGCCATCCCATTCCATGATTCAAACTGAAGAGGCGGGCGCCGGCCTCGGCTTCCACTGTCGCAGCGTCGGATTCAGCGCTCAGGCGGCAACGGGCGAAAGCTCGCGTTCCCGCTGCGTTTCGGGCGCGCAGAGGCGAAGCTGCGCGTAGAGACCGATGAGCAGGACTGCCGGAGCAAGCGGCACTTCGAAGACCCTGATCAGAAAGGTGATTTGCGGGCTGAGGTAGCCCCCGATCAATGCGGCTCGCTGCCAAGCCGGCAGGCCCTCCCAATGACGGAAAAGCATCAGTGCGAACCCGAGGGACACAACGGTCATGTCGTAGTTGAACGCATAGGGCAGGATAAGGAACGTTGCGGTCGCCGAGATGAAGGCGAGGTCCATGAAGCTCGTTCCTTTGCGCTCGGCCCGCCACACTATGGATGCCGAGACCAGCGCAACGCAGATATGCGCAAGCCAGGCGGCGATGCCGCTGCCGCCACTGAAACGAATGCCGGTGAACGTCCCCGGCATCAACACGAAGAAGGCCTTTCTGCGCTCGAGCAGCGACGCCTGGAAGCTGCTCACTTTCGTCGCATATTCGACCCAGAGATCGAATCCGAAGACCAGGCCGCTAAGGAGGATCAATGCAATGGAGGCGACCGCGGCGACCGCGATTGTCCGCCACTTGCGGCGGGCCATAAGGAGCGGCGGCAACAGCAGGCCGAGATGCGGCTTGATAGTGAGGAGCGCGGCGAAGATCCCGGCGCCCGTTGGCTGACGCTCAATCCGCGCGAAGCAGGCCAGCCACAAGGCGCCGATCAGGAAGCCGTAATGCCCTGCCCAGATGTTGATCAGCGCGGCGGGTGTGATTGCGGCGAGCAGGATCGGGAAGCCGGGAGTAATCCTGATGTAGGGGCGAGCCGCCCATAGGAAAAGCGCGAGGGTGCCGCCGATCCAAATGGCGAAGGCCACGGAATAAGGAAGCAGGCCAAACGGTGCGGCGAGAAACAGACTGCTTGGCGGATAGGAGTAATAGTGCGGCTCGACCGGACCGACGAGACTGCGCAGGTAGGCGACGTAATCGGCGACCGCGTAGATCATGGGGGACCGGCCTTCGAGGACCAGGCGGCCTCCGGTCCAGACATTGACGAAATCGCGGCCCCATACGTGCCCCGAAATCAGATACGTCCCGCGATGACCGGCCCAGTCCTGCGCAAATAGCTGAATCGAGGGGACGGAGCCGAGCGCAGTGAGGAGCAGCCAAAACCATAGAGGCGGCGTCCTCTTTGTCCCCTGCTTTTCATTAGCCAGCTTGTTCGTGATCAAAGACATGAACGTCGGCCGATCCCCTCCGTTCGATCGCTTCCGCCTTAATAACTCCAATCCTTTAGAAGATTGTTAACCACGCAAGCATACGCACAGAGCAGTAGCTGGTGGGGAGACACCGTATGCGTCGCGAAACGACCAACGTCATCCGTGCGGTGCTGGAAGAAGCGCTGCCGCCCATGGTTCGGGACTCAAAGCCCATGCGCTGGCTGTTCCGCCGTCACTGGGGCGACCTGGTCGACGACATTGAGCGCTTCCGCGAGCGCATCCCCTTCGTCACCGACCGCGAGTATCGCGAAATCTATGAGCGCATGCCGCGCATCCAGAACGACACCGACAATAGCGAAGCCTGCCTCGACCGCATCGCCGGCGCCATTCAGGGCGAAACCGTGCTCGACGTCGGCTGCGGCACGGGCTTTCTGCTCGACCACCTCAAGCGCGCCCGGCCGGACCTGGCGCTGACCGGCGTCGACTTCATCATCGAGGAAGGCACTCGCACCCGCCATCCCGACATCCGTTTCGAGCAGGCGAATATCGAGAAGCTTCCGTTCGCCGACGCCTCATTCGACACCGTGGTCTGCACGCACGTCCTGGAGCACATCCTGGAGTTCCGTCAGGCGCTGTCGGAGCTTCGCCGCGTCGCCCGCCGCAGGCTGATCATTGTGGTGCCACAGGAGCGTGAGTATCGCTTCACGTTCAATCCGCACCTGCATTTCTTCCCCTATCCTCACAGCTTCCTGCGCTACGTGACTCCGGTTCCGCAGGATCATGAGCTGGAGAGCGTCGGCCGCGACATCTTTTACGCGGAGAGCCGGCTGGAGACGCATCGGATCCACTAGTCGCCTGCGAAGGCGCGGCGGCTCTTGTGGCCGGCTTGCTGCCACCCTAGGCAGAATCTGTGAACGGTCGGGGCAAGTACAGGCGTTGGCACATCTGGCTCGCCTGGGTCGCGGCTGTACCGATCCTGCTGTGGGTCGTTTCCGGCCTCATCATGGTCGCCCGGCCGATCGAGGAGGTCAGGGGCGAGGGGCTGCTGAGCGACCCGGCGCCGATCCGCCTGGCCGGGCCGCCGGTTCCGCCTTTGATCGCCGGCGTCCCCGTAACATCGCTCTCGCTGGAGCAGCGGGCCGCCGGTCCGCGCTGGGTCATCAAATTGCCCGACGGGAAAGTTCGGATCGCGGACCCGGCGACCGGCCTCTTGTTGCCCGACTTGTCGGCGAACGACGCGCGGCGGGAGGTGGAGGCGCGCTACGCGGGCAAGGCGAAAGTCCAGTCCGTCGCTCGGACGCGTGCCGAGGATCCGCCGATGGACCTCCGCCGCCCGATCGCCGCCTGGCAGGTGACGATGAACGACGGCGCGCACTTCTACGTAGACGCGGCTTCGGGCCAGATCGTCGCGACGCGCACACGCTGGTGGCGCTTCTACGACTTCATGTGGGGGCTTCACATCATGGACCCGAAGACCCGCGAGGACACGCACAATCCGTTCGTGATCCTGTTCGGCCTGGTCGCGCTGGGAATGAGTGTGCTCGGCACGATCCTGCTACCCAAGGCGCTCAAGAAGAAGCGCAATGGAGCACGTCCGCTTGACCATTGATTGAGCGTTCAACTAAAATTTGCAGATGGGCGGCAAGGACACCCGCTGGCGCATCGTCGAGGCAGCAATGGAGCTGTTCTGGCTGAAGGGATACGCCTCGACCTCCATCGCCGACATATTGAGCCGCAGCCAGGTCAACAGCGGCAGCCTCTATTACTTCTTCCCGGGCAAGCAGGACGTGCTTCTGGCCGTCCTCGAGGCCTATCGCGACGGCATCGGCGCGATGCTGCTGGAACCGGCCTGGTCAGGTGTCGAGGATCCGGTGGAGAAGGTTTTCGCGCTGCTGGCCCAGTACCGCCGCGCGATCGTCGATACGGAATGCCAGTACGGCTGTCCTATCGGTAGCCTAGCGGCCGAGCTTCATGACGCGGACCCGATCGTCCGCGAGCGCCTGGCGGAGAATTTCACCTTCTGGGTCGATGCGGTTGAGGCTTGCTTCCGCGCCGCCGCGCCTCGTTTTCGCAAAGGTACGGATTTCCGCGGCCTCGCCGAGCTTGCGCTCAACGTGATGGAAGGCGGCGTGATGCAGTCACGCACCTATCGCGACGTCGCTCATTTCGACCGAGCGGTCGCCCAGTTCCGCATCGCCGTGGACGCGATGCGTGCGCGGGAGGCCGCAGCCTAAGCGGCGCTGCGGCCCGTTAGAACAGCCACTCGCCGATCGCGGCGAGAAAGCCCAGGTCCTTGCGCTCGACCCGAGCCGGGGCAACCCCGGGGCATTCCAGGCAGCGCACCTGGATGTTCGGGCCGGTCAGCACCGACCGCAGCTCGGCCATCGCCTGCGCCAGCTTCAGATCGCTGTTGGCGATGAAAGCGAAGCCGTCGGTCGTCGGCGCCTCGCCTTCGTCCCGCTCCTGCTGCGCCAGCATGTCGAGCAGCTGCTCGCGGAAGCTAAGGGGACGTTCGAGATAGGTCACGCCGCGCTCGTCGCCCAGCTTGGCGAGCTCAGCCGCCTTGGCGATCGCCTCGTCCATGCTTCCGAAGCCGTCGACCAGGCCGATCTGGTGCGCGGTGCCGCCGTCCCACACGCGGCCCTGCGCGATCTGGTCGATCTGCTGCGGGGTCTTCTTGCGGGACTGGGCGACTATGCCGAGAAAGCGTGCGTAGATCGACTCGACGCTCGTCTGGAGAAGCAGGTTCGCTTCGGGCGAGGGGCCATTGAGCACGTCCGGCTCGCCCGACAGCGGCGTCGTCTTCACGCCGTCCGCGCCGAGGCCGAGCTTGGCTCGCGTTCCCTCGAAGCTCGGCAGGATGCCGAACACGCCGATCGATCCGGTGATGGTCGAAGGCTCGGCGTAGATGAAGTCCGCCGGAGTTGAGACCCAATAGCCCCCCGAAGCGGCCACGCTGCCCATCGAGACGACGACCGGGAGGTTGCGGCGTTTCGCTTCGAGCAGCGCCTGGCGGATGCGCTCGGACGCAAGGACCGATCCGCCTGGGCTGTCGACGCGAACGACGAGCGCCTTGAGCTTTTCGCGCGCAAGGCCCTTCTCGATCACCTGGGCGATGCTGTCGCCGCCCGCGGTTCCCGCCGCCGCCTTGCCGTCCACGATCATGCCGGCGATGGTGACTACGCCGATGGGGCCATCGTCCTGCTGGTCGACGACCTCTCTCACATAGGCTGGAAGCTTGATCCGCTGGTACCCGCCGATGGAGCTATCGTCTTCTCCGCCAAGCTGCGCCAGCCTCTTCTCGAACGCTTGCCGGTCGGCGAGCTTGTCGACAAGGCCGGCATTGAGCGCCGCTTTGGCCATGTCGCCGCCGGCGGCCTGAACCGCGGCAGTCATGTTGCGCATATAAGGTTCGATCTGCGCCTTCGGGCGGCCCCTGGCGACGCTTTCGCGCCAGGTTTCGAGCAATGCGTTGGCAAGGGCCTGGGCGTTCTGCTCAGCCTCCGGCGACATGTCGTCGCGCGTGAACGGCTCGACGGCCGCCTTGTAGGTGCCGACGCGATAGACGTGCGCGGTGACGCCGACCTTCTCGAGCAGGCCGCGATAATAGAGGCGGGAGCCGCCAGGGCCGGCGAGGCCGACCACTCCGAGCGGGTTCAGCCAGATTTCCGACGCCGCGGAAGCAAGCTGGTAGCTGTCGTCCGTGTAGCCTGTCGCGTAAGCGAGAACCGGCTTGCCGGATGCGCGAACGTCGCGGATGGCATCAGCGAGGTCGGTGAGGGCCGTCTGGCCGCCGCCGGTGAACCCGTCGAGATCGAGCGCGACTGCCTTCACGCGATCGTCGGTCTTGGCATTTTCCAGCGCGACCGTGAGATCGCGCAGGCGATACTCCTTGGCCGGGCTTCCGCCTGCGACAACTTCGGAGACATCGGCCCGGGACGGCTGTTCGACGACGGCTCCGTCGAGGTCGAGCGCAAGCACGCCCTCACCGATCGGGGTCGGCTTTACCGAGAGCGCAGCGTAGAGCGCGCCGAAAAACAGAAGCATGAGGATCAGGACGAGCGCGTCCTTGATTCCGACCAGCAGTCTCCAGATTGCCCGGGCGAAGCGCATCCCAATGAATCTCCGAGTTAAGTTTCGGCTGACCAGCTAGCGGAGATCACGCGTCATGGCGACTCCGCTCTCTTGCACTGCGGCCGTTCGACTGTAGGCCATCAGTCATGATCCGGCGACTGCTGATCCTGCTGGTTCTTTGCCTTGCGCCGGCGGCAGCGCATGCGGCCCGGGGTATTGAGCCTCAGCTCTTGGCCGAAGGTTCGGCGCCTCCCGGCGGCGAGGTCGAGCTGGCCATCGAGATGCGGACCAGGCCGGGCTGGCACGGCTACTGGCTGAACCCGGGCGACGCAGGGCTGCCGATGGCTGTCCAGTGGCAGCTTCCGGCCGGCTATTCGGTCGGGCCGCCGCGCTATCCGGTCCCGATGCGGCTCACCATCGCCGGGATCATGAATTACGTTTTCGAGCACGACTATGCGGTCCTCGTTCGGCTCAAGGTGCCGAAGGACGCAAAGGGCGTCGTTCCCGTCCGTGCCTCGGCCAACTGGCTCGCCTGCACCGACAAGGTCTGCGTTCCCGAAAGCGGAACGATGGCGCTCGACGTTCCCGTTGGAACTGTCGAGCCGGACCGGCGTGAGCAGTTCGATGCGTGGCGGCGGGCGCTTCCCCGGCCCATCGTCACGCCGGCTACATTCGAGATATCTGGCAACAAGCTTCGCGTGGCGGTGCCGCTGCCGAGGGAAGTCCAGGTCGGCAAGCCTTATCTGTTCCCCGCGGCCGACGGTCCCGTCGACTATGCGGGTGCACAACATTTTCGGAGGGTCGGCGACCAGCTTGTCGCCGAGCTTCCGCGCCGTTCGGGCGAGCCGACGCGGTTCGACGGTGTCCTTTCCTACGATGACGGGAAGGGGCTGGAATTCCATGCCGTCCGCGGGACGGTGCCCCGCGGCGGCCGGGCAGTCGGCGATACCGGAACGGAAGCGATCCTCTGGGCCGTGATCGGCGCGATCCTGGGCGGACTACTGCTCAACCTGATGCCCTGCGTCTTTCCGATCCTCGCTCTGAAGGCGCTGCATCTGGCGAAGAGCGGCGGTGATGAGGGAGAGGCTCGTCGCGATGCGCTCGGCTATGCGGCGGGAGCCATCGTCGGGACGGGCGCGCTCGGTGTCGTCTTGCTGGCGATCCGGGCTGGGGGATCGGAGGCAGGCTGGGCGTTCCAATTGCAGGACCCACGCACGATCCTGGTGCTGCTGCTGCTCACGACCGCCATCACACTGAACCTGCTGCGCGTGTTTGAAGTGCCCGCAGTGACTCTCTCCGCCCTTCCCAGCAACAGTTTCGGAACGGGCGCGCTCGCCGCCTTCGTCGCGACTCCCTGCGCCGGTCCGTTCCTCGGTGCCGCGCTGGGGACTGCACTCCTGCTTCCGCCCGTCGGGTCGGTTGCAGTCTTCGCGGCTCTTGGACTTGGGCTCGCTTTGCCGTTCCTGCTGATCGCCTTCGTGCCCTGGCTGCGGCGCAGGCTCCCGAAGCCGGGACCGTGGATGGTGACGCTGCAGCGTATCCTTGCGATCCCGATGGCGCTGACCGCGCTGGCGTGCCTCTGGCTCTTGTGGCGTCTCGGCGGCTCGATGGCCCTGCAGATCGGGCTGGTTACGTCCATCATCTTCGGTCTGATGCTGGTCGCCGCGGGCCTGATCCAGCGCAGGGGGAAGCAAACCGGATATGCGGCGACGCTCGCCGCGCTCGCGGTGGGGGCGGTAGCGATATGGGCCCTTCCGGAACGGCCCGCGGTCACCTCTCGAGCGGTTGCGGGCGCTCAGGCCTGGAGCGAGGAGCGCGTGCTCCGGCAGCTCGAAGCCGGCCATCCGGTGTTCGTCTATTTCACTGCGGACTGGTGCCTCACCTGCAAGGCCAATGAGACGACGGCGATCGACCGGGAAGAGGTCCGTGACGCATTCAAGAAAGCCGGCGTGACGGTGCTTGCCGCCGACTGGACCGACGGCGATCCGGACATCACCCGCTTCCTCGAGAGCCGGGGGAGGGCCGGCGTGCCGCTCTATCTTTGGTACGCGCCGGGCCGTGAGCCAGAGGAATTGCCGCAGATCCTGACGGCGTCGATGCTTACTTCCCGCGCTCTCCCGAAGCGCTAGCCGACCAAATTTTCTTTCCGGCAACCCAGGTTTCGAGGACCTGCGTTCGGGCGAGCGCCTGCGGATCTGCCGCGCTGACGTCGCGGTCGACGATGATGAAGTCCGCCCATTTGCCGGGCTCCAGCGCTCCGAACTTCTGTTCGCCGAAACCGGCATAAGCGGCATCGCGGGTAAAGGCGGATAACGCCTGCTCGAAGGTCACGCGTTCTTCGGGAATCCATCCGCCGGGCGGCTGGCCGTTCATGTCCTGCCGACTGATCGCTGCGGCAAGGCCCGGGAAGGGATTGGGCGATTCCACAGGGTAGTCGGAACCGAAGGCGATCCGTGCACCCGACTTGATGACGCTCCGCCAGGCGTAGGCGCCGGCAAGCCTGTCCGGTCCGAGCCGCTTCTCGGCCATCAGCCGGTCGCTGGTCTGATGGACCGGCTGCATGGAAGCGATGATACCTGCCGGCGCCAGGCGGGGAATGTCGGTCGGATCGACAATCTGGAAATGCTCGATGCGCCAGCGCCGCTCTTTGCCGTATTTCGCGGACAGGCCTTCGTAGGCCGAAATGACCTGCGCATTGGCGCCATCGCCGATCGCGTGAATCGCGATCTGGTAGCCGAGCGCCGCCGCTTTCCCGGCCTGGTCGCGAAGCTCTTCGTCCGTCAGGAAGCGCAACCCGCGCGTGTCGCGCTGGTCCGCATAGGGCTGCTTCAAATAGGCGCCGCGTGATCCCAGCGCTCCGTCGGAGTAGAGCTTGACGCCGCCCATGCGCAGCCGGTCCTCGTAGAGCCAGTTGCTGGGACCAAGGCGGGCAATGGTCTCGATCGGCTTCAACCCGGCCGAATAGCTCATGATGCGGACCTTGAGGCGGCCGTCCGCGGCAGCCTTCTGCATCACCGCCCAATCGGCAGCGGAAGTGCCCATGTCGGCGGTTGCGGTCACCCCCGTTGCGATCAGCAAGTCCTGCGCCTTCTCCAGGGCCTGGGCGAGCTGCACCGGCGAGGGCGGCGGCACTTTCGCGCTCACGAGCTCGCTCGCCGCGTCGATCAGCAAGCCCGTCGGATTGCCGTTCGAGTCGCGCTCGATCTTGCCGCCGACGGGATCCTTGGTTGCAGCTGTAATCCCGGCGGCCTTCAGCGCCGCGCTGTTCACAACGACCGCATGTCCATCGACCCGCTCGAGCATTACGGGCCGCTCGGGAACAACGGCATCGAGGTCTGCAGCCGTTGGAAAACGCTTGGTCGGCCAAAGCTCCTGGTTCCAACCGCGCCCGAGGATCCACGCGCGGCCCGGACGTCCAGCATAGTCGCGGAGCCTGGCCTGCAGGTCCTCGACCGAATTCGTCCCGACGAGGTCCAGCTGCAGCGCGGCAAGGCCAAGGCCCATCACGTGGCCGTGTGCGTCGATAAGGCCGGGCAGCAGCGTTCTTCCGCCGGCGTCGACGCGCTTGTCGAAGGGCATGACGGGCGCCCCGGGCCCCCGAAGAACCTGCACCACCTTGCCCTGGTCGTTGACGACGAGGCCGCGGAAGCGGTCGATCTTTCCGTCCGGTCCGATCTGAATCCCGCGGGCGTTTTCGATCAATGTCGTCGAGAGGGCCGGCGCTGACAGGAGCACCGCGATCGCGGCGATAAAGGCTTTGCGCATCGGCGCCGCATAGCATTGTTCGGACCGCGCGGAAGGGCTAGGCCTCCACGCCAATGCTTGCTCCCCCCACGATCGAAGATATCCGCGCCGCCGCCGAACGCATCGACGGCGCAGTGGTCCGTACACCGATGCTGATGAGCCGCACATTGAGCGAGATTATCGGCGCGGAAGTCTGGCTGAAGTTCGAGAACCTGCAGTTCACCGCCGCCTACAAGGAGCGCGGGGCGCTCAACAAGTTGCTGCAGCTCACGCCAGAGGAGCACAGGCGCGGCGTGATCGCGGCCTCCGCCGGAAATCATGCGCAGGCCGTCGCCTATCACGGGAAGCGCCTCGGCATCCCGGTGACGATCGTGATGCCGGTGTCCACGCCGACCATCAAGGTTACGCAGACCGAAGGTCATGGCGCGCACGTCATCCTGCACGGAACGAGCGTCGACGATGCGTTCGTAAAGGCGCGGGAGCTCGAGGCCCAGAAAGGCTACGTCTTCGTCCACGCATTCGACG
>Ga0070675_100002928_pt1 | contig 12874 bp, 10 predicted proteins | sample KBSM43metaG_FD_65343 | JGI IMG/M metagenome (GOLD analysis project Ga0070675, IMG submission 65343) | Miscanthus rhizosphere microbial communities from Kellogg Biological Station, Michigan, USA - KBS M4-3 metaG | ecosystem: Host-associated > Plants > Roots > Rhizosphere > Soil ...
TACGCGGCCTCCGAGCTCGCGGTCGCGAACGAGAGCAGGAACGCCTCCTTGATCAGCGCCAGCAGCCTGAACACGCGCGGGCCGAGGAACGCGAAGCCCGCCGCGACCAGCAGTCCCCATAGCACGAACAGGCCGAGGTAGAAGTCGCCCATGAACACCGCGAACTTGAGCAGGATCTCGAGGCCGTTGACGGCGACCGTCGCCGCCATCGCCGCCATCACCGCCAGCGGCGCGAGCTTCATGACGTAGCCGGTGATCCTGAGCATCGCGTGCGACAGCTCGTCGATCGTCGCCACCAGCGTCTTCGCCTTCTCGCCCATCGCCGCCAGCGCGATGCCGAAGAACATCGAGAAGACGACGATCTGCAGGATCTCGTTGTTGGCCATCGCCTCGGCGACCGACTTCGGCACGAGGTGGCTGACGAAGTCCTTGAGCGTGAACTTGGACGTCGCGAGGTTCGCCGAGGCACCGATGTCGGGCAGCGGCAGCCCGACGTTCACCCCGGGCTGCAGAAGATTGGCGAGGAACAGGCCGAGCAGCAGCGAGACCAGCGACGCGGTGATGAACCAGCCGAGCGCCTTGCCGAAGACACGGCCCACCGAGGCCGCGTCGCCCATGTGCGCGATGCCGACGACCAGCGTCGAGAAGACCAGCGGCGCGATGATCATCTTGATCAGGCGCAGGAACACGTCCGACATGATCGAGACGTAGCCGGCGATCTGGGTCGCGGTCTTCTTGTCGGGGAAGCTGACGAAGATCATGTAGCCGATGACGATGCCCAGCACCATCGCGATCAGGATCCACCCTGCCGGCGGCAGCGACCGTTTCCTCATTGCAAGCCTCCCTCGACCCTCGGCCGCACCACTATCCGCCAACTCGCGGTGGTTGTCGAACGCTCAGAGCCCGCCGCCCCAGCGGTACTGCCAGGCGACCGCGAGCAGGTCGAAGTTGTTGCCGGTGCGCGCCGAGACGCCGCTGCTCGCGGCGAGCTTGATCGAGTTGCGCCGGTCGACCGGGATCGCGAGCGTCGCGCCGACGCGCCAGTTCTGCTGCAGGTCGTTCTTGGCGACGCCGTCGATCGTCGAGCGGCCGCCGGCGAAGTAGGTGAGGTCGAGCGACGCCCAGATGCCGGAGCGGAAGCTGTGGATCGCGTGGCCCTGGAGCGCGTAGAGCGGATCCTGGGTGCGCGTCGAGCCGCCGAAGAAGTCGGTGTTGTCGCCGTAGAACGTGACCGCCGCCTGTCCTTCGATCGTCCAGCTGCCGATCGCCTTCGAGACGCCGACCTCGGGCTTGGCGGACCAGCGGTTGGTGCCGATGTTGAGCAGGCGCGTCGGGTCGTACTGCGAGAGCGGCACGCCGACCTGCAGGCTGACGCCGACGATCAGGTCCTGGCGGTAGGCGGCGAACTCCTGCAGCGTCAGCGCCGGCGCGCCGACGAGGTTGGCGGAGATGCGCAACAGCGGGTTGGCGGCCCCGTGGATCGAGCGCTCCACGGGCTGGCCGGCGTAGACGGCGGTACCGGAAAGCGAGGCGTACGGAACGATGGCGTCGAACTTGCCCGAGACGCCCCAGAGGTCGAGGACGCGGGCGTACGCAAGCACCGCCGCCGAGCTCTCGAGGCGAGCGTCGGTGACGGGAAGCGACGGATCGAGCGAGAGGCCGCCGTGGCTGTACGCGTAGCCGGCGACGACGAAGTTCACCCCCACCGGCGCATTCGAGTACGCGCGCGGCTCGATGTCCTGCGCATGGGCGACGGCGACGCCGCCGAGGCCGCACGCGGCGAGCACCTTCACGGCGAGCGCAGTGATCCGAGCGCGGCGCTCCCGCGGGCGGCTCGTTGTCGTCCGTGATCGGATTCGCTCGTTCATCGCGCCGCACGCGAGTGTGCGCATCCGCGGTTCGTCTGCAAGCCGCTTCGGCCAGAATGAGACCAAAGTCCAATGGAGGCTCCTTCGCCGCGCCGATAGGCTTGCCGGCGCCCGACGCAGGAAGAGCGTCTTCGTCCCTGGAAGGATGCGATGAACGCGACGGCTCGCCGCTTGGCTGCCCCGGCCCTGTTCGCCGCAGCGCTCGTCGCCGGCTGTGCCGGCAAGCCGCTCGTCCCCTGGTCCGCCGACACCCCGCCGCTCGTGCTCGCGCCCGCGGCGTCGGCAGGCGTCATCGACAAGCGCGCGCGCTTCCGCGAGATCTACTGCGCCGTCCTCGAATCGCACGGCCGCGAGCTGCCCGACTTTCGCTCGTGCGACGACGCGCTGACCCGCGTCGGCGCCGAGCCCGCCGGCAACGCGCGCCCGGTCGAGCTCGGCCCCTCGCGGCGCCGGCTCGTCGCCGCGATCGTTCCGGGCATCGGCTACGACTGCTTCGCCAAGTGGCTCGCGCCGGCGGGGACGACCGCGGCGCACCTGCGCCGCTTCGGCTACGACCTCGTCGGGATCAAGGTCGACGCGCTCTCGGGAACGGCGACGAATGCGCGCCAGATCCGCGACGCGGTGATGGCCATGGACGCATCCGGGCCGTCGCGGATCGTCCTGATCGGCTACTCGAAGGGCGCTCCCGATGTCCTCGACGCGATCGTGCGCTATCCCGAGATCCGGCCGCGCATCGCGGCGGTCGTGAGCGCCGCGGGCGCGATCGGCGGCTCGCCGCTCGCCAACGATGCCGAGCAGTACCAGGCCGAGCTGCTGCAGCACTTCCCCGGCGCCGCGTGCGACGCCGGCGACGGCGGCGCGGTCGAGAGCCTCAGGCCCGCGACGCGGCGCGCCTGGCTCGCGCAGAACCCGCTGCCGAAGGAGGTGCCGACGTATTCGCTCGTCACCTTCCCGCAGCCCGAGCGCATCTCGTCGATCCTCACCGGCAGCTACGACAAGCTCGCGCGCATCGACCCTCGCAACGACAGCCAGATGATCTTCTACGACCAGATCATCCCCGGCTCGTCGCTGGTCGGCTTCATCAACGCCGACCACTGGGCGCTCGTCGTCCCGATCGCGCGCCAGCACGACACGATCGCCTCGCTCTTCGTCACCCAGAACGCGTATCCGCGCGAGGCGATGACCGAAGCGCTGCTGCGCTTCCTCGAGGAAGACCTCGCCGCCCGATGAACGCGGCCCACGACCTGAGCAGCGCGGCACGCCGAGAAGCAGCGACGATCTCGACATCGCGCCGACGCTGGTCGTTCACGGCGGCGATCGTTCTCGCGCTGTGCGCCGCGGCCGCGGGGGCGGCGGACGGTCCCGGCCCGGCGCGAGGCACCACCTCTGCCGAGGGCGAGGAGCCGGCGACGCTGCGCATCCTCAATCGCGACGTCGTCGTGCTGCGCGCGCGCGTCGGCGGCCTCACGCCGCAACAGCGCGTGCAGCGGACGCAGCAGCGTCTGCGCGAGCTGCCGGCGGCGGCGATCGACGCGCCGCTCGCCGCGCTGCCGTCGACGTTCGGCAGTCTCGAGGGCGTGACGATCGTCGTCGGCGAGCGGCCGCTCGTCTCGCTCGTGCCGGCCGACGTCGACCCGGAGTCGAAGCAGAACCTCGATGCGCTCGTGCGGCAGACGCTGGGGCGACTCGAGCAGGTGCGCGTCGTGTGGCACGAGCTCCACGACGGCGAGCGGCTGCTGCGCGGCGCGATCCGCGCCGCCGTCGCGTCGCTGCTGCTCGGGGTGCTCGTCTGGGTCACGTACCGCGTCAGCCGCGTCGCCGTCGTCTGGATGGAGAAGAAGCGCGACATCCTGGCGGCGCGCTTCCCGTACGTCGACTGGCGCGAGTTCCTCGCCCGCCTCGCGGTCGCCAGCATGGTGTTGGTCCAGTGGCTCGTGCTGGCCGCCCTCGTCTACGCGTGGCTGTACGCCGTCCTCGGCGGCTTCGACGTGACCTCGCCGCTGGCGGAGCGGCTCCACGAATGGCTGATCGACAAGCTCGCCTGGCTCGGCGACGGCCTCCTCGACAGTCTGCCCGGGCTGGCGACGGTCCTCATCGTGCTCGTCATCTCGCGCGCGATCGCCGACGTCGTGCGCTACTTCTTCGACGCGGTGCAGAAGGGGCGCATCCGGCTCGGCATGTTCCATCCCGAGACGGCGGCGGCGACGCGGCGCATCTGCACGCTCGTCGTCTGGGCGCTCGGCATCTCGATCGCGTATCCGTACCTGCCCGGGTCGAACACCGAGGCCTTCAAGGGCATCTCGGTGCTGCTCGGCCTCGTGCTGACGCTCGGCTCGGCCGGCCTCATCACGCAGGTGATGAGCGGCCTCGTCATCGTCTACTCGCGCTCGCTCGTCAAGGGCGACTTCGTCGACATCAACGGCGTCCAGGGCGTCGTCACCGAGATGGGCGCGCTCGCGATCAAGGTCGTGAACGTCCAGAACGAGGAGGTCACGATCCCGAACTCGGTCGTCGTGACCAGCCCGATCCGCAACTACTCGAAGCTCGACACGACGCTCGGCACGCTGGTGACGACCAAGGTCACGATCGGCTACGACGCGCCGTGGCGGCAGGTGCACGCGCTCCTGATCGGCGCCGCGCTCAAGACGACGGGCGTTCGCGAGTCGCCGAATCCGTACGTCTACCAGCGCTCGCTCTCCGACTTCTACGTCGAGTACGAGCTGTTCGCGAGCATCGACGAGCCATGGCGACGGGTCCCGGTGCTCTCCGAGCTCCACGCGAACATCCTCGACGAGTTCAACCAGCACGGCGTGCAGATCATGTCGCCGCACTACCTCGGCCAGCCGACCAAGTCCGTGGTCGTCCCGGAGGACCGCTGGTTCGCCGAGCCGGCGCGCAAGCCGTGAAGTGGCGACCGCGGCGTCGCGTCAGGAGCTGGCCTGGGAAGACGCGCTCGCTTCGACCCTGGCGGCAGGCGGCTCGAAGCCGCCGCCGAGCGCCAGGTACAGGTTGACGCGCTGCGCCAGTTGCTGGCCTTGCACCTGCAGGCGCGTCGTCCGGGCCCCGTAGAGCGCGATCAGGCGCTGCTCGACCGTGCGCTGATCGGCCGAGCCGACGCGAAACTGGATGCGCGCCAGCTCGAGCGCTCGCTCGTTGTCGCGCACCGTCGCGTCGAGCACGGCGAGGCGCTCGCGCAGCGCGATGTCGGCTGCCAGCGCGTTCTCGACCTCTCCGAATGCACGCAAGCCAGCGCTCGCGTAGGCGGCGACCGCCTGCTTCTGCTCGGCAGTGCGGATGTCGACCTGCGCCTGGAGTGCACCGCCCTGGAAGAGGGGCGCCAGCAAATTGGCGCCGAAGCCCCAGACCGGGTTGCTGCGGTCCTTCAGCACCAACACGTCGCTCGAGATGCTGCTGCCGCCAGCCGTGAGCCCGATCTTCGGCAGGCGCGCGGCCCGCGCCTCGCCGATCCGGTCGAACGCGGCAGCGACTCGGCGCTCCGCGGCGATCACGTCCGGACGGCGTTCAAGCAACTGCGACGGCAGTCCCACCGGCAGCGGCGGCGGCGGCGGTGCCAACCGGGGCGCGACAGCGATCTCCGCCGCGGGGTAGCGCCCGAGCAGCAGCTCGAGCGCGCGCAACGCGTTCTCGCGCGCCAGATCGAGCTGCCGCACGGTGTCGCGAAAGCTTCCGGCATTCGCCCGCGCTTCGGCGACGAGCTGTTCGTTGCCGTTGCCGATGCGCAGGCGATCCTCGGAGAGGCGCTGCAGCGCCTCGGACGACTGCAATGCCTCGAGCGCGATCTCGCGCTGCATTCCCGCTTCGATCGCGACGAACCAGCTCTTCACCACAATGGCCGCGAGCGATTGGCGAGCGTACGCGTAGTCGGCTTGGACGGCGACAAACTGCTCCTGGGCAGCGGCCTGGCCGTAGCGGACCCGGCCCCAGATGTCGAGCTCGAGCGAGGCATTCAGGAAGACGCCGTTCAGGGCGCTGCCTCCCCCGCTGTTCGACTTGCCGCTCGAGACGCCGGCCAAGGTGACCGACGGCAGCAGCGGCGCGCTGGCCACCTGCAGATAGCCGCTCGCCTGCTCGACGAGCGCCGCAGCGGCGCGCAGGTCGGCGTTGTAGGCGATCGCCTCGGCCACGAGAGCGGTCAACGTCGGGTCATTGAACGATGCCAGCCAGTCGCCCGTCACCGATTGCGCGACACCGCCGGTCGCGCGCCATGCCGCGGGAATGTCGGTGTGAACGAGCGCATCGCGCTGCAGCTCGTCATGCGAGGGCGGAGCCTTCAAGGCGCAGCCGGCAGCGCCGGCAGCGAGCGCGGCCGCGAGGATCCACAACATGCCGCGGTCGGCGCCCATCTCAGTGCAGCTTCAGCACGAGGTAATCGGTGATCGTGCCGACGCGCACGATCACCTTGCGCACGAGATGGATCACCTCGCCGTGCTGGGTGTAGATCGCACCGTGTCCGGTGGCGCCGGCCGGCAGGAAGATGTCGCGGTCCTTGTCGGCAACGGTGAGCTTCACCGGGAAGCGGCCGGGCGCCTGCGGATAGACGCCGGTCTGCGGCACTGCGCCCGACTGCACCAGCTGACCGTTCCCTTGCGCCCAGACGATCGAGTCGACCTTGGCCTTGATGATCTGGCCGGGGTGCGTGTTGATCGCGAACTCGGCCTCGTCACCCGGCTGGACGTACACGAGCTCGTTCTGCTGGTAGAGCGCAATGATCTGGTATTCCTCCTCGACGAAGGTCATCGCCGGCACGAAGGGCGCGGCGACGACATACGAGCCCGGGCGCAGCTGGACGTTGGTCGCCCAGCCCGAGGTCGGCGCGTAAACCGCGGTCTGGTCGAGGTTCCATTGCGCGTTGGCGACGTCGGCGCGGCTCGAATCGACCTGTGCCTTCGCGGTCGCGAACTGCGCTCGCGCCGCAGCGACCGTCGCCTGCTCGCCGTTGACCTGGCCCGAGAGCTTCTGCGCGACCTGCCCCTCGTTGGCGGTCGCATTGGCGAGGTCGGCCAGGAGGCCGGCAAGGTTTGCCTCGGCCTGCTCGAGCGCGAAGCGGTCGCCGGCGCCGGTGGCGACGAGCTCGCGGTTCTGCCGCACGCGCGTGCGCGCGAGCTCGATTTTCGGCTGCAGCGTGCGCACCTGCGCGTTCGCGGACTTCAGCTGCTCCTGCAACTGACGCGCGCCCGCCGACGCATCGACGACGTTCGCGCTCGACTGCGCGAGCTTGGCCTCGTCGGCGGCGAGCTTGGCCTTGGCGACGTTGAGATCGTTGACGTACTGGGTCGGGTCGATGCGAAACAGCAGCTCGCCCTTCTTCACCAGCCGGTTCGGCTCGACCGGCACCTCAAGGACACGGCCCTTCACCTGCGGAATGACCTGGACCACGTATTTGAAGACTCGCACGTCCGCCGACGAAGGCGCGACGACGTTGAGCGCGAGGATCATCGCAGTCAGCCCGACGATCGGGATGATGACGACCGTGATCTTCCACGCCGGCGTCCACGGCAGCCACTTGAACTTGATGAAGATCAGCCAGACGAAGAACGAGTAGATCCCGAGCAGCAGCGCTTCCATCACTCGGCTCCGGCGGATGCCTGCGTGGCGGTCGGCGTCGGCGTGCCGACGCGTGCGATCGCGGTTTCGATCCTCGCGCGCGCGATGCGCAGATCGGGGCCGAGCGGGCGCTGCGCCGCGATCGCGTCGATCTCCTCGCCGATGTGCGCGAGCTCCTCGGCCGACAGCTCGCCGGCCTGCGCGCGTTCGCCCATCGTGATGAAGAACTCGTCGTGCTTGTCGGTGCCGTACGCGGCGCGGTAGCCGATCGGCTTGGTGTATGCCCACAGCCACGCGAGCGGCCAGAGCAGCCCGCCGAAGAGGAGCGACAGCAGGCAGAGGATGTTGATCGCATCCTTCTGCGGATGGTGGCGCTTCTCGGCGACCTTCTCGGGCAGGATGTGGACGAGCCAGAACAGCACGATCGCGGCGATCGGCACCACGAAGATGATGAACCACGCGAGGTACGTCGCCGCAGTGTCGACCATCGCCGGCGGCAGGAACGAGGCGCGCGCGGCGAGCGGCAGCGCTGCAGCAAGGCAGGCGGCGGCGCGGCCGAGGGTGCGACGCATCGGATGGTGCCTCACCAGCGAAACACCGCTGCGATCGATGGACCGCTGAAGCTCAGCGTCTCGAAGGGCTTGCCGGACTTCATGTGGTAGTCGAGATAGCGCCAGTTGCCGACGATCGAGAGCGCACCGAACGAGTAGCCGATCCCGGCCATCGCCTGCCAGGTGAAGCTCGAATTGCCGGTGCCGATGTCGAGGTAGTAGGGGACGAACCATTTGCCGTCCGCGGTGAGCGCGAAGCGCCCCTTCGCGCCGACGATCGCATCCCAGTTGTGGACGCTCGCCTCCTGGTTGCCTGCCTGTCCGGAGATCGGGAACTGCCCGATGTTTCCGCTCAGCTGCCACGCGACGTTTTCCTTGATGTCGAGCAGGCGCGCGCCGGCGAAGACATCGATCGGCGACACCGGATCGGGAACGACCCGGTAGAGGCCCGCCAGCGTCCAGGCGTTGCCCTTGAGATCGAAGCTCAGAGACGCGCTGACGTCGGCAGGCAACGGAATGCCGCCGATCGAGAGGTCCCGCGTTGTCGAACTTGAATGGTTGAAGTCGACGTAGACGTAATCGGTGAAACCGCCCCACTGTCCGCGCCGCGCCTCGAACGCGCCCATGAACGCGGCGTTCAGACTCTCGAGGACCTTCGAGGCGTTGACGGTCGCATCGCTGCCGCCCGTGCCGAACTTCGTCGTGCCGTCGACCGATGGAAGGTAGAGGTAGAGCGCGGCGTCGAAATGCCACGCATCGGCCGCCTGTGCCGCCGCGGTCGCCGGCGCGAGCGCCGCCGATGCGCACAGGGCTGCGACCGTCGTCGCCTGGATCGCCTTCATTGCCGGACCTCCGGGGTGGAACGATGGCTGCCGCGAATCTCGCTCGCGCGTCGCATGCCGACACGGCGGCCCGGGCGCGTGGGGTCGTCCAGCACCGGTCGCCTCGATTGGCGGCAATGCTCGCCGCCACCGCGGCACGCGCCTATTGGACCTAGGTCCGATTGGCCTGCGCGAGAGTCGTCCCGTCCGCCTCGGGTTGCCCCTAGGTCCAATAGCGAGAACACTGCCGTCCCCTAAGCTCGCCAGCAGGCTCGCTCAGGAGATCCATCATGCATTCCCAGCTCCAACTCGCGGTCGGCGCAGCCCTGCTGACGATCGCATTCGCAGCGCCGGCGCAAAAGCCGGTCGCGTACCCGGCCAAGGGTCAAGCGGCGAGCCAGCAGTCGAAGGACGACGGCGAGTGCCTCGCCTGGGCCAAGACGAACACCGGCATTGATCCGTCGAAGCCACCGGCGCAGGCGGCCGCCGCGCCACCGCCGCAAAAGGGTGGCCAGCGGGCGAAGGGTGCCGCAGTGGGTGCCGCCGTCGGCGCGATCGGCGACAACGACGTCGGCGAAGCCGCGGCGAAGGGCGCCGTCGTCGGCGGCGTCGCGAAGCGCAACCAGCAACGCGGGGCGCAGCAGCAAGCCGCGGCACAGCAGCAGCAGGCCGCCGCGACGCAACAGCAGGACCTCGGCACGTACTACAAGGCGTACGGCGCGTGCATGAGCGGGCGCGGCTACACGGTCAACTGACGCCGATCCTTCGTCGACTCGCCGCCGGCATCCTGGCGGCGTGGCTCGCCGCGGCCGTCGCGGACGAGCCGCCCGCGTCTGCGCTTGGCGCGCAGGTGATGCAAACAAGCACCAAGCGCCCGCGCATCGGCCTCGTCCTCGGCGGCGGCGGGGCCAAGGGCGCGGCGCACATCGGCATCATCAAGGTGCTCGAGGAAATGCGGGTCCCGATCGACTGCATCGCCGGCACGTCGATGGGATCGATCGTCGGCGCCGCGTACGCGACCGGGCTCTCGGCAGCCGAGCTCGAGAAGCTCATGACCGGAGTGAACTGGCTCGACACGCTGGCGAGCGCGCCGCGGCAGGAGATCCCGCTGCACCGCAAGAGCCGCGACTTCTTGTTTCCGAAAGGGCTCGAGTTCGGTTGGAAGGACGGCAAGCTCGTCGCGCCCGGCGGGCTGGTACCGACGCACCAGATCGAAGACCTCTTTCGCCGGATCGTCGCCGGCGCCGCGCAAGTGCCCGACTTCGACCACCTGCCGATTCCGTTTCGCGCCGTCGCGACCGACCTCGAGAGCGGCGAGATGGTCGTCTTCGACCGCGGCGAGCTCGCGGTCGCGATGCGCGCGAGCATGGCGGTGCCGGCAGCGTTCGCGCCGGTCGAGGCGAACGGCCGCCTCCTCGTCGATGGCATGCTCGTGCGCAACCTGCCGGTCGACGTCGCCCGCAACACGTGCGCCGATGTCGTCATCGCGGTCCAGGTCGCCGCGCCGGCAGCGACGCGCGAGCAACTCGCCAGCTTCCTCGGCGTCGCCGGGCAGGCGATGAACATCGCGGTCGCCGCCAACGAGCGCGCGCAGGTCGCGACGCTGACCGACAGGGACGTCCGCATCCGCGTCGTCCTCGAGGACGTCTCGTCGGCGGACTTCAGCAAGGTGCCGGAGACGATCCCGATCGGCGAGGCGGCCGCTCGCGCTGCCGCCGCGTCGCTGGCACGCTACAGCCTCTCCGCGGCGGCATATGCCGAATGGCGCGCCGACCTCGACAAGCTCGCCGCGCCACCGAAGTTGCCGATCGACGAGATTCGCGTCACCGGCCTGCGTGCAACGAGCCCGGACGTCGTGCGTGCGCAGCTCGAGTCGAAGCCGGGCGACGTCTACGACCCGGCGAAGGCGCGCGCCGACGCCGATCGCCTCGTCGCGCGCGGCGACTACACCGCGGTGAGCTACGGCATCGCCAGCGAGCGCGCCGGCGTCAACGTGCTCGCCTTCAACGCGACCGAGAAGCCGTGGGGGCCCGAGTACGTCAACTTCGACCTCAACCTCAGCACCGACTTCAAGGGCGACACGCAGTGGGGGATCCGCCTCGACTACGAGAAGCGCTGGATCAATTCGCTCGGCGGCGAGTTCCGCTCGTCGGTGCAGCTCGGCAGCCCGAACGCCTTCGCCGCGCAGTTCTACCAGCCGCTCGACGTCGCGCAGCGCTTCTTCGTCGCCCCCGTCGTGTACGCGAACCAGCGGCTGTCGTACCTCTATCACGGCGACGATGCGCTGGGCCAGTACGACACGCGACGCGTCGGTGCTTCGCTCGACGTCGGTGCCGCGCTCGCGCCATGGGGCGAGGTGCGTCTCGGCATCCTCCGCGAGGACGTCGATGCGAAGCCGAAGACAGGGGACGTGCTGCTTCCCGACCCCGGGCGCCACGCTCTCGGCGCACTCGCCGCGCGCTTCGCGTACGACAGCGTTGACAAGGCGCTGTTTCCGACCGAAGGCGTGCGCGCGACGGCGTCCGCCTATTCGTTCAAGCCCTGGCTCGGCAGCGATCGCCAGTACGAGACCGTCGCGTTCGACGGCACCGCGACCAAGACCTGGCAGAAGAACGTCTGGCAGCTCACGCTGCGAGGCGGCTCCGACCTCGGCAGCCACGCGCCCTTCTACGACCAGTTCAGGGCCGGCGGATTGTTCAACTTCTCCGGCTACCGCTACGAACAGCTCGTCGGCCGCGAGTTCTTCCTCACCAGCGTGCTCTACCGCCGTCGCGCCGTGTTCCTCAACGAGACGCTTGGCACCGCGATCTACAGTGGCGTCTCCCTCGAGGTCGGCAACGTCTACCGCCGCCTCGACGGCACATCGGCGAGCGGCGTTCTCTTCGGCGGTGCGCTCTTCCTCGCGGTCGACTCCAAGGTCGGCCCGATCTACCTCGCGTACGGCCGCTCCGAGGGCGGCCACTCGGCGCTCTATCTCTATCTCGGCTCTTCGATCGAGCTCTATCAGCGCTGAGCGCAGCGCCGCTCACTTGGTGTCGGCGACCTTCCAGCGATCGTCGACCTTGCACAGCGTCCACGTCGTCCAGATCTTCGGCGGGTTCGGATAGCCGGGTGCGTAGGTCGCGAACTTGATGCGCCGGCAGGGCAGGCCCGAGCGCGTCGTCTCGCCGATCACCAGGAAGCTGCCGCCGGTCTGGTTCTTGGGATTCGACCATTCGACGGTCTTCGGTGGCCCCGCCGCGTTGAGAGCGTCGCGCCCGGCCTCGAGGAACATGTGCAGGTCGTCTTCCTGGAACTGCTCGGCGGCCGTGCGCGAGAGAAGCCTGACCCAGCCGGTCGCACCCGCGGAGACGCAAACGCCGATCAGCGCCGCGGCCAGAACCAGACGCGGCCAGCGCGCGTGCACCGCGCTCCCAATCCGATCTCTTGCCATGCTCGTCGCCCCCGTCGCAGTAACTGTCGTGAATTAGAAACCCTCGGCGGCCGCGGCGACAGGGACCAAGGTCCCATGGCCAGCGGCGCTGCGAGCGCAGTAGAGTGATCGCGACGTTCTCTCCGAGCGGCGCGGGCTCGGCCGCGGCCGCCGCACTGGTGAAGGTTTGCATGGGCGCGATTGAGAAACTTCAAGGAGCGCTGGCCGCGTCGCTGCTCGTGGCGACGGTCGTCGCGGACAACCCCGCGTTCGCGCAGCAGCAGCCAGCAGCGGCTCCCGCGGCCGGCGCGACGCAAGCCGCACCGGCGAACAAGCAGCAGGATCTCGACCAGCTGCTCGCCCCGATCGCGCTCTACCCCGACGCGCTGATCGCGCAGATCCTGATGGCCAGCACGTATCCGCTCGAGGTCGTCGAGGCGGCGCGGTGGACCAAGGAAAACCCGAACGTCAAGGACAAGGCGCTCGAGGACGCGATGCAGAAGCAGACGTGGGACGAAAGCGTCAAGGCGCTCACCTCGGTGCCGCAGGTCCTCAAGCAGATGAACGAGAACCTGTCGTGGACGCAGAAGCTCGGCGACGCGTTCCTCGCCGACCAGGCGACCGTGCTGGCGACGGTGCAGTCGCTGCGCGGCAAGG
>Ga0070675_100002929_pt1 | contig 12873 bp, 12 predicted proteins | sample KBSM43metaG_FD_65343 | JGI IMG/M metagenome (GOLD analysis project Ga0070675, IMG submission 65343) | Miscanthus rhizosphere microbial communities from Kellogg Biological Station, Michigan, USA - KBS M4-3 metaG | ecosystem: Host-associated > Plants > Roots > Rhizosphere > Soil ...
GACAGCGCGGCGGCGACCGCGAGTCCGACGAGAGTGCGTTGAAACGGTTTCATGGTGTCTCCTTCGTTGGCGGAAAAAAGGGCGCGCCGCAATGGGGCACGCAGGTCGTGGATTCAGAGTGGCTGAGTGGTCTAGACGCCGAGGTAGTCGTGAAGCTTGGCCATGTTCGCGTCGAGCTCGGAATTGGGAATCATGTCGACGACGCGGCCATGGTCCATGACGTAATGCCGGTCCGCGACGGTGGCCGCGAAACGAAAATTCTGCTCGACCAGGAGGATGGTGAAGCCCTGCCCCTTGAGCCTCGCGATCGTGCGCCCGATCTGCTGGACGATCACGGGCGCTAATCCCTCGGTCGGCTCGTCGAGCAGCAGGAGCCGCGCGCCGGTACGCAGAATGCGGCCGATGGCGAGCATCTGCTGCTCGCCGCCCGAGAGCTTCGTTCCCTGGCTGTGCAGGCGTTCCTTGAGGTGGGGAAAGAGCTCGAAGATCTGCTCGACGGTGAGCCCGCCCTCGCGCACGACGGGGGGCAGCAGCAGATTCTCCTCGACGTCCAGGCTCGAGAAGATGCCGCGCTCCTCGGGACAATACGCAATGCCGCGCTGCGCGATCCGGTTGGAGGCGAGCGCACCGATCTCGCCGCCCTCGAACACGATCGAACCCTCGCGGCGCGGAACGATGCCCATGATCGAGCGCAGCGTGGTCGTCTTGCCCGCGCCGTTGCGTCCCAGGAGCGTGACTACTTCGCCTGGCGCCACATCGAACGTCACGCCGTGGAGGACGTGCGACTCGCCGTACCAGGCGTTGAGGTCGCGCACCGAAAGCAGCGGCCCCTTGCCTCCCGCCTGAGCCTGCCCTGCGGTGGCGCTCGCCTTGGCTTCAGACATGGGCCGTTCCCATGTACGCCTGCACGACGTCGGGGTGCTTCGACACGTGCGCGTAGTTGCCCTCGGCGAGCACCTCCCCGCGCGCGAGCACGGTGATGTGATCGGACAGCGTCGAGACGACGGACAGGTTGTGCTCGACCATCAGCACGGTCCGGTTCTTCGCCACGGTACGGATGAGCGCGGTGATGCGCTCCACGTCCTCGTGCGTCATTCCGGCCGTCGGCTCGTCCAGCAGCATCATCTCGGGATCGAGGGCAAGGGTCGTCGCGATCTCGAGCGCGCGCTTTCGTCCGTAGGGCAGCTCGACGGCGTGCGTATTGGCGAATTGGGTGAGGCCCACCGCCTCGATCAGCTCCAGGGCACGATCGTGGTGGGCCGCAAGCTTCTTCTCGGAGCGCCAGAAATCGAAAGAGTGGCCATCGCGCCGCTGCAGCGCGATGCGGACGTTCTCCAGCACGCTCAAATTCGGAAACACGGCGGAGATCTGGAACGAGCGCACGAGACCCATCCTGGCGATCGCCGCGGGGCGCGAGCCGGTGATCTCGCGTCCCTTGTAGAGGATCTGGCCGCGCGTGGGCGTGAGGAAATGGGTGAGCAGGTTGAAGCAGGTGGTCTTGCCCGCGCCGTTGGGGCCGATGAGCGCGTGGATCGTCCCCTTGCGAATGCGCAGGCTCACGTCCTTGACCGCGACGAAGCCTTTGAACTCCTTGGTGAGCTGCCGTGTTTCGAGAATGGTGTCGTCGGCCATGCCGCACTGGCACGCGCTCGGCGCACCGTTCCTCTTCGGAAAATCCGCGCCGATTATGGGCGACGCGCGATCCGTTGGCAATGCGAAGTCGTCTAGCTTTCCCAGCGCGGCTTGCGCTTGGCGATGAATGCGCCCACGCCTTCGGCCGCATCGGCGCCCAGCATGTTGGCGGTAATGGCTTTGCCCGCATCGCCATAGGCCCGGGCGATGGGCTCTTCGAGTTGTTTATAGAACAGCGCTTTGCCTGCCGCAACGACCGCGCGCGGCTTCTCGGCGATTGCTCTCGCGACGCGCGCAACCTCGGCATCGAGCTCCGATGGCGCGACGACACGATTGACGAGGCCCCAGGCACGCGCGGTGTCCGCATCGATGAATTCGCCGGTGAAGAGCATCTCGAAGGAGCGCTTCATCGATACGTTGCGCGACACGGGGACGCCCGGCGTCGCGCAGAACAGCCCGTAGTTGACGCCCGACGTGGCAAATCGCGCCTCGGTCGAGGCAACGGCCAGGTCGCAGGCGGCGACGATCTGGCAGCCGGCCGCGGTCGCGATACCGTGCACTCGTGCGATCACGGGCTGCGGCAACGCCCGCATCGTCATCATCGCGCGACTGCAGCGCTCGAAGAGGTCGCCGATGAAGTCCTCGCTGCGATTCGCCATCATTTCCTTCAAGTCGTGCCCGCCGGAAAAGGCAGTCCCCGCCCCCGCGATCACGACGACGCGCACGGCGGGATCGGCCGCAATCCGGTCGAGCTCCGACTGCAGCTCCGCGAGCATCGCGACCGAGATCGCGTTGAATTGCTTCGGGCGATTGAGGGTCAGCGTCGCGACGCCGGCGTCGACCGCGCGCAGCACGAGGGGCTCGGCGGTGGTGGTTTGCGCAGCGACGGGATCTGCGGATGTGCCCATCGAATCCCCCATTTACTGAATGGCCTGCGCTGACTTCACCTTATCGCGCAGCACGAACTTCTGGATCTTGCCGGTCGAAGTCTTCGGCAGCTCGCCGAAGATCACGCGCTTCGGCGCCTTGAACCGCGCGACGTGCTCGCGGCAGTGCGCGATGATCTCCTCCTCGGTCGCTTCCGCGCCGGGCTTCAACTCGACGAACGCGCAAGGCGTCTCGCCCCACTTCGGGTCGGGCTGCGCGACGACCGCTGCCGCGAGAACCGCCGGATGACGATAAAGCGCATCCTCCACCTCGAGCGAGCTGATGTTCTCGCCGCCCGAGATGATGATGTCCTTCGAGCGGTCCTTGATCTTCACGTAGCCGTCCGGCTGCATCACGGCCAAGTCGCCGGAATGGAACCAGCCGCCGGCGAACGCTTCCGCGGTCGCGGCCGGGTTCTTGAGATAGCCCTTCATCGTGATGTTGCCGCGGAACATGATCTCGCCCATCGTCTCGCCGTCCCACGGGACCTCCGTCATGGTGTCCGCGTCCATCACGGTCATGCCTTCCTCGGCCGTGTAGCGCACGCCCTGGCGGCCGTTGCGCTCGGTGCGCGCGCCGATCGACAGCGCATTCCATTCCTCGTGCTTCGCGCAGACAGCGGCCGGTCCGTAAGTCTCCGTCAGGCCGTAGACATGCGTGATGTCGAAGCCCATGCGCTCCATGCCTTCGATCACGGCGGCCGGGGGCGCCGCTCCGGCGACCAGGCAGTGGACCTTGTGGTCGATGCCGGTCTTCAATTCCGCCGGCGCGTTGATGAGCGCCAGGTGCACGATCGGCGCGCCGCAGTAGTGCGTCACGCCGTTCGCACGGATCGAGTCGAAGATCGCCTTGGCCTCGACCTTGCGCAGGCAGACGTTCACGCCGGCGTTGGCCGCCATCGTCCAGACGAAGCACCAGCCGTTGCAGTGGAACATCGGCAGCGTCCACAGGTACACCGCATGGTGGGGCATCCCCCAGTCGATGATGTTCGACAGCGCGTTCAGGTAAGCGCCGCGGTGGTGGTAGACCACGCCTTTGGGATTGCCCGTCGTGCCCGATGTGTAATTGAGCGAGATTGCGTTCCACTCGTCGGCCGGATGCTGCCACGCAAACTCCGGATCGCCACCCGCGATGAAGGTTTCGTAGTCCACATCGCTCAGGCGACGGCCGCCGGGGCCCTGCGCATCGTCGATATCGACGACGAGCGGCTTCACCGGCAACTGCTCGAGCGCCCGCTCGATCGTCAGCGAGAACTCGGTATCGGTGATCAGGACCTTCGCGCCCCCGTGCTCGAGCATGAAGGCGATCGCATCCGCGTCGAGTCGCGTATTGAGCGTGTTAAGCACGCCGCCCGTCATCGGCACGGCGAAGTGCGCCTCGATCATCTCAGGCGTATTGGCCGCCATCAACGCAACGGTGTCGCCGGCGCCGATGCCCGCCTTGACGAGCGCCGAGGCGAAGCGCCGGCAGCGTGCGTAGGTCTCGCTCCAGGTGTACCGGCGGTCGCCGTGGACGACGGCCAGGTGGTTCGGGTACGTGTAGGAAGCGCGCGCGATCAGCGACAGCGGCGTGAGCGGCGTGTAGTTGGCCGGATTGCGGTCGAGGTCGCGTTCGAACGGGTTTTTGCGCGTCATGGGGGCGATGATACTGCGGCGGCGGGGAGAGCCTTTCGATCCACGTCAAGCGCCCTTGCCGGGCTCCGGCGGTTCTCGTATGCTGCCCCGGCACGTCCCCGACCAATGGCTCGAACGACCCGGCACCCGCGCGCGTCGGGCCCGCACCGACGACATCATGGGCCACCGCCTTTCCAAGATCGTTACCCGCACCGGTGACAATGGGACCACCGGGCTTGGCGACGGCACGCGGGTCGCGAAGGATTCGGCGCGAATCGATGCGATCGGCGCAGTCGACGAGCTCAACTCGACACTGGGGCTCTTGCTCGCGGAACCCCTGCCCGACACCGTCGCGACGTGCCTCACGAGCGTCCAGCACGATCTCTTCGACCTCGGTGGCGAGCTGTCGATCCCCGGGCACGTTGCCGTTGGCGAATCCCACGTAACGCGCCTCGAGGATGCCGTCGAGGGGTTCAACGCCGACCTCGGGCCTTTGAAGGAATTCATCCTTCCCGGGGGCAGCCGCGCCGCCGCGCTCGCCCATGTCGCACGCACGGTTTGCCGCCGTGCCGAGCGCTCGGTCGTCCACATGGCAGCGAACGAGCCCGTCGGGGATGCCGCCCGTCGCTACCTGAACCGCCTTTCGGATCTGTTATTTGTTCTGGCACGTACATTGAACCGTGCCGCCGGCAGACCCGATGTTCTCTGGCGCAAGGATCGCTAGCGCGGTTCACAGGCACGCACTGCCCGACACCCGTTATGCCCACTTCCGAAACCGACCGTAGCGCCCGCCTGGCGGACCTGCTCGCGCGCACGGCGCTTTCCGACCAAGCGGCGTTCGCCGAGCTCTACCGGCTCGCCGCACCGCATCTGTACGGTGTCGCGCTGCGTATCTTGCGTGAACCGGCTCTCGCCGAGGACCTGCTGCAGGAAGCGTTCGTCAATGTATGGCACCACGCTGGAAGCTACAACTCAGCGAAGGCGAAGCCGCAGACGTGGCTCACGAGCATCGTGCGCAACCGCTGTCTCGATCAGCTGCGGCGGCGCGAGCCCGATACGGTGACGTTGACTCGCGATGACGACGAACCGGAAATGGAGCTGGAAGGCATGGGGCCGACGCCCGAGGAGCTCTTGTTGTCAGGCGCCGACGCGAACTCGGTGCGGTCCTGCATCGAGGGCCTCGAAGGAGGTCAGCGGCAGGCGATAGCCCTCGCCTTCGTCCAGGGGCTCTCGCACGCCGAGCTCGCCGAACACTTGCGACAGCCGCTCGGCACGGTCAAGTCGTGGGTGCGGCGCGGCCTCGAGCGCCTCAAGAAGTGCCTCGACGCCGCCGGTTTCGCTATCTGAGGCCTTAGGTCCCGATGAACCTGAGCCGCCCCGACCGTTCCGCCCGCCTCGACGCTCTCGCGGCAGCCTACGCGCTCGGGACCCTCGGCCCGCGAGCGCGGCGACGGCTCGACCGGCTGGGGCAGCGGGACCCGGTGGTTGCGGCGGCCCTTCGGCAGTGGGAATGGCGGCTGGCGGCGCTCGCCGACGGTTCGCCGGGCATCACACCCTCGCCGCGCGTGTGGGAAGGCATTCGATCCCGCCTGGGGCTCACCGCTGCCGATAGTGCGCCTGGCAGCGCCTCAACGCCCTGGTGGTCGAGCCTGGGCCTGTGGCGAGGATTGGCGGCCGCCGGTTTCGCGCTCGCTTTTGCGCTGGCAATCTCCCTCCTTTCGCCACGCGAGCGGCCGTTCGAGAGTGTCGTCGTCGTGCTGGCCGGCCCGGACGCCAAGCCGGCGCTCATCGCCACCGCCGAGCGGGGCAGCCGCTTCCTGACCGTCAAGGCGGTCGGCGACCTGGCAATACCTCGGGACCGCGCCCTCGAGCTGTGGATGCTTCCCGACGGCCGGCCACCGCAGTCGATGGGCCTCGTGCCCGCGACGGGCATCGACCGCGTCGCGCTGCGCGCCCCGGCAGGCGTTGCCCTGCAGAACATCCCCGCACTCGCGATAAGCCTCGAGCCCCCCGGAGGATCGACTACCGGCGCCCCCACGGGCCCCGTGCTGTACACCGGCCGGGTCGAGCGAACGTACTGAGGGTCGTCGGAAAAGCGAAGGGCCGGACGCTGTAGCGCCCGGCCCTTGACGCCACCGGTGCCCGCCTGGGGGTGCGGAGCAGCCGGAAAACGAAAGGATCAGGTCCGTTGCTTCTGCGGGGGGGTCACGTGCGGCATGCGAACCTTCCTGAGGCCGGTTTCCTCGGCGCGATAACCGTAGACCACGATGGGCGTGCCCACGATGGGCGTGCCATGGGCGGCGGCCACATCCATCGGGGGGACGTTGCCACGGGCGATGTCGACGCCGGGGGCCACGACGCGACCGTCATTGCCGATCTGCGCGGGCAGGACGGACAGTCCCAGCGTGAGCGCGGTCATGGCAACGGCAACGATCGAGATGGCGGCGCGAGGCAGGGGGGCTTGGTAACGGTTCATCGTGATCTCCTGGGTCGTTTTCATGCGGCTTCGGTCGTTGGATGCGGCGATAGTGGATTCCGGATTCAAACTTTCAGCTCGGCCCGAATCGTCTCAACGCCTGCTGCATGGAACGCATCCTAGGAGCTGGGTGTTACGCCCTCAAGACGCATGCGACGAACCTGCGCTAATGCGGCGCGAAGGGCAGATGCGGGAGATGAAATGCGCCGGCGGGCGGCGCGTGACGGGGCCGCCGGCCCTGCGTCAACTCAGCCGACGAACCTTCTGATCGATCGCGCCGAAGATCGAGCGACCGCCGGCGTCGAGCATTTCGATGCGCACGCGATCGCCGAAGCGCAGGAACGGCGTCGCCGCCTTTCCTTCGAGCAGCGTCTCGACGGTTCGCTGCTCGGCGACGCACGAATACCCCACGCCTCCCACCGCGGCGGGGCGTCCCGCGCCGCCGTTCTCCTTGTTGGAGACAGTGCCCGATCCCACGATGCTTCCCGCGACGAGGCTGCGGGTCCTGGCGACATGGGCTATCAGCGTCGTGAAGTCGAACGTCATGTCGACGCCGGCATTCGGACGACCGAACAGGCGTCCGTTGACGTGCGAGACGAGCGGCAGATGGACCTTCCCCTCGCGCCAGGCGTCGCCCAGCTCGTCGGGCGTCACGGCAACCGGCGAGAACGCGCTCGCGGGCTTCGACTGAAAGAACCCGAAGCCCTTCGCGAGCTCGCCCGGAATGAGGTTGCGCAGGCTCACGTCGTTGACGAGCATCAGCAGCACGATGTGGCGCCCCGCATCGCCGGCCACCGTTCCCATCGGCACGTCGTCGGTGACGACCGCGACCTCGGCTTCGAAGTCGATGCCCCAGGCCTCGTCGGCGAGCACTACGTCCTCGCCCGCGCCCAGCATGTGATCGGAAGCGCCCTGGTACATCAGCGGGTCGGTCCAGAACTCGGGCGGCATCGCCGCACCGCGCGCCTTGCGCACGAGCTCGACGTGATTGACATAGGCCGAGCCATCCGCCCATTGGTACGCTCGAGGCAGCGGCGCCATCGCGGTCGCCGGATCGAACGGCACGGCGTCGGGCATGCGCTTCGCGTCGAGCTCGTCGGCGATCGCGGCGAGCGACGGCCGGGCGGTGCTCCACGCGTCGAGCGCCCCCTGGAGCGTTCGCGCGATTTCGGGAACTGCGACGCACCGCGCGAGATCGCGCGAGACGACGACGAGCTCGCCGTCACGCATCCCGTTCTCGCGCGTCGCGAGCTTCATTACTATCGGTCTCGCAACGGTGTCATGCGCGGGCGCGCCTACTTCCTCTTGAGCGCGTACCCGTCGGGCCGGTCTTCCATCTCCCAGCCCGCAGCGCGCAGGTCGGCGCGCAGACGATCCGCTTCAGCCCATTCCTTCGCGCGCCGTGCGCGGAGCCTTGCTTCGGCCAGCGCGGTCACGGCATCGGGCGCGACTTCCTGCTTCGGCGCCCACTCCGCGAGCCGCAGTCCGAAAACCTGGTCGAAGTGGAGCAGCGTCGCGCGACGCGACGCCGGCGGCGAGTCGCCACGCAACGTCTCCCACGCCACGGCGAGCGCGCGCGGAATGTTCAAGTCGTCGTTGATCTCGTTGGTGAAGCGCTCGGTGAGCTTAGGATCCGGCGCGACGGCGTCGGTCTGGGCGAGTGCGTAAACGCCCTGCCGCATCCGGTCGAGCGCGACGGCGGCGGCGTCGAGCGCATCCCACGTGAAATTGAGCTGGCCGCGGTAGTGCGCCGTCAGGCACAGGTACCGGTAGGCCAGCGGATCGTAGCCGCGATCGACGAGGTAGGCGAGGCGCAGGAACTCCCCTGCCGACTTCGCCATCTTCGCGTCGTTGGACAACAGGAAATAGGCGTGCATCCAGAAGTTCGCGAGCCGCGTGCCGACGCGCGCCTCGGTCTGCGCGATCTCGTTCGTGTGGTGCACCGGGATGTGGTCTTCGCCGCCGCAGTGGATGTCGAAGTAGTCGCCGAGGTACTTCTGCGCCATCGCCGAGCACTCGATGTGCCATCCCGGGAAGCCCTTGCCCCACGGGCTGTCCCATTCCATCTGCCGCTTCTCTCCGGGTGCCGAGAACTTCCACAGCGCGAAGTCGGTGGGATTGCGCTTTTCGCCGACGTCCACGCGCTTGCCGGCCTCCTGGCCCTTGAGGTCGAGGCGGGCGAGGTAACCGTAGTCCGGCTGCTTCGACGTGTCGAAATAGATGCCGTCGGAGGTTCGATAGCTGTAGCCGTTCTTCTCGATGTCGGCGATGAAGGCGATCTGCTCCGGAATGTGATCGGTCGCCCGGCAAAGCACCGAGGGATCCTCGATATTGAGCGTCGTCAAATCGGCGCGGAAGGCATCGGTATAGAGTTGCGCGATCTCCCATGCCGACTTGCCGGTTCGCCGGGCCCCTTTTTCCATCTTGTCTTCCCCGGTATCGGCATCGGAAGTGAGATGGCCGACATCGGTGATGTTCATCACGTGGCGCACACGGTAGCCGTTCCACTCGAGGACGCGCTTCAGCAGGTCCTCGAACAGGAACGTCCGGTAGTTGCCGATGTGCTGATAGTCGTAGACCGTGGGGCCGCAGGTGTACAACCCGACCTCGCCGCCGGGCTCGAGCGGCTCGAACTTGCGCAGCGATCGCGTGAAATTGTCGTAGAGACGCAGGGGATTTGGCATGCGGTGCTGCGTGTCGCCATCGTTGCTCGATGGCCTACGAATCGTAACCAATCGCCTCAGGGACGGCAAGCCGCGTGCGTGCAACCGGAAGCACGCAATCGGCACAGGCCCGTGGTGCGAACGAATTTTTCCGTGCGCGCGATCACGGGAGCGTGACGACAAGCTTGGCCGACAGCTGCGTGGGCAGGCCCGGTTGGGTGTTGAGCACGGCAAAGAAATCCATGCGCTCGCTCACATGGAACGTATACGCGACACGCAACTGCGACCCGTCGTTCCAGATGTAGCGCGTGTAGAGGCCGTGCCGCGGCGTGATGTCCCATCCGGCCGAGACGACGTACTGCTCGGTGCGCCCGAAGGAGTTGGCACGCTCGAGCGAGACATTGACGAACGTGGTCGCCGTCGGCCGCGTCCAGCCGTAAAGATTGCAGTAGTCGTAAGGCCCGCCACCCGCCGACCCCGAGGAGCAGGAGACGCCGTAGCCCAGGCGACTGCTTCGCGTGTTGAAGTCCGCCGACGCCGTCAAATAGTGATCATGGTTGATTGTCGTGGACCACGCGCCCGGAACACTGCCCACCGGCCGGTACTGGCCTCCGGTCCAGAACAGGCCGAGCCTGATCTCGTTCCGGAATTCGATGGTCCCGCCGACGTACGCGTAGTTGCGCTGCAGATCGCCGTCGCCCGTATCGCGGACTTTCCACGTCGCGCTTCCCGTCATCTCACGAATCGGCCCCACCCCGAAATCGCGCGAGTAGCTCAAGTAACCCGTCACTCCGCGCGTGTCGGGCAGGTCCGCGTCGAGCAGCCCGTCCGCGGGAAAGAAGTTCGTGGTGTACTGGCTGCCGAAGAGATACGCCGTCCAGAAGTCGCGCTGCCAGCCGAGCGTACCCTGCACATAGGATCCGTCGCCGGGTGCTCCTGCCGTGCGGGTGAGCGCACCGTCGAACCCGTAGATCAACCCCGACGTCTCCCGACCTTCGGCATTGATCGCCGCCAGCGTGTTGCGATACGCCGACTGATCCGTGCCGACGACGATTCCGCCGATCTTGTGCGTCGAATCGATCTCGCGCTGCACGTTGACCGCGTAATCGGTGCGCGCTTCCGGCGCCCGGGTCACGAGCGCCCCCAGCTGGTAGCCGGTGGTGCGGGTGAAAAGCTTGGCGCCGTAATCGAAATTCGGCACGTCGTTGGAGTAGAAGTAGGACGTGTTCTTTCCGAAATAGGCCGATCCTTCCTGGAAGAACGGCCGGTTGTCGGCGAGGAACTTCTTGTTGTAGTTGAAGTTGATGTCCGTGATCGCGGACTCGACCTGGCTGAAATCGGGGTTGAGCGACAGCACGCCGGTGAGATTCGGCTGCGGCTGGTAGCGGATGTCCACGCCTCCCGTCCAGAGCGTGGACTTGATGGTGCCCGCCTTGTTCGGGATGTTCTTTCCCACGAGAGTGAACGGCAGGAAGGTCCAAGGGCGCGCCTGCACGTTGCCTGACAGGATCAACCCCGTCAGGCGACCCCGCTCTTCCGGGAGGAATTGCACGGTCACGTCCGCCCATCGGCTCCACTCGGCCGTCCGGTTGTGGTAGCGCAGGAGGTTGACGCCGAAGGTCGTCGCTCCTTCTTCGTAGTTGAGGATGCTGAAGGGAATCGCGATCTCGGCCGACCATCCGTACGCGGTGCGCGTTGCGGCCGCGGTCCAGTCGCCCTTCCACGATTGCTGGCGCGCGCGCCCGCCCGCGATCGCGTCGTCCTGGGTGCCCGCGGCGCTCACGCTGTAGCTCGACACCTCCCGGTGCGATACGAAGGGATCGAGCTCGACGACCACTTGATCGTCGAGGCCGAGGCCGGCATCGCGTCTCGTCTGCAGTGCCTGAATCCGATCGGGTGCATGGTCGTACACACGAAACGCAAAATAGAGGTGCGTCGCGTCGGCCGTAACCAGAACTTCGGTCTGCTCGGCAGGCCATCGCTCCTGCTCCGATATCCAGAATTGCTGCGCGACGGCAGCGTCCTCCCACGCCGGATCATCGAGGTTGCCGTCGATGACAGGCGCGACAGCCGTCACGGGGACGTGCAGCTCGCGCGTGTGCCCGGCGGGGGGACGCTCGCCCGCGAGGGGCGTTGCCTGCCCCGCCGCCAGGCACGTCATGCCTGTGAGCAGGAACGCGACCGCGAGATGTCCCGCACGGAGCATCAGAATTTCTCGCAACTCGCGAGCAATTCATCGTGCGCCAATCTCACAAAACCGATGGCGCGGTCGTGGATGCCGAGCGCCAGAAGCCAGGTTCCGTCACGATAGACGGCACCGGACGGATACGCGACGGCGTAGTCGTTCCAGAACGACTTCTGTCCTTGGAGCTCCCGGCCTTCGAGCAGGGGTCGCCCGGTCATGTAGCGGATCGGATGCGGCGGCGCGGCGTCGAAGCCGTAGAAGCCGACGACATAGAGCTTCTGCTCGCTTCCGGGCCGCACCAGGGCGCTGGACTGAAAAAAGGAGAACCAGCAATCGCCGACGCGCACGGGTGCCGTGCCGCCGTGCGGCTCACCCCATCGATCCGGCGCCCATGGAATCTCGGGTCGAGACTCGTGCAAGTCGCGCGCTTCGAATGTGGTCGCGGTTTCGCTGACTTGCAGCACGACGTGCGGATCGATCGTATAGATCGCCTTGAGCTGCCCGTCGTCGAAGAATCCCCAGTTTCGTTCCCGTTCGCGCCGCGCCCGGCCGACCAGCGCAACGGGACGTGGACGCAGGCTATCGGGCACGTCGTTCGGGTTCAACGCCATCATGAACAAGTCGTGGTTGTCGTGGAAATAAAGCCATGGCGTATCTCGCCGGAGAAAGAATCGGGCGTCGGCGTGCCAGCGCCGCGCCCCGGGCGCGTCCTCGATTCGCGCGCTCAAGTCGATCTGGGTGCCCGGCTCCGGCTGCAGCTGCTCGTTCAACCGGCATAGCGCGAGCTGTCGCGGCCACTCGACGACGTCGACGCCTTGCTCCGGCGTGACGCGCCGGTACACCATCGACAGACTGCCTTCCCACCACGCAAGCGAAGGATTGAAGTGGCACTCCGCCGGCAGCAGGCTGCTCGTGTCGAGGCGCACGACCCTGTTCGAGACGGGCGTCACGCTATCCGCCACGAACGAGCGCGCGGTCGACGAGCTCGCGCAAGACCCTGTCGGCCGAAAAATACTGTTCGGCGATCTCCCTTGCTTGCTTGCAATGGGACTCGTACCGCGCAATGAGATCGGCTATCGCGCTCGACGCCTCGGCGGGAGTGCTGAACCGCAGCACGCCCGCATCGCATTGGAGCCAGGTCGAGAATCCGGTGTCCTGAACGACGACCGGCCGACCCATCGCCAGGTACGCCGCACTGCGCTCGCTGAACCATCCGCTGCCGCTCACCACGTACGCTTCCTTGGCGATGCTGAACTCAGCCATCGAAGCCCGGATGTAATCCTGGTACCTCCAGGGATCTTTGGTCACGGCGAGTGCATCCTCGAGATGCCAGCCGTTCTCCTGCAGAGGCGCCCTCGGCGCTGACTTGCCGCCCAG
>Ga0070675_100002931_pt1 | contig 12871 bp, 4 predicted proteins | sample KBSM43metaG_FD_65343 | JGI IMG/M metagenome (GOLD analysis project Ga0070675, IMG submission 65343) | Miscanthus rhizosphere microbial communities from Kellogg Biological Station, Michigan, USA - KBS M4-3 metaG | ecosystem: Host-associated > Plants > Roots > Rhizosphere > Soil ...
AGACCATGATCGCGGCGAGCGACGCCTCGGGCGAGGAGCGCCTGGTCGTCTTCGACGCCGCCGGCGCGGCGCGCACGCTGCCATGGGACTGCGGCCATGTCAGCGCGCTGGTCGCGTCGCCGGTCGGCGACGCCGTCGCCTTCGCCAACCATCGCAACGAGGTCTGGATCGGCGACGTCGCGAGCGGCGCGCTCAGCCCGGTCGACACCAGCCGCTACGGCCGCAGCGACGATCTTGCCTGGTCCCCCGACGGTGCCTGGCTCGCCTACACCTTCCATGCCGACACGCGCCACGTCGCGATCAAGCTGTTCGAGCGTGCCAGCGGCAGCGCGACCTGGCTCACCGAGCCCGAGTTCCGCGATTCCGCGCCGGCATTCGACCCCGAAGGACGCTACCTCTACTTCCTCTCGGTGCGAACCTTCGATCCGGTCTACGACAACGTCCGTTTCGACCTCAGCTTCCCGCGCGGCGCCCGGCCCTACCTGATCGCGCTGCGCGCCGGCGAGCGCCCGCCGTTCGACCCAGAGCCGCGCGGCCTGGGCGAGAGCGGCGCGGCCGGCGAGAAGAAGGCCGGCACCGCAACAAAAGACGCGACCGCGCCGCTGCGCATCGATCGCGACGGCATCGCCCGCCGCGTCGCCGCCTTCCCGGTGCCCGAGAACCGCTACGGCCGGATCGCCGGCATCGCCGGCGGCAAGGTCGTCTGGACGACGCAGAACCTTGTCGGCGCCCACGGCCGCGGCGGCCACAAGGAGGCGGCCGGCAAGCTCGAGCGCTTCGACTTCGCGACCGCTCGCAGCGACACGCTCGTCGACAAGGTCGACGACTTCGCGCTCGCGGCCGACGCCGTGACGCTGATCTATCGCGAGGGCAAGAAGCTGCGCGCGATCGCCGCCGATCGACCGGCCGAACGCCGGGCGGACGCGGCCGAGGCCGAAGGCCCACCCTCGCGCAAGAACGGCCGGATCGACCTCGATCGGCTGCGCGTCGCGGTCGAGCCGCGGCGCGAATGGGCGCAGATGCTGCGCGAGGTCTGGCGTCTGCAGCGCGACCAGTTCTGGTCGGCCGAGCTGTCGGGCGTCGACTGGAACGCCGTCTGGCGTCTCTATGCGCCGCTGGTCGATCGCCTGGCGACGCGGGCCGACCTGTCCGACCTCGTCTGGGAGATGCAGGGCGAACTCGGCACCTCGCACGCCTACGAGATGGGCGGCGACCATCGCAAGCCGCCCGCGGTCGCGCTCGGCCACCTCGCCTGCGCATCGCGCTGGGACGCGGCGCGCGGCGGCTTCGAGATCACCGCCATCGCGCGCGGCGACGCCTGGGACGCGAGCGCCGACTCGCCGCTCGGTGCGATCGGCGTCGAGGCCCGGGTCGGCGACGTCATCGTCGCGGTCGCTGGCGAGGCGCTCGGACCGAGCCGGCCGCCCGAGGCGCTGCTCGTCAACCGCGCCGGCCAGAAGGTGCAGCTGACGCTGGCGCGCAGCGAGGCGAACGGATCGACGACCCGGCGCGAGGTCGTCGCGACCGCGCTGGCCGACGCCGTTCCGGTGTACTACCGCGAGTGGGTCGAGAAGAACCGCGCCTGGGTGCACGAGCGCTCGGCGGGCCGGGTCGGCTACTTCCACGTTCCCGACATGCAGGCAGCCGGCTTCGCCGAGTTCCATCGCTACTTCGGCAGCGAGTGCGAGCGCGACGCGCTGATCGTCGACGTCCGCTACAACCGCGGCGGCCACGTCTCGCAGCTGCTGCTCGAGAAAGTCGCGCGCAAGCGCATCGCCTTCGTCCACTCGCGCTGGATGAATGTCACGACCTACCCGGAGGAAGCCGTTGCCGGGGCGGTGGTGACGCTGACCAACGAGCACGCCGGCTCCGACGGCGACATCTTCTCGCACAACGTCAAGCTGATGAAGATCGGCCCGCTCGTCGGCACGCGCACCTGGGGCGGCGTCGTCGGCATCTGGCCGCGGCACCGCCTGGTCGACGGCACCGAGACGACCCAGCCCGAGTTCGCGTTTTGGTTCACCGACGTCGGCTTCGGCGTCGAGAACCACGGCACCGATCCCGACATCGAGATCGACAACGCACCGCAAGACGCGGCCGCGGGCCGCGACCGCCAGCTCGAGGTCGCGCTCGAGACCGCGCTGGCGCTCGCCGACAAGTCGGCGCCGACACGTGCGCCCGCGGCGACGCGACCGGTGATCGCGCGCGCGCCGCTGCCGCCGCGGCGCTGAGGGCGCGCCGGGCTCAGCCCGGCTGCTTCACGGTCCGCAAGTAGGGCTTGACGGTCTTGAAGCCGGCCGGGTACTTCTTCTTCGCGTCCTCGTCGGATACCGAGGTGACGATGATCACGTCATCGCCCTGCTTCCAGTTCGCCGGTGTCGCGACCTGGTGCTTGGCCGTGAGCTGGATCGAATCGAGGACACGCAGGACCTCGTCGAAGTTGCGCCCGGTGGTCATCGGATAGGTCAGCGTCAGCTTGATCTTCTTGTCGGGGCCGATGACGAAGACCGAGCGCACGGTCGCGTTGTTGGCGGCGGTGCGGCCGTCGGCGGCGACCTCGTCGGCAGGAAGCATGTTGTAGAGCTTGGCGACCTTGAGGTCATGGTCGGCGATCATGGGGTACTTGACCGCCGCGCCCTGCGTTTCCTCGATGTCCTTCGACCAGGCGCTGTGACGGTCGACCGGGTCGGCCGACAAGCCGATCAGCTTGGCGTTTCGTTTCGTGAACTCGGGCTCGATCTTGGCCATGTAGCCGAGCTCGGTCGTGCACACCGGAGTGAAGTCCTTCGGGTGCGAGAAGAGGATCGCCCACTTGTCGCCGATCCACTCGTGGAAACGGATCTTTCCGTGGGTGGTCTCGGCTTCGAAGTCGGGGGCGGTGTCGTTGATGCGCAAGGACATGGTGGTCTCCATGGGTGGGTTGGTGTGGAATGAATCGTAGGAACCGGGCTGGCGAAAGTCCTGCATAAGATCTGATGGTTTTCTTGTGGATTCCTCAATACCGATGCCACCCCGCCGCAGCCACCATTTCGGTCCCTTTCGCCTCGACGCCGGCGGGCGGGTGCTGTACCGCGACGGCCAACGCGTCGCGCTGACGCCGAAGGCGGTCGACGTCCTGATCGCGCTGGTGGCGGCGCGCGACCGGCCGGTCACCAAGGACGAGCTGCTGCAGACGGTGTGGGCGGGCACCATCGTCGAAGAGGGCACGCTCGCTTCGCATGTGTCGATGCTGCGCAAGGCCCTCGGCGACGGACTGATCGAGACCCTGCCGAAGCGCGGCTATCGCTTCGTCGGGCAGATCGCCGACGACTCGGCGGCGGCGCCCGGCGCGGGCCCGACCGATGAACGCATCATGCTGGCCGTGCTGCCGTTCGAAGGCCGTGGCGACACGGGCCCGTTTGATGACTTCGGCGACGGCCTGACCGACGAAGTGATCACGCAGCTGGCCCGCATCGGGTCGGCACGCTGGGGCGTCATCGCGCGGGCTTCCGCCGTCGGCCGACCGACCCACCGGCTCGAAGGCAGTGTCCGGCATGCCGGCGCCAGGGTTCGCATCAGCGCCAGCCTCATCCAGATGGGCGACGGCAGCCACCTGTGGGCCGAGAGCTACGAGAGCGATGCGCAAGACCTGCTGTCCGGCCAGGCCGACATCGCCCAGGCGATCGCGCGCGAGGTGAAGCATCGGCTGACGCCCTTGCGCACGCTGACATTCCTCTTCACGGCCATCGAAGACAGCGCGGCACACGACGCTGCGCCCAGCGCGGCAGCGACGGCGCGCCACGACGCGGCAGCAGCGATCGTGCGCGACGCGATCGCCCGCCATGCAGGGCAGGCCTTGCGCATCGTCGACGGCGCATTCTGTGTCGCGTTCGCAGACGCGCGCGCTGCCGTGGATGCCGCTGTCGACGCCCAACGCGCGCTGTGCGCCCCCGAGCATGCCGCGATTGCGGCGCGCATCGGGCTGCACTCCGGCACCGTCGAGGATGGCGAAGACGAAGCCATCAGCGGGCCGACATTGGCGCGCGCGGCGCGCGTGGTGGCGGCGGCGCAAGGCGGCCAGATTCTCGTGACGGCCGCGACCGTCGCGCTGCTGGGCCGCGCTGCGCCGGCGGGCACCGAATGGCGCGACCTGGGCGACCACACGCTGCGCGGCTTCGCCCGGCCCGAGCGGCTCTATCAGCTCAGCGTGGCCGGCCTGCGATCGGCGTTTGCGCCCATCCGCACGCAGGACGCGCAGCGCACGAACCTGCCGCCGGCGCTGACGATGTTCATCGGCCGCCAGCAGGCCCTGGAACAGATTCGCGAGCAGTTGCGCCGATCGCGGATCGTGACGCTGGTCGGTGCCGGCGGCACCGGCAAGACGCGGCTGTCGCTGGAGGTCGCTGGCCAGCTCGTCGCCGATTTCCCGGACGGCGTCTGGCTCGTCGAACTCGCGCAGCTGACCGATGCCGCGCTCGTGCCGGGCGCCATCGCGGCGGCCCTCGGCGCGCGCGCCGAGGGCGACACGCCGCCGATGGCGCTGATCGAGAGCACGCTGCGGGGCCAGCGCGTGCTGCTGTTGCTCGACAACTGCGAACACGTCATCGATGAAGCCGCGCGGGCCGCGCAGACGCTGCTGCGGTCGCTGCCCCGACTGCAGCTGCTGGCCACCAGCCGGCAGGCGCTCGGCATCGAAGGCGAGACCCTCTATCGCGTTCCCTCGCTGTCCATGCCCGAGCGCGCGGATTCAGCGACGCCGGCAGACGTGATCGCCAGCGAAGCCGCGCAACTCTTCGTCGACCGGGCGACCGCGGTCCAGCCCGGCTTTGCGCTGAACGCTCGCAACGCCGCCGCGATCGCGCAGGTGTGCCGGCGGCTCGACGGGATCCCACTGGCGATCGAGCTCGCCGCGGCGCGGCTGACGGCGCTCTCGGTGGAGGAGATCGCGCGGCGCATCGATGACCGTTTCCGCCTGCTCACCGGCGGCCTGCGCACGGCCTTGCCGCGCCAACGCACGCTGCGCGCGCTGGTGGACTGGAGCTACGACCTGCTCGCGCCGGGCGAACGCAGCGTGCTCGATGCGCTGGCGGTCTTCGCCGGCGGCTTCTCGCTCGAGGGCGCGGAAAGCGTCGCCGCCGACGGGCCCGACAGCGCAAGCGGCGTGCTCGACGCCATCGACCACCTGGTGGCGAAGTCGCTGCTGATCGCGGAGACGCAGGACGGCAGTGGCACGCGGTATCGCCTGCTCGAGACGATCCGGCAATACGCGAGCGAGAAGCTGGCCGAAGGCGGACGCGCCGAGGCGGTGCGACGGCGTCACTTCGAATGCTTCGCGAACCTGGCCAGCGCGGGGGCCATGGCCCTCGCCGGGCCGACGGCTCTCGAATGGCTTGACCGGCTCGAAGCCGAACACGACAACCTGCGCGCCGCGCTCGACTGGTCCGGCAACGCCGATCCCGCAAACTACGCGCGACTGTCCGGCGCGTTGCGCTACTTCTGGGATACCCGCGGCCACTACACCGAAGGCTGGAACCGGCTCGGGCGCGCGCTCACCCTGCACACGAAGCGCGACCAGGTGCGCCTCGATGCGCTGATCGGGGCGGGCCTTTGCGCCTATAAGCTGGCCCATACGCAGCGCAGCGACGACATCCTCAGCGAGGCCGTCACGCTGGCACAGGAGCTCGGCAACGTCGGCGGCGAAGCGGCAGCCACGCTGTGGTTGGCCGCGGACCGCATGCACTCGCAGGGACCCGACGGCTTCGAGCCGCTTCTTCTGCGTGGACTGCCTCTGGCGAGAGCCGCCGGAGACCGCCGGTTTGAACTGCTCACGCTCATGGAGCTGGGGCGGGCCGCGCTGGATCGAGGCCAGCATGCCAAGGCGCGAACCCTGTTCCTGGAGAGCGCGCAGGTGGGCGTCGATGCGGGGTGCGTGATCGACACGCCGTCGGCCATTCACCATGCGGGCCAATGTGCGCTGGAACAGCTCGACTTCGCGTCTGCGCGACGCCTGCTCGACGATGCGTTGGTCCAGCATCGCCGCATCGGCAATCATCATGACGCGGCGGTGACGCTGGGTCTGCTGGCGCAACTGGCACTGAACGAAGACCGGCTGGACGAGGCGCGCGCGCTGTCCGGCGAGAGCCTGCGCACCTTTCGCTCGCTGCACGATCCGAAGTGCGGCGCAAGGGAAGCCGTCGTCCATGCCACCGTGCTCATTGCCATGGGCGATGGGGCGGCGGCGCTGCCGCACGCGCAATCCGCTGCCGAGACCTATCGCGAGCTCGGCTTCCCGCTGTACCGGGCGCGCGCGCTGTGCACGGTGGGGTGCATCCATGCCACGCTGGGCGACGGCGACGCCGCGCGGCGCGCCTTGTTCGACGGGCTCGGCGAACAGCAGCGGGCCACGCGTGACACCGGGCTGCCGGACCTGCTCGAAATGATCGCCGTGACGCATGCGGTCGACCCCGCCGCGCCGCAGTTGCTGGGCGCCGCGGCCGCACTGCGCGAGCGATCGAACATCGCGCTGCTGCCATCCGACCGCACGCGGCGCGAACGCCGGCACGCCGACGTGCACGCGAGGCACCCCGAGGCCGCGTTCGATCGCGCGTTCGCGCTCGGGCGCGCCCTGACGCGCGACGACGCGATCCAGGCCGCATTGGCGTTGCGGCAGGGTTCCTGAGCAGTCAAGATAGGGCGGAGCGTCGGCAGCTCGAGATCGATCAGGCGGTCACGCTCGCTTCACTCGAAGATCGCTTGAGCAAGCACCGGCGTGCTCGGTCGCTGTCCTGGGACGTCTGGTCGCCGACCTCGATCGTCGCTGAGCAGGGCCGTGACGAGCTCGGCCGGCATCGGGCGGCCGATGTGGTAGCCCTGCATCACGTCGCAGCCGAGCGCGCCGAGGAACTCCAGCTGCGCCCGCGTTTCCACGCCTTCCGCGACGGTGCTCATGTTCAGCGAGCGGGCCATCGCGATGATGGCGCGCGTGATCGAGGCCGCGCCGTCGTCGGTGGTCACTTCGAAGGTGAATGACTGATCGATCTTCAAGACGTCGATCGGGAAGCGCTTGAGGTAGCTCAGGCTCGAATAGCCCGTGCCGAAGTCGTCGAGCGCCAGGCGCACACCGAGGTCCTTGATGTGGCGCATCGTCTGGATCGCGGCGTCGGTGTCGTGCATCAGGGCGCTCTCGGTCAACTCGAGTTCCAGGCAGCGCGCCGGCAAGCGGGTGCCACGGAGCACATCGCGCACCAGCGACGGAATGTCTTGTTGCTGGAACTGCTTCGCCGACATGTTCACCGCCACCGACAACTCGGCATGGCCTGCTGCGTGCCACGCCTCGGCCTGAGCGCACGCCGTTCTCAGCACCCATTCTCCGATCGGCACGATCAGCCCGGTCTCTTCGGCCAGCGGAATGAATTGCGCAGGCGACACCATGCCCAGTTCGGGATGGTGCCAGCGCAACAGCGCCTCGACACCCACGATGCGGCCGCCATCGCGATCCACCTGGGGCTGGTAGTAGAGCTCCAGCTGATTGCGTTCGAGTGCGACGCGCAGCGCCGCCTCGAGCTCGGTGCGCCGCTGCGCCTGCGCGCCCATTTCCTTGGAGTAGCACCGAAAGCCGTTGCGACCGTTCGCCTTGGCGCGGTACATGGCCACATCCGCGTACTGGAGCAGGCCGTCGCAGGTGTCTGCGTCTTGCGGAAACACGCTGATGCCGATGCTCGCGCTCAAGTGCACCTCACGGCCGTCCTGTGGCATCGGCACCGAGATCGCCTCGAGCACCTTCGACGCGACCCGGACCGCGCCTTCCGCGTCTGCAAGGTCGGGCAGCAGGATCACGAATTCGTCGCCGCCCAGCCGTGCGACGGCATCGCTTTCGCGCACGACCACCTCGAGCCGGGCCGCCACGGAGCGCAGCAAGGCATCGCCGAACGCGTGGCCGAAGCTGTCGTTGATGTACTTGAAGCCGTCGATGTCCAGGAACAGCACCGCCACATGCTGCTCATTGCGCCGCGCCAGCGCGATCGCCTGCTCGACACGATCGGCAAGCAGGTTCCGGTTCGGCAAGCCGGTCAATGCGTCGTGGGTGGCCTGGTACGCCATCCGTTCGGCGTGCGACTTGCGTTCTGAGATGTCGCTGGCCACGCCGTCGATGCGGATCGGCGTTCCTTCCGGTCCGGTGATGACGCGGGCCTTGTCTTCGAGCCAGCGCTCGCTTCCGTCGGGCCGCACGATTCGATACTCGAGTGTCATGGCCGCCTTGCTGGCGATCAGCTCGGCGAGGCTGTCCCGCATGCGGCGGCGGTCGTCCGGGTGGACGGCGCTGAGCCAGAGGGCGTGGTCGGCGAAGAAGTCGCAGACCGGGCGGCCGTACACGCGCTCGGCGGCCGGGTTGAGATAGAGCAGCTCGTTGTCCGTCAGCGAGATCGACCACACCACGTTGTCGATCGAATCGAGCACGCCCGAGAGTTTCTCTTCGGCGCGATGGAGCTGAAGCACGCGTTGTTCCAGGCGCGCGTTGGAGTCGGTCAGGTCGTCGCGCGCCTGGCGCAGGCCCTCGCGGGCGCCCGCCAACCCGACCGCGGCCGAGCCGATTTCGGCTTGCAGAACGTTGAAGCTGGTTGCCATGTCGCCGACTTCGTCGCGCGTGTTGACGCGCACCGGCGTGATGTCGACCTTGGCGTCGGCGCCGTCGAGGTCACCGCGCCCGAGCGCATTCATGGCGCGGGAAAATTCCGCCAGGGTTCCCGTGGCGAGGCGTTTCGCCACGCTGGAGACCTCCGTGACCGAGTGCGCGATGATGCCGGGCAGCACCAGCGCCACCGTGATCGACAGCATCGCGACCGCGACGAAGATGTCGGCCAGGGCCGTCATCAGCGCGCTCTGCTGCGGCGGCAAGTTGCCGACGGCCAGCAGGTAGCCGGTGCCGTCGAGCACCAGCACGAGCAGCATCGCGCCGGTCAGCTTGACTTGCAGGCTGCCCACCATGCCGGGCAGGCCGGCGCGCTTGCGGTCGTCGTACTTGCGCCAGGCATACAGCGCCGATCCGGAGTACGCGAACGCGAGCCCGATCAGCACCGTGGACAAGCCGAACTGTTCGAAGCCGAACAGCGCCGAGAGGCCCCAGATGATGGCCGCGGCGAGGCCGAGGTTGAGGGTTGCGCGCGACGCCCGGTAAGGCCGGTGCAGCTCGGGCGCATCACGCCGCAACAGCCATACCGCGACACTGGGCAGGGCGATGCTGATGAGGTAGGTGAAATTGGCGGCCGCGACCAGCCAGATCGGGTCGCCGATCAGGAGGAACAGGATCGCCATCGCGGCGGTCAGCAGGGTGGCGATCCAGGGTGCGTCGGTCCGCGAGCGACGCGCCAGGATGCGCGGCAACAAGCCGTCTTCCGACAGCTGCGACAGGGCGCGCGCGGCGCCGGCGAGCGGCTGCAGGGTGCCCGAGAACATGCCGAAGACCATGAACCAGACGGCGACCGCCTTGCCGGCGTTGCCGAACAGCGGGGCGAAGGTCGGGCCGAGCACCAGCGCCAGGTCCTTGCCCAGGGGTTCCGCCCCCAAGGTGCCCAGCCAGACCCCGGGCAGGACGGCAAAGAACAGGCCGGCCAGCAAGCCGCTGGCCAGCATCGCGCGCGGCACGGCCTTGTTCGGATCGATGGTTTCGCCCACATGGCAGGCGGCGGCCTCGAAAGCCGGGGCGGCGAAGCCGATCAGGTAGAGCCCGGCCATCAGGCTGGTCAACTGACCGAACCAGCCGCTGAACGGCGTCGTCAGCTCGAAGGTGGTGGCCAGGCGCCAGTCGACCTCGCCGGCCGCGATCGGCGCGAGGCCCGACACGAAGGCCAGCAGGGCGGACACGCTCGCGATCGGCACCGCAAAGCGCGTCACCCAGCGGATGCCGAGCAGGTTCAGGAGCGTGAAGCAGGTGACGATCGCGACGGCAAGGACCGTGATCGGCACGTCGGGCGCGTACCACTGATGGATGGCGGATGCCGAAAGGATCGCCGTCAGCCCGCAGGTCGGGACCCAGCCCCACCAGTAGCAGACGCCGGTCAGGTTGGCCAGCACCGGGCTGTACGGACGAAACGCTTCGACGCAGGTCGCCGAAATGCCGCCGACGCGATGCGGAAACATCAGCACCAGTTCGATCCACCCTGGCGCCGCGACCCAGGAGAGCAACAGGCCGACCATCAGCAACGGGACGGCGGCGCTGCCCTGGCCCAGGATCTCGCCCTGGCCGGCGAACAGTGCGGCCAGGATGAACAAGCTCTGGTTGCTGCCGCCCATGGCCAGCGCGGTGGTGCCGATCCAGCCCAGCGCACGCGGATGCGCAGGCGCCTGGCCATCCGGCGGGAACTCAGGGTTGTGGGGTGAAGTCATGGGCGGGGCACCGGGGATGAAGTTGCGGACGGGCGACGCGACACTGCGCGCAGGTCGCCGTGACGATTGCTGGGGTTTTCGGCGTCGGCGAAAATATCATTAACGTCATTTAAATCATTTTGCGTCGCCCGCGACCGACTCGATCGGCGGAACTGCCGGCGGTTCCGAGGGCACTTGCGCAGCGCGCTCCGGCGCTTGTCCGTTGGCGTGTCCTTTTGCTCGGAATGCAGCGCCGCGAGCCGCCGGGCCGGCCGCGGCGCGGGTAGTAAACTGCGCGTCCTTCAACGAATCCGTCGACTGGCCTTCATGCTGCACGGGTCACCCAGCCCGGGCGTCGCCGGTTCGGAGCTCACCCGCCTCTTGGGCCGCCTCGCGGACGCGCCGCCCCCCGAAACCCGCCCGGCCTTCGCCGAGCGCCTGGGCCACTGGCTCGGCTGGGCCGACGCCATCGCGCTGTCCGGCGCATTGAACGCCGGCGCTGCCGAGATCGCCCCCGCCCGCGCGCGCGGCCTGGGCGGCGAGGAAGCCGACTACCGGCGCGTGTGCGCGGCGCTCGAGGCGTCGATTGCCGCCGGCCCGCGCGAGCCGGGGTCGAGCCCGACCGACTTCGGCCCGCATCGCCGCCACTGCATCGGCCAGCAGCAGGCCATGCAGGATGCGGTCGGCGCGCTGCGCCAGCGGCTGCGCGACGCGCTCTCGCGGCATTCGCCCGCGCTGGCCCGGCTGGCCGCGATCGATGCGGTGATGGACCACACCCTCGCCGCGCACGAACGCGGCCTGCTCGGTTTGGTGCCCTTGCGGCTGCAGGCGCACTTCGAGCGGCTGCAGTGCGGCGCGGGCGACGACGACATCCGCTGGCCGGAGGCCTTTCGCGACCTCATGAACCGCGTGCTGCGGGCCGAACTGGCACACCGGCTGCTGCCGGCCCAGGGCCTGCTCGACACGCTGAGCGCACATCGACCGACATGAACCGATCACTTCATCACACCGCCTTCGCGGTCGGCCTGCTCGCCATCGCCTGGGTCGGGGCAGGCTACGTCCCCGGCAACCCGCTGGCGCTCGCGCTGGTGCTGCTGATCGGCGCGTTCTTCCTGATGGGCGCGCTCGAACTGCACCGCTACCAGCAGGCCACCACCGGCCTGGCGCAGGCGCTGGCCACGGCGGCTGAGCCGCCGCCGACCTTGGAGGCGTGGCTCGCCGCGCTGGACCCCAGCCTGCAGAACGCGGTGCGTCTGCGCGTCGAGGGCGAGCGCGTCGCGCTGCCGGGCCCATCGCTCACGCCCTATCTGGCGGGCCTGCTGGTGCTGCTCGGCATGCTGGGCACCTTTCTCGGCATGGTGGTCACGCTGAAGGGCACCGGCATCGCGCTCGAGAACGCCACCGACGTGCAGGCGATCCGCGCCTCGCTCGCGGCGCCCGTCAAGGGCCTGGGCCTGGCCTTCGGCACGTCGGTCGCGGGCGTGGCCGCGTCGGCGATGCTCGGGCTGATGTCGGCGCTGTCGCGGCGCGAGCGCCAGCGCGCGGCGCGGCAGCTCGATGCGCGCATCGCGACCACGCTGCGGAGCTTCTCGCGGGCGCACCAGCGCGAGGAATCGCTGCGCCTGCTGCGGGCCCAGGCCGAGGCGCTGCCCGCGCTGGTGGCGCAGCTGCAGAGCCTGGTCGCGCACACGGAGCGCCAGGGCCAGGCATTGCAGACAAGCCTGCTGGCCGGCCAGACGCAGTTCCATGACGAGGCGCAGCGCGCGTACACCGGGCTGGCCGACTCGGTCGACTGCTCGCTGAAAGCCAGCCTTGCTGAGGCCGCGCGCCTCGCCGGCGCCGCCATCGAGCCCGCGGTGCAGGCGACGATGGCGGGCCTGGCGCGCGAAACCGCGACACTGCGCGACGCCCTCGCGGAAGCGGTGCAGCGCCAGCTCGACGGTGTGGCCGCACGCATGGACACCCTGACGACCACGCTGGCCGAGCGCTGGCAGTCGGCCCTGGCCGACCAGCGGCGCCACAGCGAGGCCGTGACGCAGGGCCTGCACGCCGGCCTCGACCGCTTTGCGCAGACCTTCGAGCAGCGCAGCGCTGCGCTGCTCGACAGCGCGACGGAACGCATCGACCGAAGCGCGGGCCTGTGGGCCGCGTCCTGGGGCGAGGCCATGGCCGAGCAACGGCAAGGCCACGACGCACTCACGCAGCACACGCGCGAGGCGGTGGCGGCCACCGTGGGCAGCGTCGAGCAGCACGCCGCCGCGCTGCTGCGCGGCGTGGCCGAGGCGAACGCCGCCCGCGACGCGAGCGCCGCAGCCCGCGAGGACGAGCGCATGCGCGCGTTCCACGACGGCCTGGCCGCGATGACCGCGACGTTGCAGCGCCAGGCCGAGCAGGACGGCAGCGCGATCGCCGAGCGCCAGCAGCAGATCTGCGCGACGCTGGAGCACACCGCGCAGGCCATTACCGCGCAAGCGCAGGCCGACGCGCACGCCACCCTCGGCGAGATCGCTCGGCTGGTCGAGACGGCGTC
>Ga0070675_100002937_pt1 | contig 12862 bp, 14 predicted proteins | sample KBSM43metaG_FD_65343 | JGI IMG/M metagenome (GOLD analysis project Ga0070675, IMG submission 65343) | Miscanthus rhizosphere microbial communities from Kellogg Biological Station, Michigan, USA - KBS M4-3 metaG | ecosystem: Host-associated > Plants > Roots > Rhizosphere > Soil ...
CGATCGATGAGCTCAAGCAGCACATCGAGCTGATTCGTCATCTCGATCCGAAGCCGGGAAGCCGACTCAATCCATCGCAGTCGCAGTACGTCATTCCCGACGTCTACGTCGTCAAAGTCGAAGACCAGTACGTCGCCGTGCTGAACGAAGAAGGGCTGCCGCAGCTTCGCATCAGCCCCGTCTACCGTCGGTTGCTGGACAAGAGCGCGTCGGAAAACACCGACGAAACGCGCGCGTACGTGAAGGACAAGTTCCGGTCCGCGCTGTGGTTGATCAAGTCGGTCGAGCAGCGGCAGAAGACCATCCATAAGGTCGCGACCAGCATCATCAACTTCCAGCGCGACTTCCTCGACCACGGCATCGAGTATCTCCGTCCGCTCGTGCTGCGCGACGTCGCCAACGATATCGGCATGCACGAATCGACGGTGAGCCGCGTCGTCACGAACAAGTACATGCACACGCCGCAAGGCGTGTTCGAGATGAAGTATTTCTTCCACAGCGGCATCGCCAGTTCGTACGGCGAGGCGGTGTCCTCTGTGACCATCAAGCAGCGCATCCGCAAGATCATCGAGCAGGAAGATCCGCGAAAGCCGCTCAGCGATTCGAAGATCGTCAGCATCCTGCAGCGCGAAGGTCTCGAGCTCGCGCGGCGGACCATCGCGAAATATCGCGAGGAACTGAAGATTCCAACGTCGAATCAACGGAAGGTTCTTTATTAGCCTCACGGCTCATGGCTCATGGTTTCTGTTCCAAACGCTCTTGCTGAAGTCCTGAGCCGGGAGCCGGAAGCCTAGCGAAAACCCATGCGTCTCGAACTTACCGCCAGACACTTTGCGATCCCCGCGCCGGTACGCAAGCTCGCCGAGCAGCGCCTTGCTCGCGTGCTGCGACCGCTCAACGACAGCGCCCTCTCGGCGCAGGTCGTCATCACCAAGGACAAATCTCGCTTCCACGCGGAGGTGACGCTGCACGCGCGCGGCGAGCATTTCCTGCACGGCGCGGCCACGGGCCGCGACGCCCAGACGGCGCTCGGCTCGTCGATCGACAAGGTCGAGCGCCAGGTCCAGAAACTGAAGAGCAAGTGGACCGAGCGGAAGCGCCAGGGGGTGTCCGCCTCGAAGGCGGCTTCAGCCGCCCCGCGTCCCGGGCGCGGTGCCGCGGCGTTCGGCATCGGCCTCGAACGCCGCGATAACGGCGAACAGCCGCTGCGCATCATCCGCGCGCGCCGTTATGCGGTGAAGCCAATGTCTGTCGATGAGGCCGCACTCGAAGTCGGCGACGGCCGCGACTCGTTCCTGGTGTTCCGGAACGCGTCGACCGAGGAAATCAACGTCCTGTTCCGTCGCGCCGATGGGAATCTCGGGCTGATTGAGCCAGAGGCATAGTCCCGATTTGTGATGAGCGATTTGTGATTTGTGATTTAAGCTGGCCCTTGCCGGCCACGAATCACAAGTCGCGAGTCACGAGGGATGAACCGGTCGATTACCGTCGAGGGGCTGCTCAACAGCCGCGCCGAAGCTATCGGGCTTCCGTTCGAGTTGCTCGGCGGCCGCGATGGCCTCCAGAGAACCATCTCGAGCCCTCACATCCAGAAAACCGGCCTCGCGCTCGCCGGCTTTGATGCCTACCTGCAGCCGGCGCGTATTCTCGTGTTCGGCGAAAGCGAAATCCGCTATCTCGAATCGCTCGACGTCACCAATCGGCTGAACGTGCTTGCGGCGGCGTTCAGCCACGACATTCCGTGCGTCCTCATTACGAGCGGCTGGGAGCCGCCAGTCGAGCTGCTCGCGGCATCCGATCGATACCAGATCCCGCTGCTCCGGACGGCAGTGAGCACGCCGGTGTCGATTGCGAAGATCGAGTACCTGCTCGACGACGAACTGGCCGAGCGGCAGGTCATTCACGGTGTGCTGATGGACATGCTGGGCCTCGGCGTCCTGCTCATCGGCGAGAGCGGGATCGGGAAGAGCGAGTGTGCCCTCGACCTCGTGGTGCGGGGCCACCGGCTCGTCGCCGACGATACAGTGGAGATCCGCCGGCGCGGCGAGACGACGCTGATTGGGACCTGTCCCGAGTTGACGCGGCATCATATGGAGATTCGCGGTCTGGGATTGATCAACGTGCGCGATCTGTTCGGTGTGGCGGCGATCCGGAACGCAAAGCGCATTGAACTCGTGGTGCAGCTCGAGCGCTGGGATCCCGATCGGGACTACGAACGGCTCGGGCTCGACGAGCTGCGCTACGAGATTCTCGGGCTGAAGGTCCCGCTGATCAGCATGCCGGTTGCCCCCGGCCGCAGTCTTGGCGTGCTCGTCGAGGTGGCGGCCCGCAACCAGCTGCTGCGCACGCGCGGACTGAATGCCGCGCGCGATCTCGCGACGCGGCTCGAGCAGACGCTGCGTGAGAAGGACCTGCACGCGGATGCGGAGTCCGAAGATGACGTCGAGCATGGAGGGCATGTCTGAGCGCCGCCGCCGGAGTGCACGGGTGGCGGTAAAGACGATCCGAAGGGGACGCGGCACGCGCCGGTTCGTGATTCTCACGGGGCTGTCGGGATCGGGAAAGACACACGCGATTCGCGCGCTCGAGGATCTCGGCTACTTCTGCATCGACAACCTGCCGACGCAGTTGATTGCGACGATGGCGGAACTGGCCACGCGGGAGGGCGCCACACTCGAGAAGGTGGCCATCGTCGTCGACGTCCGTGAGAAGGATTTCCTGTCGCAGTTTCCGCGCGTGTTCAGGCGTCTGCGCACCGCCGCCGGCTTGAAACCGATGCTCATCTTCCTGGAGGCGAGCCATGCCGCACTCGTTCGGCGGTTCAGCGAGACACGGCGTCCTCATCCTCTCGCGCGCGATCGGTCCGTCAGTGAAGGCATCGCGGAAGAGCGCGACAAGCTCAATGCCATTCGGGCCATGGCGGATCTCATCATCGACACCACCAATCTGACCGTCCACGAGCTCCGCGACATCTTTATGCAGATGTCACGTGACGGTCGCAAGCGGGCCGACATGGTGGTAAATCTAGTGAGTTTCGGCTACAAGAATGGCGTGCCGGTGGATGCGGATCTGGTGTTCGACGTGCGTTGTCTCCCGAATCCGCACTTCGTCGACAGCCTGCGGAGGCTTACGGGGCGTGATGCGGCCGTCGTCCGATACATGCGGAAGCACGACGAGACGCAGGACTTTCTCGACAAGTTGACGTCATTTCTGAAATTCGCGCTTCCGCAGTACGTAAAGGAGGGCAAGAGTTATCTGACGGTGGCGGTCGGCTGCACCGGCGGCCAGCACCGATCGGTAATGATTGCCGAGGCGCTCAGAAAAGCACTGCGCGACGTCAAAGGCGTGCGGCTGCGGGTGAAACACCGGGATTCATGATTGGGGTCGTTGTCGTTACGCACGGTCAGCTCGCGACGGAGTTGCTCAACGCTGCCGAGACAATCGTCGGTGAGCTGCCACGGTTCACGGCGGTCTCGATCGGGTGGCATGAAGACACCGAGGATGCGCGATCGGAGATCGCCGACGCCGTCGCGCGTGTGAACGGCGACGCCGGCGTGCTGGTCCTGACGGATATGTTCGGAGGAACACCGTCTAACCTGGCGATGACGTTCCTCGGCGAACGCGTGGAGGTGATCACGGGGGTGAACCTGCCGATGTTGATCAAGCTCGCCAACCTCGCAGAGCAGGCAGATTTGCTCACGGCCGCACGCGAAATCCGTGAACAGGGACGCGCCGCCATCTGGGTTGCGTCCGATCTGCTGCGCGGCGAGAAAACGACCGAGAAGGCGTGATGGTGATCAGATCCGTGGAGGTCACCAATGCGCTCGGCCTTCACGCGAGGGCGGCGGCCCGGTTCGTCCATCTGGCCACACGGTTCAGCTCGCAAATCCGCGTCTCGCGCGACGCAAAGGTGATGGACGGGAAGAGCATCATGGGCATCCTGCTGCTCGCGGCCGCGCGCGGCACGAAACTGACGATCAGCGCCGACGGTCCCGACGAGACGACTGCAGTCGATTCGCTGATTCAGCTCGTCGAGTCGGGCTTTGGAGAGGAATCGTGGAACGCCTGAAGGGAATCGGAGTTTCATCAGGTGTCGCGTCCGGCCCCGCGCTGGTCGCCATTCAGCGCACGCAGGTCATCCGGTTTCCGATTGCGCCCGATCGCGTGGCGCGTGAGCTGTCGGCGCTTGAACGCGCGCGGCGTCGATCGCACGAGCAATTGCAGCAGATTCGGCGGCGTATCTCCGAGCTGAAAGGGTCGGACCTCGCCGCCATCTTCGACGCGCAGCTGCTGATGTTGGATGACCCCGTCCTGGTCGGCCGCGCAGCGGATCTCATCGCTGCCGAGCGCGTCAACGCCGAATGGGCCGTGCAACGTGCCTTCGATGAGATCTCCGCGGTGTTCAACGACGTCGAAGATCCGTACCTGCACGAGCGCAAAGGCGACCTCCATGACGTGGCCGGACGCCTGCGGATGAACTTGCGCGGTGAGATGGGAGGCGCGCGCGATCTACTGCAGGACCTCGATTCGCCGTGTGTCCTCGTTGCCGACGAGCTCACACCCTCCGTAGTGGCTCAACTCGACTGGACACGCATCCTCGGGTTCGCGACCGATGCCGGCAGCCGGACGTATCACACGGCGATTCTTGCGCGCTCGCTCGGCGTGCCGGCTGTCGTCGGCCTTCATGACGTAAGCCGCCGCATCCCTGCGGGCGCCTCCGTGATCATCGACGGCGACAGCGGCGACCTGATCATCGATCCCACGCCCGCCGAGCGTCAGGAAGCAGAGGCGCGCACTCGGCTACAACGCACGCGCCGGGTGACGCCGACCGCGGAAGGGCCGACGCTGACGTCCGATGGCGTGCGCGTCCAGCTGCACGCCAACATCGAACGCATGGACGACGTGTCGATGGCGCTGGCGTCCGGCGCTGAAGGGATCGGGCTCTATCGATCTGAATTTCTGCTCGTCGGCGGTCCGCCAGACCTTGCGGGCGAGGACGAACAGTACGAGGTGTATCGCCACGTCGTCGAGAACATGGCGCCGCGGCCGGTCACCATTCGAACGTTCGACATCGACGAACGGCAGATCGCGCGGCCGCTCGTCGACACCGCGCTCGATGCGCGCTGGTTCCCTGACGCCGAGCGCCCGGGTCACGCCGGGCTACGGGGGATCCGGTTCGGCCTCGCGCAGCCGGCGATCTTCAAGACCCAGCTTCGGGCGCTGCTGCGCGCCGCGGCACATGGATCGCTGCGCATCATGTTTCCCTTCGTGTCGTCGGTGCAGGAGGTGCGCGCCGCGCGCGCCCTGCTCGCCGAAGCGCGGGGCGAACTGGTGGCACGGGGTGCCGCGGCCGGTCGTGTGGATGTCGGGATCATGATCGAAGTGCCATCAGCCGCATTCACCGCCTCGCTGCTGGCGCGCGAGGTCGATTTCTTCACGATTGGCACCAACGATCTCATTCAGTACACGCTTGCCGTCGATCGGACAGACGAGCGGGTCTCGGATCGCTACGAGCCGCTGCATCCAGCAGTGCTGCGGCTGATTCGTCAGGTCCGGCGCGGTGCGGTCCGGCAGGGTATTCCGGTTGCCGTGTGCGGCGAGATGGCATCCGACCCGCTGCTGCTTCGTCTCCTGATCGGCTGCGGCCTGACGGAGTTCAGCATGACGCCCGGCGCGCTGCTGATGGCGCGTCGCGTGGTGTCGGAAACCGGTGCGGGCGACATGGCGCGGATCGCCGCGCGCGTGATGACGCTCGGCACCGTCGAGGAAATCGAACGCGTGCTTGTCGAGTACTTTGGGCGCGATGGCGGAGCCGGCTCGAAATCGTCGTCGACGGAGCGCGGCCCCGGTTCGTCGGCGCGCCCGGGGGGCGAAGGCGGCCGCCGAGAGGTTGAAACCAAGTGAGTGTGACGCGGGTCGACAAGCCGTGGGGATACGAGCTCCACTGGGCGAAGACGGATCGCTACGTGGGCAAGGTGCTTCATATCAACGCGGGCCACGCGCTCAGCCTTCAGTACCACAACAAGAAGGACGAAACGATTTACGTACACCGCGGAAAGATGCTCTTCGAGATTGGGCCGAAAGATGGCCCGCTCGAAAAGCGTGAAATGGGCCCCGGCGATTCGGTACACGTGACGCCGCTCACCGTCCACCGTATGACCGCACTCGAGGACTGCGATCTGCTGGAGGTCTCGACCCCAGAACTTGACGACGTCGTGAGGCTGGAAGACCGGTACGGGAGGGAAGGTACATAATCATCGCGCCTTTCTGAAGGAGGGTGTGATGACACGCGTTGGCCTCGGCATTCTCATAACCGTCACCCTTGCCGCCGCGACGTTCCTGGCGCAAGGACAACAACCTGCGAATAACTTCCCGCTGGCTGCGCCCGCAGGGCAGAACAGCAACGCGAAGACGACGCCTCCTCCCGGCGCTCAGAATCAGGGCGGACTCGACCCGAACAACTGGAAGTATGGGCCGGCGTTCAACGCGCCGGCGGGCACCAAGATCTGGAATCCGGTGAAGCTGAAGATGATGGCCGGCCAGAAGGTGACCGGCGGCACGGTGTTCAGCGCGACAGATCCGGCGACGTACTGCGCCATGGCCAACGCGGGGTACGACTTCATCTGGACCGAGCAGCAGCATGACGGGCGCGACTGGGAAGCAACCTCGCGGCTCTGGCGTACGTGCCCGCACGCGAAGGCGGTTCCCGGCGTTCGCGTCGCATATGCCGATGAGAGAGAAATCCAGCACGCGATGGACGCAGGGGCGCTCGTCGTCGTCGTGCCGACGATCGACACGGTCGAGGAAGCCATCGAAGCGCGCAACTGGGTGTACTTCCCGCCGCTCGGACGACGCAGCCAGGGTGGTGGACAGGCATTCGATCCGGCGGTGTTTGGCAGCGTGCCGGGGGGCTATCGTCAGACGATCAACGACAACATCGTGCTGATCCTGATGATCGAGACGCTCGAAGGTGCGAAGAATGCGGCGGAGATCGCGAAGGTTCCAGGCGTGACGGCGCTCTTTGCCGCAAGCGGCGACCTCGGCAACTTCAGCGGCTATGCGCAGGGAAGCCCGGATTACGAGCGGCTCATTAACGTCGTGCACGACGCGGCGATTGGCGCGGGCAAACGGCTGTGTGGACCGTTGGCGTGGCGCGACCGCCCGGACTTCACCTGTTTTCAGGCAGGAACCGAAACCGCCGCGATCGCGCGTGGAGTTGCAGCGGAGCTCGGCCCGCTCACGAATATGCAGGGTAAGCCCGAAGTCGGGCCTTGGGCAGGGAAGTAGGGCGGATTCGGGCCGGCTCAAGCCGGCCCCTACGATCGCCGTCCGTAGGGGCCGCCTTCAGGCGGCCCGCGTTAGAACGGAATATCGTCGTCGGTGATTGGCTCAATGGGTGGCTCATCGCCACCGCCGTGCGACATCGCTGCGCCACCACGGTCCATCGACGCACCCCGTCCGCCGCCACCACCGCCGCCGAGCAATGTGATTCGGTCAGCCTTGATCTCGGTCGTGTACCGCTTGTTGCCGTCTTTGTCGTCCCACTGGCGCGTCTGCAGGCGGCCTTCGACGTAGATCTGCTTCCCCTTCGTCAAATACTCCTGCAGGCTCTCCGCCTGCTTGCCCCATAGGACGATGCGGTGCCACTCGGTCTTTTCCTGGCGCTGCCCGCCCTTGTCGTTCCACACCTCAGTCGTCGCCAGATTCAGCGTCGCCACCGCAGCGCCACCGGGCGTGTAGCGGAGCTCCGCGTCCCGGCCAAGATTGCCGACGAGGATCACTTTATTCACGCTTCCCATCGATGTCCTTCTTCGTTTGGGGTGGTCTTCCAGCCCCAGTTAGGCGGTCTGAAGACTTGGGCGGGTAAAGACCCACCCCTACACTGCATGTTCTAAAGACCCGTCCCTACAACTGCAGATTAGCGGGCAAGCGTGACAGGGCAGGTCACGCTACGGCGTGGGGCGGCGAGCCACCCGGTCGAGATTCTGCTGGGCGAGCGTGTGCACCGGATCGCTGTCCTGCGTCCGCTGCAGCACGTTGTTCCACGATTCCCGCGCCGCATCGATCTGCCCGAGGCGCTCTTGCGCGAGCCCGCGCTTGTAGAACGCCTGCGACACCTTGTCGCCCATCGGGTAATTCTGCGTGACCGCATTGTATGCGCCAATGGCGTCGGTCCACCGGTTCAGCGCGAAATACGATTCACCAATCTGAAACTGCGCGTCATCGGCCATCTCCGAGCGCGGGAACGTCCGCAGAAATGCCTCGAAGCCGGTCACGGCGAGCGTGAACTGACCGGCGGCGTAATCGGCCATGGCGGTATCGAACATACGCGTCGGTGAGAGGCCTGCGGTCGACGGCGGTGGTCCACTTGTCGGCGCCGGCGGCGGCGGTGCGTTGGGATCGGTCGACGGCGGCAGCGCCGTCTGCGGAGGCGTGACAGGAATCGAGCTTCGCAGCGCCTCGAGTTCCTCGCGCACATTGGACACGCGGACGTTGGTATCGTCCACGCGTTCACGGATGGCGCGCAGGTCCTTGCCCATGTCGTCGACGGTGACTTTCTGGTCCGCGAAGCCTTTCCGCGTCGTGTCGTTCGCTTGATCGAGACGCTGATTGAGCGCCTTGATTGAGTCCTGCAGCGCCTGAGTCACCGTTGCGATCGCAACCGCGAGCTCCTGCGTCTGCTCCTGCAGCATCCGAATATCCGCCATCATCTGTCGCTGCTCACGGCTTTGCGCCGAGGCAGGACCCGTCACGACGGTAAGCAGGATCGCCGTTGTCGTGAAAAGCCTCTTCATCATGTCCCCCGCTTACTTCGATGTAATCACGAAATGCGCGCGCCGGTTCTTCGACCACGCGGTTTCGGTGTGGCCCGGATCGAAGGGGAACTCCTTGCCGTAGCTCACCGTCCGCAGCCGATCGGGCGCGACGCCGAGTGCTACGAGATATGTTTTCACGGCGACGGCGCGGAGTTCACCGAGCGCCAGGTTGTATTCCGCAGTGCCGCGTTCGTCACAGTGACCTTCAATCGTCACCATCCACGCCGGATATTTCTTGAGCACCGCCGCGTTGGACGCGACGATCGCACGTCCCGCGTCATCGAGCTCGGAGCTGTCCAAACCGAAAAACGCGGGTTGCAGCGGCGAATTCCGATTCAGATCTTCGAGAGACCGGTTGCTGATGCCGTCTTCGCTGATGGCCGGCACCGGCACCGACTCTTCCACACGCTGCGGGGGCGGGGGGGCAGGCGGAGGAACCGTTGCGGGCGCCGTTGCCGTGGATGGTGGAGCGGGCTGAGGCCCGAGCGGAGGCTGTTTCTTCGCGCACGCTCCTGCGAGCACGAACAACATGAGGAGAAGAATGAGTGGCCGCGGCATCGATTTCTGTTCCTTTCCCGCCCCCGCCGTTCCGCGGCGACGCCAGCTGAGAATCAATTCGACCAGGACGGCGTGTAGTTGTTGCCGTCGCGCGTAACCTGCCGTACGTTCTTGCCGTCGCGCGCCATCGTGTAGATCTGCGTCCCGCGGCCGCCCCGCGTCGACGCGAACGCGATGTGACGTCCATTCGGTGAGAAGGCGGGACTTTCGTTGCTCCCTTCACCAAATGTGATCTGCCTCGTCTCTCCGGTCGCGAGGTCGTACACCTTGATGTCGAACGCGGGTCCGGTCCTTCCGGCGTATGCAATCTCGTTGAACGGCGCCGGCGCCCACGTCGGTCTGTCCGCCCACGAGTCGTTCGTCGTAATCCGCCGCAGATTCAATCCGTCAGCGCCGACGACGTAGATTTGCGGCGTGCCGGCGCGGTCGGACGTAAACGCAATCTGCGTCCCGTTGGGAGACCATGTAGGCGTCGTGTCGATTGCGGGGCTGTTCGTGATGCGTCGCACGTTCGAGCCGTCGCGATTCATCACGTACAGTTCGGGATTGCCGTCGCGGTTCGACGTAAAACAGATCCGCGTGCCATCGGGAGAGAAGATCGGCAGCCAGTTCTGTGCAACACCGTTGGTCGGAGTCTCCTGAATGCCCTGATAGATGAGCGCGATGAAGATGTCCGGGTAGCCACGACGGTACGACGTGTATGCGACGGCGCGCGCGTCGGGTGCCCAGACCGGCGTGATGTTCAACTGACGGTTGGTGGTCACCCTTCGCTGATTTTCTCCATCGTAGTCCGCGATGTAGACCTCTTTGACGTCGCGGTTCTGAACCGGACCGCTCACCTTTTCGCGATTGCGATCGGAGGAAAACGCCAGCTTCGTCCGAGCCACCCCTCGCAATGCCCGCTGCTGCTGGTGGATTTCGTCGGACACCGTGTGGGCGTAGAGTCGGGGCGTGGCGGCTGATCCGGTGTATTCCTTCGCAAACACCGACTGGCGCGACCGTACGTTGAAGAGACGCACCTGCACGCGGACGGTGTTGGCGTCGGTCTTCTGAACCGTTCCAAACACCACCGCATCGGCGCCGAGTTCGCGCCACGCGCTAAACGGCACGTCGTCACCGGTACGCGCGGCTGGAATCGTGGAGTAGGTGTCGCGCGGAATCATGTAGAACTCGCGCTCGAAATTCAGGTCGTCCCACAAGACCTGGCCGAGCATCTTGGCGACATCCGCGACGTCGGGCGAGAGCGCCACGAAATCGGGCACTGCATACCGCGGCGGCGTACCGGGTTCGCCACTGATCACCAGCTGGATTTCCGACGGCTGTTGCGGCGCTGGTGCCGGCGTTTGCGGAGCCTGGGCGAGCACGGCGACGGCACACGACGCCGCTACGAGCGTGCTCAACATCACGTGTGTTGGTTGTCTTTTCATCTAACGTTGATACTCGAATCGCATGTGAATGGTGAGCGTCGGATTCGGATACTGAATCGGAAGCTCGGGCAGTCGCGTCAGCAGCAAAGCGCGCTGCGCGGTCAGTTCGTGAGCGACGAAGCCGCTCGACTGCTCGACCTGCACGTTCTCGATCGTGCCGGCGCGGGTCACAGTGAATTTCATAATCACGCTGCCAGCCGCCTGTTGTCTCGAGTCCCAATTCCGCTGAATGAGCGTGACCATCTGAGACAGGTATTCCGGACAGCAGAAGTTCGCGGTGTCGACCGTCACCCCGGTTCCGCCTCCGCCGCTGGACGTGAGACCGAATCCCTGACCGCGGGCGCCGGTGTTCACGCGCGTCGAGCCTTCCTGCGGTTCACCCGTAGCCGGCGTACGCGCCGTCGCCTCTTTCGGAGCTTCGCGTGTCTGCGGTTTCACGACCCGCGCGTTCTTCGTCGGAAGTGCCATTTCCGGTGTCTTCGGCGCCGGCGGCGTTTCGACAACCTTCCTCACCGGCTCCGGCGGGGGCGCCTGTACGGTTCGTCCGCCCATCGTAGTCAAACCACCGTTGCGCGGGCCTGGCGCGCCGCCGAGGCTGATCGTCATCACGGTGCGAGGTCCTTCATCGACAGCGCCTCGCCAGCTGGCAGGCATGAAGATCATGAAGGCGAAAAGCGCAATATGGGCAGCGACCGACCAGACAATCATCCCGTTGAGGCGCTCAGCCGTCTGCGCCCGGGAAAGAATGATGTCGGTGACGCTGCCTTCGGTCATTGCTCACCCGGCAGCTTCGACACGATGCCGACCTTTTCGACGCCAGCGGCCTTGAGGCGGTCCATGATGTCGAGAAGCTCCTGCAGCTCGATACCGCCGTCGCCGCGCAGAAAGACCTGCCGGTCGGTGCGATTCACCATCAACTGTCGCATCCGCTCGGTCAGCACATCCACGCGAACAGCGTCCTGTCCGATATACACCCGCCGATCGTCCTTGAACGACAGCGGAACGTTGACGAAGATGCGGTCGCTCGCAATCTCCTGAGAGCGACTGGCAACAGGCAGGTTCACCTCGACGCCACGCTGCAGCATCGGCGCGGCCACCATGAAGATGATGAGTAGCACGAGCATCACGTCAACCAGAGGGATGACGTTAATCTCAGCCAGCGTTGCCGACACACGGCGGGCTCGCGTCAGGCGACCGCCGCCGGGGGTCGGAGCTGAAGGGAGAACTTTCGGCATCTATGTAAAGTTACGCTCGGCGATGTTGAGAAACTCGAGCGAGAAATCGTCCATCTCGGCGGCGAACACTTTCACGCGCGTGCTGAAGTGGTTGTACGCCAGTACGGCCGGAATAGCGGCGAAGAGTCCGGCGGCTGTCGCAATCAGCGCCTCGGAGATGCTTGGCCCGACCACAGCCAGGTTCGTTGAACCGGTCGTACCGATGCGCTGAAAAGCGATCGTGATTCCAACAACTGTTCCAAACAACCCGATGAATGGCGCGACGCTCGCGACGGTCGCCAGAAAGGGCACCCGCTTCTCGAGCTTGTTGATTTCCACGGTGGCCGCCCTCAGCAGAGCACGATCGACAGCGGACAGGCTCTTCAACATAGGACGTGGCGTCGGCCCGGAGGGATTGGCTGGCTGGGGGCCGCCGAGTCGGAACTGCGCGTTGAGCTCTGCATAGCCCGCCTGGAAGACCCCGACGAGCGGGCTGGCGGGTAGCGTGGCGCAGACGGCCTGTACCTCAGAGAACTTGCTGCTATTGCGGAACGCCTGGAGGAACTTGGCGGTCTGCGACTGAACTCGTCGATACGAGATCGATTTCGACAGGATGATGGCCCACGACGCCACCGAGATGACGATCAGGATCGCGAGAACCGCCTGATTGATGACGGTCGCTTTCGTGATGATGTCGATTAAAACGCGGGACCCAGACGAGACCGGAGCAGCGCCGTCCTGCACCTGCAGTGCAAGAACGAACATGCCAAGCGTGTGCAACGAAGCCTCCGAAGCATCGGCAGCGCGCCGCTGGGACAGCGCAGACACGCGAGGGTAGCACGCGCCC
>Ga0070675_100002938_pt1 | contig 12856 bp, 14 predicted proteins | sample KBSM43metaG_FD_65343 | JGI IMG/M metagenome (GOLD analysis project Ga0070675, IMG submission 65343) | Miscanthus rhizosphere microbial communities from Kellogg Biological Station, Michigan, USA - KBS M4-3 metaG | ecosystem: Host-associated > Plants > Roots > Rhizosphere > Soil ...
CTTCTCTACTGTTTCCGGAGGTTTCACGAATGCGGCGCGATGCGGCGCATTGCACACCCTCTTCGGTTTGCCCTCAAGTTCGCTGGCCTGGGCTCGATAACCCTCCCAACGCACCTGGGAGACCAGGAACGTGGTCCGGTTAGCCGGCCGAAGGTTGGGCAGCACGAGCTGCCGGACACAGCGGTTGACTAGCGCGGGCGGTGTCGAAGCAGGCGGCGAAGAGCCGAATGCAACGACATGCAACGGGAGTCGTGGAAGTCCGCTTCCCCGGCGACCGCGGTAAACGCCGGCGGCTAGGCCGGGAGTCAATCAACCTTAGGAGTTCCTTTCATGCCGATGACTATCAACAGCAACATCGTTTCGCTGAATGCGCAACGCCATCTGACGACGTCGCAAGACTCGCTCGCGACCTCGATGGAGCGTCTGTCGTCCGGCCTTCGCGTCAACAGCGCGAAGGACGACGCCGCCGGCCTGGCGATCGCCGACCGGATGAACGCACAGATCCGTGGCACCAACGTCGCCATCCGCAATGCCAACGACGGCATTTCGCTGGCGCAGACTGCTGAAGGCGCGCTTGCCACCGTGACCGATGCGCTGCAGCGCATGCGTGAACTGGCGGTGCAGGCCCAGAACGGCAGCAACGGCACCAGCGACCGCGCCAACCTGAACACGGAGTACCAGCAGCTCTCGGCCGAAATCACCCGCATCGCCGCGCAGACCAAGTTCAACGGCGTCGCGATCGTCGGCGCCAGTGCCGGCGCGACCGTGTTCCAGGTCGGCGCCAACAACGGCGACACGCTGACGATCACGACGAGCACCGTCACGACCGTCGCCGGCGACCTGACCTCGGCCGCCAACGCTTCGACGGCCGTCGCTGCCCTTGACACCGCACTGGACACGATCACGACCAGCCGTGCGACCTACGGCGCCGCAATCAGCCGCTTCGGCATGGCGATCTCGAACCTGTCGATCACCGGCGAGAACCAGTCGGCCGCCCGCGGCCGGATCATGGACGCCGACTTCGCCACGGAAACGGCCAACCTGTCACGGGCGCAGATCCTGCAGCAGGCCGGCAGCGCGATGGTGGCGCAAGCCAACCAGCTGCCGAACACGGTGCTCGCGCTCCTGCGCTGATCCCCGAGACGCTCCGGCGTCGAGCTCGGTCCTTCAGGCCGCCCTCCCGGGCGGCCTTTTTCCTTCCCGGCCGCGAATTGGCCGCACAAAGCGCTTCACTTCCGGCGATCGGTGCCGAGGGCGCGGGAAAAGAATGGCGGCAACCTTCCCCCCGGAGTGCGCCATGCCCCAGACGATCAACACGAACATCACGTCGCTGAACTCGCAGCGGCACCTGAACACGACCCAGTCGTCGCTGTCGACCTCGATGGAACGGCTCTCCTCGGGCCTGCGCGTCAACTCGTCCAAGGACGACGCCGCCGGCCTGGCGATCGCCGACCGGATGAATGCGCAGATCCGCGGCACCAACGTCGCGATCCGCAACGCCAACGACGGCATCTCGCTGGCGCAGGTCGCCGAAGGCGCGCTCGCCACCGTGACCGATGCGCTGCAGCGGATGCGCGAGCTGGCGGTGCAGGCCCAGAACGGCACCAACGGCACGGGCGACCGCTCGAACCTCGACACCGAATACCAGCAGCTCTCGGCCGAAATCACCCGGATCGCGACCCAGACGAAGTTCAACGGCAACGCCATCGTCGGCGCCGGGGCCGGCCCGCAGACCTTCCAGATCGGCGCCAACAACGGCGACACGCTGACCATCACCACGGCCGCCGTCACCACCGTCACCGGCGACCTGACCACCGCGGCCAACGCCTCGACCGCGCTGGCCGCGATCGACGCCAAGCTCGACGTCATCACGACCGATCGCGCCACCTACGGCGCCGCGCTCAGCCGCTTCGGCTTCGCGATCTCCAACCTCTCGATCACCGGCGAGAACCAGTCGGCGGCGCGAGGCCGGATCATGGACGCGGACTTCGCCGCGGAAACGGCCAACCTGTCGCGGGCGCAGATCCTGCAGCAAGCCGGCACGGCGATGGTCGCCCAGGCCAACCAGCTGCCGCAGTCGGTGCTCGCCCTGCTGCGCAACTGAGCCTTCCCTGGCGGCGCCGCCGGGCGCCGCTCAAGTTTCGCCGCAAACGGCCGACATCGTCTCTCATGGCAACGATCAGCTCGGCCGGCATCGGCAGCGGCCTGGACGTCAACTCGATCATCACCCAGCTGATGGCGATCGAGCAGCAGCCGCTGACGGCGCTGCAGACGAAGGCGACGACGATCCAGAGCACCGTCTCCGAGTACGGCAAGATCAAGAGCGCGATCTCGACGATGCGCGACCTCGCCTCCAAGCTGGCGAGCACCACCACCTGGGGCCAGACCACCACCAACTCGAGCAGCACCGCGGTCGCGGCGGCGAGCAACGGCTCGGCCGCCGGCACCTACTCGGTCGAGGTGCAGAAGCTCGCCAGCGTGCAGACCCTGGCCACCGCGGTCCAGCCCGCGACCACGGCGCTCGGCGGCGGCACCCTGCACATCGAGCTCGGCACCTGGGGCACCGGCCAGACGAGCTTCACGCCGAAGACCGGCGCCACGGCGGTCGACGTCACGGTGGCGGCGACCGACACCCTGGCCGACATCCGCGACAAGATCAATGCCTCCGGCGCCGGCGTCACCGCGCTGGTGATGACCGACTCGACCGGCTCGCGCCTGCTGATCCGCTCCAACGCCACCGGCGCGGACAACGCGTTCCGCACCACCGTCACCGATGACGACGGCGGCAACGCCGACGCCGCCGGCCTGTCGGCGCTGGCCTTCGACCCTTCCGCCGGCGCCACCTCGATGACGCTGAGCCAGACGGCCGCGGATGCCGCGGCGACGGTCAACGGCCTGGCCGTGACCTCGACCAGCAACACGCTGACGAACATCGTCGACGGCCTGACCCTGACCCTCAACGCCGAGACCAGCCTCACCGGCCCGGCGACGGTCAACGTCGTCACCGACACCGAGTCGCTGAAGAAGACGCTCACCGACTTCGCCGCCGCCTACTCCGCGGTGGTCAAGCTGATCGCGACCGACACCAAGTACGACCCGGTCGCCAAGAAGGGCGCCATCCTCCAAGGCGACAGCGCCGCGACCGGGATGCAGCGGCAGCTGCGCACCCTCGCCGGCTCGGCTTCGGCGGCATCGTCGCTGTTCGGCCACCTGTCCGACATCGGCCTCGAGCTCCAGGGCGACGGCTCGATGACCGTCAATGCAACCAAGCTCGACGCGGCCCTCGCCAACGTCGCCGAGCTGAAGAAGATGTTCTCGAGCTCGAGCGCCACCGACCCGACGCTCGACGGCTTCGGCAAGCGCTTCCGGGTCATCGCCGACTCGATGATCGGCATCGACGGCGCGGTGACGACGCGCACCGACGGCCTCGGCCAGCAGCTGCAGCGCAACCAGAAGGACCAGGACGCGCTGCAGCTGCGCCTCGACGCGATCGAGAAGCGCTATCGCGCCCAGTACACGGCGCTCGACACGGCGATGGCGCAGCTGCAGACGCAGAGCAGCTACATCACGCAGCAGATCGCCGCCTGGAGCGCCAACGCGGGCAAGTGAGCCCGGGCGGCGCCGGGCGCCGCGCTCGCAGTGGCTCCGGCGAGACCCGTTTCACACGCCAAATCGTCGCGTTCGGGAATTCAAGTCGGCCAAGGCGATACCGATATTGCAGGCAAGCCCGCACCGAGAAGATCCCGCCTCCATGTTCGCCCCCGCCACTCCGTCCCGCAACGCCTCCAGCGCCTTCGCCGGCACCTACCGCGCGATCGGCGTCGAGACCGGCGTCGCCGCCGCCTCGCCGCACCAGCTCGTGACCATGCTGTTCGACGGCTTCAACGCGGCGATCGCCGAAGCCCGGATCGCGCTCGCACAGGGCCAGGTGGAGGCGAAGTGCAAGGCGCTCGGCCGAGCCCTCCGGATCGTCGACGAGGGCCTCAAGGCGCCGCTCGACGCCGCCGGCGGCAGCCTGTCGGAGAAGCTCGCCTCGCTCTACAGCTACGTGTCGCTGCGCCTCACCCAGGCCAACCTGAACAACGACGTCGCGGCGCTGGACGAGTGCGTGAAGCTGCTCGAACCGGTGCGTTCCGCCTGGCTGGCGATCGGCCCGGCGGCTCCCGCCACCGAGACTGAATGATGCCCCGCACCCAAACCTACGGAGCCCGCATGAATTCCGTGCTGCTGAACTACTACGAAGCGATCGAGAAGGCGAGCCAGGACATGCTCGAGGCGGCTCGGGTCGGCAACTGGGACCATGTGGTCAAGCTCGAGGGCGCCTGCGCCCTCCTGATCGCGCAGCTGAAGAACACCGCCGCCGAGAAGCCGCTGCCGCCCGACGAGGCCCAGCTCAAGTCGCGGATCATGCAGCGCATCCTGATCAACGACGCCGAGATCCGGCAGCTCGCCGAGCCCTGGCTCGATGACCTCGACGAGATCCTCGCCGGCCGGCCGAAGACCCTGCACTGAGCCCCGCATGCAGCCATGGAAACGAGACCCGCGCCGCTCGGCGGCATGAACCCCGACAGCCCGCTCAACGACTTCAGCGTCTCCTCGCCGCGCGAGATCCAGACGCTGCTGCGCCAACTGCTCGACGGCTCGGTGCTGCTCAACCTCAACGCCAGCGACGGCAGCGTCTTCACCAGCGCGGTCTGGACGCTCGACAGCGGCCGCGGCACGATCGGCTTCAACGCCGACCCCGCCGATCCGGCGATGCAGGCGCTGCTCCAATGCGACGAGGCCACCGTCGTCGGCTACCTGGACAGCGTCAAGCTCCAGTTCGACGTGCACGACCTGGTGCTGGTTCACGGCAACAAGGCGAGCGTGCTTTCCTGCCCGGCGCCGCGCGTGATGTACCGCTTCCAGCGGCGCAATGCCTATCGGGTGCGGCCGACGATCCGCACCAGCCCGACCGCCCGGCTGCGCCACCCTGCCCTGCCGGAAAGCGAGCTGGCGCTGCGGGTGATCGACATCTCGATCGGCGGCTGCGCCGTGTTCCTGCCGGACGACGTGCCGACGATGAGCGCCGGCGTGGTGCTCAACGACGTGCGCATCGAGCTCGATGCGGACACCCATCTCAACCTCTCGATGCGCCTGCAGCACGTGACGGCGATCAACGCCGACGCGCACGGCCTGCGCCTGGGCTTCGAGTTCCGCCGAGTGGGCGGCGATGCGCTGCGGGTGCTGCAGCGGTACATCGACCTGACGCAGAAGCGCGGGAAGCTGATGGCGCTCAACTAGGCGCGGCAGGGTCCGCCGCGGCTACTTGCGGCGAACGTACTTGCCGTCGAACTGCACCGCCCAAGCCTTGCCGCCGTCGACGCTGCTCTCCCAGAGCTGGCGCACGCTGCCGTCGTCGTTGACCGACCAGGCGATGCGCTGAACCGTGCTGCCGGGCGCCGAGGACAGCACCATGCGCTTGTCGGCGTAGCTGCCGACGAGCTCGAGCCGCGAGCCGCTGCTGTCGACCCAGCTCTGGTGCCAGCGCTTGTCTTCGCTGTCGTAGCTGTTGAGGCTCTTGCCGCTGAAGCCGCCGTTGCCGCTCCAGTTCTCGAGCAGGGCGCAGCCGGCGGCGATCGATTCGATCCGGCTGTCGCCGGCCTTCTTGCCGCCGGGCAGGAAGACCTCCCATTCGCCGAGCCAGAAGTCGAACTGGCGGTGCTCGTCGCTCTGGCAGGCGGGAGGCGGCGGTGGCGGTGGCGGCGGCGTTTGCGCCCGGGCGGCGCCGGCTGCCGCAAGGAGCACGACCAGGGTCGCGACGGCGGAACGCTTGGCCTGAGGCGGCATGGTCGGCATCGCTCGCAAATCCGCGAAGCCTAGGCGCCGGGGTGCTTGCCCCGGTCGCAGATCTTGCTAATTTCAGCCCGGCGGCGGCACGGGCCGAGCCAGGCGATCAGGCGGCCTGCGGTGCCCCTAGCCAGCCGGCGCTCGGGCCGGTGAGCAGCTCGTCGACCTTGAGCGAGTAGCGGCCGTTCGAGGTGCCGTAATGGCATTCGAACAGCGGCACGCCCGAGACCTTGGCCTGAATCACCTGCTTCAGGTCGAGCTCGATGAAGTCGCCGGGCTTGAACGACAGCAGCTGCTCCACCGTCGCCGGCGCCTGCGCCAGCTCGGCCACCAGCTCCACCATGGCCGGCTGCAGCTGCTGCTTCAACATGTCGACCCAGCGCCGGTCGAGCTCGGGCGCCTCGCCCTGCATCGGCGAATAGAGGACGTCGCGGATCGGCTCGAGGGTCGCGTAGGGGATGCAGAAATGGATCGTGCCGATGCTGTCGCCGATCTCGAGCGTGAACGAGGTGACGACGACCATGTCGCCGGGGCTGGCGATGTTGGCGAACTGGGGCAGCATCTCCGAGCGCTGGTAGTCGAGCTCGAGCGGATAGATCCCTTCCCAGGCCTTCTTGTACTCGGCCGAGATCACCGCCACCAGGCGTTCGATCACGCGCAGCTCGGTGGCCGAGAAGTCGCGGCCCTCGATCCGGCTGCGGTACTTGCCCGAGCCGCCGAAGAGCGCGTCGATCACCGAGAACACCAGGGTCGGATCGCAGATCACGAGCCCGGAGCCGCGCAGCGGCCGCACGCTCATGACGTTGAAGTTGGTCGGGACGACGACCTCGCGCAGGAACTCGCTGAACTTCTGCACCCGCACGCCGTCGATCAGGACCTCGGCGCTGCGCCGCATCAGGCCGAACAGGCCGACCCGGACGTTGCGCGCGAAGCGCTCGTTGATGATCTCCATCGTCGGCATGCGGCCGCGGACGATGCGTTCCTGGCTGGCCAGGTCGAAGGGGCGGACACCGCCGGGCGCGGCCGCGGCCTCTTCGAGGGTTGCGCTTTCGCCGGTAATGCCTTGCAGAAGGGCATCGACCTCGGCCTGGGAGAGCACTTGATCAGACATGCACGCGAGTGTCCGGTCCCGCACGTAACGCGAATCCGTCGATAAGGGCCCGGTTTGCCCGCGAGATCAAGTTTCCCGCGCCGCGGCCGACAAGCAAGGAACGGACGGACTCCAGCCGCCCGAGGACGCCCATGAGCTACGCCAGCGCGCCGAGATTCCTGGTGGTCGACGACTTCTCGACCATGCGCCGGGTCGTGCGCGGCCTGCTGAAGGAAATCGGCTTCGACGACGTCGACGAGGCCGACGACGGCGTCGCCGCCCTCGCCAAGCTCAAGTCGCAGCCGTACGACTTCGTCATCTGCGACATCGGCATGCCGATCATGTCGGGCATCGACCTGCTGCGGATGGTGCGAACCGACGCGGCGCTGCGCCAAATCCCGATGCTGATGGTCACGGCCGAGGCGAGGAAGGAAGACATCGTCCTGGCCGTGCAGAACGGCGCCGCCGGCTACCTTGTGAAGCCGTTCACGAAGGAGGCACTCGAGGAGCGGGTGAAGAAGGCCCTGAGGGATCACGCCTCGGCGGCGTGACTTGGCTCGAGCGACATGGGGGTCCGCGCCAATGGGAATGGGTCCTTGGCCACTGGAGCGCTTAAGCTAGTCGTTCGGCTTGGGAGCCAGTCCTGAGCCCATTCTCGGAGATCACCGCAATGCGTAGCCTTCTCCCGCTTGTCGCGATCTGTTGCGCACTCTCAACCAGCCCCACGCGTGCCCAGGTTGCCGTTCAGGCCAATCCGGATCAGGAAAGACTGGTTGCAAGCGCGGACCCGCGGCTCGCAGCAAACAAGCGCCTCGTCTACGACTTCTGGCGTGAGGTCTTCGAAGGCGGTCACATGGAGCTTGCCGAGAAGTACATGGCCGAGTCGTACATCCAGCACAACCCGACGGTGCCCACGGGCCGCGCGGCGTTCGTCGATTTCTTCTCCAAGTTCGCCAAGCCGAAGCCGATCGAACCGAGGATCAAGGCGCCGCTGGTGTCCATCGTTGCCGAGGGCGACTATGTCGTCTTGAGCTTTGTCCGCGAGGTTGCCGAACCGTCAGATCCGGCCAAGAAGTACACGACCACCTGGTTCGACATGTTCCGCATAGAGAACGGGAAGATTGCAGAGCACTGGGACGCTGCCCAGAAGAAGTGAAGCCGCCGAGCGCGAGGCCCTCCGGCGACGCTCAGCGAGCCAAGAAAGTCACACCTGCATCGACATGATGTCGGAATAGGCCTGCACCAGCCGATTGCGAACCTGCAGGGTCGCCTGAAACCCGATCTGCGCCTTCTGCATCGCCACCATGGTCTGCTCGAGGCTGACGGTCGGGTTGTCGAGCTGCACCTCGCGCTGCATCGCCGTGGCGTCTGTCTGCGACTTGCTCACCGCCGCCAGCGCCTTGCCGAGCGACTGCTGGAAGCCCGTGCCCTCGACCGCGCCGCCGCTCTTGAGCGGCTGGCCGGTCGGCGTGAGCCCGGCCCGGGCGACGGCCTGGGCGAAGTCGAAAGGCTTGAGGGTGACGTTCATTGCATGACTCCACGGCGACGCCGCTCGGCGGGCCATGGCGGCAATCGTAGTGAGGACAGACGGTCGCCGAGGCGCGAACTGACGCGCCTTTGCCGGGCTGTTCGCCGCATGGCCAAGACCCCCGGCTTCGAATAATCGCTGTCATTCGGCAGGACCACGCCGACCGACTTCGAGACATTCATGGACAACGCTGTCGCCCTCAACTCCTCGCTGCCGATGGCGGTTCCGGCCACCTTCGCCGGCCGCATCGCGGCGATGCCGGCGCGCGCCAGGCTCAGTGCCGGCATCGGCCTGGCCGCCCTGATCGGCATCGGCATCGCGCTGACGATGAACGCCGGCCAGAGCGACTACAGGGTGCTCTACGCCAACCTGTCCGACAAGGACGGCGGCGCCGTCATCGCCCAGCTCTCGACGATGAACGTGCCCTACAAGGTGCAGCAAGGCAGCGGCGCGATCATGGTCCCGGCCTCGCAGGTGCCGGACCTGCGCCTCAAGATGGCCACCGCCGGCCTGCCCAAGGGTTCGGTCTCGGGCTTCGAGCTCATGGACAGCGCCCGCTTCGGCCAGACCCAGTTCCAGGAACGGCTCACCTTCCAGCGCGGCCTCGAGGGCGAGCTCACGCGCTCGATCGGCTCGCTCGCCGCAGTGCAGAGCGCCCGCGTGCACCTGGCGCTGCCGAACCAGAACGGATTCTTCCGCGAGCAGCAGAAGCCCGCGGCCTCGGTGCTGCTGACGTTGCATCCCGGCCGCACCCTCGACCGGGCACAGCTCGCCGGCATCGTCCACCTGGTGTCCTCGAGCGTGCCCGAGCTCGACCCGAAGGCGGTGAGCGTGCTCGACCAGACCGGCACGCTCCTCACCGGCAGCGCCGACGCCAGCCACGGTGCCGGGCTCGACGCGACCCAGCTGCAGTACGTGAACCAGGTCGAGAGCGGCTACGCCAAGCGGATCTACGAGCTGCTCGAGCCGATCGTCGGCCACGACAACCTGCGCGCCACGGTCGCCGCCGAGATCGACTTCTCGCAGACCGAGGCGACCTCGGAAGAGTTCAAGCCCAACCAGGGCGCCGACGCCAGCGTCTCGATCCGCAGCCAGCAGACCACCGAGCAGGGCGGCGCCGCCGGCGGCGCGCTGCCGAGCGGCGTGCCGGGGGCCGCCTCGAACCAGCCGCCGATCGCCGCGACCGCGCCGCTCACCGGCGCCTCGCAGCCGCTGCAGGCCGCACCGCTCTCCGGTGCCACCGGCAGCGGCGGCCGGCGCGAGGCCGTCACCAACTACGAGGTCGACAAGACCGTGCGGGTGACGCGCAACGCCAGCGGCACGGTCAAGCGGGTCAACGCCGCGGTCGTCGTCAACAACGGCCAGACGGTCGATGCCAAGGGCAAGAAGACCGCGGTGCCGCTCACCAGCGACGAGATCGAGAAGCTCACCGCGCTGGTGAAGGAGAGCATCGGCTTCAAGCAGGAGCGCGGCGATTCGGTCAAGGTGATCAACGCTCCGTTCAAGATCGAGACGACCGGCGGCACCGCGCCGAGCGAGACGCCGTGGTGGCGCGCACCCGACACGCTCGACCTGGTCCGGGCCGCAGCCTTCCCGGCAGCGCTGGCGATCGTCGCTCTGCTCATCTTCTTCGGCCTGCTCCGGCCCGGCATGCGGGCCGCCCTCGGCCCGAAGGCGCTGCCGCAGCCCGGCACGCGTCTCGACGCGATCGCCGACGACTCGAATTCGCTCCCCGCCCTTCCGGCCCCGGCCGCGGTGCGCGCCGGCGAGCACATCGAGAGCGCGCGGCAGATGGCGCGCGCCAACCCGGCCGCGGTCGCCGGCATTCTGCGCAACTGGGTCGACGGCAGCCAGACCGCCGCATCAGCGCGCTGAGCCGCGGAGCCCACGAGATGGACGAAACCGGACTCGAGAACGCCGCCATCCTCCTGATGTCGCTCGGCGAGGAAGACGCCGCCGAGGTGCTCAAGCACCTGACGCCGAAGGAGGTGCAGGGCGTCGGCGAGACGATCGCGCGGATGAAATCGATTCCGCGCGAGCGGGTCGAGAACGTGCTGGAGATGTTCAGCACCGTCGCCGGCGACAACGTCACCCCGGTGGGCAACACCGACGCCTATGTCCGCTCGGTGCTGAAGAAGGCGCTCGGCGAGGACAAGGCCAACATCCTGCTCGACCGCATCCTGCAGAGCAACGAGGTCGAGGGCATCGACAACCTGCGCTGGATGGACACGGCCGCGGTGGCCGACCTGATGCGCGACGAGTCGCCGCAGATCGTCGCCGCGATCCTGGTGCACCTCGACTCGTCGCAGGCCTCGGCGGTGCTGAGGCTCCTGCCGGAGCGGCACCGCAACGAGGTCATGGTCCGGATCGCCACGCTCGACGGCATCCAGCCGGCCGCGCTCAAGGACCTGAACGAGATCATGGGCAAGCTGCTCTCCAACGCCGACCGGGTGAAGAAGGCCGGCCTGGGCGGCGTCAAGGCCGCGGCCGAGATGCTGAACCAGATGGGCGCCGGCACCGAGACCTCGGTGCTCGACTTCATCCGCGAGATGGACAACGACCTGGCGCAGCAGATCATGGACAACATGTTCAGCTTCGACGACCTGGTGAATGTCGACGACAAGGGGATCCAGGCGCTGCTCAAGGAAGTGCAGACCGAATCGCTGGTCATCGCGCTCAAGGGCGCGCCGGTCGAGCTGCGCGACAAGGTGCTGCGCAACATGTCCACCCGCGCCGCCGAGACCCTCAAGGAAGAGCTCGACTCGCGCGGCCCGGTCCGCGTCTCCGAGGTCGAGGCCGAGCAGAAGGAAATGCTCAAGACCGTGCGCCGCATGGTCGACGAGGGCACGATCGTGATGGGAGGCGGCGGTGATGACGCGTTCGTCTAGCCGGCAGCGGAATGTGCCGCCGCCGACGGGTGCCGCCGCGGCCGGCGCCAAGGCCGCGATCTACGCCCGCTTCATTCCGCGCGAGGAGCTGAGCTCGTTCGCCGCCTGGGCGCCGGGCGATCTGTCGGGCGCCGGACCGGCCACGCCGGGCGCGGGCGCTGCCGCGGAGCCGATGCCGGCCCCGGTCGATCCGGTCGAGCAGCAGGCCGAGCTGGTGCGCCAGGCGCGCCAGTCGGGCTACCAGGACGGCTATCGCGACGGCCTGGTCGCGCTCGAAGGATTCAAGCAGAGCTTCGCCCACCAGGCGACGCTGCAGGTCGGGCAGCTCGTGAAAGCGATCGGCAGCCAGCTCGACGCGATGCAGCAGGAGATGGCCGAGGCGCTCGCCGCGACCGCGCTGGCGCTGGCCCGGCAGATCGTGCGCAGCGAGCTCGCGGCCCGGCCGGAGAGCGTCGCCGCGGTCGCCCAGGAGGCGCTCGAGACCTTGATGCTGAGCGCCCGTCACATCACCCTGCGCGTCCATCCCGACGACCAGCCGCTGGTCGCCGAGGGCGCCGGCGAGCTGCTCGCGGCACGCGGCGCCCGGCTCGTCGCCGACTCCGGCATCGCTCGCGGCGGCTGCGTCGTCGAATCGGACATCGGCCTGGTCGACGCCAGCATCGAGACCCGCTGGCGCCGTGCCGCCGCGTCCATCGGCCGCGACGAGCCGTGGCAGGCGGCGGCCGAAGCGAACGACCCGGGCGCTGCGGCGTGAGCGTCGCCTCGCCGCTGCCGACGTCGCCGGCCGAGATGGTCGGGCCGCACTGGCGCCGCTACCTCGCCAACCTGAAGGGCTTCGCCGCCGACGAGGTGCCGCTGGAGACGCAAGGCCTCCTGGTCCGCGTCACCGGGCTGGTGCTCGAGGCCGCGGGCATCCGCGTCCCGGTCGGCTCGGTCTGCGAAGTGCGCATGCCCGGACAGGCGCCGGTGCTCGCCGAGGTCGTCGGCTTTTCGGCCGACTGCGCCTACCTCATGCCCACCGGCGACATCCAGGGCCTGGCCAGCGGCGCGCGGGTCGTGCCCCGGCCTTCGCCGGTGGTGCCGATGAAGCTCGGCGCGCTGCGCCACCCGTGGCGACGCAACGAAGACCGCACCCTGCACCTGCCGGTCGGCGACGGCCTGCTCGGCCGGGTCGTCGATTCGCACGGCACGCCCATGGACCGCAAAGGCCCGATCGGCGAAGTGCACAACGAGCCGCTGACGCGCCGGCCGATCAACGCCATGGACCGCGACCCGGTGCGAAAGCCGCTCGACACCGGCGTGCGTGCGATCAACGCCATGCTGACCGTCGGCCGCGGCCAGCGCATCGGCCTGTTCGCCGGCACCGGCGTGGGCAAGAGCGTGCTCCTCGGCATGATGGCCCGCTACACCGCCGCCGACGTGATCGTCGTCGGCCTGATCGGCGAGCGCGGCCGCGAGGTCAAGGAATTCATCGAGGACATCCTCGGCGAGGAGGGGCTGCGCCGCGCCGTCGTCGTCGCC
>Ga0070675_100002940_pt1 | contig 12851 bp, 6 predicted proteins | sample KBSM43metaG_FD_65343 | JGI IMG/M metagenome (GOLD analysis project Ga0070675, IMG submission 65343) | Miscanthus rhizosphere microbial communities from Kellogg Biological Station, Michigan, USA - KBS M4-3 metaG | ecosystem: Host-associated > Plants > Roots > Rhizosphere > Soil ...
CAGCTGCGCCACTGGCGACGCCCGCCGTGCGATCCCAGTGCACGGTGCCCGTAAGCAAATGCGTGGCGCGGAGCTCGCGCGCGATCTGCCGCGGTCCTTTCGTGCTTCCCTTGTACTGCCGCGCGCTCGCCCCGGCGATCACTCGCAGCCCGGAAACTGCGGCCAGGCGGCCCCTCACCTCGTCGGTGAGCCCGTCGGCGAAGTACGCATCACTCGGCGGGCCGAGGTTCTCGAACGGGAGCACGGCGAGCACCGGGGGTCCGGGGGGTGCGGGCGGCGGGCGTGATGCGGGCGGGTCGCGCACGACGAGCGTGGCGACGAGCGCGCTGGCCGTGGCGAGCCCAGCCCCCACGACCATCGCCCGCCGCCGCGAGGGCCGCACGAATCGGGGCTTGGCGCTATCGGGTTCAGCGCCGGGCGTCCGACCATCGGGTGACACTCGGTGACTTGGGGCATCCGAGATTGAAACCGCCAGCGCCTCGGCGAAGGCGGTGGTCGTTTCGAAACGCGCGTCCGGGGCGAGCGCCAGCGCGCGGGCGACCACAGCATCCGCGGCCAGCGGGAGGTCAGGGCGGCGCGCCGCGAGCGACGGCGGCGCCTGTGTCGGGCGCTCGGCGAGCTGGTGGATGCTCGACCCGGTGAATGGCGCGGTGCCGGCGAGCAGCTCGAACGCGACGCAGGCGAGGCTATACTCGTCGCTGCGTCCGTCGAGATCGCGCCGGCCGCGAGCCTGCTCGGGGCTCATATAGGCCGGCGTTCCAATGACTCGGCCCTGCCCGGTGAAAGAGTCGGGGAAGACGCCTGGCACACCCGCGGAGGTGCCCGCCTCGTCATGCTGTTCCGCGCGGGCGATGCCGAAGTCGGCGACCAGGGCGTGCCCGTCCTCGTCGAGCAGGATGTTCTCGGGCTTGACGTCGCGGTGCACCACGCCGTGTCGATGCGCGTAGTCCAGCGCGTCGGCGACCTCGCGCACGACCCGCAGCGCGTCGGGCACGGCGAGCCGCCCCTCGTGCCGGAGCCGCGCGCGGAGCGACTCCCCGCTGACGTACGGCATCACATAGTAGAGGAGGCCGGCGGCCGCTCCCGAGTCGTGGAGCGGGAGGATGTGCGGGTGGCTCAGGTTCGCCGCCGTCTCGATCTCGCGCTGGAAGCGCCGCGGCCCGAGGCGCGCGCCGAGCTCGGGATGCAGGACCTTGAGCGCCACGCGCCGCCGGTGCCGGGGGTCGCGGGCGAGGTAGACGGTCGCCATCCCGCCGCGCCCAAGCGTGCACTCCAGGTCGTACCGGCCGGCGAGCGCCTCCGAGAGCGCCACCGACCTCGCGGCGGCGACGTCTGCCTCGTGGGCTGCTTCGGCGGCTCCGGCGGTGCCCGTCGACCATAGCGCAGCTTCGCTGCCTCCGCCGGTAGCGGAGTCGCCCGCGGCCGCGGCGGCGATGGCCCCCGCGACCGCAGGCGATGCGAGAAAGCGGTCCGAGCCCTCCCCAGTGTCCGGGCCGGTGAGTAGCGAGCTGACCTCGGCCCGAAGCGCGGTGTCATCCCCGCACGCCTCGACAACGAACGTGGGGCGCGCGGCCGCGGGGCGCGCGAGCGCAGCCTGTACGATGGCCTTCACCAGGCGCCAGCGCTCGAGCGTCATCGGCGCCGACCGGACGGCTTCCTGAGCGTCGCCTGGACGGCTCACATGGCGCTCCGCTCCGCAAGCCGCGTCACCGGGCCTCCTCACTCGAGCGCCTCACCGGAGCGCCGCTCCGGGCCAACTCGCGCCGGAGCCACCGCCGGGCCACGGTCCACTCCCGCGAGACGGTCGCGGCCGAAACGCCGAGCGTGGCGGCCGTGTCGTCGAGCGTCAGCCCGCCGAAGTAACGCAGCTCGACGAGCCGGGCCTGGTCCGGATCCAGGGCGGCGAGCCGCTCGAGCGCCGCGTCGAGCGCGAGCACTTCGACGCCGGCGTCCTCGCCTCCCGCTGAGGGCGCGGCAGCCACTCCGTCAGCGTCGTCGAGCGTGACAGGGTGAGCGCCACGACCGCGCTTGGCCGCGCGTCGGGTGCGCGCGGCGTCAACGAGCACCTGCCGCATGCACCGGGCGGCGACGCCAAAAAAGTGCGCGCGGCTCTGCCAGCGAATCGGCCGCTGGTCGACGAGCCGTAAGTACGCCTCGTGGACGAGTGCGGTGGGTTGGAGCGTGTGCCCTGCAGTCTCGCGGCGGAGCGCGCGCCGCGCCTGGCGGCGCAACTCGGCGTACACGACCGGCAGCAGCGCGTCGAGTGCGGCGCGGTCGCCCTCGCTCCAGGCGATGAGGAGCCCGGTCACGTCGGGACCGTTGGCAGCGGAGCCGGCCGACGCGGCGGTCGCCGCCGGACCGTCCGCTGATTTTGCGTGCGGAGGTGGCGAGGTGGAGGGCTCCCAGGGAGGCATCGGCATGCCCTCCGTGTCCGGACTGGGAAAGGCGCGAGGGGACCGGGCTGCTCTAGGCGACGATAGGCCGGGCGGTGCGCGCGGTCAAGCGCTGCCACACGACGCGTGAGGGACTTTCCGCGCCGTTTCCGCACTCCCCAACGGCGGGGCGCGGCCGAGCGGAGGTGCGGTGCCGCTTGACCATACGTCCGGTGCGGTACATGGCCTTCACAGAGAGGTGACTATGCTCGGCAATCAGATGCTGAAGGGGTTCGCGCTCGTCGCCGGGGGCCTGCTCATCGAGGGTTGCGACCAGGCGCCCCTGGGGCCCGCTTCGGCACCCGTGGAGGTGCGCGCGGCGCGTGCGGACGTCGGCGGCTCGGCGAACGCCGTCATCACCTGGAACGCGAACGCGGGCGAGGCCGCACTCGCCGCGTGCATATCGTGGGACGACGACCCGCTCCACGAATCACGGCTTTACGCCGTGATGCACGTGGCCATCCACGACGCCCTGAACGCGATCGACCGCCGGTCTCGTCCCTACGCGCTGGATGCAAGAATCCAGGGGCCCGTGGAGCCCGCGGCCGCCGTTGCCGCGGCCGCACGCGACGTGCTCGTCACGCTCATCGGTCAGATCCCTGATCTCTTCCCCCCAGCGTGTATCCAAGCTGGGATCGCCAGCGCCGAAGACGACTACGCGGCCGCATTGGCCGGGATCCCGGACGGCGTTGCCAAGACGGAAGGGCTGCGCCTTGGACGAGCCGCGGCCGCGGCGATCCTCGCCCTGAGAGCCCAAGACGGTTCGGACACCCCATTCTTGGATACGGAATACCCGCAGGGCACCGCGCCCGGCGAGTATCGCTTCACACCCGGGTTCTCGTTCGTGGCCGCGCCCGGCTGGGCTGACGTCACACCCTTCGTGCTGCGGAAGAGCTCGCAGTTCCGCCCGGACCCGCCGTACAAGGTCACGAGCCGGAAATACGCCGCGGACTTCAACGAGATCAAGGCGCTCGGCGGCGACGGCGTCACCACCCCCAGCGCGCGCACCGCCGAGCAGACCGAGATCGCCCTGTTCTGGGTCGAAAGCTCCCCGCTGCAGTGGAATCGGATCGCGCGGACGGTCGCCATGGACCGGGGACTCGACCTGTGGGAAAGCGCGCGGCTGTTCGGCCTTCTCAACATGGCCCAGGCCGACGGCTACGTGGCCTCCTTCGACACCAAGTACCACTACAACTACTGGCGCCCAGTCACCGCCATCCGATTAGCGGACACGGACGGCAATCCGAGTACGGACGCCGACCCGACGTGGACCCCGCTGGTCCCGACGCCGCCGATCCCCGACTACGAGTCGGCCCACGCTGTCGAGGGAGGTGCGGCGGCACATGTCCTCAGTGGATTCTTCGGGACGGACGAGATCCCCTTCACCACCTGCAGCTTGTCGCTCCCGTCGGGCAGCAGGTGCGGCGACGCGTCGCCCGTGCTCCGCTCCTTCCTCAGCTTCTCTCAGGCGGCGGCCGAGAACGGCATCTCGCGCATCCTGGTCGGCTTCCACTTCCGGAAGGCGGTTGAGGAGGGAATCGTGCGCGGCAGCCGGATCGGCGATCAGGCCGTTCACCACTTCCTCCGGCCCGTGGGCGGCCCGTAGCCGGTGCCGAGACGATGACAGCGCGCGAGGACGGGAGACGGCTGGGGCAAATCGCATCGGCTTCGCAAGGCTACCCGGCGCGCAGCGCGCGCGCCGGGTCGATCCGTGTTGCGCGCCGGGCCGGCAGATACGCAGCGGCTTCGGGAGTTTCGCGCGCCACGTCCGACCAAGGGTGCTGGTCGCGAGTGCCTTCTGGTCGAGCCACCCTTCGGGCAAGGACCCCGATAGCGTGAGCGGGGCGCGAGCGCCGGGTCCGCCGCCGGCGCCTCGCGCCTCTCCACCCGTCCGGGTCCCCTGCGCTGCCGAGCGCCCGTCCGGATGTGCGTTAGGCGGCCCGTGCAACCGCGCCGCTTGACATTCCCAACCGGTCGTGCAGCAAGCAGATGCTCAACACCCACATCAGCAGCGTGTCCGCTCGCGTTCGCGTCGCGGCGTCCATCGACGGAACCGAGTCGAGCAACGCGACCACCTTGCGTCGATCGTAGATGCCCGGCCCGTCGAGGAGACTACCGCGCAGCGTACTGGAGCAGCGCGTACAGCCGTCCGTCTCGCTGCATCGTCGCCGGCGGAGACATGAACGGGTGCTTCTGCCGGCGGTACACGGCCTCGGTCAGCACAGGCTTCGCCGCTTCGCGCAGCACGTACTTCTCCGTCATCCCCTTGATCTTCATCGACACCGGCATGCGCGCGGCTTCCGCCGCGACATGGTGATCGAGGAACGGCAACCGTCCTTCCACCGAGTGCGCCATCTCCATGCGGTCGCCCAGGTTGCTCAGGATGTAGTTAGGCAGGAACGTCTTCGACCAGACGTAGAGCGACTGGTTCAGCGGATCGCGGCCCGCGAGCTGTCGTTCGACATCCAGGTGGTTGAGCAGCAGGCGGAACGTGTCGCGCTCCTTGAACGCCCTCCCAAAGTCGTCGTTCGCCACAGCCAGGAGGCTCTTGCCCATTTCGGCCCACACCTCGAGTGTCGACGGCACGAAGCCGAGGACGCTCCGCACGCTCTCGATCGCCACTGACCTTTGTGGCATGAGGATCCCGGTCGACACGCGGTTCGATGCTTCCAGCTCTGCCAGGAGACCCAACCTTGCGCCCGGCGACAGGCCGACGTCGCCGTACAGCACCATGTCGCGCCGGAAGTGGGGATAGCCCGCGAAGATCTCGTCGCTTCCCTCTCCCGTGAGAACGACTTTGATCCCCGAATCTCGTACTGCGCGGCTGAGCAGATATTTCGCGACGCTGTGCGCGTTCAGGAACGGTCGCTCCGCATGATAGAGCGCATCGGCGAAGTGATCCGCGGTGTGCTCGGACCGGATATCGACGCGATAGAACTCCGCTCCGGATAGCTTCGCCTGCGCTTCGGCGAGCGCGCGCTCGTCGTACTCCGCATGATCGAACGACAGCGTGTAGGCGCGCAGTGGATTGGACGAGAGGCGCGATGCAAAGCCGAGGATGGCGCAGGAGTCGATGCCCCCGCTCAGATAGCAGGCAACGGGCACATCCGCCCGAAGGCGCAGACGCACCGCTTCCTCGAGTGCGAGCCTCACGCGCTCTACGTACTCTCGCTCATCGGCAACGGGTGCCGCGTCGCCTGCGAGCGGGAAGTCCCAATCCCAATACGGCATGACACGCACATGCTCGCCGTCGGTCAGCAGGTAGCATCCCGGAGGAAGTTGATAGATCCCGGCAAACGGCGAGCGGTCGGGCGCGTGACCGAAGAACTGCACGTCGTACAGCGTTTCCCGATCCCAGCGGAGCGGCACGCCGAGCTCTATGAACGCCTTCACCTCGGAGGCGAGGTAGACCGCGCCGTTATGGATCGTGTAGTACAACGGCTTGATACCGAACCGGTCGCGTGCAGCGAACAGCGTACCGTCACGTTCGTCCCAGATGGCGAACGCGAACTCACCTCTCAACGAGTGGAGGGAGCGTGCGCCCTGCTCTTCGAACAGATGCAGTGCGATCTCGCTGTCCGATCGGGTTCGGAACACGTGGCCCTGCCGTTCGAGCTCGGAGCGAATCCGTTCGAAGTCGTAGAACTCGCCATTCACGACAATTCTCAGCCGGCCGTCTTCGTTCGCTATCGGCTGATCGCCAGTCGTTAGGTCGATGATGCTGAGTCGCGCGTGGCCAAGGCCGGCACGCCGGTTCGGCGCAACCCACACCCGATGCCCGTCAGGGCCACGATGATCGAGCCGCCGAACCGCACGAGTGAGCGAGTCGCTGGATACGACTCCTCGCCCCGCGACGGCAGCGATGATGCCGCACATGGGATCCCCCTTGAAAAAAGACGGCGCCGCCAGGCGGCGCCGCGGATTGTCGAATGTGACGTTGTGACGCGTTTCAACATTGGCGATACGGCTGGTTCGAACAATCCGGCGGAAGGAGGTGCGGCTCTCTCCCAAAGGTCAGGTATCACCGAGGGCAAGTTGTTTCCCGCAGGCGGCTCGAGCCTTCCGAGGCTGTTGAGCAAGAATTCCAGCCCGATTCGGGGCTGTACGTGAAGTGGCGCCCCTTCCTCTTCTCGAAGCGGCTCGCCTGCAACGTTTTGATTCTCGTTTGAATTCGCTGTGATTCCGCGCGTTAGTGTCCCCGCCGCGTGAACGAACCTCATCACGCTCCCGCGCATGGATTCGCCTGCGCCGGACTTGCACCTATAGATCGGGAGACACGACAATGCAGAATCACCACATGCCGCGCTCCAGCGGAAGCCGCGGAGCCCTCCGCTCCGCAGCGCGGCCTTCCCTCGTCGTTGCCGTATTCGCAGCGCTCACCGCCTGCAACGACAAGTCGCCAGTCCAACCCAAGGCCAACGTGCCGGACGGCGGGCCCAAGTCGCCATCGGCAGTCATCAACATCCTCCCGGCCGGCGTGGAGTTCCCCGCGAAGATCGCGGCGGTCACCGGCTCCGCAGCGGGGACGCCGGCCAAGGTCCAGGTTTACGACAAGGCTGGGAATCTCATGGCCCAGTTCATGGCGTTCTCGCAGACGGAGGACTATAAGGCTGGCGTCAACGTCGCGCTGGGTGACGTCAACAAGGACGGCTACCTCGACATCATCGCCGGCGAGGGGCCGACCCCCGGCGCGCCGAATCCGTCCATGTACGCGGTGTGGGACGGGAAGACTGGCGTTATGATCGGCAGCGGAACCCCGTACTGGAACAACTTCCGGGGAGGCGTGCGCGTGGGCGCCGGAGACTTCGACGGCGACGGCGCGGACGAGGTATTCGCGTGTCTCGGCCCCGGTGGGTACGCCACGGGCGCGTACGTCTACAAGGTCGGGAAGAGCTATCCCTACCTGGTGTTTTCCACGCAGCTCGGCTACGCGAACGGCAGTGGCAGTGGCTGGCGGACGAGCGGCTGTCGCATCGCCGGCGGCGACATCAACGGCGACGGCAAGGATGACGTCATCGCCACGTTCGACGGCACGTCCAACGCGCTGGTCATCGCCGACGCCGCCACCAGAAAGATTCAGTCGTGGGATTCCCCGTACGGCATCGGCTACAAGGGAGAGATGTCCGTCGCGTCGGGGGACGCGAATGGCGACGGGAAGGCGGAGGTCATGCTGGGCCAGATCACTTTGCCCAGCTCACCGCCGCAGGTGCTCGTGTACGACGGCGCGAAGATCAGCCTCGAGGCGTTCCTTCCGATTCCGGCGTTGGTGACGCCCATCAAGTGGTGGTGGTCGACTGGCGTGACGCTCGCGTCGCGTGACGTCGACGGCGACGGCCTCGCCGACCTCCTGGTGAAGCCAACCAATGGCGGTGGGTACTCGGCTTGGGGTGTGTGGAAGGCACCGTCGTTCGCCACGCACACGCTCTGGATGACGGAGTGGTCGGTGACCGGAAACGGCGGACCGATCGGCTAGCGGCTCGTGCACGCGCCGATGAGCGATGAGTTCATCAGACGCAGGAATGGGTTGCACCGGCGAGGAGCATCCGCTCGCCCTGGGCATCATTCGAACCGCGGAGGACGCGTCCTCCGCGGTTCGTTGCGTTCTCCCGGCGTTTGACGCGGTCAAAGTCGACCAACCGAGCGTTTGACCCATCTCCAGACAGGGTACGAGCCTCTCTCTCGACCGAATTGCGTCTCTCGAGCATCCAAGCGAGAGTGCACGCTGCGCGAAATCCGGGATGAGTTCGTAGTTGATGGAGGCGCAGTGCTTCGTTTGAAGGTGTTAGGCGGGCTTTCCGTGCACCGCGACGGGCGTCCGCTTTCGGGCGCGCTTGCGCAGCCGAGACGGCTCGCCGTGCTGGCAATGCTCGCCCGTGGAGGACGCTCGGGTGTGTCGCGGGACAGCGTCATCAACACCCTCTGGCCGGATACGGATGAGGAGCGTGCGCGTCACACGCTGAGTCAAACGCTATATGCGCTGCGCCGGGAGCTCGGACGTGACGAGTTCGTCGTCGGCGTGCGCGAGCTCCGGCTCGACACCGAGCTGCTCGCGATCGACGTCGCGCAGTTTCACGACGCGATCGCGGCGCACGATCTCGAGCGCGCCGTCGGTCTCTATGATGGCCCGTTCCTCGATGGGTTCCACCTTCCCGCCATCGACGAGTTCGAGCGTTGGGTCGAGCGCGAGCGCGCGTTGCTGGAGCGCACGTACGCGGACACGCTGGAGCGTCTCGCGCGCGACGCGACGACACGCAATGACCACGCTCGCGCGACGCTGTGGTGGCGCAAGCGAGCGGCGCGCGATCCGCTCGATGCGCGCGTTGCGATCGCGCTCATGCGTTCGCTCGCTGCAAGTGGCGATCGGGTCGCGGCCATTCAGCACTCGCGCGTACACGAGGTGCTCGTCGCGGAGGAGCTCTCACTCCCCGCCGACCGCGACGTCCTTCGGCTCGCCGAGGAACTGCGACGTGAGCAGATCGCTGCCGTCGCGGCTCCGGCGACGGTCAACGCGTCCGGCGCGACGCCCGAACCGGCCATGGCGGCTGCGGAAGCAGCGGACGAGCTGGTGTCGCAATCGCCGCCGAAACCGGTCGTTCGATCACGGATGGCCGCACGCCGGGCGCAGGCCGGTGACGTCGCGGTCCGGCCTGGTTCTGTGGCCGAATGGCGCATGCAACGCCGCACCGCGTTTGTCCTGGCTGCCTCGCTCGTGGGAGTATTGGTGCTCGGCACTCGCATTGCCCGGAGCGACAGCGGCGTGCCTAACGCGGCTCCGGCATCGCCTGCGGCGGGCGTCGAACGGCCTGCGCCGGGCCGACCGGCCGACGATGTGACCACACGCTCGGTGACCGCCTACCGCCTCTACGAGCGCGGGCTCAGGGCCCATTACCACGGCGACGTGGCGACCGCCCGATCGCTCTTTGACGCGGCAGTCGCCGAGGACTCGCTGTTTCCGCTGGCGCAATACTACTCGGCGGTCGTGACCGGCGATCAGGCCGAGTCGCGCCGTCGTCTCGAGCGCGCGCGGCGACTCGCGCCCCGCGCGACCGATCTCGAGCGCCTAACGATCATGGCCGGGTGGGCGGGTGCGATGGCCCCGGCGGCGCAGCGCGCAATCGCCGAGACGCTGGCGATCCGCTACCCGACGGAGCTGGCCGGGTACCTCAACCTCGGCGTGGCTCTCGTATCGGATGGAGAGTACATCGCCGCGCTTCGCCCGCTCGCGCGCGTCGTGGAGCTCGATTCGGTCGGACTTCGCGATCCGTCGGCCGAGTGTGCCGCATGCGGCGCGCTGCGTTGGATGGTGCGCGCGTACCTGCTCGCCGATTCGCTCGCCGCGGCGGAACGGGTGGCGCGCCAGTGGGTGCGACTCGAGCCACGCTCGCCCGCTGCCGTGAGGGCGTTCGTCGAAGTGCTCGACGTGCAGGGGCGTGGCGCCACCGGCGACTCGTTGATTCGTGCAAGCGGAGCGCGGGTTCTCGAGACGGCCGATGCGCTGTACCGACGCGCCGCCAACCTGATTCGCGCTGGCGACTACAACGCCGCGCAGCGATTGCTCGGGGATGTGATCGAGACAGCCGGTACGTACGACCAGATCGACGCGTACTGGCTCCTCGCGATCGCCCTGCGCGACCAGGGCCGCCTCGCCGAGGCGCTCGACGTAACCCGCCGCCTTCGGGCCGTCGCGCCACGCACGCAACATGGGTTGGCGGGCCCTTCGTCGCCGGCGGCGCTGGAGGCCCAGCTGCTCCTCGAGCTGGGGAAGCCACGCCTCGCGGCGGCGCTGTTCGATTCGATTGCGCGCGGGCGTGAGGAGCTCGACTCCGACGCCAGCGCGGCACGGCGCGCAGCCTGGAACCTCACGCACTCCGCCGGCGCACGCGCCGCTGCCGGTGATCCGGCCGGCGTGCGGCGGCTGATCGATTCCGTTCAGTCGTTAGGCCGTTCGAGCGGGTTCGCCCTCGACGGTCGGCTGTATCATCACGTCCGCGGTGTGTGGCTGGCGACACAGGGCGACGACGAGGCCGCGGTCGCCGAGTTTCGGCGGGCGATGCTGTCCCGGAACTTTGGCTACACACGCACGAACTACGAGCTCGCGCGCGCACTCATCCGACTCGGGCGACCGGCCGAGGCGGTGGCGGCGCTGCAGCCGGCGCTGCAAGGATCGGTGGACGAGTCGAATCTCTACGTGACACGCAGCGAGATTCATGAGCTGCTCGCCGAGGCATGGGAGGCCGCGGGCCGTCGCGACAGCGCTGAAGTGCACTATCGCACGGTCGCCGCGGCGTGGCGGCGCGCGGATCCCGCGTTGCGGCGGCGGTGGGAGCACGCGCGGGATCGAGTCGCTCCGGTGGAGCTGGCTCGTAGGGCCCCCACGCATTGAGTGTTGGACACCTCCCGCCTCGTGGCCCGATCGGTTGATCGGCACCACCGAGCTGCTACACCTTCTACAATGCAGGCAAGCCCTCGGACGGAGCTCCCGTCCGGGGGCGTGTTTTTCCACAGGCACCTGGGGCGTCCCGACGTCGTTCAACAAGAGCTCCGGCAGCTTGGGTGAAGAGCGTCGAGGCCCACGCGGAGCGATCCCCAGATCGCCGTTCAAGATCCGCCGAATCTGTTTCCCCGGCCGTTTCGGAGTCTTGTCCAACAACGAATGCTGACTCGGTGGATGAAGCTGGGCAGAACTGGACACGCATAACTCCAAGCCACACTGGCGTTTGATTCCGGTGTGATTCCGATTTGAAAAAGGATCTTAGTGTCCCCGACGCGCAACGAATCGCGTGCGCTCGGCGCAGGAAATCCTGCCGCCGATCTGCTTCCATAAATCGGAGACACCTGCAATGCATGCCACCTCCAATAGCGGCGTCGCCTGGGCGATGCGCGTTTCGCTCCCGTTCGCCGTGGCCGCGGTGGTCGGCGTCGCCGCCGCCTGCACGGATACGGCTGCCCCGTCCGCTCCGGCCCCTACGGCTCCTCCGACATCGGCTCGCCCCGCTCTCGCGTTAGGTGCCAACACGATCGTGTTTCAGCGCGACTCGGCAAACGAGGGCTACATCTATACCATGAACGACGACGGCACGAATCTGACGCGGTTGGCAACGGGTGCCCAGCCGGCGTGGTCGCCGGACCATTCCAAAATCGTGTACGTCGACAACACCACCATCTTCATCATGAACGCGGACGGAAGTGGGGCCAAGCCGTTGACCGGCACGTTTGGCGATCTGTTTCCGAGCTTTACCGCGGACGGATCGAAGGTCCTGTTCACGCACCGCACGCCGAAGGGTGACGCCGACGTGCTCACCATCAACGTTGACGGGACGAACCGCCAGACTCTCCTGAAGATGGGCGGCGCGACGATCGAAGCACCGCGCATGTCGCCCGACGGGACGAAGCTCGCGTTTCAGGCAACCCGCAGGACCGACTCCGGCATCATTGTGGTGGATCTGGCGACCGGCCGGCGCACTGTCGTGGCGGACAGCTCGTTCAGGGAGTCGGTGCCGGCGTGGTCGCCCGACAGCAAGCGTATCGCCTTCAGAACGGGGATCCAGAACACGGGGCGGTGCATCGCCGTCGTCAACGCCGACGGGTCGGGCCGGAAATTGTTCGGGAACGACCTCGGGTTCTGCAGCACGGTGTCGTGGTCGCCGAATGGGAAGGAGCTTGCCTTCACGTCCACGATCAACGCAACTGGGATCTACCGTGCGCCCGTGGATGTGCCGGCCACGCCGGTGCGCCTGACCACGCCAATAGGCGGTGCTTCCGACCTGAGTCTGTCGTGGACCCGTTAGGCTGAGCGGTAAGCGCGTAACCCGGCACTCGGAGCTTGTTTGTCATCCCGAATCGACAGGCGACTCCTGTCATTCCGAGCGAAGCGAGGAATCGCGATCGTCCCGACGGAGGACTCTCGGTCGGGATGAGCGCGATCTTCGCTGCGCTCAGGATGACATCGTCTTTTCCTCACGATGATAACCGCTCAGGCTGGCCGCTCCCATTGCGCCCGCCCTCTCCCTCGACGCACAGTAAGGGCGTTCCCACAACCCTCTGGAGCGGGACAGCGGGCGCAGGTGCTTCAGCTCAGAACGTTAGGTGGCCTCTCGGTGAGTCGCGACGGACGCGTCGTGTCCGGCGCGCTCGCCCAGCCGCGCCGGTTGGCTGTCCTCGCGCTTCTCGCGCGAGCGGGCCCGGCGGGAATCCCCCGCGACAGAATCGTCGCGACGCTCTGGCCCGACATGGAAGACGAGCGCGGGCGCCACACATTCGCGCAGACCCTCTACGCGATTCGCCGAGAGGTGGGGAACGACGACTTCATCGAGGGGATGCGGGAGCTGCGGCTCAACACCGAGCTGCTGTCCGTCGATGTTACGGAATTCGAGGCGGCGATCGGCATGCACGACCTCGAGCGCGCGGCGAAGGCGTACG
>Ga0070675_100002941_pt1 | contig 12848 bp, 12 predicted proteins | sample KBSM43metaG_FD_65343 | JGI IMG/M metagenome (GOLD analysis project Ga0070675, IMG submission 65343) | Miscanthus rhizosphere microbial communities from Kellogg Biological Station, Michigan, USA - KBS M4-3 metaG | ecosystem: Host-associated > Plants > Roots > Rhizosphere > Soil ...
ATGCCGACCCGGACCGCCTGTTTGCCACGTCGAGCCAGAACCCGCGGCTCAGCGGCGCGTCCCGCATCGTGATCACCAAGACGGCAGGCTCGCCGTTCGCGGCCCGCGCCGTGAACGACCGGCTGCTCAGCGTCACGCAGACGACTGATCCCGCGGCGCTCAAGCCGGTCATCGACCAGGCCCGCGCCAAGGGCGCATCGCTGCCTCTCGATACCGACCTCGCCAACAGTTACGCGACCCGCGCGGGCCAACTGCTGTCGAACCTCGCAATCAGCAACACGCAGGCGATGGACCTGTCGGCGGCGGAGACGTCGCTGCTGTCGGCGCTGAACGACGCACGGCCCGACATCGTGAAGTCGGCCGGGTTGGTGCTGGCGCGATTGCCCCTTAAGACGTCACAGCCCGCGCTGCTCGCCGCAGCGTCGGCGGAGAAGCCGGACGACGTGAAGATCGCGCTATACAAGAACCTGGCCCACCATGCGGCGACGTTCGGCCGGCAGATCGAGGGCAACCAGATCGAGCAACTCGAGAAGACCGTGGTCGACGCGCCGAACCTCGACGTCCGCGCCAGCGCCGCTGAAGCCCGCGGGGCCCTGAACCTGCCCGCGGACCAGGCTAAGACGCTCATCCTGGACCAGTCCACCGTCCTGGGTGGTGGTAAGCAGAAGCCCGCGGGCGAGGCGCCCGCCGCGCAGAAGTAAGCATCGTTGGTCCTGCGGAAGATCCGCGGCAGAGCCGCTGGGCTCTCGCAGGCCAGCGGGAGCCGTGCGGCTCCGCCGCGGGTCTTCGATATTGCGTCCGCGTCGCGTCAAAAGTTGAAGAGACACGTACCCGCCGCCACGCCTCGCTCGCGCGAGGTGGGCGGCGGGTGGCGTTTTTGTACCCGCTTGCCGAAGCCGCACGTGAACGACGAACGGCGGGCTGGGGCGATCGATCTGCTCTACCTCGCCAACGCATCCCCGGTGCCGTTCAACAAACCCACCGAATTCCCAAGCGTCGTATCGCACGGGTGGGACGAATCGCCATCCCTTCTTCGCGGGTGACGATCGTGAACCATGCGACCCGATGCGTTATGCAACCGACGGCTCGATCGGCGCGGGCCGTGGCTCCTTCTGGTTAGGCGCGGGTCGCTCGCCGATCGCGTAGTCCACCGACGCCATCATCAGCAGCGCTGCGCACGCGGCAGCGAGGACGTAGATCAGCACGGACAAGTCCAGTCGCAACCACGGACCGTCCGACGTCCCGACGCACAAGAACACCGCGCCGGCGATCGCCCAGCGCGCGATGGCCCGGGTGTTCATCGCAGCCGGCCGGGCCAGGTAGATCATCGACGGCAGCAGGAACACGAAGTAGCTCGGCCAGACGATCGGTGACGAGATGAGCATGGCCAAAAGTCCCACACCGACGGCGTAAGTCGCGCTTTCGCCTGCGCCGAGGCGGTTGCTTGATCGCGCGCGCCAGATCGCCAAGAGGATCACGACCATCGCGACGCCCAGCAGCGGCCACGAGGCATTGAAGTGAACGGCTCCGCTGATCACGCGCGAGATGCTGCAGTTCTGACTCTCCAGCGTGTACACCTGCGCACTCGAGCGGCTGGCGGCGAAGATCGCGCCGATCCATTTCGGCCATAGACCGAAGTTGCCCAGGTAAATTGCGCTTCCGACCACCGCGATCAAGACGCCGACCAGCATTCCCGCGAGCACTTCCAACGCGGCGCGCCATTCCCGTCGGAATGCGTATACGAGCACGATCAGCCCCGCCACGAGCGCGACGTTGGGCTTGAACATGACGTTCAGCGCCAGCAGCAGTCCCGCGATGATGCGCCCAACGCGCTGCGGTAGGAACGCGACCGCCCCGACGGCCATGGCGAGTCCCGCCAACTGCAGGCGTGCGACGTTGCCATCGAGGATGTCCACTTTGAACGGCCCGAACGACCAGACCGTCACCGCCAGCGCGCACAGGCTCGCCGCCCAACCGAACCGCGCGGCACGGGCGAGCACCACGACCGCGACGGCGAAGACGAGCGAGCAGGCCAACTGATAGCGGTCGGCGTCGGTCTCGTAGTCGCCGGAGGAGACCAGCTTGAACGCGGCATAAAGCGCGGGCGTGGAGATGGGCTCGATCTTGTGCGCGTAGATCTGTGCGTTGGTGCTGGCGGCTGCTTTGAGTCGCTGCGACTCGGATCTCTGGGCGTACACGAGTCCGGCGGTGCCGATGCGGTCGTAGACGGCCTCCGCATAAATGTCGCCATACCCCGGCTGGTCGATGAACTGCCCGATCAGCCAGAACTGATAGAAGTCGATCGCGCCGCTGTGCGTCGCAAGCTCCTGCGAGCGGATCAGCGCGAAGACCGCCGCCGCCGACGCGAGGAGGCCGACGACGATCCGGAGCAGCGGCGAGTTGGAATTCTTCGGCACGTGAGCCGATGATGCTCCGCCGCGCCCGCGACTTCAAGGACGATCGCACGCGCGGCGGCCTATCATCACGACCATCAGTATGAGCCAAGCCCAGGTACCGACCGCGCAGCCGTCCACCACAGATGCGCTGGCGCCCGATGAAACCGCACCCGTGGCCGCAGTGCCGCGGGGGATGCTCGTGCGCGCGCTGTTGGGGCTGGCCGCGCCGGTGCTCGCGGAGCACGTACTGCACATCATCGTGGGCCTGACCGACACGTACCTCGCGAACCACCTGCCGACCGACAAAGCCGAGGCAACGGCAGCGGTGGGGACGGTGGGATACATCTTCTGGTTCATCGGCCTCTTTGCCGGCGCGATCGGGACAGGCTCGACGGCGATCATCGCCCGCGAGGTCGGCGCGCGCCACCGCCGGCGTGCCAACAGCGTCTGCGGGCAGTCGATGCTCTTCGCCGCGATGCTCGGCGTGACGCTGGCGATCTTCCTGTGGCTCTTCGCTCAGCCGGTGGTGACGTTCACCGGCCTGACCGGGCACTCGGCGTCGTACGCGCTCGATTACACGCGGCTGCTCGCGCCGTCGGTGCCATTCCTCGTGACGATGTTTGTCGCCAACGCCTGCCTGCGCGGGGCAGGCGACACGCTCACGCCGGCGATCTCGATGATCGTCGTGGACGTGGTCAACGTCATCTTTTCGTGCGGCCTGACGTACGGCCTGTGGGGCATGCCGAGGATGGGCTTCGAAGGCATCGCGATCGGCACGATGATCGCGTACATCGCCGGTGGCGTGCTGCAGGTCACGGTGCTGCTCGTCGGTCGTGGCGGGATCAAGCTGCACGTGCACCGGCTTCGGCCGCACCTGCGCGACATGAAGCGGATCATCCGCATCGGCGTGCCCGCCGGCATGACCGACGCGGTGAACTGGATCGCCAACTTCGGGCTGTTGAAGGTCGTCAATCGCACGGCTCCGCTGAACATCGCGGCGGCGGCGCACATCAATACCGTGCGCATCGAGTCGATCAGCTACATGACCGGCTTCGCAATCGCCGTCGCGGTGGCGACGATGGTGGGGCAGTCGCTGGGGATGAAGGACCAGCGCCGGGCCGAGCGCTTCGCGTACCTCGGCTACGCGATCGGCGGTGGGTTCATGACGCTAGTGGGCGTGATGTTCATCCTCTTCTCGCAGTATCCCGCTGCGATCCTCGCAGACGATCCGGAAGTGCGCGCGCTGACGGCCAAGTGCCTGATGATCACCGGGTTCTGCCAGTCCGGCTTCGCGGCGGCGATTGTGTTCGGCGGGGCGCTTCGCGGAGCGGGGGATACGCTTGCCGTCATGCTGATCACGATGGTCAGCATCCTCACGCTACGGCTCGGCGGCGTTTGGCTGCTGGGCTACTTCCACCAGCCGCTGCCCGTGATCTGGATGCTGCTCGCGACCGACCTGTTCATCCGCGGCGGACTGGTCTACTGGCGCTTCGTCCACGGCGGATGGAAGCGCATCAAGGTTTGATCGCGTCCGTCGTCGGCACGTCCGTCGCGACAACGCCGATCATGTCGATCGAGATCGAGCGGTGCTTCATGCCGACGTCCGGCACCATCGCCTTCGATGCCGCGGGCGGCCGCTGCGGGTCGTAGAACTTCGGCCGGATCTCATTGAGCTTTCCGCTGGCGTCGGCGTCGCTGACGTAGTACGTCGCCTTGGCGAGGTGACGCAGATCCCCGTCCTTGTATTTCAGAATTGAACGCAGCTGTTCAAAGATCGAGAGGACCTGTTCGTCGCCGCTGCCGGCCTTCTCGCCGTACAAGCCGGTCGTGTAGATCACGTCGCCGCGATTGATCCGCACCACGCGCGCGAACAGCGGCGATCCTTTCATCCCTGCGGGCGTGAGGTACTGGACGACGGGAACATTTCCGCCAGATACCGGTGCGGATGCGATCAACTCGATCTCGATGGGAAGATCGGACTTCCACTCGACGAAGACAAACGGCACTTTCTTCTTTCCAAAGATGCGCTCAATCTCGTTGATGACTTCCGGAGCCGCGCTCATCGGGTTCAGGAAGCACTTGATCTGCACGACCTCGCCCTTGGACGATCCGACAGCCTCGAGCGTTTGCACCAGACTCTGGAGCGTCTTTGCCGCGGCTTCGGCGGGCGTGGCGCCTTTCTCGGCCTGCCCGGAAATGTAGACGCGTGGCCCGGCGGGCAGAATGCGCGCGGCGGACGTGGCCAACGCGGAAGCTTCCCCGACCGCTACAATATCGGCTCCCACCTTGCGCCCGTGCGGCAACGCGCCGACGACGATCGAGAACGGCACGCCACCAGCGGACAATGCTTCTCTCGCCGTGTCCGCGATCTCCGGCGTGGCCGCGACCACGTTCACTTTGACGATCTGATTCGGGTCGCCGCCGTACTCCTTCACGATCACCTTCGCTGCACTGATCGCCACCCTCGGATCCTCCTCTGGAGAGAGCATTTGGGCGGTATGAATCAGGCTGGCCGAAGTCGGCACAACTGCCGCCACCGTGGAATCGCCTGATTTCACGTATTGGACCGAGGGGGTGGCCGCGAAAACGGCAGCGTTCGCGAGCATGATCACGATGGGTAGAAGTCGGATTCTCATGGCCGTCGAGAGTCTACCCGCCCGCGCTATAATGCCCACATGTCGCTGAAGAACGTGGATTTGGACGCGGTGATGCGACGCCTGGCCGAGCGGCGGATCGAGGATGCCATGAAGGAGGGGAAGTTCGACAACCTCCAGGGCGCGGGCCAGCCGGTCGAGCTTGAGGACGCGCCGGCGGAGGAGAATGCTCGGTTGCTCTGGTGGGCGCTGCGCATCCTGCGCAACAACGACTTCGTACCGGATGAGGTTCGCATGCGAAAGGAACTCGACGGCCTGAATGCGCAGCTTGCGGACCTGCGCGACGAGTCGAAGCTGACACCGCTGGTCGCGCGGATCAATGCGCTGGTGTACAAGATCAACACGCTCGGCACGAACGCGATGAAGACCGGTGTCGTCGGCGTGGATCTCGAAGTCGAACGCCAACGCCTCCAGCAACGCCGCAGCGCATGAACGCGATGCCCCTCGAAGCGCCCATCCTCGATGCCCATCAACTCGCCGGCGCGATCAAACGCCGCGCGCGCGAGCTGGGTTTCGATCTGGTGGGTATCACCGACGCGCGGCCGTCCGCGTACCGCGATTACATGCGGAACTGGCTCGATGATGGGCGGGCGGGGACGATGGACTACCTCGCCAACCGATTCGACGAACGGACAGATCCCGGCGTCGTGTTGTCCGGTGCGCGGAGCGTCATCTGTGTCGCGATCAACTATCACGTGCCGCTGGAATCTGTGCAGGGGGAGGAGCGGGCGCAGCACGGACGGATCGCACGATATGCACTGGGTGGCGATTACCACGACCCGCTGAAACATCGGCTCTACGACTTGGCGGATTGGTTACGCGACACCGTGCCGGGGTCGAAGACGAAGACCGGTGTGGATACGGCGCCGCTCATGGAGAAAGAGCTGGCTGCCCGCGCAGGGATCGGATGGCAGGGAAAGAATACGTGCGTGATCAGTCCGGAGATCGGGTCCTGGCTGCTGTTGGGGGAGATCATCACGACGGTCGACCTGCCGCACGATGAGCCGGTCGTCGACCGTTGCGGGACGTGCACGCGCTGCATCGACGCCTGTCCGACCGCCGCGATCACGGCCCCGTATCAGCTCGACGCGAGCAAGTGCATCTCGTACCTGACGATCGAGCATCGCGGCGACATCAAGGCGGACTTCCAGGCAAAGATGGAGGACTGGCTATACGGGTGCGACGTCTGCCAGGACGTCTGCCCGTGGAATGCCAAGGCTCCGGCGGCGACGGACGCACTGCTTCAGCCGCGGTTTAAGACGGGGACGCTCGATTTGCGCGAAGTGCTGTCGTGGGGTGCTGACGAATACCGGGCAACTCTTCGACGCAGCGCGATCAAGCGAGTTAAACTTCCTGTGCTCCAGCGCAACGCCACGATTGCGCTGCGGAACAACCGGAAGGACTTATGAAACACTCGCTTCGCGTCGGATGCCTGTCGCTGCTGCTCATCGCGATGTCCTGCAAGTCGTCGTCGGCGCCCAAGGACACGTCTTGGTTCTCGGCCGGCAAACCCACGCCGCCGATCACGCACGTCGTGCTCGTGTGGCTGAAGACGCCGGGTGACCAGGCAGCGCGGGAGAAGGTCATCGACGCCAGCAAGACCTTTGTCGGCATCCCCGGCGTCGTGAGCGTGCGCTTCGGCGAAGCGCTGCCGTCGACCCGGCCGGTCGTCGATTCGAGCTTTGACGTCGCGGTGGTCATTCGATTCACGGACGAGGAAGCGTTGCGCGCCTACGACCAGCATCCGACGCACAGGAAGGCGGTCGACGAGGTGCTCAAGCCGCTTTCAGCCAAGCTGCAGATCTACGATATCAAAGAACGACGCTGAGCGAGGTTATTCTGCGTCCGGATCCATCGTCGCGTCGATCCAGTTGACCGTCTTGTTCGCGGGCAGGGGGGATTGCGGGACCATGTGAATCGCGTGGTCGCCGACGGTCTTGCTGATCGCGTTGGGGGCGGTGTACATCGCGATCTGGAGCTGCTGGTTCCAGAGCCGCGCCTGCTGGTCCTCGATCTTGTTGTGGAGCTGGTTGGATTGGTAGCCAAGCTCCAGCCGCTGCTGGCGGAGCTGGAGCACCAGCACCGCGAGGCAGAGGCACGTCGTAAGGCAGAGGAGCAGCTTGATCATGGTCTTCTCCCTCTCCCTTTGGGAGAGGGTTGGGTGAGGGCCTGACTGTCTAGCTCGCCGACGCGATGGGCTTGGCCGGCAGTTTGAGCTTCATGCCAGGAATGACGACGGTCTTGTCTTCGCCCTTGAGCGTGTTCTTGTTCAGCTCCTGAATGGCTGCCCACGCGTCTTCATCACCCAGCTGATTGACGGCGATCCTTCGAAGCGTGTCGGCTTCCTTCACCGTGTACCAGTATTCCGGCGAGGCCGACGGCGTCTGCGTCATCGCGGGCTGCGCGGGAGCCTGCGTTGCAACCGCGGAGGCGGCGCTGTTGCCGCTCACCGGGATGATGTACGTCTTGCCGGCAACGATGACATCCGGGTTCTTCTGCAGCGAAGCGTTCGCAGCGATGATCGCGTCGCGGTTGGCCTTCGTGTTGCCGCCCATGAACCGCCCGGCCAGCTTGTTGAGCGTATCACCCGCTTGGGCCTTGTACGCCTTGCCGCCTGCGAGCGTTGCGGCGCCGGTGCTGTTGGTGTTCGCCGGCTGCGTGGGCGTCGTGGGAGTGGGTTCGGTCAGGCCGACGATTTCTTCGCCGATCTTCTTGGCGACCTGCGTGAGATCGCCCTGCGGCGCCGGAGTGGGCACCTGCGTGACCTGCGGCGTCTGCGGGACGATGGGGTTCTCGATCGGTAGCTTCTCCGGCTGGCCGACGAGCGCCGCCGGTGCGGGTGGGACGACGTTGACCGGCGGCTGGGGCTGAGTGGGTTGCTGCTGCTGCTGCCCAGCGCTCGGCCCGATCGCGACGATCTGCACCGGCGCGGGCTTGGGCGTGAGGTCGTCCTTCGTGGGGATCTGCTGCTGCGGCGTAACGGGCGCGGGCGCAACCTGCGTGATCGGCGGGTTCGCGGTCGCCGCGCCGGGCACGCTCACCGCCTGGCGGACGTTGCTGCCCGCCTGCGTGAGCTTCGCCTGCGGCGGCTCGGTCGTGCTCGTGAGGTGATCGGACAGAAGGATCCCGATCACGATGATGAATGCGAGCCCAACCAGCAGGCCGATCTTGGTTTCGCGCGTCATTTGAAAAGCCTCAGTCCTGAGTGCTGAGTTCTCAGTACTGAGTTTGCCTTTGAGTGCGGCTCAGGACTCAGCACTCAGGACTCAGCACTTCTCTACCAATCGGAGCTTGGCCGAGCGGGATCGGGGGTTGCGGGCGAGTTCGTCGTCGGCGGGGGAGAGGGGCTTCTTGGTGAGGACCTTCAGTAGCCCGGTCTGCTCCGCCGACCGAAACGCCAGCTTCACCACGCGGTCTTCCGTCGAGTGGAAACTGATGACCGCGAGCCGCCCGCCCGGCTTCAACGCTTTCGGCGCCTGCTCCAGCAGGGCCTCGAGGTTGGCTAGCTCGTCGTTCACGGCCATTCGCAGGGCCATGAACGTCCGGGTGGCGGGATCGATCTTGTCCGGGGCTCCGCCCCGCTTCGGGATCGCGGACCTCACAAGGTCCGCTAACTGCTCCGTTGAATTGATCGGCGAAACCCGGCGCGCGTCCGCAATCTTTCTCGCGATCCGGCGGGAAAAACGCTCATCCGCGAGGCGGTATAGGAGGTTTGCGAGGTCTTCTTCGCGCATCGTGTTCACGATCGTCGCGGCGGTGGTCGGCGTGCGCGGATCGATGCGCATATCGAGCGGCATGTCTTGCGCGAAGGACAGGCCGTAGCGCTCGTCGAAGAGCTGGTTCGTGGAGAGGCCTAAGTCGGCGAGGATGCCGTCAACGCCCTGGCCCGCTGGGTCGACTTCGCGGATCACATCCGAGAGCTCGGCGAAGTTGGCGTGGAAGAGGCGGACTATGCAGGGAGCGTCCTTGAGTTGAGCCTGCGCGAACTCGAGGTTGCGGGGGTCGGCATCGAGGCCAACGTAGGTGCCGCTGGGGGCCAGGCGCTGGGTGATTGCCTTGGCGTGTCCGGCACGGCCGAGCGTGCAATCGATGATCGTCTGGCCGGGCTTCGGATCGAGGCCGGTCAATACTTCATCCAGCAGGACGGGATCGTGGCCGGTGGTAGGCAGCTCCATCGCCGGCGGTTATCCCGGCGGCGGCGCGCTGTGGCAAGTTTGGGGCGGTCCGATGCGAAAAACCGGACGTCCAACCTGCGATTCGGATTGCAATTCGGGTTACGGCGGGGCAGACTGCCAAGGTTGGCATTCGATGTGGGCGAGGGGCTGCTCCAGCTGAATCGGGCGGCACGTTGCCGCGCTGGCCGCACTGGCATCCCAGCGATGTGTGGCCTTCCTGCGCGTCACCGTCAGTTTACAAAGATCTCGTCATCGTCGAACCGATACGGCAGAGCCAGGGACCTCCGTGTCCCCCCTCGATCCCAGGCGAGGGCCAATCCTCAGTGAGGCGACTCTACTCGGTATCACGCGTCACTTGCGTGCGCTTCGTCAGGCTTGCGTCGCGACCTTGCTTCGCGGGCCTGACGATGTCGCGCCCGGGGCGACGCTTGTACAGCACATTCCGAGACAGCACAGCCGCCGCTTATTCAAGCGGCTGTGCTTGCCCAACCTTCCCACAACCAGAAGGTCGAAGGGCCTGTTCCGCACAACATCCGTCGGCCGACCGCCGGCCCGGATGGAGCGGGACGATCCATCGTCCCGGCTGCACCCCGACCGGCGGTCGATCCGCCGGAGTACTCTGGCCGACGTGCACGCTTCCCGCTGGAAGCGTCACAACCCGCTCCGCTTCCATTGCTGACGGGGTGTGCGCGCACGCACGGCACTCGTCGTCACGAGACCCGCAACTCCACGGGTGACTTCCGTCAAACGCGCCCCTCGCGAACTTCAGGCATCCTTGCCTTCGCGGGGCCACGAGCGCGCGGACCATCCATGATGCCGGCGCGCCGCGTGTGTGCGTTTCGGTCGTGACGACTGCTATTCAATTTTTCACGTCTGAGTGAGAGCCCCATCCTTCCCTGGACGTGTCTCTCGCTTCGCCGCGGCGTGACCCGCAGCGCCCTGATTTGGAAACGCTCCCGACTTCCCTCGGGAGTTGGCCGACCACATCGGGCATCGGCCTGCCCTTCACTTACCCGTGCACCGGCGGAACTTGCCGGGCCTGTTTTGCCCGAAGGGCGATCTCGGAGCTTCTTGCCAGCAACGCTTCCCGGCGGGCATTCCAGTCACCGCGATTCCACAACTCGAGGTGATCCCGGACGCCGATGAGCGTCACTTCCTTCTCGATCCCGGTCCGCCGCAGCGTCTTCTCCGGGATCAGGATTCGGCCGGCCTTATCCCATTCCAGCCGGCTGATCATCGCAAAGTTCATCTGGTCGAACGCCAGCGAGTCTTCGCCGGGGGTGAGTTCGACCGGTACCTGAGAAATCAACGCCTCGTACGATTTCTCGGGGTATAACCACGGGATGCGGTTAATCCCGACGACCATGAAGAACGCTTCGCCATCGCGTTCCGGGTCAATCGAACGACGGACTTCAGCGGGCACGAGCATTCGGTTCTTGTCGTCAACCGTCAGCTCGTACTCGCCATAGAGGACTAAGGTTCTCACTTGGGCTTTCGATCCACTTGTCCTCGGCGATGTGGGATTTCTACCCACCGGGTGGGAACGGTTCAAGGATGAAATGATCCGCGCGCGAAAAAACTAAAGATTCACTCGGACATTTGCCGAACATCGCGCGCGAGCGCGGTGAGTCGCGCAACGGTTGCCGATGCGCGGTTGATAAGTCGGTGGATAACTTGGCGTGAAGTTATCGGTCGCGCGAAGCGCGCATTGTGACGCGCGCGATCGCGCACGTGACGAGGATCACGACCGGCCACGCCCATGCGATCAGCGCGGCGCTCATCGGCGCGTGAAGCTGGGCGATGACGCCGAGGATCGGACCGAACAGCGCGTCGATCGACCAGTCGGTTTGCCCGCCCTTGAGCTCTTCAGCACGGACGTACCACACGATCGCCCCGCCGATCGACAGCGCAATCGCGCACGCGATGCCGAGCATCTCACCGCGCGGCGTTCGCAGGATCGACTTCCACATCGTGAGCGCGAGCATCCACATCGCTACGTAAGCGCCAGCGAGCGCCGCGCTCTGTAAGGGAATCTCCGACAGGTAGCTCGCCAACTGAACGAACGGTGCGATGGCAAGGATCGCCATCGCTGCGGTCGTCACATCGCGCAGGATGAGTGGGAAGAGCATCGCCGACGCGATGATCTGCGTGACGAGCATCACATGGAGCGAGAACTGCTCGGGCTGCACCACGCGTGCCGCGAGCGGCGCGCGGCAGACGCCGACCGCCAGGGCGAGCAGTTGGATGACGAGCCAAACGAAGAGCGAGGCGGCGGGCGAGCGGTCGGGGTGTTCGGTTGGCGATTGAGCGGAAGCGATGATCGAGGATTCGCTCATGGCGCGACGATCGCCGTTGGGGCTTCGCCGCTCTGGTAGGTCGGCTGGCCGAAACGGATGTCGATCCAACGGTGCTTTCCGTCCACCCGGCCGTAATCCTCGTAGATCGCCTTCATGAACGCCAGCTTGTTGCCCGGCGACTCCTCGCTGAAGAAGTCCTCGGCGCTAATCGGCTGGCCCCAGCGGACTTCCGAGCCGTACTTCGTGATCAGCACGATCTGCGCCTCCTTGTCGTTGCGCCGGCCCGCGAAGTTGTTCACGTCGACCTTCACGATCTCCTCGGCGTAGGACAGGCCATAGAGCGCCTTGACCATCTCCAGCGCGGCTGAGAGGTCCGGGCTGACCCATTTCTTGCCCGAAGGGGGCGGCGCCTGGGCGACGCCTTCGATCATGCGGATGTTCACCTTGCGATCACGCCCAACGACGACCCGCGGCACCTGGTTCGGCAGGAACTGGTCCGGCAGCTTCACGCCTTCGCCGTCGACCAGCCAGTAGTACTCGCCCCAATGCACCAGGGCGATGGGTGCGCGGTAGTCGCAGTCGATCTCGAGCGTGTCACCCGGCTTCTCACCGTAAGCGCGGCGGACGGACCGGATCTCCTTGATCCATGGGTTGGCCTTGAGGACCTCGTATGTGTCCTTGAGCATCTGCTGGTCAAACGACGAGTGGGCGGCCAGCGGCTGCGCGAGGCGGCAGATCTGGTTGGCGAGCAGGTCGGTCATCCACACCGGGCGGTTCTTCAGAACCACGGTGGGGGGCTTGGCCGGGTAGGTCAGCTTCTGCTCGACCTGGCGGCGCATGTAGAACATGCCGGTCCCGCAGAGCGCCATCAGGCAGACGACGCCGGCGACGTGCGCGGTGATGCGCTGAAGCTTGCGCTTCGTCTCCGGGTCCATGGGCTTGCGGACCTTGATCGGCTTGACCTTTTTGGACTTGGCCATGCGAGTAAACACCCTCCGCGGGCCGCGCGCATTGAAATGCGCGGCCGCATAAGGTGTTTATCGGGCTTCTGGGGAACTTCGCTTGAGACTAGGCCGCACCCCGCGCCGCGGCCCGTTTTACGAGACGATCAACCAGCGGTCCGAACTCGATTCCGGCATGTTTTGCCGCCTCGGGCAGCAGGCTAACGGGCGTGAAGCCGGGCAGGGTGTTGATCTCGAGCAGGTAAGGGTTGTTCGAACCGTCGAGCATGATGTCGATGCGAGCCAGGTCGCGCGCCCCGACGACGTCGTTGGCCTTCTTCGCCAACTCCTGGCATCGCTTCACGACGTCCGCGGGAAGTCCCGT
>Ga0070675_100002942_pt1 | contig 12847 bp, 12 predicted proteins | sample KBSM43metaG_FD_65343 | JGI IMG/M metagenome (GOLD analysis project Ga0070675, IMG submission 65343) | Miscanthus rhizosphere microbial communities from Kellogg Biological Station, Michigan, USA - KBS M4-3 metaG | ecosystem: Host-associated > Plants > Roots > Rhizosphere > Soil ...
AATCCGTTCACGACGTGCCCGATTCCGCTTCCGGAGAATCGCCTTGGCGTGAAGATCCTCGCCGGTGAACGGGCGTACCCCGTTCACCCGACGTTGCCAGCCAGTTAGTCAGCGGTCAGATCGCGCGCGTTGAGACGACGCTTGCGTCGGAACCACCACACTATCTTCAGACGGCGTGCCACTAGGGCTTCTTGAAGTAGCTCTCGTAGACGAGCGGCTGGTTCGATTCCCACGGCCGGTAGTCGTTGCTGAAGTCGATCCGGTCGCCGAGCGTGGGATGACTGGCGCGCCACCAGACGTAGAGCGGGCCAGGTCGCGGCACGCCAAGGTTCTCCTGTTGCAGCGTCACGAACGCCGTCGCGGCCGCGTAGTTGTCGCGGGTAATTTCGAGGCCGAAGCGATCGGCTTCGTGCTCGAAGTGGCGCTGCAGGGCCAACGCGACCGGCGTGACGACGAGCGACGCAAGGCTGAAGAGGACGATGATCAGCGGCAGCGATGCGACGTCCGCGAGCTCGTTGAATCCAAAGCGATGACGGTACCGGGCGATCAACCAGCCTGACGTGCGATGGACCGCGTAGAGCGCGAGGATGATGAGCGCGGACAGGGCCAGGATGGACTTCCAGACGTGGCCGAGCACGTAGTGGCCCATTTCGTGGCCCATGACGACAAGAAGTTGCTCCCGATTCAGCTTCGCCAGGATCGTGTCCCACAGCACGATGCGCTTCGTGCCTCCGAAGCCGGCGACGTAGGCATTCACGGCCTTGGTGTCCTCGCTCTTGGCGACCTCGAAGACCCGGCTCCCTTCGATCCCCGCGCGATCGGCCAGCCGCAGGATGTCGGCCTCGAGCGCCTTGTCTTTCATCGGACCGAACGTGTTGAAGAGCGGATCGATCCAGACTGGTTGCACGAGCGACACGAGCACGATGAACGGGATCGCCAACAGGCCGGTATAGAGCCACCATCGTCGAGGGCTCTTGCTGAGCAGCAGGTAAGGCACCCACAGGAACAACACCCCGACGACCGCTCCGATGAGGAGTCCGGTGACTTCGTCGCGGGCCCATTTCCCGAAGGTCTGATTCGAGAGCCCGTAGGCGTGCTGGCGGATGAAACCCTGGTAGTAGGAGAGCGGGAGATCGACCAGGAAGATGATCACCGTGAAGACGATGAAGTAGAGGCCGATCTCGAAGAACCACTTCCGGCCGCGGCGGCGGGACCAGTCACGAATGCGGGCCGACACTCCTGTCAAGAGCAGCAGCGATGGAATCAGGAGGTCCCACACGCTTCCAAGGACGAACAGGACGTTGCCGCTTCGGTAATAGCTCAGGGCTTGCGGAGTTGGATCCGGAACCGCGATGCGATCGGCGCGGTGGTCGGCCGTCTGTGGGGCGGTCCCCGTCGTTTGCGCCTCAATCACAGCGCAGCAGACGAGAAGGAAGAGGCTGCAGAGGAACGTGGCGCGCACAGTGCGCAAATTGTAAGACGGATGCTAGAGCAGCGCGATCGCGGCCAGAACCGTCACATAGCCCATCGCGAAGTAGCCGGCGACGAGCATCACGCGAAACGATCGAGCCCTCGACTGCCACGCCGCCATTGGATGGACGCACGCCGCAAGCGATCGTCCGAGCAGGGCCTCGTGCCACCGGGTGGATGAGCTGGGAGAGTGTGAAGTCATCGCGCTCGCCGCACGAGCAAGAGGTCGGCCAACAACGCGACGCGGGTGCAGCACGATCGACACGCGATGCCGTGCGAAAAGGGATCCTCGCGCCGACACCTAGTCGCCGCCATGCGCGACATCGCGATCGTAGTCTCCGCCGTGGGTTACTTCGCGTTGCTCTCCATAAATGTAATCAGCTCTTTTGCTGCCGCGCGCTGCTGATCGGTGCGGGCCAGCGCGAGGCCGGAGCGCGCAAGCCCCATCGCGTCGGCTTTGCGTTGCAGGCGCCAGTAGATACGCGCCAGCGTCAGGCGCGGATACGAATCACGTTGATCCAGTCGCACCGCTGTCAGCGCCGGTTCCAGCGCACTCGCTGGCTCGGCGCCCTGGAGCAGGACGTTCGCGAGGAGCGCATACGATGGCGAGTAGGCCTCATTCAACGCGATGGCGCGGCGAACCTGTTTCTCGATACCCGTCGGCGGTCCAACCGAGGTCTCGGCGTCGGTGGTTGCCGCCCGGTAGTGGCTGTAGAAATTCTGTGAGTTCAGTTCGACCGCTTTTGCGTACGCAACGCGCGCTTCACCGTTCTGGCGATTGCGCTCGAACAGGAGCGCCTCGACGTCATAGCTGCTCGCGTTGGCGGTTTCAGCCTTCCGCGCCTCCGCGATGAGCGCGCGTGCATCATCCAGACGGTTCATCGCAACATGCAGGCCGGCGCGCATCGTCAACGCATCGGACGAGGAGATCGTCCGCACCGGGAAGTCCTTCGAGATGACGTTCTGCTGAATCTTCAGGCGTGCGTAGTTTGTGATCGGCTTCTTCTGGTACTGAAGGTACGCCTGCTCGAGTGCGTCAACGCTCCCGAAGACCTGCGTCACGGCATCGGTCGACGACTTGCCCTCGAAGAGAAGCTTCGCGAGCGCGTTGACGCGGTCCGCGCCTGCACCTTCCTGCCCGAACAGCATGAAGTGCATGACGCCCCAGGCCTGGGCATCGAATCGATCTCGCGTCGAGCCGTTGGTGTAGTACGGCGAGCTTCTGTCGAGCGCGATCAGTTCGGCGAGGCGCAGCCGGCCCTGCTGCAAGGCTTCGACGTGCCACGGAATCTGTCTTCCGAACTGAATCTCGTCATCGCGCACGATTGAGTTGCTCAGGATTTCCGCCAGGCCGATCCGGAACCAGAGCGGGAGCTCGCGCTCGTACGCTGCGTCGAAGGTGAGAAGGCTGTAGCTCCAGTACGACGATCGATAGGGGTTGATACCCGGGCTGTCGTCGCCTTTCACGTCCGAACGCACGGCGATGTAGTGACGATCGGCAGCCGTCGTGAAGACGCTGTCCGGATGCACACTGCCACGCGCTTCCCAGTATTGGGGCACCAGCGCCTTCATCGTCGCTTCGTCCTTGGCGCCGATCACGACGACCGGGCGATCCAGTTGCACCCGGGCCCAGGGCCAGCCGAGCTCGATGGCGGAGCGGATCTGTTCGAACTGCCACGCGAGGTTACGAGCGCCACGCTCATTGCCGTTGGTGATGACGACAAAGTGGGCGCTCCTGGCCTCGACCCACTTGTCATCGGCGGCAGCCGCCACCGTTGTGTTGAGCAAGGTGCCCAGCGTCAGGATCAGGGTCACGAGTCGAACGGGCGTCATACGGCCTCCGAACAATTGGTTGGGGGTCCCTGATTGCTTGGATACCGGGGAACGGACTACGTGCGTGTATAACGCTCGCGAGGGCGGAACTGAACGCTCCCGCCGCGAGTCAGGAACGCTGGCCGGCCGTGAGGCGCTGGTACTGCATGAAGAGAGAGCTGCGCCATCTGACGATCATGCCGAACGCCAGGATGAAGAACAGGCCCGCGGTCTGCTGGGGCGAGATCCATTCACCCACATAGCCACGCAGCGCCAGCCTGATTGCAGCGAGCACCAGGATGATCACGATGAACCACGGCGATCGGCGCATCATCACGACGTTGCCCTCGCGCGTCAGCCGGCTGGTTGCGATGACGGGCGTCGCGAAGATCGCCGCGCCGAGCACGAACGCCGACAATCCCCACGTCCAGGGCACGCGAAACGCCTGCATGGCGAACATCGAAAACCCCGTGCTCATGCCGAGCGGAGGAATCACCAGTCCGCGTAGCGACACCGGTCGCCGCGACTCGTGCATGCGCCAGGCGAGCACCGCCAGAGCGCCTAGGACGGCCGCGCCCATCCCTCCAATTGGGAAATCAAAGCTCATAACTCAGAACTCAAGACTACTTTCCTAAGAGATATTGTCGTACGAACTGAATCGTCGAGTAGAACTGGAAATCGAGGTTGCTCTTTCGCGCGAAGCCGTGACCTTCATTCTTGCCGAGGAGCAGCCAGACGGGAACCTTCTTGGCCCGCGCGGCATCGACGATCTGATGCGCTTCCGAGACCGGTACGCGCGGGTCGTTCTCGCCGTGGATGACGAACATCGGTTTCGTGATGTTCTGGACCAGCGCCATCGGTGACAGCTCGTTCATGTACTGACGGACCCTGGGGTCGCGCTCGTCGCCGTACTCGGCGCGCCGCAGATCGCGCCTGTATGACTCGGTGTGCTCGAGATTCGAGACCAGGCTGCTGATGGCGGACACCGCCACCGACGCGCGAATGCGATCGTTGTACTGCGTGGCCGCGACGAGCGTCATGTGGCCGCCGTAGCTGCCACCCGTGACGAGCACGCGATCGCTGTCCAGGTCCGGTCGCGTCTTGATCCAATCGAGCAGCGCGCCCAGATCCTGATACGACCGGTGCCGGTTGACCCCGTCATCTGCCTTCACGAACGTCTTACCGAAGCCGGACGACCCACGCACGTTCGGATAGATGATCGCGACGCCAAGCTCGTTGAGATAGTAGTTGTTGCGACCGATGAAGCCCGGACGGCTCTGCGCTTCAGGGCCGCCGTGAATGTTGACGATCACCGGGCGCTTGCGTGCGAAGCGCTGCGGTGGCTTATACAGGAAGCCGCTGATCTGAGTGCCCTCGGTGCTCGGCCACTTGACGAGCTCAGGCTCCGAGAGCGTGCTCGCGTTCATGCCGCCTGTCTCACTCTCGGTCCATCGCGTGAGTTGCCCGCTCACCACGTCGAGCGAGAACGTATCAGCCGGTGCACGCGCAGACATCATCGTCATCCCGAGATCGCGGTTGTTGTGGTGCCAGTGCAACGTGCCGATGACGCCGACCGGAAGAGCGGGCGAAGGGCGTTCTTTTCCGCTCCGAGTATCGAGGAGATGCAGCTTGCTGATCCCGCCTTCGTTGGTGACGAATGCGATGGTCGTACCGTCGTGTGAGATCTCAAAGCTCTCGACGTCCCAGGAAATGTGCGCCGAGAGCGGCTTGAACTGCGGGGAGCTGAGCTCGGTATAGCGGAGCAGCTGAAACTCGCTCCCCTGATCGGAGGTGACATACAACCCCTTGCCGTCCGCGCTGAACCGGGCCGAGCCGTACGAGATTTTTTCGCTGCCACCCTTCGGCGTGACGAGCGTCTTCTCACCGGTCGCCGTGTTCATCAGCCAGAGGTAGCTCTCGTTGATGGAGATGTACTCGATCACGATCATCCGCGAGCCGTCGGGCGACCAGTCGAGCGGCTCCCAGCCGCCGCCTTCGACCTGCGCCAGCAGGCGGTCCGTCTTCGGATCGCGTGGATCCATGACGTAGAGATCGGTGTCGGTTCCGTTTCGGCGCGTGGACACGTACGCGATCCGATCGCCGGCACGATTCCAGCGAGGCGTGTCGTTCCTCGACTTGCCATCAGTGAGCATCGTGACGTCGCCGGTGGCGAGATCGAGGCGATACAGCTGATAGAACTCGTTGCCGCCGACGTCCTTCGAGAAGACGAGGAAGTCACCGCGCGTAGGTTGATACCAGCCGCCATTGATCCGCTCGGGATAGAAGGTGAGTTGACGACGGGCGCCAGCCGGCATCGCGACGGCGTGCAGTTGGGCGGCGTCGCCAAAGCGCGTCGAGATCAGGACCTCACGCCTCACGGGGTGCCAGTCCGCCAGCACCGCGGTGCGAGCTTCGGAGTACTTGCGGACGTCTTCGGCCAGGGAGGCGGGAATCGGCGGGAGCCCGTCGGCGACGAGGTTTTCATTCGGCGTCAATGCCGCCTGCTGCGCCACTGCCGGCGGCGACAGACACACCCACGTCATCAGCCCTGCCGCGATCGGCATCGGCAAGGCCGTCCATCTGCGGCCGTTCCTCATCTGTCCTCCTGAACGGCCTTTATGTTACGCGCAACGCTTGCGACGTGGCTGAGTCTCAGTGGAGGGTCGCTTGTCCCTGTCGTCCCTGGCCCTTGCCAAGGAGCTGCGAGACGACCTCAACACTCTCGCTCGCGACGTCGATCCCCTGTGTCGCGACCAGGCCCGCCTTCTGAACCGTGCCGCGAAGCTGGTGAAGCGATTGTCCGAAGTTGTCGAGCGCAGTCTCCACTCGATGCAGCGACTGCCGACCGCGATCCGTGTACAAAAGGGCTGTAATAACGCCGCCCACGAGCGCCATGAGCGTGACGCTGGTCCATACGTTGGGCCGCTCGTCCATGGTGACCTCCCTCTCCATAAGTTCTACCGTTTGCCCCGGGAGTTCAAGACGACTGCCAACCACCCTCGAGACGATGAGCTGTCGTTCTGGTCTGCGCTTTGCTCTTTGCGGTGGTTGAGAGCTTGGGGCTCCTCGCGGAGGTCACATCATGTTGCATCTGGCTCATAAAATTTCTGGCGCCGCCGTTCGAGGCACTGATGGTGACATCGGGACGCTCGAAGACTTCTATTTCGAAGAGAACCGATGGACGGTGCGCTATCTGCTCGTCGACACCGGCAAGTGGTTCAGTGGCAAACGCGTGCTCATTTCACCGATGTCGGTCGATGGTGAATGGGGACGAACGGGCGTGCCCTTGAGGCTGACGAAGGATCAGGTCTGGAACAGCCCCGAGATCAAGGAAGGCGAGGATCTGTCGCCGGAGAGTGAATCGCAGATCCTCACGTATTACGGGTATCCCGACTACTGGGGCTCGGCAAGCCTCTGGGGAAACTTCGACAGCCCGACCGCGCTCATCAGCGGAATTCCGATTGACGCTACGCCGGTTGCCGAGTCGAAGGGAATCAATCCCGAAGAGCGGCAGCTTCGCAGCATCAAGAAGAGCACCGGTTATCACCTGCACGCGCGTAACGGCGAGATCGGTCACGTGGACGATTTCCTGATCGGCGAAGAGAGCTGGCGTATCCGCTACCTGCTTGTTGACACCAGCAACTGGATCGGTGGCCGATCGGTGATCGTCTCGCCGGAAACGGTGGAGGGAATCGACAAGGAACGCGGCCAGCTGTATGTCGCCGCCGACCGCGAAGCCATCAAGCACGCGCCCGAGCTCGAGTCGATTCAATCCGCGCTCGATCTCACGGAGACGGGCCCGCCGTTCACGATCATCTAGTCAGTTGGTAGTTGGTGGTTGGTGGATGGTGGTTCGTGGGTCACTCATCCGCTATTCACCGACACCACTTACCACCAGCCACCCTACAGGTGTTCCCTCAGCGAGGTGTTGCGGGACACGATGCGCCCGCGACTTCATGGATCGACGTGCCTTCGATGTTCGGCAGGTTGGTGTTAGTGGCGCGATCGGCAGGCTTGGCATCGGCGTCCGGCTTGATCGTGCCAGTGACTTCAACCCGCTTCCCGACAAGGGTCTTCAATCGCGCATCATCGAGCTTGGTGATTTTGTACATGCGACCACTGGCCAGTCCCGCTATCGCCGCAGGAGAATCGTGTCCGGCCTCCGCGATCGGTGGATCCGAGAGGCGCTTCGGCTCTCTCGCTGGAGAGGCGTCCGCGAGAATGTAGTCCTCGAGCACGCCTGCTTTTTCGGCAATGTTCGGCGCTCGTCCCGGAATCGCGTCCTCGCGATAGAGGCAGCCGGCAAGAGTGGTCACAGGGCCCACCGTCGGATCTGCCCGTGGCTGCTGTGTTCGGGGTTGCGGAGCTCCACCTCCCTGGCCCTGCGGCGCGATTTGAGCCGAGCTCAGCGCGCCACTGCAGAGAATCGCGGCAACTCCCCAGAGAATCTTCCGAGTGTTCATGGTGCTCCTCCTGAGCCGGATAGAGTCAAAAGGAGAGGAGCAAGGGATATGCCTTTGTAATTCCTTCTCATCCTCGTTCGAGCGGTCGAGCATCGCGAGCTCACCTGTAGTCAGGCTCGATGCATGGCAGTGCGATTGCTCTACCCAGCGACGAGGAGAATTCGTATGGCACCTCATGAAGAGTTGATTGCCGATCTGATACGAGGCACGATCCGCGACGGCATCGGCCTCGTGCGCGACGAGATCCTGCTGGCGCGTACCGAGATGCGCGAAGAGGTTGTACGAATCAAGAGCGGCTTGATCATCGTGGCGGCCGCCATCGGCTTCGGTGTCCTCGCGGTGATCATGCTCGTCGAGGCGATCGCGTGGGGCGCATCCTACGCTTTCAGCTGGCCAGCATGGGCGGGCTTTGCCGTTGTCACGCTTCCACTGATGGTGATCGCGGTGGTGCTCGCGATGATGAGCCGCACGATGTTGTCGCGCGAGCGCTTCATGCCGAAGAGCGTCGATAGCCTGAAGGAGAGTGCGGAATGGCTTCGAGCACGGACACAGTCGTAGCGGATGCACGTGAGAAACGGCTTGCGATCGATCGCCGGATCGACGCACTTCGCCAGCGGGTCGGACGCTACAACCCCAGGCGTTTCGCGTGGTCCGCATGGTCGGCGAGAGCCTTGCCGTATGCGGCGTCAGCGGTCGCCGCATGGGCGTGGCGACGGTACCGCTACAGTCACCGATTCATGCGGCTGCCCTAGGTCACGCTGCCGCGTGACCTTTGCGCCGCTGTTTGCGTGCGCGCACGGCGGTCTTCTTCGCCTTGCTGCGCACGACAGTCTTCTTCGTCCGGCCATTGCCTGATTGCCCGAGGCTCTCGCGCAGCCGTTCCATGAGGTCGATCACGTTGGAATCGCGCGGCCGTTCGTCGGCGACGAGCTTCGCTTCCTTCCCCTTCATCTTGGCTTTGATGACTCGCATCAGATTCTCCTGGTAGTCGTCCTTGTATTTGTCGGGATCCCACTCGGCAGCGAGATTGTCCACGAGCGTCTTCGCGAGCGTGAGCTCGGACTTCTTCAGATTCTTCCCGCTCGGGAAACTCAGTGAGCGGGCGTCCACGAGTTCATCGGCGAAGCGCAGCGTCGAGAGCACGAGCGCGTCGCCGATGCCTTCGACAGCCGCAAGATGCTGCGTCTCGCGCATGATGAACTTCGCGATGCCGATCCTGCCGGACTCGTTCATCGCTTCTCTCAGCAGCGCATAGGCCACCTCGCCGCCTTTCTTCGCCGTCAGGTAGTACGGCTTGTCGAAATAACGATCGTCGATGGCGTCCGCCTCGACGAAGTCGAGGACGTCGATGCGGCGCGTCTTCTCGAGCGCCGCCGCCTCGAAGTCCTCCTTTTCGAGCACGACGAAGCGGCCTTTTTCGTATTCGTAGCCCTTGACGATGTCGCCCCAGGCGACGGACTTGCCGTCCTTCTGGCAGACCCGCTCGAAGTTGATCGGAGAGCGATCCGTGGCATGCAGCATCCGGAAGTGCGGACGATGATCGCGCACGGCCGTGTGCACCTCGATTGGGATGTTCACGAGGCCAAAAGAGAGAGAACCGGTCCAGATCGCTCGCGGCATGGGTCGCATCCTTTCTGAGGCCGCCTGCTCGGCTATGAGTCCGAGGTGGCAAGAGCGTTGCCATCAAACATAACCGTGAAGGGGAGAGTTCACACGACGCCAGAGTCGGCGGCACGGTTCATCCCGGCCAAACCGACTCTTCGAACCGCCCGGCAGGCGGCGGCGACGTGCACCGGCTGTGATCTGTATCGACGTGCTACGCAGACGGTCTTCGGTGAAGGTCGAGCTGAGGCGGCCGTGATGTTGGTCGGCGAACAGCCGGGCGATGCGGAAGACCTCGCGGGCAGGCCGTTCGTCGGACCCGCGGGACGAGTGCTCGACCAGGCACTCGAGGCCGCCGGCATCGTCCGCGATCAGGTCTACGTCACCAACGTCGTGAAGCACTTCAAGTGGGAACCGCGAGGCAAGCGTCGCATCCACGCCAAGCCACGCGTCTCCGAGATTCGCGCGTGCCGGCCGTGGCTCGAGACTGAGATCGCGCTCGTCAAGCCGCACGCGCTCGTGTGCCTGGGTGCGACCGCGGCGCAGGCATTGCTCGGATCAACATTCAAGGTCACCGCGCAGCGCGGGACGTTCGTGGAATCACCGCTGGCGCCACTGGTGATGGCGACCGTTCATCCGTCATCCGTGCTGCGCGCACGGACGGATGAAGAGCGCCACCTGGCGATGGAGGGATTCGTCGCCGATCTCAGAACGTTGGCGAAGAAGCTGTCAGGGTAACGTGCTGGCCCGCCGCGCCCGGGTCGCGGCGATGAACATGCCGCCCACAATCGCGAAGGTCAGGATGCCAAGGATTTGAACCCAGCCACCGGGGTCCTCGGGGTGCGTCAGTCGCCACATCGCGCTGCCGATGTCGAATCCTGTACCTGGTGCCGTCCGCACTTTGTCCATCGCGTCGAGCGCCGCAAGCAACAGCGCGGCGCCGATGGCGAGACCGACCGCTGCCGTCAGGCCGGGTCGCAGAAGACCCGACGCAGGCGCGGCGGTAGCGGGTTCGTCTTCGTGCTCGAACTGCGGTTCCCTCACCCCAAACGGTGCGAATCGGTTAAGCATCATCAGGCCCGGGATGCCGATGACGAGTGTGGTGAGAAAGAAACTCGACCAGCCAATCGCGGCGACGGCGAAGCCGGTGATGGGACCGGCAGCGACTCGCGGTAGCGCGAACAGGCTCGAGAAGAGCGCGTACTGGGTGGCAGAGAATCGTTTCTCGGTCAATCGCAGGAGCAAGACCGAGAACGCACCCGTGCCCATGCCTGATGTCAGCAACTCGAACCCGGTCGCGGCATAGAGCGCGCCGGGGACTGGTTTGCCGAGGATCGACAGGACGTAGTACCCGATGTTCGAAAAGAGCTGGAGGAATCCGAAGATCCAGAGTGAGTGCCCCAACCCCGCCATCGTGGTGACCCATCCGCCGAACACTGCGCCGACGATCGTCGTGGTGATCGTGATCAGGCCGACGGCGATGCCGCGCTGATCGGCGTTGTACCCCATGTCGATCAGGAACGGTCGGGTCAGCGCCTGCGTGAGCTGATCGGAGATCTTGTAGAGGACCACGAACGCGAGGATTTCGAGCGCGCGTGGCCGTGCGAGGAAACTCAGAAACGGCTGCCATACGGCGTCGCGCAACGTGTGTGGCGTCGGCGGTTGCACATCCGGTTCCGGCGACTTCCAGGTGATGAGGAGCATCGGCAAATAGACGAAGGCGAGCGCGGCATTGACCATCGGCCAGCCGACCCGCGCCGCCATACTGATCGCCAACCCGCTCGACGCGAACAGTGCGGCACGGTACATGGCCACCCGCGCTCCCGACGCGGCGCCCTGTTCGTCCTTGTGCAGGACCTCCACGGCATACGCGTCGATCGCGATGTCCTGGGTTGCGGAGGCCAGAGCGATGGCCATCGCCAGCGCGCCGACGACCCAGATCGCCTCCGGCTGTTGACCGACGCCCGCCAGCATCAGGCTCACCACAAACAACGCGATCTGCGTCACGGCCATCCAGCCACGTCGTCGTCCCCAGAACGGCGGGACATAGCGGTCCATGAGCGGAGCCCAGAGCAGTTTGAACGTCCAGGGTGCCTGCGCCAGCGTGATGAGACCCACCACACGAATGTCCACGCCGATGCTGCGCATCCAGTCCGGTATGGCGATCCAGACGAGTCCAAGCGGGAGTCCTGACGCCAGCGATTGCAGGACGACAAAGGCCGTGCGCTTGGACCGCATGGCAAGCGCGAGGCTTGCGATGGCGCCGCCTCCAGGTTTGGGTGAGGGTCGATTCATTACGCCTGACTATAATCCTGCTTCTCGGGAGGATTGGATGCGCTCAACACCCTTGATGGCGATCGCGGTGTTCTTCTGCTGTGCTGCTGCGGTAGCGGCACAGGGCTCGCAGGGCGGCGATCTGGCCGCACGCGTCCGGGCGCTCGAGGATCGCGAGGCGATTCGGACGCTGTGGGCCGAGTACGGTCGCACGCTCGATGCGCGCGATTTCGTGGCGTTCTCGCAGCTCTTTGCCCGCGATGCGGAGTTCGTCGGCGGCGGGCCGCCTGCGAAGGGCCCTGCCGCGATTGGTGCGTTCCTCGAGAAAGCGATCGGCACGAACTATCCCAGCTCGAAGGGGCGCAACTTTCACCTCTACTTCAACGAATCGATCGAGATCAAAGGAGACGAGGGCACCGGCATCAGCAAAGGTGGTTTCGTCATGGCCAGTGCCGACAACAGCAAAGCCGACTTCCTGCTGCTCGCCACCTACCGCGATCAGTTCGTCAGGGAAGATGGACGATGGAAGTTCAAGCGCCGGGAGATCGTCGGCGACATCCCGGTGCCGCGAAGCAAATGAGGGTCGTCGAATCCCGAATCCCGAGCCCCGACTACTTGACGTTCTTCTGCAGCCAATCGCGAATGACCACGAAGACCTCGTGGTTGTTCTTTTCCATCAGCATCAGGTTGCCGTTGCCGTAGATGCCGGAGTCGCGTAGGCGCAGCATCTCGACTTTGCATCCCACCTGCTTAAGAAATTCGACGTTGGCCACCGGCGATCCGCCAGCGCCGAACTCGCTCGTGATCCAGCCGATCGGAATCGACTGCAGGTTCTTCCACTTGTGCACGGGCTCGGTCTGCAACTTATAGGGCGACGCGATCGGTCGCGGCGAATCAGGCGGCGGCGTGCGATCCACAAGCGTGAACTCCTTCGGATCACTCACCGGAGGCTCGTAGGTCATCGGACTGGCGGTGAGCCCCCATCGCAACTGGCGCTCGAACGGGTTGCCGTTGATCTCCATGCACATGATGCCCTTCACCAGGTTCGGCCGGCGATCGGCGACACCCCAGCCGAAGAATCCGCCGAAGGCGTGGGTGTGAAGGATGCACGGTCCGATGCGATCGAGCAGCTCGACTCCGCCGGGCCACACGAGGTCGCTGTGGAACGCTTCGTCCGCGGTATTGCCGGACTCGCACGCCATGAACTGATTGATGTACTCGTCCTC
>Ga0070675_100002946_pt1 | contig 12843 bp, 7 predicted proteins | sample KBSM43metaG_FD_65343 | JGI IMG/M metagenome (GOLD analysis project Ga0070675, IMG submission 65343) | Miscanthus rhizosphere microbial communities from Kellogg Biological Station, Michigan, USA - KBS M4-3 metaG | ecosystem: Host-associated > Plants > Roots > Rhizosphere > Soil ...
AAACTCCCGCACGGACTCGCGGTCGCGGATATTGACCTTGATCTCTTCCTCGGGGTGCGCGGGATCCACCATCGTGGCTTGAATGCCGATGCGCCGTAGCTCAGCCATCTCCCGAGTCGTTCCGTCCGGAAGCTTGACGCGATAAACCGGGGCCTCGTCGGGTCGTCCAGCGAGCGTCACGCTCTTCTGGCCGTAGGGCAGGAAGCGCGGCGGAAATTCGTTGAGCGCCGACGCGGTCTTGAACGAAGACATGACGAGCCAGAGGACTGGCCCGAACATGAGAATCAGGCCCAGAAAGAGGTACCCGTAGGTCACCCAGTCGGTCCAGTCTAGGCGCCCGCGGCCATGGGTCGCCGTCAACAGGGTACGGATGCTAGGCATCGCGCGCCCCAGCTCCGCCTTCAACAGCGCGGCGAGACAGCCGCAGTTGCACGAGCGTCAGTGCGAGGAGCGCAAGCGCGAGGACGAGCGAAGCCGCCGCGGCGATGCCGTAAAGGCGGATCGATTCTGCAAACGCGGTCTGGTAGATGAACTGGACGACATAAAGCGTCGCCGACCCGGGCCCGCCGCCGGTCAGCACGAATACTTCATCGAATACCTGGACGGCTCGGATCAGCGCGAGGACGACGACGACGAGCAAATTCGGCATGAGCAGCGGCAGCGTGATGCGGGAGAAGCGCCGCCACGGCGAGGCGTGATCCATCTGCGCCGCCTCGTAAAGCTCTGCCGGGATCGCCTGCAGGCCGGCCAGCAGGATGAGCGTATAGAACCCCATGTGCGCCCAGATGCTCACGAAGACGGTCCACGAGAACGCCCATCCGGACACGTTGAGCCACTCGACGCCGGCGCCGCCCGCCGATTGCACGAGCGCGTTGAGCACACCTTCGCGCTGCAGGATCCACTTCCAGATCAGCGCGACGACGACCGGCGACAGCAACACGGGATAAAAGAACACGCCGCGGAAGAACCCCCGTCCCAGGACCTTGCGATTGAGCACGAGCGCGGTGACCAGGCTGAACAGCACCATCAGCGTCACCTGCAACATCGCGAACGCCCCCGTGTTGTAGACGGCGCGCCAGAACAGGTCCTTGCGGCATGTCGACGGATCGAGGTGATTCGTGCATTCGAACAGGATCGCGAAGTTCTCGCCGCCGACATACGGCCGCTCTCCGGGATACAACTGCGCGCCTCCGGTGAACGCATACCAGAAGTTGATCGCGATCGGCAGGAACGTGAAGAGTCCGAGGACCACGAGATTGGGCGCGACGAACACCCACCCGATGCGCGGCACGCCCAGCAAGCGCTGAAGCGCGCGCATGGGCACTTCGAACAGGCCGAACGCGAGACGTAGTGCGCCCGCGGGCAAGGCGCGAACAGGTGACGGCACGCGCACTGGAGCGCGCTGGTTTACTTCGACGCCGCCTTCACTTGCTCATCGATGTCGGCGCTGATGCGCTTGAGGGCATCGTCAAGGGTCATCTCGCCCGCCACAGCCTGACCCAGGCGTTGCGCCGTCGGATTGAACAACGCGCGGTTGTATTTGTAGCCCTGGATCTCGTATGCGACGGGCGACAGCGACCCGACCTGGCCGACGAACACGCCGAGCGCAGATTTGGCTGCGGGCGCTATGTTGTAGTCGACGCCCTTCTTCGCCACCGCCGTGCTGGCCGGGATGTTGTCGGTCTTCGCCATGTACTCGGCGTAGACGGCATCGCTCGCAAGGAAATCGAGGAAGCGTCCGACGTCCTTCGGATTCTTGGTGCGCTTCAAAGCGACAAACGCCGCACCGCCCGGCAATCCCGTGCATCCGCCCGGGCCGCACGGATTTGGCACGACGACCCAGTCGAAGTTCCTGCCGATCTGCTTTTCCATCCGCGCAACCTGCCAGCTTCCCGACAGGTAGAGCACCACGCGGCCGTTGGCGAATTCCTCGAACGCGTCGCGATACGTCGAGCCGCCGACACCTCCCCATACTTCCTTCGGCATCGTGCCGTCGCGATTCCAATCGTAGAACTTCTTGGCCATCGCCTTGAAGCCGTCATCGATCGCGAGGTTGCCCTTGGCATCGAAGACCTTTGCACCCTGGCTGATGGCCGCGCCGGTGAAACGATGACCGCTGCGGTCGAACGCCATCGCATACGGCACTTGCGTCGCCTTTGCCACCTGGCGCGTGGCCGCCGCCCACTCGTCCCACGTCGCCTTGGGACCAGGCATCGGAACCTTGGCCTGTTCGAACAGCGTCTTGTTCACGAACGGGCCTGTCACGGTCAGCTGGGTCATCATCCCGTAGATCCCCTTGTCGCTGGGCGTCGGGCGCATCCACTTGAGCGTCTGCCCGAAGTTTGCTTCCCACGCCTTGGGGTCTTTCACGTAAGGCGTAATGTCGAGGTAGTAACGCGACAGGCCGCCGAGATCGGTGACGCGCGCAATATCCGGTCCTTCGCCGGCGGCAAGCTGCACGGGCAGCGTCTCGAGGACAGCCTTGTACGGCACCTTGTCGATGAGGACCTTGACGTCGGCGTTCTGCGATTCGAACCGCTTGACGAGTTCCTGCGTAACCTCGCACTCGTTGCCGTCGGAATAGCACTGAACCCGGATCTCGCCGGCAAGCGCAAACGACGTAACCACCGACGCGATGGCAAGCGCAACGGTCGTGCGTAACATAACGGCCTCCTCCTTGATCACTACCAGTGTTGTCGGCTTAGCTAACCGCGTCCGCCGCCGATACGTGACATGTTAGCGCAATGCGCTCGACGCTGTCGGAACCGCTCCGAGCCGGCTATTCCACTCTGGACACCCCCGTGCGAGGCCTCCACCAGCGCAGTGACGACCTCGATGTCGTCGATTTGATTGAGCTTCGCGACGATGCGACCTGGACGTCCGGCTCCGTGGGCCATGGCTGCGGAAGCTGTCCCCCACAAAGCCGCGCGCCAGGTAAGACAATCGTGCCGTCGATTTACAATAAAATATGATTGTCATCATATTTCATGCTATACTGCGTACATGAATCGCACACCCAGCAAGAAACAGCTCACCCACGAACGCATCGTCGAGACCGCGGCGCGGGCCATCCGTCGCGCCGGTTTTAGTGGCGTAGGCGTGGCGGACGTCATGAAGGAGGCGGGCCTGACCCATGGCGGCTTCTATGCTCACTTTCCGTCCCGCGAAGCGCTCCTGTGCGAGGCGATCGAGCGGGCCGGTAGGGACAGCGCCGCCCGCATTGCGAAGAACGTGGCGATTCGCCAGGCCGAAGGTGCGAGCGCATTTCGCGCGTTCATCGAGAACTACCTGTCAGAGCGCCACCTCGCCTCCCCCGAGAACGGATGCGCGGTTGCGGCGTTGGCATCGGAGATGCCGCGCCAGTCGCGGGCGGTCGGACAAGCGGCGACGCAACGTGTGCGTGGACTCATCTCTACCGTCCGGAGCACGTTGCCGTCTTCGGCGCCGAAGGATTCCGCCGCCGTCGTCGCGAGCCAGTTGGTAGGCGCCCTGCAGCTCGCACGCGCCTTGGGCGATAACGCCGAGGGCAGAGGCGTGCTGGCGGCTACCCGCCGAGCGCTGCTCGAGCGCTACGACTTGGTCTCTCCCTGATCCACGCGGCGCCGCCAATGTTTCAAGCGTCGGTTTCAACGGTTGTGCTGAAATATTATCTCTATCATATTTACTTCGAACGCTCACCTCCTTCACTCCACCGCAAAGGAAATGCATCGTGAAACTCCATAACGCTACTCTGCTCATCACCGGCGCCAATCGTGGCATCGGTCTCGCTTTCGCTCGCGACGCCCTCGCGCGAGGCGCCCGCAAGGTCTATGCAGGCGTCCGCGACCCCACCAGTTTCACGCTCGAAGGTGTGGAAGCCATCCGCCTCGACGTGACCAAGCCCGACGACGTTGCCGCAGCGGCCGAGCGCCTCCGCGATGTCACCGTGCTGATCAACAACGCAGGTATCGCCTCGTTCGGCGGCTTTCTCGCCGAAGGCAGCATCGAGGCCGCGCGCACGCAGCTCGAAACCAACTATTTCGGACCCTTGCGCACGAGCCTCGCCTTTGCCCCGGTGCTGGCCGCGAATGGCGGCGGCGCCATCCTGAACGTACTCTCGATCGCAAGCTGGATCAGTACGCCGTTGCTGGCGGTGTACGGTTCGACCAAGTCGGCGGCGTGGTCGCTCACCAACGGTCTGCGTCACGAGCTGCGCGCCCAACGCACGCAGGTGCTCGGAATGCACATGGGGTTTGTGGACACCGACCTCACCCGCGGCATCGACCTTGCGAAGTCGACGCCGGAGGCTGTCGTGCACGAGGCGCTCGATGCGCTCGAACGTGGTGACGAGGAAGTGCTTGCGGACGACATCACGCGGCAGGTAAAGCCGGGGTTGTCCGCACAGCCGCCTGTGTACCTGCAGATGCTCCAACGCTGATTACCTCGCAAGGAAGCTTCCTATGAGCACTACCCTGTCGATGTCGGATACGCGGAGCGCCCATTCCGGAGTGGCAACGCGCACGCGGCAAATGCTGCACGCGCCGTTGTTGCCGACCCTCCTTCGACTCGCCACGCCGAACGTCATCGGGCTTTTCGCGACGACGATCGTGATCGGTTACGACGGGTTCATCCTCGGGAGGCTAGGCCCCGACGCGCTGGCCGGCATCGCGTTGGTGTTCCCGTTGTCGATGCTGATGTTGCAAATGTCGGCCGGCGGCCTTGGTGGCGCAGCGACCGCCGCCGTCGCGCGGGCCTTGGGCGCTGGACGCCGCGACGACGCGAGCCGTCTCGCGCAGCACGCGCTTCTGCTTGCGTTTGCCATGGCGGGACTGTTCATGTTGGGCGTTCTCGGGTTCGGACGCGCGGCGTTCGCCGCGATGGGCGGCCGCGACGCGGCGCTCGACGCCGCGCTTGCCTACTCGAACGTCCTGTTCACGGGCGCGGTCGTGATCTGCTCGACCAACGTGCTGGCTGCCGTGGTGCGCGGCGCGGGCAACATGCTGCTTCCCTCGGTCATGCTCCTGGCCACCGCGCTCATTCATCTCGTGCTGTGTCCATCGCTGGTGTTCGGCTGGGGGCCGATCGGCGGTCTCGGTATCGCGGGCGCCGCCGCCAGCACGCTGATAGCCAACGCCGTCGCGGCGATCGTAATGGTCGCTCACCTGCTACGTCGCAACGGCGTGGTGCAGTTGCAACGGTCGCCTTGGCGGCTTCGCATGAATCTCCTGCGCGACATCCTTCGAGTCGGCGTACCGGCGTCGCTGAGCCCGATTATCAGCAACGCGTCGATCGTGGTCGCAACCGCGGTAGTCGGCAGTTACGGCGTCGCTGCGCTAGCCGGGTTCGGTGTCGCGGCACGGCTCGAATACATCCTGGTGCCGATCGCATTCGGATTCGGAACGGCGCTCACGACAATGGTCGCCACCAACATGGGGGCCGGTCAGCCGGCTCGCGCGCTGCGCGTGACGTGGATCGGCGGAGCGGTGGTAGCCGCGATCACCGGTGCCATTGGCGCAACGGCGGCGATCGCACCGTCGCTTTGGATGAATCTGTTCACCGCCGACATCGACGTGCGCAATTTTGGCGCGACTTATCTCAACATCGTCGGCGGCTTCTACGGCCTGTTCGGGCTGGGGCTCGCGCTGTTCTTCGCATCGCAGGGCGCGGCGCGCATGCTCTGGCCTCTGGTTGGCAGCACTGCACGCTTGGTCATCGTCGCGGTCGGCGGCTGGGTCTGCGTCTCCCTGCTGTCCACGTCGGCGAACGGTTACTTCGTCGTTGTCGCGCTGAGCTTCGCCGTATACGCAATCACGATCGCGGCAGGCATCTGGCGCGGCCGGTGGACGAACTAATGCGTCGCGTTGATGCCTGTTTGGATATGCCAATTATTTGACGGCCGGCCAATACGCGAGCGCCGACGTGGGTCGGCTGCCATGGAGGCAAATTCTTGGTCCAGCGTAAGCGGAACTGACGCGGCATGTTGCGGTTAAGAATGCACGTCTTCACAGCGCCATCACCGAAGGCGACAGTTTCGGCATTCAGGACTCAGACATCGCCACGCCGCCTAGGCTTCACCGTGAGTGTTAAGCCGAAGGGCGCGACCTTCGGGGTCTTCAGGCTGATAGAAGCCGTGGTCGCCCGCAAACGCGCCCTTAATCTCAAGCCACGCATCAGCCTCATGTCTCGAGATCGACGCCCACTTATGGACCGAACCTACATTGATGCGGGCGCCGTCTATGCCGGTAGGCAACGATGTTGGCTGTGACCCATCTGTTTGGATCAACACCCCACACATCCAGACCTTCGACAGCACCGGCTGCAGCGACCTGCTCCACGCACGTGTCGCAACATTCTCCGATCCAGTATCCTCAAATCCCGCAGTCAGAACTCTCACTGTCACTACGGGAGGTAGCAGGTCTACAAAGAGCTGACGCGCGTCCGCAATGATGGAGTCGTTGTACTGCAACCCAATCTGCGCGCCCGCGCGATACTGCGCGCGATAGCCATTCTCACCGTTGAAGAACCAGTCGAAAACTTTCGAGCCTACCCAAAATTGAGCAACGGCTCGCGATTCTTGAGGGTTATCCGATCTTCGCTCCGCAGCCAGCCTCGCCGTCCCGCGAACCAGCGCTGCCGTCAGCGCCTTCACCAGCAAGGTACGCAAAGAGCTGGCTGACGGTGGTTGCAGTAGAAGAGCACGGCGCTCGCGATCGGTATTCGCGACTTCCGACACGTCCCACACTCGGTTCGCATCCACGGTGTTCGTGGCGTCTGAATACAGAGCCCATACTCTAGTCGATTGCGTGGCGCATGGCGCGAGAGAAGCGCTTACTAAGACCAGGAGACATGTCCACAACCCGCACGCCTGGTATTACCATCCATGCTGACGGACGCCGATTCATCGACAGCGCCATCTCGGTGTTCGGATCAGCTTACACGTCGGCGCCCTTACACAGGACCAAGCGGAGCAACGAGAGGTGCTCGGACCTGTCGCCGAGAATCCGGCGACGCCATGACAGCCAGCGATCGCGCGGGGAAGCGCGCGACAGTGCGGCGTCGCCCGGATGGGCGGGAGTATTGGATCAGTCAACCAACGTTATGACCGAACGGTCGCACCACTCCACGATTCTCGCCGCCCTATGGATGACTGGCTGGTTGGCCGCCATGGTTACGATCGCATTGGCGGCGCGTGAGGCCGGCAAAGTGCTGCATGTATTTCAGATCATGGAAATCCGCTCACTTCTCGGCATCGTGATGTTCCTACCGATGATCGCGACGGCCGGTGGTCTGCGCGCGATGCGAACCGGTCGTTTCGGTCTCCACTTCAGCCGCAATGCCGTTCACTATGGGGCGCAGTTCCTCTGGTTTTTCGCGATAACGATGATTCCGATCGCGGAAGTCGTCGCAATCGAGTTCACGGGTCCGGTCTGGGTCGCGCTTCTGGCGGTTGTATTCTTGGGTGAAAGGATGACCGCCACGCGGGTCGCGTCGGTTGTCTTAGGGGTTGTCGGCGTCTTGATCGTCGTCCGGCCGGGGCTTGACCACGTTGACGTCGGGCAGGTCGTCGCCCTCGTGGCCGCTATCGGCTTCGCCGGCTCGATCATCCTCGTCAAGTCCCTTACTCGGACCGAAAGCGTCGTGTCGATCATCTTCTGGATGTTGATCATTCAATCGGTGATCGGCGCGATCCCTGCGGCGATGCTGTGGCAGACTCCGCCGCTGACGGTCTGGCCGTGGCTGGTAGTGATCGCCTTCTGTGGCACCTATTCCCATTTTTGCATGACGCACGCGCTGCGTCATGCGGATGCAACGACTGTGGTGCCACTCGATTTCCTTCGCGTCCCGCTTACAGCACTCGCCGCCTGGCTCGTCTTCGCCGAGCGTTTCGACCTGTTCACCATCGTCGGCGCCGCAGTCATCCTTGGCGGAAATCTGCTCAACCTAAAGCGGACTGCACCGAACGCTGTGCCTGTCGCATGCAGTCGCATGCCCTGAAGGCGGGTAATCATCGAATCAATGACTTGCAACGCTTGCCAACGCGGAAACCAAACTCATCCAGTCACGGAACCTTCGCCGCGGTGCCAGATCGACATCGGCTAATGCGCGCGGTGCCGCGCGCTTGCCACATGAAGCATCATGTCCCTGCTTTTGCAGCTGCCCAATCACCGCAAAAAAATTCCTTGCCTGGGGCTTGCCGTTGGGGCCGAACTAATAGGCTCAACCCTACTGAATCACGTAGCGCACCAGCAGGAATGTATGCGCATCCGGGTCGCGCTCGAGATCCGGGAGGTCGTCGGCAAACGTGAGGGAGGCTTCGTCGGATTGACCCACGTCGAACGTTGGCAAAGCGGTCAGTCCGATCTGCTCTGCCGACACCGCTGTCGGCACGGGCGCCGCGTCAGTCAATGACACGAGACTGATGGCCTGAACCTCGAGGGGATGCCCCTGCGCAATGTAGGAGAACCGATTGCGACCGAACGCAAGGGACAACGGTTCACCGTTGACGAATCGATGCCATTCACCGGGGTAATCGTTGCGCAGGCTCAACAGAAGAACCGGCCCGAAGTCGTTGGTGGCGCTCAGCACGGCTGACAGGTTGCCGACGGCGGCCTGCCGCAATTGCGTGCCGCCTTCGCGAGCGGTATAGCGCAGGTGGAGGATCACGTCGGAAATCGTTGTGTAATCGAATTGCCGAAACTCGCTTGGAAGCTCGAGCCGCCAGCGACCGATCGCGCCGCTGCCCTCGAACGGCAAATAGCGCTCGTCGCGCAGATTGGTTTCGAACATGCCGGCGTCGGTGCTGCCGCTGCTGGTGACCACCGACTGAATGGCGCCGAAGTAATCGACGAAGCGCGCCGCGTCCTCGCCATCGCGCGCATAGCCGCCCGCAAGAATCGGCGAGGTCCGAACGCTGCTGTTGAGCAGCGATGCCGTGCAATTGACGCTCGCATAGGGTCCGATCACGCAGGGGATCGAGAGGCTGACCGTTTTCAGCCGTCGCAGGTAGTGGCCGGGGCCATCGAGATCGAAGAGCCACTCGGGCAGGGTCACCTCGCACGTTCCGGTGGCTTTCAGCTCGAGCAGGGCCAGAGGATTGAGCTGACGCAGCGAGACGTGCTTGGTCAGCTCGTATTCGCGCTTGTTCTGATCGAGGTAGGCGCTCGACATGCGGGCGAGGTCGAGGGTGAGGCTTTCGCCGGCCAACAGTCCCTTCTTCAGGCTGTCCCAATGCCCCGGCTGGATAAAGCTCGAAGTCGGGAGGCCGAGTTCGAATCGAAACGACCGTTCCGCACGAGTGGCCAAATCCGTCGCGAGCTGGAAGGCCTGGAAATACACGCTCGACAGGCGCGAGATCATCCAACCGTAGAGATCGGGGCTGGTGTACTTCGCCTTCAGGTAGTCGTCGACCTCGGCGGCGTGCGCGATCTGCTTGTCGTGGACGTCGAGCTCGTGGTTGGCGACTGCGGTGCGCAGGTCTGCGGCGGTGATGAGCGCGTCGATGTGGCCGATCTCGAGCGAGGCCTGTGAGGCCTGGTGCATCCATTCTTCGAGGCGACGGTTCCAGGAGCCGGTCAGGTTCGCGGTGTTGGACTCGCCATGTGCCGCAGCGGCACGATTGCTAAACTCGATTGCTTTGCCTTCCACCCAGTGGACGTAATTGCTGTGCCCAGCGGTGATGCTCGTAGTTGGTGCCGGCCCTGCCCAGCCGATCCCGACATCGGGCATTATTTTCGTGATGTCGTTTTGCGCCAGCCGCCATGTCCCGGCCTTACCTTCGTACTTGATCGCATCCAGCATCTTTTCTTGGCTGGTACGCTCGGCTTCGATGAGGGTGTCTCCGGTCTCGGGATCGGGAAGCATTAAATCGAGGTAGTGTTGGAGCCGTGCCGCTGTCATCGCGCGAGATTGGTCGAGTGCCAGCCGCTCTTGTGCGAGCTGGTCCAACTGCGCGGTCTTGACGAGGCGCATCGACTCTAGGAGCCGGCGCTCCTGCCCCGAGCGGAGCAGTGAAAGTTGCTCGGCATCGCGCTTCTCCAGTGCGGCGAGCAGCGCAGCCCCGAGGCCCGTGACCTGGGCGGCGACGTCGCGTGCCTTGTCGAGCAGCACACCGAAGCGCACGCCCGGCATCGGTGCGTTTAAGCCCGCCAGGGCGTCTCCGATGCTGACACCGCTGGCAATCGCCTGCACGAGTAGCGCCGGGTCGATCGGCGGCTCGAACAGCGCAAGCTGTCGGACCACGCCTTCGATGTTCATGCAATGGCGGATCTTGAAGAGGCGATCCGCCACGATGTCCCAATAGCCGACGAGCTTGTCGTTGCGCGGGATGCAAAAGAATAACGTGGGGCCGATCAAGGCCGGGATCGCTGCCCCCACGGGGGCGCCAATGTCGGGGGCGCCGCCGGAGCCCGGGTCCGTCGTCGCCTTGTAGTCGAGGCCATCCAGCAGGCCGCCGCCGTCACCCGCGCCTTGATCCGCCTGCCCGGGGTGCAGGATGGTCTCCATGTCGACCAGCGCGTTCGAGAAGGTATCGAGATGCGGGCGGAGGTCGTTGAAGTTCCGCACCGGCTCGCCATCGATGGTGGGGAACGTGCCTTCGTGCGCGGCGATTTCACGCGGCCGGTCGCCGAGGAGCTCTGCCGCGAGCAGGTAGAGCTGGCTCGCCTCGTTGACCGACTCCATCGTGTCCTGGCGGAACAGGTCGTCGGCCCAGGCGATGAGGTGGTCGAGATAGGCCATCACCACGGCCATCATGTAAGGCTGCACCCGCATCCGGGCGATCAGGTGCGGGTTGAACGGGTTCTTGCGCCAGGCCTCGACCTGCTTGTTGAGCGAGTCGCGCTGATTCTGCTCTTCGTCGTTCAGTCCCGAGGTGTGGAGCAGCAGCATCATCTGTTCGATGGTCCTGCCGGTGCCGTGCTCGTAAAAGGGCTTGATGTTCCAGACGCATTCGGGCCAGGGAGCCTCCGACGAGGGGCGGTTGGTCGGCTCGAAGATGTAGTGAAACCAGCGATGGGCCTCTTCGAAGCGGCGATTTGCGTCGAGCCGCTTCGCGACAATGAAGGGGGCGTGGAAGAAGAGTTCCCAGTTGTAGGTGGAGTACGCACCGTCGAACTCAAAATCGAAGTCGTCGACCGGCAATGGCTCGCCTACGCAGGCCTCCTCGGACGGCTCGACGACCGGCGAGTAGTGGGCGAGGAAATAGTCCCGCACCAGCGTCTGCCGATGGAGCGTCCCCTGCGCCCCGTCAACGACGGGCTCGGTCGCGCCTCGCGGCCGGAGAATTCCGTCGATGCCATGCCGGTTGAGCTGCTCGACGAGCACGCGCACGAACGGGTGGTGGTGGTTCTTGAAGCGAAAGCTCGTCGTCTCCCAATGACCCGGCAGGAACGACGGAGCGCCGGCCATCGGCACTTCTCCAGCTCCTGCGGCGTTCGCCAACGCGGCCCGGGCAACGCTTACGTGGAACGCGGTCACTTGGTCCGGCAAGTCGAGCGGCGTCGTTCCATGGGTCGGCGTGGGGCCGGTTGCTTTCCCCAGCGGTGATCCGCTGTCGGGGTCGGACAGATAGCGGCCTTCGGGGACGACGAGAAAGCCGCGCCGCTGGTCGTTATAGAAGAACTGCGTACGACAGAAAAACGGGCGTTCGTCCTGGTGAAAGGCAACCGTGAACAGCGGTCGCGCATCGCGCAACACGGTCACGTCGCGCTCGTAGTTGCCGACCCAGTCCAGGCGCGTCCAGACCCGCAACGCGGCGGTGCCCGAAGTGCCGGCGCTCCGCATTTGGTTGAAGCTCCAATCCGTGTTCGGAAAGGCGTCTCCGGTCTCGGAGGGCCAGAGTGAGTCGCCGAAGCCGCTTTCGCCGCTGACATGGAGCACCAGGTCCCGATGAGGGGAGCTGTCATTGCGCCGAGCAAAGGTGAGGGTCAGCGCCTCGGGCTCGAGGGCTTCCGTCCAGAATGCGAGCTCGGCCGGGTCGTACACCTGCGGGTTTCGGATTGGGGCGATGATCTGCACATTGCCGATGGCACCCTCCTCTCCGACAGCGAACTCCGCGGCGCTCACACTCTTCGGCGACCAAGTTCCGTCGCGGTACTCGCTCCATTGCAGCCGGGCACGCTGGTATTTCCGCGGTATCGGGTCCGGCTCGCCCCAGGCCTGGCTGGTCGCGTCGAACAGCGTCGGCCAGAGTAGAAACAGGCGGTCGTTCCACACGGCGGGAACCAGGTGATCGCCTTCGATGCCGATGTCGACCGGCTCCCAGCACGTCCACGAACTTCCGTCCCAGCGCCGGTAGTGGTAGTTGCGCGGCGCGTTACGGCTGCGACCGAAGACATGAAGGACCTTCTGCGTCGCGGTCGGCGAATCCTGGTAGACCCCGGCGATCTCGAGATTGGCGATCTCGTCCAGCGACTTCAGGTAGCGCAGGTACTCGCGCTCGACCGCGGCGCCGTTGAGCTCGTCGCTCAGCAGGCCCTGCTCCAGGGCTTTGAAGAGAGGCGTCTTGTCGTCGCGCAACTCCGGCTGGATCCAGTTCTCGGGATAGAGAAAGATTTTGCGATTGGCTTCCCACACGCGGTAGTTCTTCATCCACTCCCAGCGATGGGCATCTACCCGCGCCGGAGGAACCTGCGGTGACTCGCAGTCGAGCAGCACGCGCTGAATGTACAGCTGAACCGAGGAAATCCCTTGCTTGATGCGCGACGTCTCCATGCACGGATCCATCTCGACGTCAATCAACAGGAATTCAAACAGGCGCCCGCTGGCAGAGACGTGCGCGCGCATCATCTCCGGCATCGCGAGCACGAAAGCCGTCAGTGCCGAACGGCGTCGGATGCGCAGGACATCGTTGAGCGATCGTGCTTG
>Ga0070675_100002950_pt1 | contig 12837 bp, 11 predicted proteins | sample KBSM43metaG_FD_65343 | JGI IMG/M metagenome (GOLD analysis project Ga0070675, IMG submission 65343) | Miscanthus rhizosphere microbial communities from Kellogg Biological Station, Michigan, USA - KBS M4-3 metaG | ecosystem: Host-associated > Plants > Roots > Rhizosphere > Soil ...
GGCGGTTCCCGTTATCGGCGCGAGGGGCACTCGCGACGAGCCGACTCGAGGAACGCATATGGCGAACGTCCATTTTTGTGGGAAGCGTCGCGCTCGACACGCTGGAGGAGGTATTTGCGACCATGGAGATGGGATGCCTTCTTTGCTCCGCTCGCGAACCTGTGGCTCGACCAGGGGACGGAGCTATATCTTGGGTTGGTGCACGCTCAGGACGGTGTCAAGGGAACGAAGAATCGGATTGCCGCCGCGAAGAAGTACGTCCCCCTACGCGGGGGGGCCGCAGCCAGCATGTGAGTCGATGGACCGCAAGAACGATCTCACCGGATTGATTGCTGCCTGGGTCGCCTCGACGTTCCCGCCCGATTCAGTAGAGACCGATGCAGGTGCACGCCTTACAAGTAGAGATGCAGCTGCGCGAGGAACGTCTTCAGAGGATCGACGGTGCCCTCCGTCTTCTCGTGATAGAAGTCCAGGCTCACATTGACGTGCGTACGGGGAAGCAGGTTGGCGCCCACATTCCATCGGAATACGCCTGGATAGAGATCAGTGCCGGTTCGCCCTTGTGGCGACACCTTCAACCAGATGCCGCGGAACGCCTCGACCGAGGTCTCGTTGACGAAAACGAAGGCGGTACCGCCGCCGCTGCCGCGCATGTAGGCGTCACCCTCGGTCCAGATGCTCACGCGCTTCCATGGTGCGATGCCGAGCGCGCCACCCGTCGCGCCGTGCCGCGCCTCCAGGTCGGTCGCGTTGCGATATAGGCCGGAACCCACAACCGCGATCTTCGGACCGAAGTCCACTTGCAGCCGTCCGGTGGTGTTGAACCCCGCACCGCCGTCGTCGTTCACAATCGATTCCGCTCGACCCGGGGAAAGCGATACCTGCAGTTGCGATCGTTCCGACGTGTGGCTCACCTCGAGGCCGTACACCTGGTCGTACTTGTCGAACCCCAGATCGTTTCGATTGAAGGCCGTGTGGTCGGAGAAGTAGATGCCGTACGCGGGCATGTAACGACCGGCTTTGATGCCGATCCCATGCGTGCCTTCGTACGACACCCAATGCTCTCGCGAGTAAACTTTGGCGTCCTCTGTTCCTATGGCGGGCATGCGGCCTGCCTCGCCGTACACCGTCCATCCGTGACCACGGTACGCCCCCCGGACGTCCGCGTTCATCATCGGATTGCGACTATCGCTGAAGCTGCCGCTCTCGTAATGCAGGTAGGAAGGTCGCAGCGAGATGCCCAGCTGTACCGGTCCCAGCGCGTTGCCCAGTGTGTCGTAGAGGAACGCTTCCTCACCGCTCACTGTGCCGTCCGCCGCGGGCGTGCTGGCACGGCGCGTCGTCGAGAGCTCCTGGCCCGAGAGCGAGCGTCCGTAAGGCGTCAACAACCCGCCGCCAGACGCCGAGTAGTGACAGGAAGAGCAACGGTTGTACTGTTTCGATAGGAACATCGGTTCAGCGCTGGCACGCGTAGCACCAATAAGAACGCAGATCACCGCGGTTGAAGTCCAAACACGTGTTGTCATATCGATCGCCGATCGGAGATACAAGCCTGTTCAGAAGGCACGCGAGTTCGTCGGTCAAGACGTGCAGGTCTCATCGCCCGGGAGTTGCGGTGAACAGTACCTTGACCGTCACGTCATTTTTGACGCCGACACCCAGATAGCGGGGGTCGGCGATGTTGTAGTCGGAGATGCGAAGCGGGAACGACGCGTCCACTCGCACCGACGAAGCGCGGGAGCTCACTGTTGCCCGCCCGCTCACCGCTTGCGTGACACCGTGCAGTCGCAGCCGGGCAGTGAAAGTCTTCTGGCCTTCGACACCCGATGCCATGGATCCGACATCAACGTTTGTCAACGTTGCCTTGTCGAATCCGTCGCCTTTGCCAATTTCGAGGTAGTTCTCCAGCATGTGCTGATTGCGCAGCGAGATGCCGGTATCGAGCGTCTTCAGATCCACCGATAGTTCACCCGTCAAGATCGCCGACTCCGGGTCGACTGAGAGTCCGCCGGTGAGCGCGGAACTCTTTGCTTCGAAGCTCCCTCCCACCGTCATCGGACACGTAATCCGGACGTCACCGGTGGACACCGTCCAGGCGCGGCCCGACGACTGCGCGCGGGCCGGACTGACGATGAGCCACGTGATGAGTGCGATCGAGGTGAAGAGCGTCGATCGTTGCGAGGCTGATTTGCCGGTCATACCGTGAACGACACCACGTCGCCGGAAACGGAAGTTGTGTACTGCCGCAGCGCGGATCTGGCCGGTCCGGCCACGACCGCACCGCTTGTGGAAAACTCCGAGCCGTGCACGTTGCACACGTAGTGTCCGTCGCTGAACCCGGTCACGATCTGAGCTTCGTGCGTGCAGGTGGCGGTCAATGCCGTGAAGCTGTCCTGGGCGACGCGCGCCATCAGAAAGGCGCCGAGCGACGTTTGCACCAGCGCGGCGCTACCGACGCTCGCCAGTGCGGACGATCCACTGACCGTTACCGAGACGGTACGCCCGGATACTGAGCCGCTGACGCTTGGCAGTGTAGGTGCGGGGCCTCCGGATGGTGACGTCGGATTCGAGCCGCTGCAGGCACTCATCAGAACACCGGCAGCAGCCAGGGCGGCACCGCAGCAGGCCTGCGAGCAAAACTCACGGCGTGTGGTGGTATGCGATGGGGATTCTTTCATGGTGGACGACTCCTTCGGCTGTCCTCGTTCCTGGTCTCGCTGTTCCCCTGGAGGGACAAGCCACAGGTGTTGGACACGTGCCTCGCCAAATCAAGCAAGGACGACGCCGTATTCATCGTGAAATTTTCCGTGTGCGCCGCAAGCGACCGTGAAGGTCGCGATTGAAATGACGCGCAGTCATCCGTGCGACCTGCCTGCCCAACATGAACGTGTCTTAATGTGTGTCGCGGTTTTCTTCAGGCGTGTGGCAGCTTCGTGACCGGCCTGTGGCTGCCGTGATTGAAACACTCAGAGGATCGCTGATACCTCTGTAGCGGCCGAAACATCCTCCAGATTCTCGGTGGGTTCAGTCGCTCATCGCGAGAGCCGGCGAACGCTTTCTATCATCTGTGGCCACACGTCTGACTGCCGCCCGCCTTCTTCGTGGCCGCCTCGTAGGGTGCCGCGTGTGCCGCGAGCATCTGACCCGTGAAGCAAGCCTGTGGTACGCCGAGCGGAAGCTGCTCGATTGCCCAGCTTCACGAGCCAACAACCACCGTGGATCACGATGGCGAGCGGATGTGTCATGAGTTCTTCTCCGCGCGGAGCCGGGGTACTACCTGTTCATGCTGACGCAGGCATCGGACCACGTGCCATCGTCTCGTTGTGTCGCCGAGCGACGTCCTACGCCGTCACCGTCGAACGTATTCAACCGCACCGTGGCGTATTCGAAACGCGCCTGCGGTTTGCAATACTCCACCGTCCACCGAAGCAACCCATGCGCTCGTACTACGGCATTGAGCGCATCAACCGCTGTCGTCGTCCTCAAGGAGACGGAAAACATGCGGTCGCTTTGCGGTGTCCTGGCTGGCATCAGTTCGTCGGCTGGCCCCCTCGCGCCGCCGAGGGCCGAGTGAACCTCGTTCATCGCGGTCCACATGCGCCCCTCTTTGACCCTGAAGAGGGGAATCTTTCGATTCAGGAAGTGGTTGGTATCGAACCAGGTCACGCCCGGGCGAACGATGAGAACACCATCGGCCTCGCTCCATACGTATCGTTTGTCGAGCTCGACGAGCCGATCGAAGGCGCGGCTCACGCTCATCCCGGTCAAGACAACTTCATCCTCGCGTTCGGGAGTTTTCTTGCCTGGCTCTCCACATGGTTCGGGCACGAGCTCGAGCCCGAGCGGTACGGGCAGAGACTCGGCGATACGAATCGCGACCTGCGGCACCGTGCATGGCAGCAGCGGCAGACCGATCCGGATGTCTTCTTCGATGATGCGAGCGGTCACCGCCGTCCCCTGTGATGACACGCCAGTGACTGCGCTCGTCATCACCGCGAGGACGGCGGCCGTCAGTCGGTACAGCATCGATGTGCGTAAGATTACCCGGACTTCATTTCTGAGGTCACTTCAATCGACGACACACGGAGGCTCTAATCAGGGAGGCCGTCTTATCCCTGACTTCAGATAAACACATCGGCCAAGGAGGTCACCGTCACGCCCGGTCGAGCGCTCTTCGCCGTCTGCAACGTTCCAGAAGCCCAGGAACTCGTGCAGCTATAATCGGCGCCTCTGAGCATCCACTGCCCGTCTTGCGCGGCGAGGGTCCAGTCGGCGAGCCGATTCTGTCCATCGTGCGGCTACGCTATCGGCGGGCTCTCGCAGGTGGTCACGACTGACGCTGGCGACGTGCCGGCGTTCGGTCCGCACGTGGGGCGGGTCACCTCGTCGGATTCCGTACCGATCGGAGGTTTCACGCCTGGCACGGTGATCGCCAATCGCTACCGTGTCATCGGGCTGCTGGGCCGCGGTGGCATGGGCGAAGTGTATCGGGCCGACGATCTCAGGCTCGGCCAGCCAGTCGCGTTGAAATTTCTGCCGCCGGGGCTGGCGGACGATCCGGTGCAGCGCGAGCGGCTGCTCGCCGAGGTTCGTATCGCGCGCCAGGTCTCGCATCCAAACATCTGCCGCGTGTACGACGTTGGTGAGATCGAGGACTCAGCGCGGAACACTCACCGATACTTCCTCACGATGGAGTTCATCGATGGGGAAGATCTCGCGTCGCTGATCAAGCGCATCGGCTATCTCTCGAATGAAAAGACGCTCGACATCGCGCGCCAGCTCACGGCGGGTCTGGCGGCGGCACACGAGCGTGGCGTGCTGCATCGTGATCTGAAACCCGCGAACGTGATGATCGACGGCCACGGCCGGGTCCGCATCACCGACTTCGGGCTGGCGGTCGCCGCAGGAGATCAGACGCAGGGCGACGAGATGTCGGGCACGCCGGCGTACATGGCGCCGGAGCAACTCGTCGGCCAGGCCGCGACAGTCCGGAGCGATCTTTATGCGCTCGGTCTCGTGCTCACGAAATCTGCACGGGAAAGAGGGCGTTCGCCGCGTCGACGCTCGCCGAGCTGCGGGAGCAGAAAGAGGCGCGACCGCCGAACGCACCGTCGGATCTCCGGGCTGGGATCGATCCGGTCGTCGAACGGCTGATCACGCGATGCCTGGAATGGGATCCGCGCCCGCCCGGCGTCGGCGGTCCGATTGGCTGCCGCGCTGCCCGGCGGCGATCCGCTGGCCGCTGCGCTGGCCGCGGGTGAAACGCCGTCGCCCGAGATGGTCGCGGCCGCCGGCGTCCGGGAGGGCATGCGGCCGTTACTCGCGTGGAGTCTTCTTGCGTTCGTCGTCGTGGGGACGCTGGCCGCCATGGCGATCAATGTGCGCACGCAACTCCTTGGCCGCCTCCCTGTCGGCAAGGCGCCGGAAGTTCTAGTGGAGCAGGCTCGCGAGTTCATCCATCGGGCTGGGTACGAGGATCCGCCGGCGGACAGCACGTTCGGCTTCGAGTACGACACCGACTTCCTCCGGTATGTACAGGACACCGACAAGAGCAGCCTTCGATGGCAGAAGCTCGATGCCTACAACCCCGTGTCGTTTTGGTACCGACAGAGCCCGCGTCCACTCGAAGAGGTCGCCGACTTCTTTGGCTTCACCCCCTTCGGACCGACTGACCCTCCCGCCCGGTTCTCGGGGGAACTGCTGGTCCGGTTGAACACCGATGGCCGCTTGAGAAGTTTCGAAGCTGTACCGCCGCAGATCGTGCCCGCCGTCGATTCTTCATCGCTGCTTGACATGTCGAGCTTTCTACGCGACACCGGTGTCGAGGCGTCGACGTGGACGCGCGCCGAGCCGCAGTGGAATCCACGGAATTTCGCCGACGTCCAGGCAGCGTGGACCGCAACGCTGCTTCGCGCGCCTCAGATCAGCGTTCGAGTCGAATCAGCCGCCTACAGAAACAGACTAGTCAGTTTTGATCTCATCGGTCCCTGGACACAGCCGGCCCGCGCGGCGGTCTTCACGGTGCCGACCGGCGGACGGCTCTTCAACGCGGTTCTGTTGTTCGGCATCGTCGCCTGTGTGGGAGGCGGACTCTTGTACGCCCGGAGGAATGTGCTGATGGGGCGCGGGGATCGTCGCGGTGCGATGCGGCTGGGGGCTGGCTACATTGGCATGCAAGGCGTCGGATGGCTGCTCAACGCACACCACGTCGCGACGTTAGCCGAGGTCGCTCGGTTTTTCCGGGCTGCTGCCTATGCGCTGTGGGGCGGTGCGGTGTTGCTGGTGCTCTACCTCGCGCTTGAACCATTCGCGCGCCGGCGGTGGCCCCAGATGCTCGTATCGTGGACCCGGCTGCTGGCGGGCGATTGGCGCGATCCGATCGTCGGAAGGGATGTCCTGATCGGATGTGCGGCTGGCGTGGCCGGCGCCTGCCTGATGAATCTGGTGCTGCTCGTGCCCACGTGGTTTGGCCGGCCCGAGCCGATGCTGACGACATTCTCTGTGCTGCGGGGATTCGGTGCAGTCGTTCGCGGGCTCCTGGGCGCGGTACTCACCGCACTGAGCCTCGCGCTTTCTCTATTGTTCTTGCTGGTCCTGCTACGAATCGTCTTCAGGAACGAAGCTGTGGCGGCCACGACATGGACGTTGGCAGCGGGTGTGCTGGCGCTCACGAGCGGCCAGCGAAACGGTCAACTCGAGTCAGTCGCCATTGCCATGCTGCCCGCCTTGTTCTGGGCGGTACTTCAGTACGTTGTCATCAGACGTCTTGGATGGCTGGCTTATCTCTGCGCCAATCTGGTCGTGAGCACCATCGCCTTTTATCCGCTCACGTTTCAGACATCAGCTTGGTACGCGGACACCGGCTACGCGGTTCTCGCGATCCTTGCCGCGATAGCCGTGTTCGGATTATGGACGTCGCTCGGTGGCGAGCGGATGGTGCGATTGAACGATCTCTGAAATCTGGTGATCGACGAGCGATTGCGAAAATCGCCTCCGAGGAAGCGCGTCTTCCGGCGCATGAAGCTGGACGACGTTTGGCGATTCGCCGGTGGATGAGTGAAAGAGGTGCTTCGCTCCTACGCGTGGATCGCCCGACGAGGCTGAGCGGCCAGTACGGCCGAGAGCGCCAGGGCGGCAACAACGATCGGGATCGCCTGGAGTGTAATCGAGCGTGTCGCCAGCCAGCCGGTCAGCACGAACGGCATGGTGCGCGTGGCGCCGAGGCTGAACGCAATCACCACCGACAGCAGCCCGAAGCGGCGGAGCATCCACAACCAGGCCAGGCTGACTAAGAACAAAAGAGCCGATCCAACCACTGGCCCCACACTTAAGCCAATACCCAGCATGCCGATCACGAGAGCGCCCAGGAGGTCGGCCACCCAAAGTCGGCCGGTCACGAGCTGGACGAGCACAACCAAGATCAGTAGCACCAACGCGAGCAAGGAAGTAATAAAGACGGACTGGATAGCGGGCGCCAGGTTCGCCGGTGTGCTGGCTAACATCGCTCCCACAAATCCGAAGCCCGAATCCAAATTCGACGACAAGGTGGCATTGGCTCCCGGCAGGACGATTCGCTCAATGAGCGAGCCGCCGGCGAGGCCAGCGAGGATGTGGGATGTCACGAGCGGATCGCGAAACTGGCCGTTGTGAAGCCTCGTCCACGAGATGAGCGACTCCGGCCAGTTGCGACGCACGTAAGGCTCGATCGCGACGTAAAAGAGCCAGATCACCCCGGCCCAGAACGTCGCCTGCACTATTGCCGCGAGGAACAGACCGACCTCTTCGGCGCCGGCGACATGATTGGCAGACAGCAGCCATGTGAGCATCAATGCTGTGAACACCCAAGCGGTCAGTCCCACTGCACCTCGCCGATCGCTGCGCCCCAACCTGACGTTGTGCCACGCCGTGAGCGCCGCAGCAGGGAACAATCCGATTTGAACTAACAGAAACACGGCAGTCACCAATACGTCGATGGCTCTGGGGCCCGTCGGCGCCGGTCCCGTCGCCCCAGCGACTTCGAAGAATACCGGTCGCCCCTGAAAAGAAGCCGCCTCTATTCGTACGACATCTGTCCTGTCGTCACTGTACGTGCCAGTCCACGCCTGCTGCGCGTCGATGGCCATCGGAGGAACTCGTTCGGAGCGGGCGGGCATGAATCGCGTCTGGTCCAGACCGGCGGCCTCGAAGAGCTTGTTCCAGTCCACCGTGCCCGGTGCCGCTGTCAAGGTTCGTGTCTGCGGCCGTACGTGAAGCACGAGCAACCTTCCAAGCGCGTCGAGTTGCAGCAGGAGCGCGCCCGGTTCGACGTTGGGCGGATCGCTCGCCGTGACCACGCCCGGACTGAAGGGAGGAAGGGGCGAGACGCTGGCCAGCATGGCGTTCGGGCTGCGTCTGTACCAGAACGTCAAGACGGCCGGCCGGTGACTCGCCAGGATTGCATCGCGTTTGACAGGGCCCTGGCGCTCGGCGACGGTCTTGGCGGCCTCGTTACAACAGCTGAATCCGTACGCCGTGAACGGCGGCAGCTCCGCATAGCCCAGCGACTTGAGGACATCCTCCGCGCGGAACGCCAGGCCGTCCGAGGAAATGGGTATCGGGAGCTTGTTCAGCAGCTGCGTGCGCTGGGCCAATGGTGCGGCAATAACCGTCGACAGCAGGACGAACGCGACGCACAGTACCGCAGTACGCGGCTGGAACCCTTCCTTGACGTCGGAAGCCGCCACCATTTCCGGAGACGGCGTTTCGCCCGCCGCGAGCGCCGCCGCCATCGGATCGCCGCCGGGAAGCCCCATCGCGACGGCAAGCGGCGTCGCGGGCCGACGTCGCGGATCCTCGTCCAGACAGCGCCTGATGATCTCGTCGATGCCGTGATCGAGGTCTTTGACCTCGTCTGATGGATTCGAGCGTGCCTCGCCGCGGTGCTTGCCAGTGAACATCTCGTAGAGCACGAGCCCGAGCGAGTAGATGTCGCTGCGAGTGGTGACCTCCTTCCCCGCCTTCTGCTCGGGAGCCATGTAGGCGGGCGTGCCGCTTCGCAGATCGCTCAGCGGAATCTCGCGCGCAAACGCGGCCAGGCCGAAGTCGGTGATCCGCACCTGCCCGCGGCCGTCGATCATGATGTTCGTGGGCTTGAGATCTCGATGCAGCACGCCGCGCTCGTGAGCGGCAGCGAGTCCCGCGCAGATTTTGCGTGCGAACTCGACGGCCTTGTCCTGCGGGAGGCGTCCGATCCGCCGCAGCAGGGAGCCGAGGTTCTCTCCGTCGAGGTACTCCATCGACAGGAAGTGCATGCCCTCGACGAACCCGATGTCGTATACGCGGCACACGTTGGGATGGGAGACCTGGCGCGCGACGCGCACCTCGTTGCGAAAGCGATTCAGCGCGGCATCATCCAGCTCGCCTCCGGTGATGAACTTGAGCGCGACGGCTTGATTGAGGATCTGATCGAAGGCGCGATAGACCTCGCCCATGCCGCCGTGCCCGATGAGGCCGAGAATCTTGTAGCGTCCGGCCAGCACTGTGCCAGCTGGGAAGCGCCCCTCGTCCACACCACTGGACGAGGGTGACGAGTCTGCGAAGGCTGTTCTCGTCGCTCCCTCGACGGGAGTCCCACAGGCGGGACAAAGGCGCCAGCCCTCTTGCAGCTCCTTCGCGCACCGGGTGCAGACGGCGACGCCGGCGATCGGCATAGCGCCGGATTCTATCGCTGTCTGCGTCTCGTCTGATGTGATTCGTTCGACGCCTGTGGACGGCTCCCGCTTGGTGCTCGGCATGTCACACGCTCGACGAGACGGGTTTCGACATGGTGCGACCTCGGGAACGTAAATTCGCGGCGGCCTCTGATGCACCGTCCAGCGGGATGACTAACCGCGCAACATGGGTGAACGTCAATGCGCCGCAAGCGTGCCATCGATGCCCGCCCGGCGGCGTCGCGTGGGTCGGATCAAGCCGTGACCGGTATGAGGGATGAACGTCGTTGCCTCCTTGCGCTTCCCCAATGCGCAAGATGCAGAGGCCGTAGAATGGAACCATGCAGCAGGGCCTGAGCGCCGATCGAGAGTCCAGGGAAAGACTCATCGTTCTTCTTCGGGATCTGCTGGGCGACCGTTCTGAGATCGCGTTTGCGTTCATCTTCGGTTCTTTCCTCGATCAGCCCGCGTTCCGCGACATCGACATCGCCATCTGGACGACGCCCAAGGCGCCGCCGCGAGTGGACGTGGAACTGGCGGCGCACGCGTCCGCGGCGCTCGGTGTACCCGTTGACGTGCGCCGCGTCAACGACGCCCCGGTCTCGTTCATGTTTCACGTGCTCCGAGGGCACCCCATCGTCGTGCGCGACGAGGAGCTGCTGGCGACGCTCATGGAGCGAACCGCCCGTGAGTACCACGACCACGCGCCACTCGTGCGGCAGGCCACACGCGACGCGTTTGCACGATGACCCTCGATGTCGACGTCGTTCGCGGGCGATGCACGGAGATCGCCGAATCACTCGAACGGCTTCGACGGATTCGCGAGGACGGCCGCGAGACCTTCCTGACCGACGACGATACGAGAGACATCGCGTGCTACCGGCTGCTCCTGGCAATCGAGGCCGCCCTCGCGTTGTGCTACCACGTATCGGCGCGTCACTTGCGGCAGGTACCGGAGGACTACGCCGGGTGCTTCGCCGCTCTCGCCCGCGCCGGCGTGATTCCGGACGTACTGTCCCGTCGGTTGCAGCAGATGGCCAAGTTCCGCAACCTGCTCGTTCATGTGTACTGGAAGGTCGACTACGGTCGAGTGTTCGACGCGATTGAGACGGACCTGGACGATCTGGCCGAGTTCTCGCGCACCATTGCCGCGCTGGTGTGAGACATGCGAGAAAGTGATGCTGGCTCCAGGTACTTGTCAGCGGCGGCCATGGCCTTGCGGCTGACGTTGGGTGTCCGCTCGCTGTACCGTGGCCCTCTGCCGTCAGATCATCCCGGGATTGATGGGGAGCCAGAGCGGACAATTAGTCTGTCAAACTAGTTGGTATGGACATCGAGGAGATTGGCGCCTTCGAAGCGAAGAGGAGACTGTCAGAGCTGCTGGAGCACGTGCAGCGAGGACGCGTGTACCGCATCACGAAGCGGGGCAAACCCGTGGCCGAGCTGCGGCCGCCGATATCGGAATCCTGCCGTCCTCAGTTCGGCAAGGATCGCGGTCGCGTCGTCATGCGAGCCGATTTCGACGTGCCCCTCACTGATATGAAGGGCTACGTGTGAAGCACCTCCTCGATACCCACGCGGTTCTGTGGTTTGCGGCTGGGGATCGACGATTGAGCCGGCGTGCCCGCACTGCGATGGAAGCCGAAGACGCGGAACTGTACCTCAGCGCTGCGTCGGTCTGGGAAATGGCGATCAAGGCAAGCCTCGGACGCCTGAGATTACCGGCGCCGGTCGATGTTTACATCGCTGAGAAGATGAGGGAGGGTTATCGTATGACGCCGCTCACCTGGATGCAGGCGGCGGCCGTCCAGCAGCTGCCGTTTCACCATCGCGATCCGTTCGATCGTGCGCTCGTCGCGCAGGCACGGGCCGAAGGGTATCCGCTCGTCACTCGCGATTGCGTCTTCCGCAGGTATGAGGTGGACGTGATCTGGTAGGCTCGGCTCACACGCGATGGAGGCATCGACCGCCGCGACTCGAGCAGCCGCGGACATCGCGATGTCGCGTAACGAGGTGTTCTTCCTCCCCTCGGCTGCTGCGATAGACCGGTATAAGATCGGCGCGCGATGAGCCTCTGGACGGCCGGCACGCAGGTCGGCCCGTACACGTTGATGGCGCCGCTCGGCGCCGGCGGGATGGGTGAGGTATGGAAAGCCCGCGACGAGCGACTCGGTCGCATCGTCGCCATCAAGCGGCTGACCAGCCACGACGGTCCGCGATTCGACCAGGAAGCCCGCGCGATTGCCGCCCTCAATCATCCGAACATCTGCCAGATCTATGACGTCGGACCTGACTACCTGGTCATGGAGTACGTCCAGGGCGCGATGTTGCGGGGGCCACTGCGCCAAGAGGAGGCCTTGCGCTTAGCGATCCAGATCGCGGCTGCCCTCGAGGAAGCACATTGCAAACGGATCCTGCATCGCGATCTCAAACCTGGCAACGTCCTCGTCACCACGACCGGCGTTGCGAAGCTGCTCGACTTCGGGCTGGCGCGATCCATCTCCAACTCCGGCGAGACGCAAACGACGGCGGTGATGGGGACGCCGTTATACATGTCGCCGGAACAGACAGAAGGACAGCCGCTGGACGAGCGGTCGGACATCTTCAGCTTTGGCGCGCTGTTCTACGAGATGTTGAGCGGCCGGCGTGCGTTCGACACACTCGCGGCGGTCCTGCGCGACGAGCCTGCTTCGCTCGAAGGGCCGGGTGCCGAGATCGCCCTGCGGTGCCTGGCAAAGCAGCCGCAGGCGCGGTTTCAGAGCATCGCAGACGTCAAAGCTGCGCTCGAACGCGTCGGTACCAAGCCGATGCCGGAGCATCCATCGATTGCCGTGCTGCCGTTCGCGAACATGAGTTTCGACAAAGAGCAGGAGTTCTTCTCGGATGGTCTTGCGGAAGAAATCATCAACGCGCTGGCGCAGATTCCGGGATTGAAGGTGACGGCGCGCACGTCCGCGTTTGCGTTCAGGGGCAAAGAGCAGGATATACGCAAGATCGCCGAGGCGCTCGACGTGCGCACAATTCTCGAGGGCAGTGTGCGGCGTTCGGGCGATCGTATTCGGGTCACGGCGCAACTCGTTGGCGCCGTCGATGGCTACCATCTCTGGTCACAGCGTTATGACCGCCAGATGGCCGACATCTTTGACGT
>Ga0070675_100002957_pt1 | contig 12821 bp, 7 predicted proteins | sample KBSM43metaG_FD_65343 | JGI IMG/M metagenome (GOLD analysis project Ga0070675, IMG submission 65343) | Miscanthus rhizosphere microbial communities from Kellogg Biological Station, Michigan, USA - KBS M4-3 metaG | ecosystem: Host-associated > Plants > Roots > Rhizosphere > Soil ...
GATGGCCGTCGTCAACGGCCAGGCCACCGACATCCTCGCGCAGGCTGGCGCGCTGGTGAAGAGCGGCGCACCGCTCGGCGGGACGGTCCCACGCAAGGTCATCCTCGCCGGCACGTCGCAGACGGCGGGCATCCTGATCAACTACCTCCCGGCCCACGCGGTGTATCGGACGCCGAAGATGGAGCGCATCTTCGACGGCTATATGCCGACGTCCAACGGCTCGACCATCAACCTGGAGTTGGACGTCCCGATCGTCCACGTCCCGACGATGCAGGAGGTGAGCGGCCAGACGATCACGTGGCATCAGGATAGCGACGACCCGGGCAAGCAATATCGGATCTACGAGTTCCCCGGCATGGCGCACGTGGACACACGCGATGCGGCCCGCATGGTGCCGAACCCGTGCGCGCTGCCGCTCAGCACGTATCCGCTGCAGGCCTACATGTCAGTCGCGCTCAACCACCTGTTCGCGTGGGTCGACAAAGGCGTCGTCCCGCCGCATGCCGACCGCATCTGGCTCGATCGCAACGAGGCCGACGGTTCGCCGATGGCGCTCGACGAAACCGGCAATCCGCGCGGAGGCGTCCGCAGCCCGTACGTGGACGTCCCCGTGGTGACCTATAAGATCCGTCCGGCGGTGGCGAACCCGTTCCCCGCGAATCCGAGCGCGTGGATGAAAGCCAACGGCAACGAAAAAGGCGCCGGCCTGATGTGCGGTCTCAGCGCGTCTCAGACCGCGCTGTCGAAGGACGAGCTGAAGAAGCGCTACAAGAATAAGAAGAACTACCAGAGCCTGGTCGAGAAGCGCGTCGCCGAGCTCGAAAAGGCCGGCTGGTCGCTGCCGATGTATCGCGACCTGATTCTGTCGGACGCGGCGAAAGTAGATTTCTAACTTCGCTGCCGGTGCAAGGACGTCTGACGATGGTCGGTCCAACGGGCTCTAACGATGGTCGGTCCAACGGCGCCTGCCGTGGTCGGTACAGTGGGCAGGTGCAATGAAATCTGACGACGGTCGGCGCAGAGGCGTTCGACGGTGGGTGCAATTGCTCTTGCACCAGCGCGCGTTGAAGCGATCGCACCTTTTGGACCGGGCAGGCGTACGCGACTTGGACCGACTAATCGCGGCCGTGATCGCCGTCGTCGGAGTCAGCACAATTGTCGTAAGCAGCCAGACGGCTCCCACAACGACCCTTGGACCGACCGCCAAACCGTATTCAGCGCCCCGTACACCTTGGGGTGATCCAGACCTGCAGGGGATGTGGCCGGGCAACGTCAGCGCTCCGTTGCAGCGGCCGGCTGAATTCGGCGAGCGCTCGACGCTCACCGAGGCCGAGTTCGCGCAGCGGGAGGCGCAGGCGCGCGCGCAATCGGAAGCCGATCAACAGCAGTTTGTCGCAACTGGCCGCGGGGGACGTGGCGGCCGCGGGGGAGGCGGCGTCGGACCGCCGGATCACTGGCTGGAACGCGGCGCTCCCATCCGCCAGACATCGCTCATCGTCGATCCTCCGAACGGACGGCTGCCCGCGCTGGCGCCTGGCGCCGACCAGCGGAGGAAAGCCGCGCGCGGCGGACGCGGTGAGCCGGGTGAGTGGCGCGGCACCGCCGATTCCTACGACGACCTGAACATCTACTACCGCTGCATCACGCGAGGGCTTCTCGGCTCGGTGATTCCCGTCATCTACGGCAACGGCAACGAGATCGTCCAGGCGCCAGGCTACGTAGTGTTCCGCAACGAGATGATCCACGAGAGCCGCGTGATTCCGCTGGACGGGCGTCCGCACGTGGCATCGTCCATCCGGATGTACATGGGCGATTCGCGCGGCCATTGGGCCGGAGACACACTCGTCGTCGAGACGACCAACCTCACAGACAAAGTCGCCATCGGATCGAATGGCGCCGGCTATCCGGGCGACCCCGGCTATCACAGCGTGGCGCTCAAGGTCGTCGAGCGATTCACCCGCACTGCCGACAACGTCATCACCTACGAGGCGACGGTGGACGATCCGCAGACCTGGGTGCGGCCCTGGACGCTGCGCATTCCGCTGATGCGCGGCTCCGACCGTCACCTGTTCGAGTACGCTTGCCACGAAGGCAATTACGCGATGCGCAACATCCTGAGCGCCGCGCGCACGGAGGACCCCAAATAGTGTCGAGCCCCCAGGCCGTTTCCCCTTCTTCTTCCTGGCTCTTTATCAAGGACAACCAGTCAATCTGGGTTGAGCGGCCTCGCGGCCGCCTGCTCGTCGTCGCCGGCCCTGGCATGCAGCACGAGCAGCGCGACTTCATCAGCGACGAAGCGCTTGACCAGTTTCAGATCGCGCTGGCGGAACGGCTGGCCGGCGATGGCTGGTTCCTCTGGGGCGTGAACCGCGATCGCCGCCTCGAGACCGATCGTCGCCGGATCCCACGCAACGCTCCCGATCGGCGCGGCGTGCGCACATAAGCAGGCCGCAGGAATCAGGCCGAAGGCCCAAGGGCTGATCCAGGCAGAAGGCCGCAGCTACTCAGAGCGTCCTGGTGTTCGGTGACCGCGATCCCTCGAGGCGACGCGATCAGCGAAGCCTCTAAAATGCACCGAAGGCGCCGCCAAGTCCGGCTGAAGCCGGACACTATTGCATTACGTCGACACCGGAACCGGTAACGATTCAGGCTTGGCACTCTTGCGACGTGCCAGGCGCGACCGCAGAGCCTCGATATACACGTAGTACACGGGCGTGATGTAGAGCGTCAGCAACTGCGACACAAGCAGGCCGCCGACGACGGCGAGACCGAGCGGGCGGCGGGATTCGGCACCGGCTCCGAGCGCCAGTGCGATCGGCAGCGTCCCGACCAGCGCCGCCATCGTCGTCATCATGATCGGACGGAAGCGCACGAGACACGCCTCGTGGATCGCTTCGACGGCGGTCTTGCCTTGACGCTGCGCGTCCACGGCGAAATCCACCATCATGATGCCGTTCTTCTTCACCAGCCCCACCAGCATGATCACGCCGACGAACGCGTAGAGATTGAGATCGACGTCGAAGATCAGCAGCGTCAGCAACGCGCCGAGACCGGCCGCCGGCAAACCAGAGAGAATCGTCAGCGGGTGCGTGAAGCTCTCGTAGAGGACGCCGAGGACGATGTAGATCACCGCAATCGCCATCAGCAGCACGAGCCCGAGGCCGCGCAGCGAATCCTGGAACGCCTGCGCCGCGCCCTGGAACGTCAGCGACACGGTTGCGGGGATCGTTTGCGCCGCAGCGGCCTGGATTTGGTTGACCGCGTCGCCGAGCGCGAGATTCGGCGCCAGGTTGAACGAGATGTTCACAGACGGAAGCTGTCCGAAGTGATTCACCTGGAACGGGCCGACGTTGGTCTTCAGCCTCGCCACTGATTCGAGCGGCACAAGACGCCCGGTGCTCGAGCGCACGTAGAGCAGCGACATCGCCGACGGATCGTTCTGGAATTCCGGCGCCACTCGCATCACCACGGGATACTGATTGCTCGCCGCGTAGATCTGCGTCACCTGCCGAGAGGCGTAGGCGTTGCGCAGCGCGTTCTCCACCTGGCTGGCGGTGAGACCGAGCGCGGACAGCTTGTCGCGATCCATCTCCACCGACACCTGCGGCGTGTCGAGCTTCAGGTCGCTATTGACGTCCAGCACACCGGGAATCTCGCGCACGCGCTTCTCGAGCACGGGCGACCACTTGTACAGCTCCGTCGTGTCCGCGTCCTGTAGCGTGAACTGATAGATCGGCCGGTTGCCACCGCCACCGAGATTGATCGCCGGTGGGTTCACCGGAAACGCACGGATACCTGGAACCTGCGCCAGCTTCGGACGCAGCGAGGCGATCACCTCCTCGACCGAGCGCTTCCGCTGCTCGCGCGGCACCAGCTCGACGAAGAACCGGCCGCTGTTCACGCCGCCAGCCGCGTTGTTGCCAACCAGCCCGACGTTGTGGGACACACCCGAGACATCCGGTTCCGCCATCACGATCTCGGCCAGCTGCAACTGATGCCTGACCATGTCGTCGAAGCTGATGCTCTCCGCCGCCTCGGTGTTGATGTTGAACCGCCCCTGATCCTCGTTCGGCAGGAAGCCCTTCGGCACAATCGTAAAGAGATAGACCGTGGCGCCCAGCAGCACGATCGACAGCGCCATCGTCGCGGCCCGGAACCGCAGACACCCGCTCAGCGTGGCACCGTAGAACCGGCGGCCTCCGTCGAAGATCGTTTCGAACGCGTTGTAGAGCCAGCCGTGACGCGTGGCATGCGGCGGCCGCAGGAAGCGGCTCGCCAGCATCGGCGTCAGGCTGATTGAGACGAATCCGGAGATCAGGATCGCCGCGGCAATCGTCACCGCGAACTCGTGCAGGAGACGTCCGACAACGCCGCTCATGAACAGGACCGGAATGAATACGGCCACGAGCGATGCGGTCATCGAGACGATCGTGAAGGCAATCTCCTTCGAGCCGTCGAGTGCGGCCTGCATCGGCGGCTTCCCCATCTCCATGTGCCTGACGATGTTCTCCAGCATCACGATCGCATCGTCGACGACAAAGCCGACCGAGAGCGTGAGCGCCATCAGCGACAGGTTGTCGAGGCTGTAGCCGAGCACGTACATCACGGCGAAGGTGCCGACGATGGAGCCCGGAAGCGCCATGCTGGGGATGAGGGTCGCTGAGATATTGCGCAGGAAGATGAAGATGACGAGGATGACCAGTGCGACGGTCGCAACCAGCGTCAGCTTGACGTCGTGAACCGACTCGCGGATGGTGGCCGAACGGTCGCTGCGGATGTCGAGCGAGACCGACGCGGGAAGCTGTTCGAGAATGCCCGGCATCAGCGCCTTGATCGCATCGACGATCTGGACGACGTTCGTGCCCGGCTGCTTCTGGATCGCGAGATAGATGCAGCGGTCGTGCTTCTGCCAGCTCGCGGTGCGGTCGTTCTCGACGCCGTCGTAGACGCGCGCCACCTCATCGAGCCGCACGGGAAAGCCGTTGCGGTAGGCGATGATCGCGGGGCCATACGCCGACGCTTTCATCAACTGCCCGTTCGTCGTCACCACGAACGTCCGGTCGCCGAAGATGGTGCCGGTCGGCATGTTGACGTTCGCATCCTGGACGGAGTTGGCGACCTCGTCGATGCCAAGTCCGCGCGCGGCGAGCTGTCGTGGATCAACGTCGATGCGCACGGCGTACTTCTGCGAGCCGAAGATGTTGACCTGCGCGACGCCGCTCACCATCGAGATCCGCTGCGCGACGTTCGACTGCGCCAGTTCGTCGAGCGCTGGCAAGCTGAGCGTGCTCGAGCGCATGACGATGAAGAAGATGGCGTTGTCCGCTGGATTGACTTTCTGATACGACGGCGGCGCCGGCATCTCACCCGGGAGCTGGCGCGAGGCGCGGCCGATCATCGCCTGCACGTCCTGCGCGGCCGCGTCAATATTGCGGCTCAAGTCGAACTGCAGCGTGATCTCGGTGCCGCCCTGCGTGCTCGTCGAGTTCATGCTCGTCAGGCCGGCGATCGCCGAGAACTGCTTCTCGAGCGGCAGCGCGACCGACGACGCCATCGTCTCCGGGCTGGCGCCGGGGAGCGACGCCTGGACGCGGATGGTCGGGAAGTCCACACTCGGCAGGTCTGCCACCGGGAGCTGCCGGTACGCAAGGCCGCCGAAAATCAGGATGCCGGCCGTCAGCAGTGTCGTCGCAACCGGCCGCTTGATGAAGATCGCGGAGAGATTCACTGTGCCGCCTGTCCTGTCGCTCCGCCCCGACCGGCATCGAGCGGCCCGCCGCGGCCTCCATCCACGGGTTGCTTCACGCTGATGCGGCCGCCCGGTACGAGGCGCAGGTGCCCGTCAGTCACAACTGTCTCTCCCGGTGTCACGCCGCTCTCGATCACGCTGTCGGTGCCGCGAATACGCGAAACGGTCACCGGCCGCATCTCCACTGTCTGATCCTGTTTCACGGCGAAGACGTAGCTGCCCTGCTGTCCCGCCTGCACCGCCACCGATGGAACGACGATCGCCGCTCGATCCGTCGTCAGCGTGACGACGACGTTGACGAACTGCCCGGGCCAGAGACGGCCGTCCTGATTCGGGAACGTGCCCTTGACGCGGATCGTGCCGGTGTTCTGATCGACCGAGTTGTCGATGAAGGTGATGCGACCGTTCGAGGACACGTCGCTGCCCTGCGGCGTCGCGGCCACAATCAGCGAGCCACGAGACATATAGCGGCGCAGCTCGGTCAGGCGCGCTTCCGGAATCGAGAACGCCACGGAAATGGGCGCGACTTCGTTGATCGTCACGAGCGGAGTCAGATCGTTGGCGCGGACGAGGTTGCCCTGGTGCACCATCAGCGCACCGGTACGACCGGTCAGCGGCGCGGCAATCGTGGCGTACTGAAGCTGAATCTTTGCGTTCTCCAGGGCGGCGCGGTCGGCTTCGACCGTCGCGTTCAGCGCCACCACGGAGGTCTTCGCGGTGTCCGCCTGTTCGCGCGGGGAAATGCCGCGGTCAACGAGCTGCTGAAAACGTGTGGCCTGTACCTCGGCGTTTGCCGCCTGCGCCATGTCGCGCTGCAGATTGGCCTGTGACTGTTCCAGCGCCGCTTCGAGCGGCCGCCGATCCAGTTCGAACAGGATCTGGCCTTTCTGGACGATATCGCCTTCCTTGAAATTGACGGCGGTCAGCTGACCAGTGATCTGCGAGCGGATGGCCACGGTGGAATATGGCTCAGCCGAACCGATGACGGTGATTTCGATCGGCATCGCCTTCTGAACGACGCTCGCCGTAGTGACGGGAACGGCTGGCGATCCGCCGCCGCGACCACCTTTTGCATCGGCGGCGGTCGTGTCGGCTGTGCAGGCGGAGGAATACAACCCTGCGGCCATTACGCCACAGGCAAACAGTGTTCGTATGAATCCCATGGGTCCCAAAGATTCGATTCTAATCTTCTTACGACAGCCGCGGTGTCGGCCTTTAAGGGGACGGCGTCACCGGGGGTCTCCGGAGTGTCCGCCTTCAGGCGGACCTACCAGCCGCCAGGCGGGACGTACCGGAATCGAACCAGGAACACCTTACGTCCGGGGCCGTGCTGGGCGATTTCAAGGAGGTCCTTGACGGTCGCGAACCCCGATTCGCGGGCCAGCTCGCGGGTAATGTCCGCCCGGCGGATCGGCTCGATCGACTCGACGAGGATGTGGCCCTCGTCCATCGGATAGCGGCCGCCGACCTTGACGTGGGCCTTCTGCCAGATGCGGATGCTGCTGCGGATTCGCCCGCGGCGGACGCCCTCGCGCAGGCGTTTGGTAAAGACCATTCGCCGAGCATAGCTGGTCTTAACCGCGAAGGACGCGAAGATGGCGAAGGCCTCGAAGGATGGAAGAGGCCTACCTTGCGGTCGGCCTCTTCTTCATTCGATGACGAAGGGAATCTGGCGCGTAGCCACCCTCTTGCGGTCCGAAGGCGTGCGGGCTTCGACCGTCAGCACGTAATTGCCTGGCGTCAACCGGGTGAGATCGAAATCGGCGCGGAAGCCCTCCCGAAGCGACTTCCCTGCCGGCTCGCCGCTCACCCTCTGAGTCTGACCGCGCGCGACGACCGTGCCCGCGGCATTTGTGATCGCGGCGGTGAGCGTCGCCACGCGGATGACGTCGTACCGGATCGACGGGTTGCTCTGGTCCAGCTCGGTATAGACCTCGGCGTAGGCGCGGAGGCCATCCATCGCGCGGAACCTGCGTAGCGCCGTCGCATCGTCAGCGAGGAGGCCGCGGAGCGAGCGATCGCCTACGAGCAGCACCTCGTTCGCGCGCTTCGAGGCGAGCGCCACGCCGCTCAGCTCGAGTTCGTCCTCGAACTTACCAGCCTCGATCGGTGCGACAACCGAACCGATCGGTCCATCGGGCTGCTCCGCGACCAGGCGCAGTTCGTAGCGACCCGGTTTCAACGCGACGCGCTCGACGAACTGCAGGCCCGTGCCCGACGCGCGTGCCTTGCTCTCGTTTCCAAGGTTGAAACCGAACACTTTGTAGAAGCCGGTCGCAACCTTCCCCTCGGCGTCGAAGACCTGATACGAGACCGCGAGCCTGCGTCCCGCGGCGAAGTCCAGCGTCTGCCCGCGCACGTGACCCGTGATGACAACCGACGCCTCTTTGCCCTGTCCCTTGAAGGCAACCGTGGAGACATCAACGGCCAGTCCCTTCGTAGGAACCGGCTTCCGCAATGCTTCACGCGCGGCGAGCGAAACGCCTTCGGGAGGCGCAGGCAGCGCCTTCGCCGGTTTGGCGCCGGCGGAGGGGGCGTAGTAGCCACGCCGCGCGCGAACGGTCACTCCCGCGCGCTTGACGCGAACCTGGATCGAATGAAAGTCGCCATCAGTGTGCTCTGGCTCCGGTGAGTAACCGAGCAGGTAATACGTGCTGGCGTCCTGCAGGATGCTCGCGAAGAAGTCGCTGAAGTTGTTGGTGTTGACGACTGCCACACCGCCCGTTTCTTCGGCAACCTCCCGCATCGCATCCTGATCGAAAATCGAAGGGCCTTCTGGCGTAAGCCCACTCGCGTCGATTGGATAAATTGCGACGTTATTGTGAACGGCCGTCTGTGCCGCCTCCTGCCAGGCAGCAAGAATCTGGCCCCATGCCTGAGCGATCTGGGATCCGGGATCCAAAATCGAGAGCGGGGGCAACTTCTCGGCGCCGGCGAGGGGATGCAGAATCGGCGGATCCGTGATCCACACGATCGCCTTGCGGCGACCGCCGATGCTCCCCAGCCGCTCCGAAATCGCCTTGATGGCACGCCATCTTTCGAGCTCGCGAGTAACCGAAACCGTTCCTCCGAGAGCTCTCGCGCCTGTGCCCCAGATCATGTGGTTGATCGAATCGAGGATGAGACGACGGCTGCTCGTAAACGCCTGCCCCTCGGTGAACGTCCCCTCGACGTGCACCACGGCGACCCGATCGAACGGCTGTACCACTTCGTCGAGCCAGCGTTCGGCAACATGTCTGGATCGCATCGCCTCGAGATCAGTCTTCGCGGCCAATAACAGGACATACGTACGTCCGTCTGGCGCCGCGTTGCTCACGACGTCAGGCTCGACGGTATGTGCCCGCCGCGCCGCGAGTGCCGGAGGCTGCTCGAATGGCAGATCGATCAGCGAGAACGTCCGGACGGTCTGCGGCTTCCTGCCCTCGATGATCTCGAAGTCGTCTCTGGTCAGGTCGCGGACCGGCTTACCGTCCCGATCAGTGACGACGACATCAACGTCGATCAGTTGGATGCCGCTGCGGAATGTAGGCGTGTCCTGAGGTGCGGACGCCGCCCCCTGAGCGAGCAGAGTCGCTGCAGCGACGATGGCGATGAAGACCCCTTGGAGCAGTCGAGTGACCGTCATGGTCGCGTCTCGGGGCGGGCTGGCAGGGGGAGCGTACCACGAAAGGCCCAAGGCCTCAGGCCCTGGACCCAAGGCCTGTCGGCCTTTCGTCTACTCGACGGTAAAAGGAATCTGGCGCCTGACGGTCTTCTTCCGATCGACGGGTGACTGTGCGTCCAGCGTCAGAACATAGGACCCGGGCGTGACGGCCGTCAGATCGAAGTCCGTGCGGAATCCCTCGCGGAGCATCTCGTCCACGGCGTCGATCGAGACGCGCTGCCCCTGACCACGCAGGATCACCTCGCCGGAGGGCGTGGCAACCGTCGCGTTCAGAGACGCGTTGCCGCCAGCACCTGCAGGGAGATGGTCCGAGGTTTTGAGCTTTGTATAGACCTCCGCATACACGCTGAGTCCATCGGCCGGGCGGAAGTGCCGCAGCGCCGTCGGGTTTACCGGCAGCACGCTCCGCTGTGGCGTGTCGGCCGTGAGCGACACTTCGTTGGCGCGACCAGACGCCAGCGTCATCTCGCTCATCGCCAGCTTGTCGCTGTATTTCGACGCGTCGATGTAGGTAATCACCGAGCCGAGCGGCGCGCCAGGCCCCTCGGCTCCGCTCGCGGCAAGCTGCTCGGCCACGAGCCGCAACTCATAGCGCCCCGGCTTCAGCGAGAGCTGTTCGACAAATTTCAGACCGGTTCCGGACGCCGTCGCCTTGTTCTCTTCCTCGCGGGTAAACCCGAAGACCTTGTAGAAACTGGCAGCGAGGTGCCCCTCGACGTCGAGCACCTTGTACGACACCGCCAACTGCGTGCCCGCGTTCTCGTCCAGCGCACTGCCACGGACGTGCGCCATGATCACCACCGACGCTTCCTTCTCGGTTCCCTTGAACGACGCCGTCGTCACATCGAGATCAAGGCCGCGCGTCGGCACCGAGCGAAGCAGCGCTTCGCGCGCGCCATTCGACATGACTCCAGGCGGGGCTGGCGCCGCCGATCTCCTCGCCGCCAGCGCAGCGGGAGTCGGGAGCGCGTAGTAGCCTCGCCGCGCGCGAACGGTGACGTCCCGCCGATTGACGCGCACCTTGATCGAATAGAACTTGCCGTCGAGCACATCGTGCACGGGCGAGTAACCGAGCAGGTAGTAGGTGCTCGCGTCCTGGACAATCGTCGCGAAACCGCGGCTGAAATCGTTGCTGTTCACGCCGACAGCGACGCCGCTGGTCGCCTCCGCCACTTCGCGCATCGAGTCATTGTGCAGGAGCACATCGAGCCCCATCGCCGTTGTGAGTCCCCCTGGGTCCACCGGGTACACGGCCACGTTGTTATTTGCTGCTGCCTGGACGGCTTCCCGCCAGGCTTCCTGTACCGCGAACACGTCGCTCGCGCTGCTCGAGGCGGTCGCATACAGGATTGGCGGATTACGCGTGAACCACACGATCGCCTTGCGGCGACCGGGAATGGCTCCGAGGCGCACCGAGATGTCCCGGATGGCGCGCAGGCTGTCGAGCTGGCGCGTCATCGGGTCGTTGGCGGGACCGGCGCCGCGGAGAATCATGTGGTCGATCCCGCTGAGGATCAGGCGTCGGCTGTTCGTGAAGCCCTGGGAATCGTTGGCGGACCCGCGCACGTTGACCACCGCAACACGATCGGTCGGCTGCACCACCTCGTCGACCCAGCGCTCGGCGACATGCCGCGCCCGCAGGTCGTTGTCGGGGACATCAGCGAGGAGCACGTAGGTGCGCCCCTCGGGCATGGTGTTGGTGACGACGTCAGGTTCGGGATCGCCACGCCGCGCCGCAAGCAGGTTCGGAGTATCGAACAGCAGGTCAACCGGCGTGAACGTGCGGATCTCCTGCGATTGACCCTCCTCGATGATCTCGAAGTCCTCTTTCGCGAGACCGCGAACCGGCTGGTTGCGTTTGTCCATGACGACGACGTCCACGTCGATCATTTGCACGCGGGAGCGGAACGTCGGCAGCGTCTGCCCGGCTTGAGATGGCTGCTGGGTCTGAGCGACGAGCGTCGCCGCCGCGACGACGGCGATAACGATGAGGACCCCTGGAGACAGGCGTCTGAGCGTCATCGATCGATCCTCGGGGCGGGCTGTCGGACAGGCTATCAAGGCCCGCGGCCAGGGCCTATGCGATTGGGGACCGGTGGGAGCTCAGCTGGGTCAATGAGCTGAGCTCCCACAGAAGGCCCCAGCCCTCAGGCGCAGGGCCCAAGGGCTGGTCAAGGAATCAGGCTGTAGAAATCAGGGTTTTGCGGAGGCTGTTTTGAGGAGCTCGGCAATCGCGCTCAGGTCTTTTGTGCCTCGCGCCGAGGCGACCAGGGCGAGCGGGGTCTGGCCGCGCTTGTTCGTCGCGTCCAACCTGGCTCCGTGCTGGATGAGCGCGCGCACGATTTCCGGCGCCGCGCGACCGGAGACGGCGGCGTGCAGCGGCGTGTCGCCGTTGGTGTTCGTGCCGTTGATATCCAGCCCCTTCGTCAGCAGCAGTTCGATCGTCGCCACCGCGTCTTCAGGCGTTCCCTGGTCGTAGGACGGCGCGGCCGGACTGCCGTCGCGCCAGCCGAGGCCGGCAGCGAACATCAGCGCGTTGTTCCCGTTCGCCAGGGTTGCCTTCGGATCGGCGCCTGCGTCGAGCAGCAGTTTCACGATCGAGGTCTCGCCCGACTTGGCAGCGCGCATCAGCGGCGTCGCGCCGGCGCCGAGCGTCGAGTCGCCGATGGTGTGCTGACGCTGCATGATGGCCGCCTTCAGCTTCGCGTTCGGGTCGGCCTTCTTCTCGAGCAGCTTCCGGGTGATGTCCACCGCATCCAGCACGCCGGACGGCTTCGGGTTTGGACGGCCATGACCGATCGCCAGCCGGTGCATGTCGGCGGCCGCGTACAGCGGACCCATCGCCGCGTCCTTATCGACGACGTTGGGATCGGCCCCGGCGTCGATCAGCATTGCCGCGAAATCATAGTTGGCGTTGATGATGGCGATGACGAGCGCGGTGGCGCCGTCGGGATCCACGAGATCCAGACTGGCGCCGCGTGACGCGAGCGCGCGCCCGGCGTCGATCGCGTTCTCGCGCGCCGCGTACATCATCGGCGTCCAGCTGCCGAGCGGCATGACTGACTGGCCGCTGCGCCGGCGGTAGGTCTCCGTCGCCGAGCGGTCGTCGACATCGGCGCCGTGTGTGGCGAGCAGGCGTACCGCCTCGGCGTGATTTTCGGCCGCCGCCCAGTGCAGCGCCGTCTCGCCGTGCCACTTCTCGCGCGCGTCTGCCTTCGCGCCGGCCTTCAGCAGGATCTCGAGCGCCTCGGGGCGGCCGGTGCGCGCTGCGGTCATCAGAATCGTCTCCCCCTCCGGCAGCACGGCGTTGACGTCGGCGCCCGCGTCCACGAGCAGCTTGACGATCGGCGCGCTGCCGTTGACCGCGGCCAGTTGCAGCGCCGTCACGCCGTAGCGGTTCGCGAGCTT
>Ga0070675_100002961_pt1 | contig 12817 bp, 10 predicted proteins | sample KBSM43metaG_FD_65343 | JGI IMG/M metagenome (GOLD analysis project Ga0070675, IMG submission 65343) | Miscanthus rhizosphere microbial communities from Kellogg Biological Station, Michigan, USA - KBS M4-3 metaG | ecosystem: Host-associated > Plants > Roots > Rhizosphere > Soil ...
CTTCTACCGGCTGCTGCAGCAAGCCGTCATCACAGATCCCGTGACCTACGCCGACATCGTCGTGCCCGGGCCAGAACAGCTCGTATCCGCTTAGTGGAGCTAAGTGGATACCCCTTACGTCGATACAGTATCAGGCAAGCTGGCCGACACCGGCAAGTCCTGGTCCGGCAAGCTTGCCAGGCGCTAGGGCCAGAGTCGCAAAAGTCGCAGATGCTCAACAGGCCGCAGCGCTAGGGTGTGGCGCGGCTAGGCGCAGGAATCGCGAGAGCGGCCGGCATGACGGGAACCGCGCTGCCCAAACTGCTTACGCCAGCACTGACGTGGTGGCCTGAAACGATAAGGGCCAGCTGGATTGCCGGCCCTGCTTTACCTATGGTGCCGGCGAGAAGAGTCGAACTCCCGACCTTCGCATTACGAATGCGCTGCTCTACCAACTGAGCTACGCCGGCGTTCCTCGGCTGTCGAGGACAGCCGAGGCGAGCCGCGCATTCTAGCGGAGGCGCAGAGGCCTCACTTCATCGCGAACTCGGCAAGCTTTCTCGGCACCGGCGTGTTCTTCAGGGTGGCGTAGACCGGCAGGCCGTTGCGGTAGGCCGGGTAGTCCTCGCCGGCGATCAGCGGCGCCAGGTAGCGGCGGCACTTCTCGGTGATGCCGAAGCCGTCGGCGCTGATGAAGTCGCGCGGCATGAACTTCTCGACGTTGGCGACGTCGGCGAGGTCGGCGACGCCGATCTTCCAGCGATAGGGAACGTCGGAGACGCGCTCGATCGTCGGCATCACCGCGTTGCGGCCCTTCAGCGCCAGCTCGACCGCGCGCTTGCCGAGGTCGTAGGCCTGCTTGACGTCGGTCTTCGAGGCGATGTGCCGGGCCGCGCGCTGCAGGTAATCGGCCACCGCCCAGTGGAACTTGTGGCCGAGCGCGTCCTTGACCATGTTGGCGACCACCGGCGCCGCGCCGCCGAGCTGGGCGTGGCCGAACGCGTCCTTGGTGCCCTGCTCGGCGAGGAAGCGTCCGTCGGCGTAGTGCGCGCCCTCGGAGACGATCACGGTGCAGTAGCCGTGCTCCTTCACCAGCGCGTCGACCCGGGCGATGAACTTCTTCTCGTCGAACTCGATCTCCGGGAAGAGGATCGCGACCGGGATGCCGTGGTCGGCGATCAGGCCGCCGGCCGCGGCGATCCAGCCGGCGTGCCGGCCCATCACCTCGAGCACGAACACCTTGGTCGAGGTGCGGGCCATCGAGCGCACGTCGAACGAGGCCTCGAGCGCCGACACCGCCACGTACTTGGCCACCGAGCCGAAGCCCGGGCAGCAGTCGGTGATCGGCAGGTCGTTGTCGACCGTCTTCGGCACGTGGATCGCCTGCAGCGGGTAGCCCATCGAGGCCGAGAGCTGGCTCACCTTGAAGCAGGTGTCGGCCGAGTCGCCGCCGCCGTTGTAGAAGAACCAGGCGATGTCGTGCGCCTTGAAGACCTCGATCAGCCGCTCGTACTCGCGCCGGTTGGTGTCGAGCGACTTCAGCTTGTAGCGGCAGGAGCCGAACGCGCCCGAGGGCGTGGAGCGCAGCGCCCGGATCGCCGCGGCCGATTCCTTGCTCGTGTCGATCAGGTCCTCGGTGAGCGCGCCGATGATGCCGTTGCGGCCGGCGTAGACCGTGCCGATCGTGTCGCGATGGGCGCGCGCGGTCTCGATCACGCCCGCGGCCGAGGCGTTGATGACCGCGGTGACGCCGCCCGACTGAGCGTAGAACGCGTTCTTGCGGGAAGGCTTGCGGCTGGCCATGTCAGGCTCCTGCGAGGGCGCGCGACACGATCTCGTGCGTGTCGCTGGAAAGCTTGGGCTGCGCCTCGACCCGTTCGATCGCCGCCCGCGCCGCCGAGCGATAGGGCTCGGCGAGATGGCTCCAGCGGTCGAGGGCGCGGGCGATGCGCGACGCGGCCTGCGGATTGATGGCGTCGAGGGCGATCACCCTGTCCGCCCAGAACGCGTAGCCGGCGCCGTCGGCGCGATGGAAGCCCGCCGGGTTGCCGAGGCAGAAGGTGCCGATCAGGCTGCGCGCCCGGTTGGGATTGGCGAGGTTGAAGTCGGGGTGGGCGAGCAGGCGCTTGACCCGCTCGAACACCTTGCCCTCGTGCTCCTGCGCCCCGGCCTGCAGGGCGAACCACTTGTCCAGGACCAGAGGATCTTTCCTGAAGATCGCGTGGTAGCGCTCGAACGCGGCATCGGCGAGCACCGAGCCCGAGGCCATCAGCGCCATCAGTGCCCCCTGGCGGTCGGTCATGTTGCCGGCGTCCTTGAAGCGCTGCCAGGCGCGGCCCGGCCAGACCGCGTCGCCGCTCTGCCGCGCCGCCGTGCAGAGCATCGTCAGGGCGAGGTTGGCGAGTGCGCGCCGGCCGGCCGGGATCGGGTCGGGCGAATAGCCGCCGCTCACCTGATGGGCATCGAAGGCCCAGTGCCAGTCGTCGACGAGGGCGGTCGCGAGCTGCCGCTTCATCGCTTCGCGCGCCGCATGGACGCGCTGCGGATCGACGCTGTCGAGCTGCTCGGCAATGTAGATCTCGCTCGGCGGTGTCAGCACCAGTGCCTTGAAGGCCGGGTCGAGCGAAGGCTCGCGCAGGACCGCGCGCATCGCCTCGACGAAGGCCGCGTCGAGCGGCGCCTCGACGTCGCTGGCCACCGCGGCGAGCAGCCGGCCGAGGGCCAGGCGCTGGCCGGCCTCCCAGCGGTTGAACGGATCGCTGTCGTGGCGCAGCAGGATCACGAGCTCGGCGTCGCCGAGGCCGTCGGCCAGCGAGACCGGTGCCGAGAAGCCGCGCAGCAGCGAGAGCACCGGCGGCTCGTCGATGTCGACGAAGGTGAAGAAGGCCTTGGTGTCGTCCAGCACCAGCATCCGGTTCGTCGCGGCCGCGGCCTCGGGCTCGTCCTCGAGGCGAAGCCGCATGTCCCGGCCGTCGCGGCCGAGGAGGCCGATCGCCAGCGGAATGACGAAGGGCTCGCGCGCCGCCGCGCCGGCCGACGGCCCGGCCGATTGCTCGAGGCCGAGGGTGAAGGTGCGCGAGGGCGCGTCGTACCGGCCCCGGGCCACCAGCCGCGGCGTGCCCGCCTGGCCGTACCAGCGCTTGAACTGCGGCAGGCGCGAGGCCAGCTCGCTGCCGGGGTTGGCGTCGGCGATCGCCTGGGCGAAGTCGTCGCAGGTCACGGCCTGGCCGTCGTGGCGCTGGAAGTAGAGCGTGATGCCGCGCTCGAAGCCCTCGCGGCCCACCAGCGACTGCATCATGCGCACGACCTCGGCGCCCTTCTCGTAGATCGTCGGCGTGTAGAAGTTGTTGATCTCGACGTAGCTGTCGGGCCGGACCGGATGCGCCATCGCCCCGGCGTCCTCCGGGAACTGCACCTGGCGCAGCGCCCGCACCGCCTCGATCCGGCGCACCGCGCGGGCGGTCGGGCTGGCCACCATGTCCATGCTGAACTCCTGGTCGCGGAAGACCGTGAGGCCTTCCTTCAGGCTCAGCTGGAACCAGTCGCGGCAGGTGATGCGGTTGCCGGTCCAGTTGTGGAAGTACTCGTGGCCGACCACCGACTCGATCGCCGCGTAGTCGTCGTCGGTCGCCGTCGCCGGATTGGCGAGGACGTACTTGGTGTTGAAGAGGTTGAGCCCCTTGTTCTCCATCGCCCCCATGTTGAAGTCGCCGACGGCGACGATCATGAAGCGCTCGAGGTCCAGCGCCAGGCCGAAGCGCGCCTCGTCCCAGACCACCGAGGCCACCAGCGACTCCATCGCCCGCTCGGTCTTGTCGAGGTCGCCCTCGCGCACCCAGACCTGCAGCAGGTGGTCCTTATCCGAGCGCGAGCGCACCCGCTGCTCGCGCGCCACCAGCCGGGCGGCGACCAGGGCGAACAGGTAGCTCGGCTTGGGAAAGGGGTCGTGCCAGCGGGCGAAGTGGCGGCCGTTGTCGAGTTCGCCCTCCTCGACCAGGTTGCCGTTGGAGAGCAGCACCGGGTAGGCGGCCTTGTTCGCCCGGATCAGCACCGAGTACTCGGCCATTACGTCCGGCCGGTCGAGGAAGAAGGTGATGCGGCGAAAGCCCTCGGCCTCGCATTGCGTGAAGAAGCCGCCCCCCGAGGTGTAGAGCCCCGAGAGCCGGGTGTTCTTCTCGGGTGCGCAGGTGTTGCGGATCTCGAGCGTGAAGCTGCCTTCGGGCACGTTGTCGATGACGAGCACGCTGCCTTCGTGACGGAACGACACCGATTCGCCGTTCGCCAGGCAGCGGGTGAGGACGATGTCCTCGCCGTGCAGGCGGAGCGGCCCGGCCGGGACGGTGGCGTTGCGCTCGATCTGCATCCGGTTGATGACGAGCGTCTTGGCCGGATCGAGGTCGAAGGTGAGGTCGACCTTCTTGATCCAGAACGGCGGCGCCGCGTAGTCCTCGCGGCGGATCAGGGGAGCGGTGCCTTCGCGCATCATGGGGCGGGTCCTTGTCTCTGGCTTTCTTGTGCGGCGCCTAGACGCCTTGCTTCAGGCTGGCTTCGATGAAGGCGTCGAGGTCGCCGTCGAGCACTTTCTGGGTGTTGCTGATCTCGACGTTGGTGCGCAGGTCCTTGATCCGGCTCTGGTCGAGCACGTAGCTGCGGATCTGGTGGCCCCAGCCGACATCGGTCTTCGAGTCCTCGAGCTTCTGCTGCGCCGCCATGCGGATGCGCATCTCGTGTTCGTAGAGCCGGGAGCGCAGCATCTGCCAGGCCTCGTCGCGGTTGCGGTGCTGCGAGCGGTCGTTCTGGCACTGGACGACGATGCCGGTGGGGATGTGCGTCAGGCGCACCGCCGAGTCGGTCTTGTTGATGTGCTGGCCGCCGGCGCCCGAGGCGCGGAAGGTGTCGGTGCGCACATCGGCCGGGTTGATGTCGATCTGGATCGAGTCGTCGACCTCCGGGTAGACGAAGACGCTGGCGAACGAGGTGTGCCGGCCCCCCGAGGAATCGAACGGGCTCTTTCGCACCAGGCGGTGCACGCCGGTCTCGGTGCGCAGCAGGCCGAACGCGTACTCGCCCTCGACCTTGATGGTGGCGCTCTTGATGCCGGCGACGTCGCCGGCGCTCTCTTCCATGACCTCGGTCTTGAAGCCCTTCCTCTCGCAGTACTTGAGGTACTGGCGCAGCAGCATCTGGCACCAGTCCTGCGCCTCGGTGCCGCCGGCGCCGGCCTGCAGGTCGAGGAAGCAGTTGAGCGGGTCCTCGGCCTGGTGGAACATGCGCCGGAACTCGAGCCCGGCGACGGTGGCCTCGAGCTTGGCGGCATCGGCCTCGATCGCCAGCAGGCCGTCGAAGTCCTGGTCGGCCTTCGACATGTCGTAGAGCTCGGTGTTGTCGGCGAGGTTCGAGGTGAGGTGGTCGACCGTCTCGACCACGGTCTCGAGCGCGCGCTTCTCGCGGCCGAGCTCCTGCGCCCGCTTTGGCTCGTCCCAGACCTTGGGGTTCTCGAGGGCGGCGTTGACCTCGTTCAGGCGGAGCGCTTTGCGATCGTAGTCAAAGATACCCCCGGAGGTCGATCGTGCGCTGGGTCAGGTCGGCCAGCCGGTTGCCGATGGCATTGATGTGTTCCACGTCCATGGTGAGTCTCTTTCGAAAGCGGCGGATTGTCGCAGGAACGAAAGCCGAGCCCGATCAGCCGAGGAACGATTCCACGAGGCGGGCGACGTCTTCCGGACAGTCGTGATGCAGCATGTGGCCGGCGGGGGCGACGACGTGCCGCTCGGCCTGGCGCACGACGTTCAGCCGCTCGTGGAACTCGGTCTTGGTGTAGCGGTCGCCCCACCAGATGCCGACGTCGGTGCGGTCGCCTTCGATCCAGAGCACCGGCGCGGTGATCCGCTTCCAGAACTCGAGCCATTCGTCGACGTTGGCCATGATCGGGCTCGAGCGCTTGTGGTTGGGGTCGGCCAGCAGATGCCAGGTGTCGGCCTCGCCGTTCACGCCCGGCACCCGCTTGGCCCAGTGGCCCGCGAGCCAGTGGGCGCGGTCGCTGCGCAAGAGCGGATTGGTCTTCTGCAGGCGCGCGGCGACGGCCTCGAGCGACTCGTAGGGGCGCAGCGTTTCCTCCTTCTTCAGACTCACCAACCAGAAGGCCACCCGCTTGGGCGCCTGCTCGGGCCGGGAGCGCGGCATGCCGAAGCCTTCGAGGTTGACGAGGCGGCGGACGCGGTCGGGCCGCACTCCCGAATAGAGCATCGCGACGTTGCCGCCCATGCTGTGCCCGAGCAGGTCGATCGGCCCGCGGTCGACGCCGAACAGGGCATCGAGCACCAGCTCGAGGTCGCCCAGGTACTCGGGAAAGAAGTAGGTGTCGATCGGCGGCGTGTCGGTCGCGCCGAAGCCGCGCCAGTCGATGGCGATCACGTGGCGCTCGGTCGGCAGCGCATCGACCACGAACTGGAACGACGCGGCCACGTCCATCCAGCCGTGCAGCATCACCAGCGTCGGCCGCTCGGGCGAGGCGAGGGCGGGCGAGCCCCACTCGAGAAGGTGGTGGGAGAGGCCGCGGGCGGTGACGAAACGGCTCGTCGCCCGGCGGCGCGGCTGGTAGCTCGCGTCGGAATCCATCGTGTCATCGTAGGGCAGAGCCGGCCGGCGCGCGGCCGGCGACAGCGGCGCCGGTTGCACAATCCGCGCCATGCCTGACCCGACCCCCGACACTCCCTTCGCCATCCGCGCCGCCGAGCCGCGCGATCTCGCGCCCATCGTCCGCCTGATCGGCCGCCTGGCCGAGTTCGAGCATCTCGAGCACCTGATGCAGGCCACGCCGGAAAAGCTGGCCCCGCACCTGTTCGGCCCGCGCCCGGCGGCCGAGGCGCTGGTGGTCGACAGCGGCGAGCAGGTGGTCGGCTTCGCCCTCTTCTTCACCAACTTCTCGACCTTCCTCGCCAAGCCGGGGCTCTATCTCGAAGACCTGTTCGTCGAGCCCGAGCTGCGCGGGCGCGGCATCGGCCAGGCACTGCTCACCCGCCTGGCCGAGCTCGCCGCCGAGCGCGGCTGCGGCCGGTTCGAATGGAGCGTGCTCGACTGGAACGTGAACGCGATCCGCTTCTACGAGCGCATGGGCGCGACCGTGATGCCCGACTGGCGGATCTGCCGCATCGCCGGCGACACGCTCGCCGCCTACGGCGCGAAGCGAAGCGATGGCTGAGACCGGCATCGACCGGTACGACGAGCTGCACGCCGGCTTTCGCTGGCAGGTGCCCGCGCGCTTCAACATCGCCGAGGTCTGCTGCACGCGCTGGGCGCGCGCGACGCCCGAGGCGATCGCCATCCGCTACCAGCGCGAGGACGGCTCGCGGCGCGACTACAGCTACGCCGAGCTCGACCGCGCCGCCGACCGCCTGGCCGCGGCGCTGCGCTCGCTCGGCGTCGAGCGCGGCGACCGGGTGGCGATCGTCATGCCGCAGCGCTTCGAGACCGCGGTGGCGCACATCGCGCTCTACCGGCTGGGTGCGGTGGCGATGCCGCTGTCGATGCTGTTCGGGCCCGACGCGCTCGAATACCGCATCAACGACAGCGGCGCCCGTCTCGCCCTGGTCGACGAGACCGGCATCGACAACGTGCTCGAGGCCCGGCCGCTCTGCCCGCAGCTCGCGACCCTGGTCGCGGTCGGCGGCGCCGAAGGCCGCGGCGACGCCGACTGGCAGGGGCTGCTGGCGGCCGCGGGCGAGGCACCGACGCCGATCGACACCGCCGCCGACGAGGCCTGCGTCCTGATCTACACCAGCGGCACGACCGGCCCGCCCAAGGGCGCGCTGCTGCCGCACCGCGTGCTGATCGGCAACCTGCCGGGCTTCGTCTGCAGCCAGAACTGGTTTCCGCAGGACGATGCGGTGTTCTGGTCGCCGGCGGACTGGGCGTGGACCGGGGGCCTCATGGATGCGCTCCTGCCGACGCTCTACTTCGGCCGCGAGATCGTCGCCTACCAGGGCCGGTTCGCGCCCGAGACCGCGTTCCAGCTGCTGGAGACGCACGGGATCACGCACAGCTTCCTCTTTCCCACCGCGCTCAAGGCGATGATGAAGGCGGTGCCCGAGCCGCGCCGCCGCTTCGACCTGCGGCTGCGCGCCATCATGAGCGCCGGCGAGGCGGTCGGCGACGCCGTCTTCGCCTGGTGCCGCGACCGGCTCGGCGTGGTGCCGAACGAGATGTTCGGCCAGACCGAGATCAACTACATCGTCGGCAACTGCGCCGCGCGCTGGCCGGCGCGCGCCGGCAGCATGGGCCGGCCGTACCCGGGGCACCGTGTCGCCGTGATCGACGACGACGGCCATGAATGCCCGCGCGGCACGCCGGGCGACGTCGCCCTGCATCGCCGCGACCGCCACGGCGATCCCGACCCGGTGTTCTTCCTCGGCTACTGGAAGCGCGACGACGCGACCACCTCGAAGTTCACCGGTGACCCGGACGACAGCTGGTGCCGCACCGGCGACACCGCCGTCATGGACGAGGCCGGCTACCTCTGGTACCAGGGCCGCAGCGACGACGTGTTCAAGGCCGCGGGCTACCGCATCGGCCCGAGCGAGATCGAGAACTGCCTGGTGAAGCATCCCGCGGTGGCCAATGCCGCGGTGGTGCCCAAGCCCGATACCGAGCGCGGCGCGGTGGTCAAGGCCTACGTCGTGCTCGCGCCGGGACACCTGGCGTCGCGCGCGCTGGAGCAGGAGCTGCAGGCGCACGTCCGCGGCAAGCTCGCGCCCTACGAATACCCGAAGGAGATCGAGTTCATCGACGCCTTGCCGATGACGACCACGGGCAAGGTGCAGCGCCGGCTGTTGCGGTTGCGCGAGGCGGAGCGGGCGAAGGCGGGCTGAGCGACGCCGCGGCTCGCGTCAGGACGCGCCGCCAGGCATCGCGGCAATCAGGATCCAGGTCGCCCGCGCCACCGCGATCGGCACGCCCGCGGCCGAGTACAGGGCCGTGCCGGCGAAGCGCTTGCGACCTTCGGCGCCGAGGGACCAGGCGACGACGACGCAGGGCTCGCCGATCGCCACGACGCTGTCCACGCGGGCGCAGAGCTCGCCGAGGATGATCGGCTGCCCGGCGTCCGGCATCACCGCGAAGGCGCCGGCGCAGTCGAGTGCCGCCCACAGGAACTCGGGCGCCACGCGGCCGGCGCCGTCGTCCAGCGAGGCGTGTGGCACCCAGGGTGCGGCCAGCACGCCGTCGTTCGCCGTGGGTCCGGGGAAGATGCGCAAGCCATCGCCTTCGGCGCGGCTCGGCCCGCAAACGAAGCAATGGGGCAGCAGGTGGCGCACGAACCCGGGATACGACTTCGAGGCCGTCGTGGCGTCGGCGAAGCTCGGCGCTGGGGGTGGAGCGAGCTCGAAGTCGACGCGGCGCGCCTGGGCGACGAGCGTGTCGCCGTCGAACAGGCTCGCTTCGTCACCGGCCGCCTCGACCTTCAGGGCCTGGTCGAGCGGCGGCGGGACGCGAAGCCGGACGCTCGCCGGCCCAGGCACGTAGCGCGCGAGCCGGCCGCTGACGTAGCCGCCGTTGCCGGAGCGCGGCGGGCCGTTGAAGCGGCCGGGGAGGGTGATGACTTCGGTGATCAAGCCGCTGCGCTCAGGATGATTCCGGACGGGCCGAAGCGCGCTAGGTCACTTGACCTGGCCGCGGATCTCGCCGCCGGGGTTGGCGGCGGTGTGCAGGTTGAGGTACCAGAGGCCACTCTTCAGCTGCGCGATCTGCGCCGCCGTGAGCTGCTTGCTGCCGGTGATCGGGCTGCCCAGGCTGCCGGCGAAGGGCACGACGACGCTGGCATTCACGCCGGCCGGCGCCGGCCCGTGGAAGTGCGCGCCGGTGACCGGGCCGGTCAGGCCGGAATAGACGATGGTCCAGCTCAGGATGTCGCCGTCGAGCTTGATCGCCGCCGAGCCCGTGCCCGAGCTCGCGTTCGGCGGCACCTGGCTGGCGCCGTTGAGGGCGGCGCCCATGGAGTTGCCGATGATCGGCTGGGCCGCGGCGGGGGCGGCCGGCATGCCTGGAGCGGCCGGCATCCCCGGGGTCGCGGGCGCGGTCGGCACGGTCGACGTGGTCGGCGTGCCGGGTAGGGTGGGTCCGGCCGGTGTCGTCGGCTTGGGCGGCGCCGACGGCGTGCCCATGGTCGGGGTGCTCATGTTCATGCCACCGCAGGCCGCGAGTGCAATCGCTCCGGCAGCGAGTGCGGATCCGAGGGCCAGTCGACGGTCGATCATCACGTTTTCTCCTGCAGCGTCTGGTGGAAAGCGGCGTCGCGGCCGCGGCGGCGCCTGGGCGCGCCGATGATAGGCGCAGAGGGCGGGCCCTACCTCGGAGACGCGCCGCGATGTGGTCGAATCGGGCCATGCCCGCCCGCCCGAACATCGTCTTCATCGTCGCCGACGATCTCGGCTTCGCCGATCTCGGCTGCTACGGCGGCCGGGTGCCGGTCTCGCCGGTGCTCGACCGGCTGGCGGCGCGCGGCCTGCGCTTCACCCAGGGCTATGCCAACTCGCCGGTGTGCTCGCCGACCCGCTTCGCCCTGATGACCGGCCGCTGGCAGTACCGCCTGCGCGGCGCGGCCGAGGAGCCGATCAACAGCAGGAGCCGCGGCAGCACCACCCTCGGCCTGCCGCCCGAGCACCCGACCCTGCCTTCGCTCCTGCGCGCCGCCGGCTACCGCACCGCGCTCGTCGGCAAGTGGCACCTCGGCTATCCGCCGGCGTTCGGGCCGCTGCGCTCCGGTTACGACGAGTTCTTCGGGCCGATGTCGGGTGGCGTCGACTACTTCACCCACTGCGACTCGCGCGGCACGCACGACCTCTGGCAGGGCGAGGAAGAGCATCGCGAGGCGGGCTACCTCACCGACCTGATCTCGGCGCGCGCGGTGGACACGATCGAGCGCTTCGCCGCGCCCGGCGGCGCGCCGTTCTTCCTCAGCGTGCACTACACGGCGCCGCACTGGCCCTGGGAGACCCGCGATGACGCGGCGCTGGCCGAGGAGGTGAAGGACAACCTGTTCCATCTGCACGGCGGCAACATCCACACCTACCGCCGCATGATCGAGCACATGGACGAAGGCATCGGCCGGATCATGGCCGCGCTCGAGGCGACGGGCGTCGCCGACGACACGCTCCTCGTCTTCACCAGCGACAACGGCGGCGAGCGCTTCTCCGACAGCTGGCCGCTGGTCGGCGGCAAGATGGACCTGACCGAAGGCGGCATCCGCGTGCCCTGGATCGCCCACTGGCCGGCGCGGATCGCGCCCGGCGGCACCTCGGCCCAGGCCTGCATGACGATGGACTGGTCGGCGACCCTGCTCGCCGCTGCCGGCGTCGATGCCGATCCGGCGTATCCGCTCGACGGCGTCTCGCTGCTGCCGGTGCTCGACGATCCCGGCCATCGCTTCCCGCGGCCGCTGTACTGGCGCATGAACCATCGCGGCCAGCGCGCCCTGCGCGACGGCGACTGGAAGTACCTCCAGGTCGACGGCCACGATTACCTGTTCGACCTCCCCGCCGACGAGCGCGAGCGCGCCAACCTCGGCAAGCGCCAGCCGGCGCGGCTGGCGGCGATGCGCGCGGCCTGGGAAGCGTGGAACGCCACCCTGCCGCCGATCCCCGCCGACGCGACGGTGAGCCTCGGCTACGGCGCGGCCGACATGCCGCAGCGCTAGCGGCGCTCACTTGCCAGCGGCCGACCGGCGGCCGATTGCTACGATCGTCGATTGACTTCCGCCCTGCCACCTCGAGCCCGCGCCATGCCCGCTGCCGAAGAACCCCGCGTCGACGCCGCTCCGGTGCGGCGCTTTCGCGATCCGAACTACCGGCCGCAGGCGGCGACGCTCGGTGCCCTGCGCCAGCGGATCGATGCGCTCGATGCGCAGATCGTCGCCCTGCTCGCCGAGCGCGCGCTGTGCGTGCGCGATGCGACCCGCTTCAAGCGCGACGCCTTCCAGGTGTCGGCGCCTGAACGCCAAGCGGCGGTGTTCGCCCGCGTCCGCGCACTCGCGGCCGACCGGGCCGGCGAATTTCCCTCGTTGCCCGACGTCGTCGAGGCCGCCTACCGCGTGCTCGTTGCCGGCTTCATCGCCGGCGAGGAGCGCTTCTTCGCAGAGACCGAGCCCATTCCGACCCCATGACTTCATCGACCTTCCCCGCCCGCCGCGCCGTCTTTCTTCGCGGTGCCTTGGCGCTGCTGCTTGCCGGCACCGCCGGCCTCGCCGCCGCGCAGACGGGGCCGTGGCCGAATCGGCCGATCCGGATCGTCATCCCCTACGCCGCTGGCTCGTCGCCCGACGTGTTCGCGCGCATCGTCGCCGACAAGATCGGGCCCAAGCTCGGCCAGCAGGTGCTGGTCGACAACCGTCCCGGCGGCGGCGGCAATACCGGCACCGGCGCGGTCGCCCACTCGCCCGGCGACGGCTACACCTTCCTCATCAGCACCAACGGACCGCTGGTCTACAACACCGTGCTCTACAAGAAGCTCGGCTACGACCCATTCACCGAGCTGCGCCCGGTGGTGCTCGGCGGCGCCCAGGCCAACGTCTGCGCGGTGCGCAGCGACTCCGGCATCACCAGCCTCGGCGAGCTGGTCAAAGCGATGAAGGCCAACCCCGGCAAGTTCAACTTCTCCTCGACCGGCGTCGGCAGCCTGTCGCAGCTCGGCGTCGAGCTGCTCAAGGCCAAGACCGACACCTTCGCGGTGCACATTCCGTATGCGTCCTCGCCGCTCGCGATCCTGGCGCTGCTCCAGGGCGACGTGCAGTTCGCCTGCGTGCCGGCGGTGGCGGTGATGCCGCAGGTCAAGGCCGGCAAGCTCCGAC
>Ga0070675_100002963_pt1 | contig 12814 bp, 12 predicted proteins | sample KBSM43metaG_FD_65343 | JGI IMG/M metagenome (GOLD analysis project Ga0070675, IMG submission 65343) | Miscanthus rhizosphere microbial communities from Kellogg Biological Station, Michigan, USA - KBS M4-3 metaG | ecosystem: Host-associated > Plants > Roots > Rhizosphere > Soil ...
CCGGCGCCACTTGCCGTCCTTCTCGGGATTCGTGGTGTGATATCCGATGAAGTACTGCACGCCGATGGTGCGCGCGATTTCCTCCGCGATGCTCTCCAGTGTTCCGGACGACGCAAAGGTGGTGTAGTTGCGGCCGCCGGTCAGGTGGGCGATATCCGATGTGCCTTCGTCGTTGAACTCCGTTCCTCCGGCGTTGTTCGTCAGTATCGAGTAGACCTGAACACCTTGCTTGGTTGCCATTCGAACGACGTAGTCGGGATCGAGACCCCCACGCGGTTCACCGTCCGTGCTGAGTGATCCCCCAAACAGGAGCAGAAGTTTGCGTCGATTCGCGGCTTCTTTGAGGTAGTCCAGGCCCACATAGATAGAATCCGGAGTGACGCCACCGACCTGGAAAACCTTCGGTACTTTTTGAGGATCTGAAGTGAAGTTTTGAATGACTGTACCGCCGGGAGGACGCCCGGTGTCGACGATGACGAAGTACTCATCTGTCCCGGGAGTCGCCTGGAGGAATGACGGCGCTATACCTCGGAAGTCCGTAGGATCGCCGCCCACAATGAATCCTACGGTGATCGGCCCGCTCTCTACAGAGAACGCCTCGAGTTTTTGCTCCTCGTCGTCTTCGAAAACGTGAAAATTCGAGCGCGTCAGAGCTGGCACCGCACGCTTGTCTTTCCCGGAAGTCACGGTGACGTAGGCGGTCACCAACCCGCTGTCGGGCTCGAGTTCATCGAGGTTTTTTTCGGGTGGGCCACGGCGTTCTCCGCGTGCGCCGCGATTCCCGGAATTGGCCGCGCCGCGAGCGGTCTGCTCACCGCGTTGCCCTCCGGCCGGAGCCCCGCCCTGACGCTGCCCGCTTGGAGCCGCGCCGCGCTGACCGCCTCCTCCACCTCCCCCACCGCCGCCTCGGCCCTGCGCGAGGAAGATGCAGGAGACTGCAAAAGTGATCAGTAAGGCGATGACGGGCCGCGATGGCTGCAGAGGGTTCAAGATGCGGCTATTCTAACCGAAAGCTGATATATCATCCCGTTCAATGAAAGCGCTCGTTTTGATGCTCGCGACCGCGGCGACCTTGTCCCAGACATTCGCCGCTCCGCAGGGGCCGTCCCAAACTCTCGCCGTAAGCGTCACTAATGCGGAAGGGCTGTACATCCCGAATCTGAAACCCGAGGATTTTGTCGTTGAAGAGGACGGCGTCCGGCAGGAAGTGACAAAGTTTAACGCGGACCCGGATCTGCCGATCAGCGTCGGTATTCTGATCGATACCAGCACCAGCATGCGGTTGCCGGTCACCATGCAGGGCAGAGAAAAGGTTCCGGCGGCTTTGCTTGCGGCTGATGGAGCGGCTCGCGTGGTGTTGAAGTTGACGAAGCCCGACGATGAATACCTGATCATGACGTTCAATGACAAGTTCAGCGTCAAGCAGTCGTTCACTTCCGACGAGAAGAAGGTCGCCGATCTTCTCTACAAGAACAACACCGTTGGCGGTGCCACACATCTCTATAGCGCTGTCCGCGAGGCGCTGAAGGAGATCAAGAAGAAGGCGAAGAACTCGCGGCGGGCGCTGATCGTGCTGACGGATGTCCATGACACCAGCGGGGACAAGGTCGAAGACCTGCAGGCTACGATCCGAGAAATGGAGATACCGGTCTACACCTTCGGAATGCGTTGGGATCCCTGGGGCGTGCCCGGCGAGGACGCCGAACCTGGAAAGTCAAACTACGAAGAGGCCGTTCTCAGGATGATGGCAGTCGAAAGCGCAGGGCATTCGATGGTTGTGGATATTCCGGACCTGCTGAGCGATTACATGGTAAATCGCATGATTTCGTTCGTGCAGCTTCTGGGGGTTGAACTCCGCGGCCAGTACCTGATTTCCTACGCGACCTCAGCGGGATCGGGCGCAAAGGCCATTCGGGTCCGTGCGACATCACCGAATTATCAGGTCCGATTTCGCCGAGAGTCGACCGAGAAGGCGGCAGCCAAGAAGTAGGGCCAGGAAATTAGGGGACGGACCACTCAACCCCCAAACTCGCACTTCAGAGTTTGGGGGTTGAGTGGTCCGTCCCCTAATTTCCTGGCCCTATTTCGGCTGTTACTGGCGGACGAGTCTGAAGTCGTTCTTGGTTGTTCCCACCGTCCAGGTGCCGACGATCGATCGGTTTGAGAGGCCAATGTTCTCGACTTTTCCGTCGACGACATACTTCACTGCAGCACCCGCGCGATCCTTGGCATCGGCTTCAAAATGGAAGAGCCAGTCCGGCTGGACCGGACCTGCCGGAGCCGGTGGAACGGGAGGCGGAGCTGGAGCTGCCGGAGCTGCAGTTGCAGGAGGTGTTGCCGCCTGCGCACCGCCTGCACCGCCGCCACCGCGACCGCCACGGCCCTGGCCGCCGCCCTGACCAGCGCCGCCGCCACCGCCACGCGGAGGCGTTGGAGTGGGCGGAGTCAGTGTCGCGTTCTTCAATGGAATGTTATCCGTTCCGGGATTGATCATCCCGCTAATGACTTTGCCGTCCCAGTCCATGACGAGGAACACCTGGGTGCGGGTTGTTTTGTTCGGACCGTAGTCACCGAGCCAGGAGCCCTTCAAGGGGTGCCCCTCCTGTGCCAGCGCCACACCGGCAATGAGCCCAAACACCATCAGGCAAGCCAATACTATTTTCGTAACCCGCATCGAGTTCCTCCTTATGGGGGTTGATCCAAAAGCGTCGATTCTACAGGGTATTTCCCTAGATGCCGCAAGGTTAATCAAAACAAAATTGGAGTCAAGCGCAAACTCCTGCCCCCTCCCCGGGGAAGGACTTCTTGCAATTGTTTTTGCCGCCCGAGTGCCCTATTCTTTCAAAGGTCTGTCTTATCGGAATGTCGGATTAATAACTAAGGAGAAATGCCCAATGAGATGGCTTCTTGTGGCGTTATTTACAACTGCAGCGGCGTTTGCCGCGGGGCAGGGTGCCCAATTGCCGGATGGTGAAGGGAAGGCGATCGTCAATGCCGCGTGTACGACTTGCCACGGAGTCGATTTGATCACTGCCAAGTCCGCGTCGCGTGCGGACTGGTCCGGAACCGTGGACCGGATGAAGACCTATGGCGTGACCCTGGACGCCACACAGACCACGACCGTAATCGACTATCTCGCCAAGAGTTTTGGTCCCAAGGGTGCCGCGCCTGCCACTCCGGCCGCGCCCGCATCACAGGACAGCGCGGCCGCCGATGCGGCTGGCAAGGCCCTTGTGGACAATAAGTGCGCCGGCTGCCACGGACTCGATCTGATTACCGGCAAAACGGCGAATCGAGTTGATTGGACCGCAACGCTCGATCGCATGAAGAGCTATGGCGCTGCGCTCGACGACAAGGAAACGGCAACGATGCTCGACTACCTTCTTAAGCACTACGGCCCGAAGGACCAGGCAGCCGCCGCCCCAACGCCTGCCGCGGCCGCTGCAGCAGCGGCTGCGCCAGATGCCGGCAAGAATGTCCTGAACGCGTCATGCACGAACTGCCATGATCTCGATCTCGTCACCAACCGGACAGGCTCGCAGGCGGAATGGCAGGAAGTCGTCGATCGGATGAATGCCCGCGGTGCGGGTGTGGCCGAAAAGGATATTCCGGTGTTGGTCGCCTACCTGGCCAAGACCTATCCCCCCAAGAAGTAAGAAGAGATCAGGAAGAGATCGGGGACAGACTACTCGAACCCCGATCTTTTCCTGGAATTTTGAAAATGGACGAGTCCTGCATCTCAAACCCGAAATTACAAGATCTCAAAATGGACCGGCAAGCCACAGGATGAGCGCGTCCAATCTAAGATCTTGTAATTTCGGTTTTAAGATGCAGGACTCGTCCATTTTCAAAATTCTTGCCTTCCTGCTTCCCTGATTCTTAAAACCTCCGGCTCCAGTCTGACGGCCACCTTTCCACGATCACTTTCTTCTCGGTAAAGAAGTCGACGGCATCCGTCCCCTGCGCGTGAAGATCGCCGAAGAAGCTTTCCTTCCACCCCGAGAACGGAAAGTAAGCCATCGGAGCCGCAACCCCAAGGTTGATGCCAACGTTTCCGGTTCGGACTTCATGCCGGAACTGGCGCGCCGCGCTTCCACTACTGGTAAACAGACAGGACATGTTTCCGTAGGCTGAGCGGTTGACGACATCGATAGCTTCTTCCAGAGAGTCTGCACGGATGACACTTAGCACGGGTCCAAACACCTCTGTACGGGCGAGATCGCTGGCAGGATCGACGTCGGCGAGAACGGTCGGCCTCATAAAGTGCCCGCTTTCGCAGCCGGATATCCGCACATCGCGACCATCCAGCAGCGCGTGCGCCGGGCCCTCAACTGCCTGCGCGATGAGCCCTTCAATCCGCTTTCGACTCTGCGACGAGATAACCGGCCCCATCTCGACGCCAGGATGAAGCCCGTTGCCTACGTTCCTCGTCCCGGCGTTTTCTGCAATCCTCTTTGAGAAAGGCGCTGCGGCATCGCCAACGGCAATTGCCACGGAAGATGCCAGACAGCGCTGACCCGCACAGCCGAACGCCGCATCTGCGATGATTCGGCAAGCCATGTCCATGTCCGCATCGGGAAGAATCACGACAGGATTTCTTGCTCCACCCTGGCACTGTGCCCGCTTGCCATTGCCTGCGGCGCGGCCGTAGACAAACCGAGCAACGGCGGTCGATCCCACAAAGGAGATGGCCCGCACGTCCGGGTGGTCCACGATTGCCGTGACCGCATCTTTCCCACCATTCACGAGGTTGATCACGCCGCTGGGAAAGCCAGCCTCTTCCATAAGCTCGCACACGCGATTCATCGTCATCGGCGTTCGCTCTGACGGCTTGAGAACAACGGTGTTCCCGCAAGCGACCGCATAAGGGAGAAACCAGAGCGGAATCATTGCGGGGAAATTAAACGGCGTGATGACGCCGACGACTCCCAGCGGTTGCCGCACCATCGTCTCGTCGATGCCGCTGGCGATATCTTCAAGAGTCGCGCCCATCATCAGGGACGGGATGCCGGCGGCGACCTCCACGTTTTCGATGCCGCGCTTGAGTTCTGCTTCGGACTCGGCGAGCGTCTTGCCGCATTCCCGCGTGATGATGCGCGCGAGATCCTTCAGGTTGGCATCGAGAAGGGCTTTGAGTCGGAACAGCGGCTGGATGCGCTCCCCGGGCGGAGTTCGTCGCCAGGAAGGAAATGCCGCGCTTGCGGCGCGAACGGCTTCGTCTACTTCATCTGCGGTGGAAAGAGGCATCGCCGCGAGGAGTTCACCGGTTGCCGGATCAAGAATTGGAACCGTATCGGGGGTCCTTGCCGCGCGCCATTCCGCGCCGATTCGATTCATCAGCGTTCCCCGGTCGATCATGGAATCACCACTGCCCGGCCGGTGATCTCGCCGCGGTTAAGCGCCTGATAGGCCTCTTCGGCTTCGTCAAGCCTGTATCGGCGTGTGACGAACGTGTCCAGGCGAAACGTTCCCCGTTCTGCCAGGCGGATAATTGCAGGCATGTCGGCGCGTGTTCGCGCACCGTAGGACCCAATGATGCGCAGCCCCCGCCGAACGAGCCGAGTGATTTCCACGGGTGCGGTCGTGCGTCCAGCCGCGATTCCCACGGCGATCATTCGACCCCCGTCGGCAAGAAGATCCAACGCCTGGGCAAACGTTTCGGGCCTTCCGAGAACTTCAAAAGCCACCTCCACACCACGGCCGTTGGTTTGTTCGAAAACGGTTTTGGTAACGTCCGCCGGTGACGCGCCCGTCGCATTTATCGTGTGGGTCGCGCCCAGTTCCTTTGCGATTTGAAGCTTCTCGTCGCGCACGTCGATCGCAATAATCTGCACGGCGCCAAATGCACGCGCGATTTGAATCAAATTGAGCCCGACGCCACCGCAGGCGACTACGGCGACACGCTCCCCGCCGTGAAGTTGCGCGGCATGATGGGCAGCGCCGTACGCTGTAAAGACTGCGCACCCCAGTACTGCCGATTCGACCGAGGGAAGACCGGCAGGTATCGGAAACAGTCCCGCGACCGGCACGACCGCATATTCCGCCAGGCCCGCCATCGAATACATGGCCAGGGGTGTGCCGTCCTCGCGATGAAGACGCGTCGTGCCGTCATAGAGCGTCCCCTTGAGTCGGTTCATCCCGAAAAATTTTTCGCAGAGGTCGTCCCGCCCGGCCTCGCAGAGAGCACACGTGCCGCACGGCATGATGAAGGGCGCGACGACCCGGGTTCCTTCGGGTGGTCCGGTTGTGCCGGGTCCGAGGGCCGCAACCGTGCCCGAGATTTCATGGCCGAGAACGGCAGGAGTGGGGAAAGCCACTTCGCCTTTGATGACGTGAAGGTCTGTATGACAGACACCGCAGGCATGGACCCGAACGAGTGCCTCTCCTGCGCGCGGCTGCGGGATCGGCAACCGCTCGATGCGCATGGGACTCGAGACCTGATTCAAGACTGCCGCCGTCATCATGCCTGATCCCATAGTCTTCTATTCCGCTTTCGTGGTGACAATCTCGAGGATACGGCGCTCGCGCCGTTCCAGCAGTTCGCCCTGACTGGCGAGTATTCGAGGATAGAGCCACACCATGAAAGCGAATTCAGCGAGCGCCAGAATCAGGTAGGCCGGGAACCACGTGGCCGACTTCGAAAGGGACAGAAGGAACTCAATGCCCAGCGGAATGAGCGTTGGCGAAAGAGCGAGAGGGAAAAGGAAAATGAAGGCCGTATGAATAAGCAACGTTGTCGCTTTCGGCTTCAACGGTTTCATCGAGCCTGCCGCAACCGGCATCGGGGCAATGATCGACAGGAGGTTCCCGACCAGGCAGAACACCAGATACATCGGCATCATTTGAATCAGCACTGCGATGAAGTGATCGGGGCGCATGGGATATCGATATTGAAACAGCAATGCCGTCAGCGTCATGAAGCCGAGGACGAATGGAGCCATCGCCAGGTTCTTGCCCAGGAGGATATCTTTCCGTGACGCGGGTGACAGGACGTAGGTCCGAAAACCGCTCCGATCAAAACTGAACTGGTTTCCCACCATCCCGAGCGTCATAAAGAAAATGAATGTGAATCCTCCAGAAGCCATCAGGGGACGCATCAGTTCCGGCGGAGGTACTCGCCGGTTGAAGAACATCCCTCCAAAGACAAACAGCATGATGATTGGCGACAGCAGCATCAGCTTTGCTTCGGGCGCGCGCATCATGGCTCGAAGGCTTGCCATGGTCACTGCGGAAGCGTGCTCGGAGAGGCCCGAGATTTTCCTTTCAAGAAATGCGGCCGGATACTTCCCGGATTTCCCCAATGCTGCCGGCTTGGCGGCCGTTGCTATTGATGCCGCGGAAGAGGGCTTGGCATTGAAGTGCCCGGTGTATAGCCGCATTGTTGTTCGATAGGATCGTCGAAGGCTTCCCGCACCAATAAGTCCAAGTCCGATGGTCCCCAGCACAGCCGGGAGGACTTTGCCCTCAAAGGCAGTCGAGACTCCATAGGGTAACCACCCCAGGGGAATGAAACGGTTGAGCGGTTCTGCGATCCGTTGAACAAGGTTCCAGTCGCTTTCGCGGGGCGCGCGCAATTCTTTCAATCTGCGGTCGTGTTCCTCGAGAGTGATCTCGCGGCTCGCGAGATCGCGATCCAGTTTCTCCCTCTGCTTTTCGATTTGTACGCTCTGCTCGGTGCCAGGGCGATTTCGCCATCGGCCGCTTGTAAAGTTCACAATGTTCGGCGTCTGGACGATCAGGATGAAGACCAGTGTTGCGACGCTGATGATTGTACGTCTTCGCCGTTGGTTGACCATCAGGCTTGCGAGCCATCCACGAAACTGGTGCGTGAGGGCGGTGACCATAAGGGCGAAAGCGGCGATCAGGGGGAACAGCAGGAGCATTGCCGCACCTCTGGAAAAAACCAGCCCGATGGCCAGCCCGATCATCAGGGGGAGGAAGACAATGGCGCCTGCGCTGGAAATCGATCCGACATAGTTGATCATGAAGGCGGAGCCCAGCGACACGGGCAGATGCAGGAACTTGTCGAGGGAAAGCAGTTCAGATCGCTGGAGTTCGATAAGCAGTTCAGTCATCCAGAAGAAGAGGAAAGCGATGACGATAGCGTCCCAGATCAGCATGACGTTGTTGGGAGACACCTGCGGAAGAGCAAGATACCCGCCGGCGATTCCACCGACAAACGCCATTCCGCCTGCGGCGACCGCGACCGTCATAAGAATTCCCTGAAGAATGACGCTGGCGGCGCCGGCGCGCCTGTTGCGATTCGAGATGATTCTCCATCGCAGCCACAGAAACGTCCTGAGGTGCTCCCAGTTCACGTTGCTGCCTCTTCGAGCCAGGAGAGTTTTTGCGTGGCGTCTTCGTCCGCTCCGACTTTTTCCAGAAAACGCTGTTCCAGAGAGCTGCCCTGCCGGATGTCTTCGAGCGAAGCCTGCTCGACGAGTTTGCCTTTCGCAATGATTCCCACGTGCGTGCAGAGTTTTTCAACGACGTCGAGTACATGGGAGGTCAGGAAGACGGTGGATCCGCGTTCGACATAGGCGGCCAGCATGTCGCGGATGATGCGCGACGTGACGGCATCCACTCCCTCGAACGGTTCATCGAGAAACAGCAGATCCGGATTGGGAAGCAGCGCGGAAGCGAGCGCCAACTTCTTCTTCATTCCATGGGAGTACTCCAGGGTCAGTTTTTTTTCGTCATTCTGGAGGCCCAGCAGGTGAAGCAGTTCGTCGATACGCTTCCGGATGACGTCTTTGGGGAGGAGGTACATCCGCCCGACGAACGTCAAGTGCTCTCGAGCGGTCAGATTGTCAAATAAGGCGAGATCTTCGGGGACCACGCCGATCCTGCGCTTGGCCTCGAGAGCATCCCGAGGATCAAGCATGTTCCTGCCCAGAACGAGAATCTCGCCGCTGGACGCGGCGAGCAGACCCGTGAGCATCTTGATGGTTGTGGATTTGCCGGCGCCGTTGGGGCCGAGAAAGCCGTAGAAGGTTCCGCTTTCAACGAGGAGATTCACGCGGTCGACAGCGCAGAAGTTGTCGAAGAACCGCGTGAGTTGCCTCGTCTCTATCGCCAGGGCCATATCGACCGAACGAGCCTTGGACTACCGAGAGGGTTCTGCTGATTCCGCATCGGACTCCTCGGAGTCCGGATCATCGAGCCATTCCGGCCTCGGTTGCGGCCCGGGTTGGATGCCGGCGATATCCGGATCTTCGACGGGGCCGCCGGAAGCGTCACTGCTCTCCTTGCGTTCCCTGGATTCGATGCGGCGTTGTTGCTTTTGTTTCTGGCGTTCCTGTTGCGCCTTTTCGCGCGCGCGCTTGTGGGCGGCCGCGCGCGTGTCTTTTGGCATCAGGTCCTCTCCTTACCAGCGTTGATGGCCGCCGCCACCACCACCTCTGCCGCCGCGATCCCGGCCGCCGCCACCACCGCCAAAGCCTCCTCGGCCGCCGCCACCGCCGCCTTCGCGGGGCGCTTTCGGACGCGCTTCGTTGACAGTTATCGATCGACCTTCAAAGTCAGAGCCGTTGAACTTCGCGATGGCATCAGCCGCTTCCTGTTCAGATGACATCTCGACGAACCCAAAACCCTTGCTTCGTCCAGTGTCGCGGTCGGTGATGATCGTGGCAGATTCAACCTTGCCAGACTGTGAGAACAACTGCTGCAGACTATCCTCAGTGACAGAAAAGGGAAGGTTCCCTACGTAAAGCTTGTTGCCCATATTCTCCTCTCAAGGCTGCCAAATCACAGAAAGATCCGCAAAAGAGAACATGAGCAGCTCTGCTCGGGCACTCAAAAGCGGCTTATTGAGGCACACAGTATATTCGGAAATCAAAGTCGAGACGACAAAATCCAATTCTTAAGACCCTAACTCCCGGATTCGTACCAGCGTAAGAGCATCGGGCTCGCCCGAAAAGTACTTCTTTAGGGCTTTCTCAAAAAAGTCCGAATCCGCGGCAACGCGGCCGAACAGCGTCATACACGAACGAAACTTTATATCATCCGGAGAGCCCAGGATCTCGTGGATCGTTTTTCCTTCAGTTGCCAGGACCAGGCTCGTGCATTCCGCCAGGCGCCGACCGAGTACCGAATGGCTGAGATAGGCCTTTGCTTCATCGAGCGAGGAGATGGAAAACCGACGCGCCATATCGCTGACACCTAGCCCCGCAATCTGGGGAAACACGAACCACATCCAGTGGCTGGTCTTCCTGCCGTGACGCAGCTCGGAAAGCACTCGCTCGTAAACCGGATCCTGCGCTTCAACGAAACGCCTCAGATTGAATGGATCGACCATGGTTCACGATGTCGTCAACGGAAGGATTTCTTTCACTCGGCCAACGATTCCGTTCTCCAGCATGACCTTGATTCCATGGGGATGGTGCGGAGATTTTGTGAGGATCTTCTGCACGGTGCCTTCGGTCAGCGTACCGGTCCGCTGATTTTGTTTTTCGACAACCCGGACGCGAAGTCCAGGCCGTATGTTGGCGCGAGTTTGTCCGTTCACTCCGACAACTACTTCTTTGGAGTAACCTTTGTCACCGTGCGACCCATGGCGTCGGCCGCGTAAATGGCGCCGTCCTTATCCAGCGCTATTCCATGAGGTCTTCCCAGTCCGCCGATGGTGTCGAGGAGTTTGCCGTTCTTCAGGATTGAAACCGATCCCGCGTTAACGTCGCTGACATAGACGGTGTCATCGGAGGTGATCAGCATGCCGCCACGTGAGGCGAAGGGCCAGTTCTCCACGAACTTCCCATCTTTGTCGAAGACCGCGATGCGCTTGTTGTCACTGTCGCCGATCAGGATTCTGCCTGCGGAATCGATGACCACGCCGTGGGGTAGCTGAAGCTGGCCTGGCTCGGAACCTTTGGTTCCGCCGATAATGCGGATGAATTTCCCGTCCTTGTTGAAATGCACCACGCGTGAGTTGACGTATCCGTCGGAGACGTAGATGTCGCCAATAGCCGTAATTGCCACGGCGTTCGGCTGGTTGAAGAGTTCCTGCGATGCATTGTCTCCCGACATCCCCTTCTTGCCGAGCGTGAGCAGCAGTTTTCCACTCGGGTCGAATTTGTAAACCACCTGCCCAGTGGTATCCGTGGTCCAGATGAAACCGTCACGGTCGAACATCAGGCTGTGAGGCAGAGCGAACAGACTTGCGTCACCCCACGATCGGACGAACTTCCCATCGGTCGTGAACATTCGAAAGAACGGCATCGCCCGCACGAACACCACAACGTTGCCCTTCCCATCAGGCGCGATGCTCGAGGTGCTGCCGTTCCATGGCAAGTCCGCCGGGACCTGCGCCCAGGTTTTGTTCACAACGTACTTGTCGTTGGGTGGGGAGGCTGGCGCTGGGGCTGGCGCCTGGCCTAAAACGAGGGATACCCCAACGATCATGGCGCAGAGTGTAAATAGCGAAATCTTCATGCTTGTTTCTCCCGAATCGGCGAATGGCCTGCAGCGTAGCACCGCAGGCTAGATTCTCAAAAACCGGAACTATTTTCGAGACGGAGACTTGACACGAAAACATAAAAAGACTATTCATCCGCGTGCCACTTTGCAGAATTCTTGTCGTCGAAGACCACGAAACTGTCCGCCGCTTTGTCTGCTCAGAACTTGAGCAAAGGGCGGAATTCTCCATTGTCGGAGAAGCATCCAACGGACTGGATGCCGTTCAGAAAGCCCAGGAACTTCAACCGGACCTGATCTTGCTCGACGTTGGGTTGCCAAAGCTGAACGGGCTGGAAGCTGCGAGACAGATCAACAGTCTCGTTCCCAACGCCAAACTCCTGTTCCTTAGCCTGGAGTCTTCCGCCCGTGTCATGCAGGAGGCGTTTCGCATGGGCGCCTGGGGATACGTCCATAAGATGCGGGCTCAACTCGACCTTCTGCCTGCTGTCGACGCGGTTCTTGCAGGTAAGCGATTCGTGAGCAGCGATATGGCGTTTGGCGAAGCCCAGGGCGTTGAACCTCGCCACGACGTTCAGTTCTATTCCAATGATGAAGTCTTTCTCGAAGGCGTCACCCGCTTTGTGTCGGCCGCTATGAAGGCCAATAACCCGGTAATTCTGCTCGCAACAAAGGCACATCGTGATGGCCTTGTTGAAAGACTGGAAGAAATGGGTTTCGACATCGATGACGCGATCCGGCAGGGGACCTACATTTCGCTGGATGCGACCGACGCGCTGGCAAGGATTTCCGTGAAGGGTGTTCCCGACCCGGCGAAGTTTCTCGACGGCATCATTGGTCTGCTCGAATCCGTTTCCATAGCCACGAAGGCGGATTATCCGCGTGTCGCTGTTTTCGGCGAATGTGTCGGGCTCCTTTGCCAGGGAGGCCGTGCGGAAGCCGCGATTCAACTGGAGAGCACAGGAAACGATCTTATCCAGACGCGCAACGTCGATATTCTCTGTGCCTATCCCCTCAGCGCCTTTCAGCACGCCGAAGACGGCCGCACGTTTACCAGAATCTGTGCCGAACACACGGCCGTGCATTCCCGCTGAGGTGTGGAGGTATTGCCCCTCCTAGCCAGGAGACGGGGTGGTGGCTCAAGATCGAAAAGTTCTGTTCAAGTTGAGCCGCCACCCATCCGCGTCTTCCCGCGGAGGCTTTCGCGATATCTTCTTGATGTCGCGTCCACCCCTCCTGGCCGGGCCTGTTCTCAACGGGAATCTCCTCGCACGCTTTCAGCGTGCGTCCGTGTAGAGGGTCGCGGTGACCCCGGGTATCGCTTCGCTCAACCCGGGGCTAATGTCCTCGCAGCCCTTTCGGGCTGCGGGTTTTGCACGCCGGAGGCGTGAAGGAAATTAGC